>Ga0302322_100004110_pt1 | contig 12589 bp, 2 predicted proteins | sample Fen_T0_2_FD_203757 | JGI IMG/M metagenome (GOLD analysis project Ga0302322, IMG submission 203757) | Peat permafrost microbial communities from Stordalen Mire near Abisko, Sweden - Fen_T0_2 | ecosystem: Environmental > Terrestrial > Soil > Wetlands > Permafrost | place: Sweden: Abisko...
GTTTGTCCCTTAAGGCTCGCGAATTTGCGAGATGCATCCTGATGAAAACAATAGGGCGAAAAGGCGTAAAACCACTGCTCCAAAAGGTAAGGGTTCCTGAACAAAGCACAGAAAGCTCAAAGGCCTCGGCGTCAGGGGAAGAATACCTCCCAGCAGGATCTTAAGGAGAGAGTCCGGCGTGGACGTCGCATTGGGAAGAGGTGTTGCATCTCAATCGCCTTGAAGCCAATCTTGAAAGCACTTGTCCGAACACTACGGCGCTTAAGGGGACCAATCCGGTGCCTTCGCGGTAAGTCTACGAATTGCGCTTCACGCAGGATGAGTCCGACTCCTCGTTGCTCTCGCGGGGCTTCGCGATTCTCCAAGCTCTGTTAGAGGATCCTTCGCCGAATGACTGCGTCGATCCTCGACCGGATTCCTCCGAGATCACTTTCTGGAAGTTGGGTGCAGTCTCAGCAAAAGCAACTTAATGAATGACCTCAACTCTTCGCATTCGGAAGAGAGTGTCCATCCCCCATACAGGCTCGCCTTCACGCTGAAGGCAAGCCAGGGCGATTTATGTTCGCCAGGGGTATTTCGGAAATCCGCAGCAGATCCTGCCTCTGTTGAATAGGAAGTTGTCGCGCCTGATTGACAGCTTCCCACGTTAATCAGAGGGGATTCATCTCCCACTCTGCGCAAGAATTTCGAGGAGCCTGCGAATGTTCGGCTTCACACTTCCCGGCTGCAGAACGGGCAACAGCGCCAGGCCTTCATGGGCCATTGCCTTGCACTTCTCGATCTGCCCCGAAGCGCAGTAGGCCTGGGCCAAGGTCAGCAGCATGGAAGGCGTCTGTCGATGACTCAGTGCGACCGCCCGCTCGGCACACGCGACGGCTAGCTGCGGATCCCTTAGAACGTCCGGCTCAACTTTAAGGAAAGCCTTCGCAGCTGTGTTGAGAATGATTGGAGAAGCCTGATCCCTCTTCGTCAGTAGCCTGAATGAGGCAATGCCTGTTCGCGCAAGTTCTCCTGGAGCTCCACTGCTACGCAGAATGGATTGGATTGTGCCAAGGCGCACTTGCGCATCCGCCTGAATGGCCTTCCAGCCTTCGTTGCCGGGGTCGCGCTTCACCGCCCGATCCATCATTGAAACCACTTGGATCAGCAACTTCTCAGCGGCTGCCAGGTTCCGGCGCCTTTCTGAAGGAACAACGGCCAAGGCGGGATCTGCCGCGGCTTCGAAGGCCGCCGCCTCTTGATTGTTAATGTCCTCAAGGTCCGCGAGGGCGCGCCAGTCCTGGGGGTCGCCTGCGGCAAGGCGCTGGTCTATCCTGGCGGCTTCATGGAAGATTTCGATGGACCTTGAAAACTCTTGTAACTGCACCAGGGCGACGGCCTCGTTCTCAAGCAGGGAAGCCCGTCCACGAACCATCTGCAGACTGTTTTGTTCGGTCTTGGGCAACGCATCGGTCCACTGCAGAATGGTCTGAAAACTCTTGAGCGCCTGGCTCGGATCCGTTTCCAACTCGATCTCCCCAATCTTCAATTGGGCTATTCCAAGAATGCGCACGGCTTCTACCGACCCCGGATCGAGGCTCAATGCGCGATGTGCGAGGCGGGCGTCGTTGCGATAGGTGCCCAATGCGTCCGCCAGGTAGTTCAGACTTGCTGGGCCGCCTTGGCCTAACTCGTCGCCCAGTGTGTTGTAGACGCTTGCAGCCTCGCAGATTAACGCAGGAGTGGCATCAGGAGAAGCGACGAGCCAATCAGCGATCCGGATGGCAGATCGCGCCGAGACGATGGCGTCGTGCGTCCGTCCTGTCCCGAACAGGATGGCGCTGCGGGCTCCGTGCGCGGACGCCAGCGCATGCAGTGCCTCGCGATCTTTAGAACCCTCGGGAGCAAGCCTTGACGCCAACGAAATCGCCTTATCCAGGCTCACGAGTCCGCCCGCGGGGTCGCCGAGATTTTGGCTGTAAGGATTGCCCTGAATCTCGCCCAGCTTGGTGTACGCGTCGATGAGATCGAGTTGAGTCAGGCGGTCGCCGTTTGCGTCACTAGCCATGCGATCCAGGTGTTCAAGCACACGAGTGACAAGCAGTTTCTGCGCCCCAGTGGAACCGGGAAGCTGCTTGATAGCTTCATTCAGTTCCGACATGAGGCTGTTGCTCAATTGGCGAAGGTCCACGGAGCGCGCATCGGCCTTGTGCCGTTCTTCATTTGCCACTTTCGCCTGCCAGGCCACTCCCACAACGCCGGCCACCAGGGTCACGGCTAACAGCGCGGCTGCAGCCAGGCTGAACCAGTTGCGGCGGATGAACTTTGTGGCCCGATAGCGAAGCGTGCCTTGGCGCGCCGCAACCGGCCGCCCATCAAGATAGGCGCCAACATCGCCGGAAAGTTGTTCAACGGTGACATAGCGTTCCTGAGGTTCTTTGCGTAACGCCTTCAGCAGGATCGCGTCCAAATCAGAGTCGAGCCGTCTTTCGGCGCCCGCCGCATGACTCGGCCTGTGCGGAGGTTCCTCGCAGATTACGCGAAGCATCTCCGCTGTCGTGATTTGCTTCAGCTCGTATGGCGGCATTCCTGTCAGCAGAACATATAACAAAACGCCAAGAGAGTATGTGTCCGATGCTGTGGTGATCGGATTTCCCAACACCTGTTCCGGGCTCGCGAATTGCGGAGTAAATGACTGGAACCCTTCGCGTGTGAGTTGGCCCCCGGGCTCTCCAGCAGAGGGAGACAACAACTTCGCAGTTCCGAAATCCAGCAACCTTGGCGTACCGTCCTGAGCGACCAGGAGATTGTCTGGTTTCAAGTCGCGGTGAACGATGAAGTGTTGATGGGCAAACTGCACGGCCTCGCAAACGCGCATGAACAGGGTCAGACGCTGGTGCGGAGAAAGGTGCCGCTCATCGCAGAAGCGATGGATGGGCAATCCATCGACGTACTCCATAACCAGAAACAAGTCGCCATTTTGAGTAACGCCGCCATCCAGAAGGCGCGCAATATATGGATGCTGCAATCCGGCAAGGATCTGCCGTTCTTTCCGAAACCGTTCCCGGAACAGGTCGGTTGCAAGGGGAAGGTCAATGAGTTTAATCGCAACTTTTTGCTCAAATTGTCCATCGGCGCGATGCGCAAGATAAACTGCGCCCATGCCGCCGCGCCCGAGCAGACGATCCAACACGTAAGGTCCAACGCACTTGGATTCGGCGTTGTTCTCTCTGCCGGTTTCAGGCTCCAACCGGCAGCATGCCGTCAGATTCCTCTCATCTTCACTGGCTTTGAGAAGCGAGGATACCTCGGCGATGAGTTCCCGATACCCATTGCACCGGGCCTCAATCAACTCCTTCCGCAGATCTTCGGGAACTCCGAGAGCTTCGTTGAAGATTGCCTCAATTTGAAGAAAGTTCTCGGTCGTTTGGTTCATTTCGTCGGCGTCCTCGTCTGAGCCGTGTAATTCTCACCTAGTTTGCGGAAACCGAACGACAACCGAGTCACATTTCTGAAACGTCCTCCACCATGCCTGGGCGGATGCGCCTGAACAGCCAGCTTCTGGTGAATCTCAATTCCCTGTCAATGGTGGACTTGGATACCCGCATCAGGTCCGCTGTTTCCTCTGAGGAACAACCGAGAAAATAGCGCAATTCGATGAGATGGACCTTGCGAGCATCGATGGTTCCCAATTCGTCCAACGCGCGATTCAGATCCAGAAGTTCGGGGCTGCCGATATTAACCCACTGCAGATCGTCACTAAGGGGGACCCTTTCGAAACCGGCGCCCCGCATCTGTGCATGGCTTTTACGCGCGTGATCGATCAGAATCATGCGCATCACCTTGGCGGTGAAGGTGTAGAAATGCCGGCGATCTTCCCCGACGACCTTCCTCTGGTTCAGCAACCTGAGATATAGCTCGTGGACTAATGCCGTCGCTTGAAGATCGTCAGGGTTTCGTTCCCGTCGAATATAGGCTGCAGCCACTTCACGCAAGTGGGGATAGACCAGCGGCATCAGCTCTTCAAATGCCGACGCCTCGCCGTCCCGCCACTTCCCCAAGAGTAAGGTGATTTCTCCCTTGACTGGCTGCAAACCCGCCTCCGAGCCGGCTAGAAATCCGATTTAAATTTGCGGCCAGCCTAACACTTTCACCGGGTTCAAAGATGTGATCCCAAGCATCGATTCCCATCTTCTTCAAATTCACGAAGAAAAACAGTGACTCGGTTTCCCTCTGCCTTGCGCTGTCTTAGTGAAAAGTCAAAAAAGTCCGCCAAGCTGGGGGAAAGAAATGTTCGACCAGTGTTTCGATTTCATCCGCAGTCTGTCTCGTATCTACCCTGATAAGAACGATTTGCAGGCGGTTCCGATACCGAGCAAAGGTCGCGCCCGAATCACAGGAAAGCGCTACAGCCCCTTAGCCGGGCCCTTCCAGCTCAAATGCACACTTCCTGTCCACTGGTCTGTTCCTGCTCAGGCTCAGCTGGCAGGCCGGCAATTCGACCCGTTATGCGAGTCGAGTGCGAAGAGCTCGAAGTTCGACCTTCGATTCGGACCGGTGAGCCTGATCCTCGCTGCCTTGTTGCTACTGGCATTGCCGGCACAAGCTGTAGCGCAATCTGCCCACTTTAGCTTCGCCGACTTCACGCTGGGCGGCGCCTTCTCAACGCCATCGGGTGTTGCAGTGGATGCAGGCGGCAACGTCTACGTCGCCGATACCGGCAACAGTTTGGTGAAAGAGATTCCGGCAGGCTGCCTTGCTTCCAGTTGTGTCGTAACGCTGGGTGGCAGCAACACCTTCAAATATCCGCAGGCAGTTGCGGTGGACGCGAGCGGAAATGTCTTTGTCGCCGATTTGGGCAACCAGTTGGTGAAAGAGATTCTGGCTGTGAATGGCAGCATCCCGTCAACCAACCCCACAATTAACACGCTTGGCAGCGGATTCAAAAACCCCTCTGGCGTTGCGGTGGATAGCAACGGCAACGTCTATGTCGCCGATTGGGGCAACGTAGCGGTGTTCGAGATTATGAAGGCCGGAGGTTACGCCACCGTTAACACGCTGGGCGGAGGTTTTTCCCATCCCCAGGGCGTTGCGGTAGACAAGAGCGGAAACATTTTTGTCGCCGATGGCGGTAAACAATTCATGAGTGAGATTCCGTCCGGCTGCACTTCATCCACTTGCGTAACCCAGGTGGGAGGCTACTCCTTCACTTTCCAGCCCATCGCCGTTGCGGTGGACGTCAGCGGCGATGTCTTCGCTGTGGGGGGCAGTGCCCAAACCAAATCGGTCTACAAAATCCTCGCGGTCGGTGGAAGCATTCCATCAACCAACCCCGCGGTCATCACGCTCGGCAGCGGCTTGAGCGAACCGACGGGTATTGCAGCGGATTCGAGCGGCAACGTCTATGTTGCCGACTACATGAACAACCGGGTTCAAATGCTGGAGACGCAAGCCGTGAACTTCGGCGCGATCCCCATCGGCCAGACTGCCGCGAGCATCTCCCTTACTTTCACCTTTGACACCGCCGGGACCATCGGCGGCCCGGCCGCATTGACACAAGGCGCGCCTGGTTTGGATTTTGCTGTCGCCAGCGGGGGCACCTGCACGGCGGGCACAGCCTACACCAGCGGCGACACCTGCACCGTGAACGTGAGCTTTAGGCCCAAATTCGCGGGCCCTCGCAACGGAGCCGTAATTCTCAAAGATGGCTCGGGAAACTCCGTCGCCACGGCCTGCGTCTACGGCATCGGTTCAGGGCCGCAGGCGGGCTTCCATGTTACCTCCCGGCAGTTGACCGCTTTCCCCAATTTGAGCTTCGCCGCCAGCCGGGGAATCGCGGTCGATGGGAGCGGCAATCTCTTTGTTTCAAGTGTTAACTCCGGCGGCGCAGGTGACTCAGTGGTTGAAGTTCCCGCCGGCTGCACGGCCCAGAGTTGCGTCAAGCAGCTGCCGGGCACCTTTGGCTGGGTGCAGGGATTGGCGGTGGACGGCGCAGGCAACCTCTGGGTAGGCGACGTAGGGGCTGTCGGGAGCATCACCGAGATTCTCGCGGCGAGCGGTTACAGCACCTCGAAGGTACACACGGGCAGCTTCGGTTTCCAGGTCGGAGTGGCCGTTGACGGAACGGGAAATGTCTACTTTACGAGCGGCGCCAGCGGTAGCGCTTACAGAGTTGTCGAGCTGCTTGCTAGCAGCGGCTACGCCACCGCGCAGACACTGACCAGCGGATACAATCCCCTGGGCGGAATTGCTGTGGATGGCAGCGGGGACGTGTTCTTCGCCGATCCATTTGTTCATGTTGTGCAGGAGATTATAGCCGTCAACGGGAGCATTCCTTCCACGCCAACGATCAAGAGCCTGGGCAGCGGGCTGAGGAATCTGAGCGGCATCGCGTTGGACGGCGGCGGAAACCTGTATGCGCTCGGCAGTGACAACTCCGGCTTCGGGCTGATCTCCGAGCTGGCGGCCGCCCCCGGATACTCGACCGTCATCAAGTTTTCCAATCAGACCAACCCGGTGGGGATTGCATTGGACGCGGGCGGAAATCTGTTCGGCATCGACTACGCCAGCCAGGCGCTGGGCGGCACCTCAAGCAACACGATCTTTGAGTTGCCACGCTCCGCTGCCCCATCGCTCGTCTTTTCAAATTCGACCGCGCCGGGCGTGATTGACTATGCCGATGGACCGCACCAGGTCCTCATCGAAAACATTGGCAACCAGCCGTTGTCCGTAGCCGGGTTGACTGTTTCAAACGGAAACTTCTCGCTCGATGCAAACACGACGACCTGCACGGCCTCGACCACCCTGGCCGTGGGCGACTCCTGCCTGTTGGCCATCCTCTTCAATCCGCTCACCACGGGCGCCAACATTACCGGGACAGTCTCGGTTACCGACAACACCCTCAACGCCCCTTCCGTAACGCAAACCATCTCGCTGTCGGGGAAGAGCCAGTACACGCCGGTTGTGAATGTTTCGCTGGCCTCCTATGTGATCGCCGTCAGTCAGGCACTGCCAGTCACCGTGACCGTGGATGGGGGGAGCGGAAATCCCACGCCTACCGGCACCATGCAGATTACTGCCCCCGGGTACAATTCGGGGACTTTGACTTTGAGTGGTGGATCAGTCGCAATAACCATTCCTTCCGGGACACTCAGTCCGGGCCAATCCGCGGTCCTCGCCACCTACCAGCCGGACGCGGCAAGTGCCTCCAACTACACGCCGGCTTCTTTGCAAGTCACCTTCATCGTCACTTTGACGATCATGAACGTGCCCACGGTAACGGTGACACCCGTGGTCAACAGCATCTCCGTGGGTCAGGCGTTGACGGTGAATGTTACCGTGAGCCAGGCAAATGGCGTCCCCATGCCAACCGGAACCGTCACCCTGACTGGCGGCAACTATGCTTCGCCGGTCACGGCGCTGAGCAACGGCGCAGTCGCCATCACCTTTCCTGCGAATTCCCTCGTCATCGGTACGGACCGACTGCTGGCCACCTATACCCCCGATTCGGCCAGCGCCAACATCTATCTCTCCGCAAAGGGCACTGGGTTCGTGGCGGTCAGCGGAGCTCCGCCACCGGCCGGCGCGGCGCCTGCGGACTTCGGCTCACTCGACATCGGCAAAACCAGCGCGACTCAGGCAGTGACGCTGACCTTCCCAGCGAACTCGACGCCGGCAACCCTGATTGCGACCACGCAGGGAGCTACGGGGAAGGACTTCGCAATCGTGAGCGGCGGAAGCTGCGGCGCGGGCGTTAATGTCGCAGTCGGCCAAAGCTGTACGGTCAATGTCACTTTTACTCCCGCATTTGCCGGACTGCGGAACGGTGCGTTAATTGCGCAGGATTCGAACGGCCAGACCCTGGCCCTCACCTACGTCCATGGTAGTGGCACGGGAGCGCAGATCAGCATTCAGGCCAATGCCTATTACGGTTCCTACGGCGCGAGCCCGGCCACCTCGCCTTTCAGCTTCACAACCCTGAGCGACGGATTCTCTCGTCCCAATGTGGCAGTCGATGGCAACGGAAATATCTTTGTCGCAGATATGGGACCTGGAGCCGTTCGGGAGATCCCAGCCGGATGCACGAGTTCCACCTGCGTCGTGACGATTCTGCAGGCCTTCTATGGTCCGTCCGCCCTGGCCGTGGACGGCGCTGGAAACATCTTTGTCACCGAGCTTGGCTATGGCGACGTAAAAAAGATTCCGCTTGGCTGCAAGTCGTACAGCTGCCTGGAGACAGTAGGCACAGGCTTCAATCAGCCCTATGGCCTATTTGTGGACTCGAGCGGCAATGTCTTTGTCGCCGACACATTCAACAACGCAATCAAAGAAGTGGTGGCGGCGGGCGGCTACACCACCATCAAAACCCTGGCCAGCGACCTCGACGCGCCTTGGAGTGTGGTAGTGAATGCCGGCGGCGATCTCTTCGTTGCCCAGGGCGGCGACCAGTGCCAGGTGTTTATTCCCGGCACCTGCATGAACATCAACACTGAGTTGCTTCAGATTACGGCCGCGAGCGGATATCAGACCTTCAAGACGCTGGCTGGCGGCGTCTTCGGCAAGCCCTTTGGGCTGGCGATCGACAGCGGCGGCAACGTATACGAGGCCGACTATGGCGATTGGTGCGCAACCGAGTATCCGGCGGGATCCGGATATACGACAGCGCTTCGCTTGTGCTCATCGAATTTCTTCATCTATCCCGAGGGCATTGCCGTAGACAGCGGCGGCAATGTTTACCTGAACGATGTCATCAAGGGCGATGTGTACAAAATGGACTTTGTCGATTTGCCCTCCATGACCTTCAGGACGGCAACGCTCGAAGGCGTCGCCGACGTGCATGACGGCCCGCAGGTGGTCTCCGTCCAGAACAATGGCACAGCGCGGTTGAACTTCACTGCGATCAGCCTTTCCGACACCTCCTTTACGCTCGACAACAAAATCACCACCTGCTCCACATCGACGCCGCTTGAGGCGGGGGCCTCCTGCTACCTGGCCGTGAATTTCGTCCCCAAAACAACCGGCCCCCTCCCCGGCACGCTCACCCTCACCGACAACAACCTCAACCAGAGCTCGGCCACGCAGGTCATCAAGATTGCGGCGGTTGCTCTGCCCCCCATGCCGGTCATTCTCACCAATCCGCCGAGCGCTACCACCAATACTTCGGCCGCCTTCACGTTCAGCGATACTCAGACTCCCATCACCTTTGTCTGCAGCATCGACTCGCTGCCCTTCTCCGTGTGCAGCAGTCCTGCCACATACTCCGTTAGCGGCGGCCCGCATTCTTTCCAGGTCAAGGCCAAGGACATCTCAGGCAACCTGAGCCTGGCCGCGATCTACAACTGGATGGTGAATTCCGTGGGGCCGCCGGCTCCCGTGATCACCTCAGCGCCAGCCTACCTGACCAACGATGACACAGCGGCCTTCAGCTTTACAGATGCGCAGGCGGGCGTCAGTTACCAGTGCAGTCTCGACGGTGGGGCCTTCGCGGCCTGCACCAGCGGCGTGAGCTATTCGGGCCTGGCCCCAACCTCAACCAACTGGCAATTCCTGCACCACAGCTTTGCCGTCAAAGCGGAAGATGCTTCGAACAACTTCAGTCCCGTGACGACCCGCAGTTGGACGGTAGAGAATTCGGGTTTCAGCGCCTACCCGCTGGACTTCGGTTTGGTGGCCGTGGGCCAGACCAGCGCCCCGCAGAGCGTCACATTCAAGATCGGCACTGCGTTTACCGTGGCCACCATCGATGCCGTGACGATGGGCATCACCGGCCTCGATTTCGCAGTCTCCGATCCCGGAACCTGCGCAGTGGGGATCGCCTTGGCAAAGGGCAGCACCTGCTCGCTCAAAGCGACTTTCACGCCCAGGTACCCGGGGCAGCGCAAAGGCGCCGTGCTGCTTCTCGACTCCTCCGGTAACGGCATCGGCGAAGCTTACGTTCAGGGTATGGGAACCGCGCCTCAGCTAACCTTTGGCCCCTACTCTACCGTCTTCTACAACATATTTGCGCCGCAGAATAACACCGACCCAGGTAAGAACCTCGCCGCTCCAGTCAGCGACGTGGCCGTAGACGGCGCGGGTAACGTGTATGCCGCTGACATGTTTATTGGCAGTCAAGATGGATCGGTGGCCATCAGCACGGGAGACATCTGGAAATTCCCCGCCGGCTGCACCGAGGCAACCTGCAGCACTCTGGTGGCTACCGAGAGGAATACAGTGCAGTCCGCCGGCATTCCGCTCATTTTGCCGACTGGCCTGACCATGGACGGCGCCGGTAACCTGTGGATAGATAACTACTATCTCTGGCCTGATGGCCTCGCGACCGTCGGGGTGTGGAACACCTCCCAATGCAGCTATATTGGGGGCTTTACGTCACACCTTTTCATGCGCACAGCTGTTGATGGCGCCGGCGACGCCGCCCTTTTGGGCAGCGGCGTCCTGCAAAGCTGCTTTCAAGATCTGGGCCTGGGCCAAACGACGCAGACGACATCTTTTGACTTCAGCACCAGTACCCCAAGCATTACTGTCGATCCCGCAGGCAATTACTTTGTAGCCGACACCGGCAACAACGCCATCAAGGAAGTGCTGGCCTCCAGCAATTACACCATCAGTCGCACCGTGGGCAGCGGCTTCAGCAATCCCTACGGCGTGGCCTCTGACGGATACGGGAACATCTACGTCTCCGACACCGGCAACAACGCCCTCAAAGAGATTGTTGCTTCAAGTGGGTACACGCAAGTCCTGACCCTGGCCACCTTCGATCCCAAGTCCATTGTCCCAGCGAACCTCACCGTTGATGGGTTGGGCAACGTCTACATGGCCACCACGCCCATCAACTCTGCAGTCGGGAACCCCGGTCTGACCAACCAGATTGTCAAGCTTGACTTTTCTGACGCCCCGGCGCTCAGCTTCCCCACCTCAACCAAGATCGGAACCACCGACACCACCGACGGCACCCTCACTGCGACCGTCAAGAACACCGGCAATCAACCACTCACCATCACCGGTCTCGCGTTATCGAACACCAACTTCCTGATCGACGCCGGCGCAACGACCTGCTCCACCTCGGCCCCGCTAGCGGTGGGCGGCAGTTGCACTGTGGGCGTGATCTTTACGCCCACTGCCACCGCCGCGCTAACCGGCACGTTGACTTTGACTGACAACGCGCTGAACGCCAGCGGCGCGACCCAGCAATTCGCGCTTTCGGGAACAGGGTACTTGACGCCGACCACTTCCACTCCAACGGTGCTGGTAGCGCCCGCCTCCAGCAGCATCACCACCGCACAGAGCGTTGTGGTCACCGTTTCGGTGAGCGGCACAAACGGCAGCGCAACGCCAACCGGCACCGTCTCACTGATTGGCGGCAACTTCACATCCGCCACCGTGCCTCTGAACGGCGGCATCGCAACCTTCGTCATTCCAGGCGGCATTCTGGCCGTGGGCAGCACCACTCTGAATGCGATTTACGCACCAGACACGGCTTCCTCCAAAACGTATGGAACCGGCGCCGGCAGCGCCGCGATCTCCGTGACTGCGGTACCCGTCAGCACGCCCTTTGTGACCGTGAATCCCGCGGCCGCCAGTATAAGCACCCAGCAGAGCCTGGCGGTGACCATAGCCGTCAGCGGTCTCGGAGGCAAGCCAACACCCACCGGATCGGTCACTCTCTCGGGTGGCAACTTCGCGTCGTTGGCTGCAGCCCTGAGCAATGGAGCTGCCATCATTACCATTCCCGCCGGTTATCTGCCCGCGGGTACCATCACGCTGACCGCTTACTACACGCCCGACCCCACCGGCGGAGCCAATTACACCAGCGCATCGGGAACCGGACAGGTCGTCGTGGAAGCCGCAGCCAAGACCACTCCTCCGGTGACAGTGATCCCGGCCTCACCCGGCATTGCAACCAATCAGCCGTTGCAGGTGACTATGCAGGTGACCGCAGGCAACGGCAAATCCACTCCTACCGGATCTGTTGTGTTGAGCAGCGGCAGCTACGTCTCCGCCACTGCCGTGCTGAGCCAGGGAAGCGTCATTGTCTCCATCCCTGCGGGAGCGCTTGCGGCAGGCGTCGATACGCTCACCGCCAGTTACACGCCAGACAACACCAGCAGCCTGACCTTCAACAGTGCATCGGGCGCGGGTACGGTTACTGTCACCACACCGGTATTTTCCACCATCACTGCGCTTCAAGCCAGCGCGGTTTCCATTCCAATCAGCAGCAGCGTTACCTTCACCGCGAACGTGGTTGAAACATCCGGCACGGCGATTCCAACCGGCACAGTCACCTTCATGGACGGCGCGACCACACTGGGCGCGGGCGCTCTGAATGAAGCGGGAACCGTGGCGCTCACCACCAGTTCGCTTGCGCTAGGCACGCATTCAATCACCGCAGTCTACGCGGGCGACCGCGGCAACTCCGGCAGTTCCTCGGCTGCACTCATCGTTACCGTGAACCCGCTAATAGCGCAGACCATCAGCTTCACACAGCCCGCGTCTCCGGTCACATTTTCTTCAGGACTGCAAATTCCGATGGTTGCTACCGGCGGTGCATCTGGCAATCCGGTCGTCTTTACACTCGACGCCGGCAGCACGGCCACGGGCAACATCACCGGTA
>Ga0302322_100004111_pt1 | contig 12589 bp, 10 predicted proteins | sample Fen_T0_2_FD_203757 | JGI IMG/M metagenome (GOLD analysis project Ga0302322, IMG submission 203757) | Peat permafrost microbial communities from Stordalen Mire near Abisko, Sweden - Fen_T0_2 | ecosystem: Environmental > Terrestrial > Soil > Wetlands > Permafrost | place: Sweden: Abisko...
AGTATTTCAATCATCTTTACCAAATGTGCGAAATTATTAAGTTCTACCAACTGATATTCAGTATATTTGAGATATTTAATGATTAGATAGTATATTAGCATATAGTCGAAACTTCTTTCCGTGACTCGCTTTATTTCACTCTTGTTCGCACTCAGTATACCATTTTTGATAGATGCCATCAGTTTCTTTTTTGCATCATAAAATATCTTCCCTTCTGGTTTTAGATCCCCAGCGCGCAGTAGTTTCAAGGTTGGTCTGATAATATTTATATGTCGATATTCAGAATGAATTCCTTCGATTGATGCTCCTAGTAGAATTAATCGTTGAAACTCTATTGCTACAACGAATGGAATATCATTTATAATAATTGTATGAATAGATGGATGTTCAGCATCTATTGTACTTATGTGAATCTCCTTAACATCCATGGATCTGATTTATTAGGTTATATATAATCCAAGATATCATGACGAAGAAAGCCCCAATCATTGGAACGATATTTTCATCAGATAGTTCAAATGATAGCGATGTTACGGTAAATCACCATGTACGTACAAGCGCACGTACCAGTGCATCAGATTCAGGCACCAAGAAGATACATAAGGTTAATCTTACTAGCGCTGATGAACGAGTCGTTAGAGGCTCTAAACCACGAGCTCCAATCATAGTAGAGAAATCTAATGCTCCCGACGGTTATATTCAATATGATAAATCACGTCTTGCGTCATTAGCTATAAATACATACATTCAGTATATGAAAACAAATGGCAAAAGTATTAGTGGTAAATATTTCAAGGGATACGACCAAATCGGAAATCAAATCACCATTGGATTCTTTAAGCACAACAAACGTAATTATTCAGAAAAACTGAGCAATATCAGTAATATTTACATAAAGAGCATTAATGGTGGCGCCAATCCGCTCAGTAATACAATAAATCTAACAAAGGATCAATGGAAAACCATCGAGCGTGATACCATTTTATCTTATGAAAAAAATGACCACGAATGGGTATACAGAGTAAAATTTAATGCATTTATCAAAGCAGCCGATGGATCGACACGAATGAGTATGACTAGCGAACGTGGATATGGATATGTTGTGAATCCTGCAAATATTGCAACAATGCATAAGCATATCACCAGCAATGATAAATTAACTCTTTATATACTTGATAAGCTTCGAAAACTTGAAACTCGCGTTAAGGAATTGGAAAAGAAAGCAAAGCATTAATTAGTTGCTTATTTGATTGATACTTTGGTCGATACCTCGGTTGGTTCTTCAGCTAGTGCTTCGGTTGGTTCTTCATCTAGTGCTTCGATTGGTTCTTCGGTTGATACTTCAGCTAGTACTTCAGTTGGTTCTTCGGTTGGTTCTTCGGTTGATACTTCAGTTGGTGCTTCGGTTGATACTTCAGTTGGTGCTTCAGCTAGTACTTCAGTTGGTTCTTCAGTTGGTTCTTCGATTGCGATAGTTTCCCTGCCTAATTTTTTCTTCAATTGTGTTTGTTCTTGTTGGGCTTTTACCAATTCGTATTCAAGTTTTTTATCTTCTTCTTGCTGTGTGTGTAATTGTTGGCTGGTTATTTTTTCATCTTGGTGCAATTTACCGATTTGCTCTTGTAACTTTTCCGTTTCGGTAAATAATTCGGCTAGCCTCATTTCATTTTGAATAGCTACCTCTCGTTTATTGGTAGCTTCTTTTTCTCGCTCGGTTGCATTTATAAATGCCGCCTCGTTATCGATATCTGGTTTAATAACAGGAATGTCTTTATATTTACTATTATCGTAACCTTCTGTATATTCGTCATATTGATCAACCACTCTGACTCTTCTAGTTTGCTCGGCATTCAATTGATCCAAGCACTTATTTCGACTGGATCGTATGTATAAAATTGTAAATCCAGCCTCTAATGCCCAAATGAAGCTAACTAGAGTCGCGATCGCAATTGTGCCCAGTTTATTGTGCGATGGTATTAAAATAATAATAGCATAAGTGCATGCAACAGCAATAATTAAACCAATCGCTAATATAATCAATCTCCGCTGTCTCCATTGTTTGACAACATGATCATGCTCATATTTGTAGGCTGATTGAAAATTGTCAGATGGCGGCTCTTGCATGCTATATTATATCAGCAAAAAAAAGACGTATGAGTTAATTGGTCGATCCAAACCCTCCATCACCCCGCGTGGTTATTAATTTCGTATTTGTTTGGTATGTATCGGATACCACATATGGTTTTAGAATAATTTGGGCAATACAGCATGGTAGTTCGATATTTGGCATCGATGGATCCATTTTAATGAGCGCTACCTTTAATGTTCCGGTATAGCATGGATCGATAATACCAATACTATTAGCAAACATATATCCTGTTTTTGATAGACTGCTGCGCGGAATCATCTCTACGTAAAATCCAAGGGGAATATTAAGCGAGATATGCGTTTCATACATTGTGGTCATGGGAGTTAGCTGTTTGGCTACATCAATGATGGTAATATCATATCCAACATCAATGATACGCTTGGTGGGCATTACAGCCATTGGACTCTCCAAACAAAATCCAATGCATGGATTAATGGATGACTTCCATGCATTGGCGGCCTGATAGAATAATTTCTTGTCCCCGCATTCAATTAATTTCTCAAGAATATTGATACCATGAAATACCTTACCATTCATGACCAACTTTGGGATAGGGCTTACTGTCAGTGAATTCTCCATATCAACACTTAGTGTTTATACTCTAATAGAGATTTGTCAAATAAGGGTGAATATGTGATAACAATTCCACAATAAGGTGATCCATTTCGTTTGTAATCAATTGGGTTGTATAATCCCGCCTCTGACGCCTCTTCTAGCATGAATTTAAAATTATTCCAGAATAGCGTATCGTGTCCAAATGTATTTGTGAATAGATGGGTCATTTCATGCAGTAGCACAAATGTTAGATCATTCATCTTATCATCTAATTTATTATTTTCTTTTGGATCGCGCAGACACATAGCAAATGTATCTCCCTTATTAATCACATACGATGTGTCACCGCCTGAACGTTCTGGTATATTTTCTTCCAGATTGGACGGACGATAATTTTTTCGTAATTGCGTAATACTGTTACGCACTAGTTTGCGATATTCTGGCTTAATGGTATCGACTCCATTGCTATATTTTGTCTCTAAATGACTAATCATAGTTATCGCTATTGTATTGAGTTTATCCATGGTCTCTGCCGCTCTTTCTGGATTATCTAAATCTTCATGAACCTTATAGAAATTGTTGCCCGCTCGTATTTTTTGAAACCCCTCAACACGACTACCGATGAAATGTTGACAACATGGTTGTTCTTTCTTGCTTTTGCATAATATCACTACTATCCATATTATAGCTATGATTAGCAGAAATATTAATATAATACTCCCGCGCATACACTTACGCGCTTCCTTGCATCCATATGATGCTACTTCTGTTAATGCAGCCATCCGCATGCATGTTATTATTAGACCCATTTAGTGGCTTACTGGTTTATATGAGACCAAATATAGTTTATGCATGAAGAACTCAGCCAATACAATTCTTGATTTTGTGTACGCACGTATCGATATATTAGATGTGGTTGATAATAAATTCGTGCACGCAGCCTATGCTTATTTGCTTGGAGATGCGAGCAAATATGTAAAATCGGTAGCCGACATCAATCTAAGAAATAAATCATTGGTTGATGAAATCGGTGCCAACGCCGTGCGAGAATTGACTAAACAAGAGCCTATTATTGGGGGAGATGATTGGGAAGCTTTGGATGAGATGGATATTGAGGATTTATTAAATACCGACACAGTTATCGATGTACCGAATAAAACCAAAAAACAATCTGCGATATTAAAAGGCGATGTAATTAGTGATATGGTATTTTACTCACGCGATAAGATAGATGATGTTCGTAACAAGATAGCGATTGCTACCAATATTAAACCATACAAGCAATATATTTGGGTTCCTAATTTTGGAAAATCAATGGATGGCGATGAGATTAGTCTAATGGGTCACTATAATAATTCTATCCGCGATGTTAATGGATTCCCAGTCGATGATCATCCATCGCCTACCCAGTTAACTGGCGATACTATACATGATTTTGCATCATCTAATGCCGTGACACTAATCTGTATTAGTCTGGATTCAATTATTCAAGATAAGAACAAACTTAGATTTATATCCAGAAGCGATGCTGAATTATTCGAACTCATTCAAAGCAATACCATCCAAAGATTTTTCCCAATGATGGACATTCATGTATTCACACAATTTCTGTCAAATGAAGATGAATTGGAAACTCGCTTTAAGGAATATGCATTCGATAAGGATGAGATGCGCAATATTTACAAATCACAAATGGCGATATTACCAATGCTGAACAAACAGCCGCATGTAACGATAGACTCATCGGATTTATTAACAGCATCTACAACTAGTATCATGCTAGGATATATCGTTCCAAGCATGGATATATCAATTGATACTCATTTATTATTCAAAACTATTAATACTACCACTTTTAGTAATATCGCATCTGTTGATCTGTATAGCTTTAATAATAATAAAATGGCGGTACGCTTCAGAAAGATACAACAATGCGATCAGTTTCATAAAACTATATCGGATGCTAGTATGCATATTCGGCGGCGTGAATTACTTTACAATAAGAGCATAATAATTACATTTCTGCCCGATCCGAAATATACCGATTTATCAATGGTTATCAGTCAACGTGGATCGGTATGGATACGGGCACATCCGAATATGTCGTATGTATTTTCAAAAACAGCTTTCATTGAATTAATTACACCAATAGTAAACAAAATCATCTCTGAGTTCAACAAATATGATTACATATTTATGTCGCAAGAGCGAATTCCTTTATTGGGCAGCACAAATTATCAAATACTAAATTCATCGACTAGTTTAACATTTAAATTCTCTGTAGCTTACTCTAAGTTGATAAATGTCATGATAGATAAATTAATGAACACCGGATTCATATCAGTATCTCCTAATGAACATTTACGCGCTCATAGAATAACCACGGCGTTTGTTATTAAATATGGAGTATCTAAAATCAATAATTCTGAGCTATCGGAAATCGAAATACGCAATGTCAATGAATCTGCTGTTATTGATTTGCTAAATCTAGATATCCGCGAAACCGATTTATATATTGATATTATTGGTAGACTCGTGTTATCCGTTAAATCAAATATCATACTAGAAATAACGAAAACTTCGGAACTTGGATTGGTGGATCCTGTGTTGTTTCGCCCGCGCGTATCAAGCGATGGATATAGTCGCGTATGTCAGAAAAAATTCCAGCCATTGGTCACCACGAAAGATAATAAGCAGGCCGTTGAGTATTTTAATTTCACATTCAATAAACCGGAATATTACACATGCCCTAAGAAGATTGCCCCCGTATTGGGATTTATTCAAGGGAGACATGAGCATGGATATTGTCTGCCTTGCTGTCGTAAGACTAAACCAATTAACGCAGAAGCGACTCGTAAGACATGCATCGCGAATGAGACGATCGATAGCAACAAATCTAATGCATATCGAATCGATTATCCCATCAATAGCATCACCAATCATAAAATTATGAATCGTATCAGTAGTCTTCCTGATTATGTTATCGAATCACTAGGAGGACTAGATTTAGTCGTGAATGGTTTGATTATGAACAAATATGATGATATTCGTGATGACACAAAGGAAGATGCTAAATCATTTATGCAGACTGCGATTATACTTGGATCGATAGCTAAGAAATCATCATATAAGGATCTTATAGTCGATATTGTATCAGCAATAAAAAATCCGATATTAAATCCAGTGATCATGCGCCACAATATTGTTTCTAGAAGATTTCCAACACCAATGGCATTAGTTCATGCGATACAAGATCGATTTCTCAAGCATACGATATTATCATCATTTACTAAATTATCGGAGGCGGAATGGAATGATCTAATAGTATTTCTGGCAAATTGTTCCGGAATCAATGTATTATTAATATCGGACGATCGGGCATCTGATATTAAAATAGACAATTTACGCGATATTGATACTGCTCGTCCGTTATTTGTGATAATGAAGAGATTGAGTTTGGAATGGTCTATGTATCATCAAAATACAAGAGCTTTATATACTCCAATAACATCGGTGACTACAAAAAGTGCTAATACGATAAAACCAATTGATTTGTCTACAATAATGACTAAGATACGACGTATCGTATTTGGCAATACCGAACGGGTATTATCAAAGCAATTTACGGCTACTCGCATTGCGGATTTTGTAAAGCAATCGAAGCAATATAAATTACTTCATGTTATCATTGATCAGAAACTCGCAATACTTTCCATTAATAATCGCAGACTCATTACATCAATTGGATCCATGACTATTACTACAGTTCCGCAAAAAATAACAGAAAAGCCGACAGCATCGATTACGAATTTGACAACATTTATTTCGGATTACAACACGATGCTGATCGATCGTATAGATAAATCAGCAATGACTCAATATCAGCAATATCTACAAATAGCTATCAAGAAGGGTCGATATAAGTTAATAAATGCATCGGCATTTATACTCAAGATTCAACGATTTATATCACATAATGGATTAATCATAGGAGCGATCATTAGTGTGATAGATACAAATTCTGTGGTGGCGACGGAATTAATGTTTATAGCAAATATCTCAATGAAATCAGGACTAAATGAAATACAGCGCATGTGCGATGCCAGAGATGCGACTCGGAATAAAGGTAATGCGCGCGCTGTTTTGACTGAGCCGCTTGATCAAGAATTTACAATGGAATATGCTATTGAGAAATGGGATAATAATCCATTACAGTTTGTGGAAAACTCCGCATGCAAGCATGACATAAAATCAGCACTTAATACTGGATTGTACATGAACAACATTTATACGATGCTCGCGATCGCTGTAGTAGCCGAGTGGGGCACCAAACGTGCAACGGATTTAGAGGAATATATTATCAAGAGTCTGGAAAAAATAGGTAGTCTACCAATCCAAGATACCAGTATAGATGTAATTATAGAAGATGCTAAGTTTCCGCTCTATGATAAGAATATTCTTAGACAAACGATAGAGACACTATTTAAATCTATTAATTCATTTGATCGTTCCATTCCCAAGGCAATCGATAGGGTTAAAAAATTTAAGGCATTAGATGGATTCGAGATTCGCAATATACACATATGGATGCGCAAGGATATTGAAACGCATGTTAGTGATATTATCAAGAAGATCACTATCAAAGTAAATGAGTATCCAGTATTCGATATTAAACTTTCAGCCACCGATCAGCGTGCCTTATTTTATAAAAATAAGAAGCTGTGTCTCTATAAAGATATATATGATGATATGATATCATTCTTGAGTGCCGATCTGAGCAATCCATTTCGTCGCGATTATATTATTGGTCTTCAACTAACAATGTCCTCTCTGGAAGATATATTCCTTCATATAGGTGAATTAATATACGTTCAAAACATTAGCAAATAAATAATGGATTGCGAATCATTAACTGTAAAACGACCGAGCTCCTCCAAATATAAAAAAGGAAAAATATCAAATCGTAACGATCTTGGAGGCATGCTTGTAAATATGGGCGGTAAGATAGATCTTAGAGAATTAATTATACTCTGGTTGGTATTTCTATTCATCCATACTGAATTATTCGCAGAGAATTTTCTCAAGAAGATCCCATGCGCCGTCAATGATGATAATACCATGACTATGAAAGGAACGATGATATCGTCTTTGATAATGATGATATCAATAGTCATATGTGTAATAATCTTTTAAATCAACATACAGAAACAGCTCAGCTAATCAACATACAGAAATAACTCAATTAATCAACATACAAAAATAACTCAATTAATCAACATACAGAAACAGCTCAGCTAATCAACATACAAAAAAATAGCTCAATTAATCTAACCAACTGAGAATCCTTTTAATTCAATAGAATATCGCGATTGCTCTGTTGTTACGTATGCCATGAATATTCGAACACTATTAATAATAGGCACACTTACAATCATTTGTTGAATACCTTCGGTTGACATAGGCAAACAATATTGTAGCATATTGTTCGAATCGCCAATCATAATCATCGATGGTGTTGAGGCTGTATGTCCATGTGTAATTAATAAATCTATCATTATACATGTTTTTGGTATTACCATAGACAAATCATACATTTGTGCATTAATATTGGATGCATTGATAGCCAATCTATACATAGGCGTAAATACAAACTGATTTGGAGATACTACGCGAGTGATTATTTCATTTTGCTGATGCGCGATAAAGAATCTAATAGGACGATAACTATTATATCTACATGGGATATCCACAAGAGGTTGATCAGGCGATCGATGTGATAATAAAAATCCATTAGTTGGTCCACTGAGTGCATACAAATATGCAATTCCATAACAGCCACCTCTTTGAAAATCAAACTCACCATCCATTGAAAATGGTTTAGCGATAATAAGAGATGTATCCGATTCAATTATTTTTATCATACGAGATTCATCATTAATAGTGATTACATCACCTTCGATAAAATCTATAGTAAAAACTGTCCGTACCCCTTCTAAATTTATTGATCCGTTCACAAGATTTACCTGCCCGCTTAATGTATCGGAACGCGCAGTTCCATTGAGTGTACTAAAATTATTGCTATTTATCATAGTTGGATCATTTATGATAATATCATCAGTCTGCGTCTTCGCGTAGATATATTGAATATTGTACACACCACGAGCAACCCATGTCGGCAAAGCCATATCAATATAATTACGAAATACTCCAGCACTCCATGTTATTTTCGTATCAGAAACTGGATCGCACATAAGCATATCTCCATTATTGATGGATACTGGAAGTTTAGTTAGTGTTTGGGTATCGGTGGCTACTAATATATCTCCAGCTGTATATTTTTTATAACCAGTGCCTCCACTTATTTCTCCCAAAGGTGTATTCAGTGTTAGTTGGTTTATTCCATTAATATTGAGATTGGCATCCGCAATTAATGCCTTGTTCGCTTGAGCAACTCCAATTGTTGTATTTGTAAAATTAAGTTGATCCGCATTCGATGTAACAAGTCTTCCGCGAAGATAGAGTCCAGAGATGCCTCCTGTGTGCGCTACAATATTTAATGATTTTGTTATAGTAACTCCAACACCATCTGGATCGATCGTAAGATTACCGGATGAATCAATAAACTGATCACACTCGGCATTACTTTTGCTATGACGCATTCGAAGACATGCTCCATTATCACTAACTATATCCAACTGAGCAGTTGGTTGTGTTGTATTGATACCAACATTGCCATATGAGTCAATAAACAAAGACGCATTCTCTCCTGTTTTAATCAAACAAGAGCCATGTGTCTTATCGGCATCCAACATAAAACATGTCACCTTACCTTGGATACAAGTATGCTCATGGGGTTTCCAATCTGGCGCAAGAGTCAGCGGGGTTCTCCGTGCGCTCATTTTTTTTGGAGACATACTTATATTAATTAAATATGCGTCCGATTTGAGTAGACCTTGTTGTATATATTATAACTTATAATATGACCTAAGACGCCTCCTCCCAAATCCAATTATACGCCTTTTTTGTCTTCATGGTATCCATCCATGCCCAGATTGATTTAGCTCCATGCATTTCCATATCGTATAAAATGTCACTGGCGGCGATTGGCATTGAGACAACGCCACGGCTCTTAGCTTGTGCCTTCTTGATAAGCTTAGCGCACAATGGATGGATTAACAATTCTTTTTTTCCCTTTAGTTGATCTGCGGCAAATGAAATCTTACCACTACGAACCGCCTTTTTAAGTTTGTTCTCATCTATGCTGGCCGACACTTGTACGATTTCATATCCCTTGAAATCACGCATTGTATATTACTAATGGACAATTAATGTCTGATAAAAAACAAACCCACTCAGACATTAATTTTAATAATCATGCGCTTGCAAAATGCTAGATTCATCAACCTTGTCTACCTCTTTCTTCTTCATAAGTCGATCTAGTGCGGTAAGAAAATGATGACTGCTATATTCAAATGCTGATACCAATAAAGAAAATATCATCGCTATATTCATAATAATGACGATCAGGACGATAAAAAAATAGTGATCAACGCCATATTTACTCTTCGTAGTAAACAACTTCTTCCCAATTATTGATGATCATATCTACAATGAACTTGCGGATTGTAATCGCTTGTTCGTGATTATTAACATGATCGAGATTAATTCTTCCAGAGCGAAATAATTTCACAGTGGTCAACTTCTTGCGGAAACGTTTCGATGACTTCGCATTGATATACCAGTACGCTTGCAGTTGACGCACGATGCGCATCATCTTACGAGTCTTGAAACAATCTTCAACACATTTGTCTTCACACGAACACTGATCTGGAGTCAATTCTTGATATTGCATCATCGGACGCAATGGGCGATTCTTAACAGCACGTGTGTGATACATCACCTTTACCATCTCAATGAATTTATCCAATTTGTATTTTCCAGTGACCACCATCGGTGTACTGAACTTGATCAACATTCCGGAATATCGTTCTGGATTAAATGAAATACTGTCAATCCATAATGGAGTATGAAACTGATCCTTGAATGCCAATATAGTAGTCTCAAGGGTCGCGAGTGCAATATTTGGAAGCAACTGAAATCGTTTCCCGTCTTCAATTACAATTCTAGTTTCTTTCATGCAATCATCCGCCAGTAAAGTCAATGATTTGTAATTCTGAAGAATCGGAGTCAGATAATCAACATCGACTGGATTTTTCTTATTGAGCATGAGCACGTCAGGATAACTTTCAACATATGAACAGATCACACTCAGAATATCTTCAAGCAATTCATCATTACTCTTCGATAGTTTGCCAATGCCGGGGATCTGCACTCTACCGTTGGTAAAGAGTTTCACTTGGTATGAATTTACCGTATCCTTATCGGATACAATAGTAAATGTTATCTGCGAGTTGAAATGAGTCCCAAGACCTTGTTTGCGACCAGAGTTTTGCTCAACACGACGTTGCTTCTTGGTCATTCGATCCTTGTAGCAAGACCATGTCTTATATTCGTCCAAGATTTTATAACCAAAATTACATCCGATCTCAACAATGCGTTGAGTGAGTTCAAGATGCGAAATCGCAGTTACTTTATCGAATCTGACGTTTGTGATCATACCATCCAGAGTCATCGTGGATAACACAATATCATGAGAAGCCAACAATTCATTTCTATCTCCTGGAAGAACCAATGAAGTGATTTGACTAACATGATCAGCGACTGATGCCATAGTTGATTTAGGTGGTTTGAGTGATTGCTACAATTGATTAAGATCAAGTAGTATATAATAACACTTTATGCTCAATTTTACTAAATGGGGTTAAGAGAGTATGTAATATAGATACCCAAAACAGCAAAATTGCAATAACATGGATCCAATCAAAATCGGAGATACACTGGTAGATCATAATGCTGTGCGTAAAATGCGCATCGAGCACATGCATAGTTCGATGGATACATACGATAAAGCCAATATATTGCTTGGCTATTTCTCTCAGCTACATGAGTATTCTGCCGAGTTTGAGAGTCTCACGGGCAAGATAATGATATATCGTGGTGAACTACTTCAAACCTATAAAGAGGTGCTGCATGATCATCAAGACATATATAAGATATTGTTAATGCCGCCGATGATGACCAAAAGTTACGCAGATGGTGTGAAAAAATTCAAGAGTATCAAAAAATATAGTATATATTTCTACAAGAAGCGCGTTGGTAAATTACTAAACGCACCATTGGATAATACAACTATGGGAGAATTAATTAATACAATACTTGGATTGGATCGATATTATGAAATATACGATGAAACACTCGGTGCTGCTCTGAAAAACAAACCACAATTCGAAGGATCCGACCGATCAGTTCAATTATAAAAAAAATGAACATCACCCAATGCATTGATCTTAATGCTCGTAATATGCTATAGTTGGATTAGCAACTGCGCTTGTCGCGAGTCTATCGACCATATCATTGCCATCGGCATGAGCTGTTCGTTTTCCTTTTTGGTGCGAGTGCACGAATGTGAACTTAATTGTAATTTCAGATCGTTTGTACCATTCAAGATATCGAATTAGCATTAGAAGAATATCTGGATTCTTTTTATCCATAACAATACCCTTGCGTTGCCAGTTAGGCATCCATAGCTGTATAACATTAATCCAGAACTGCGAATCAGTTACGATTTCAATAATGGGTTTTCGTGTTGGCTTTGCGCTCAAATCAACATTTGACGCAAATGGGTCAAAGCTATTAAGAATCACATCAGCTTTACGATCATCGCCACATAAGGCTCTAGTATAGAGCGCAAACGTAGATACAATAGCAAGACCTTCCATACGAATATTTGTAACTGGTAAATTATTATTATCATATTGCATGGTG
>Ga0302322_100004112_pt1 | contig 12584 bp, 9 predicted proteins | sample Fen_T0_2_FD_203757 | JGI IMG/M metagenome (GOLD analysis project Ga0302322, IMG submission 203757) | Peat permafrost microbial communities from Stordalen Mire near Abisko, Sweden - Fen_T0_2 | ecosystem: Environmental > Terrestrial > Soil > Wetlands > Permafrost | place: Sweden: Abisko...
GGTGAAGGCGCCGAAGACCACGATCACGGCGAGCGTCACCGGGACCAGCCGGGCCCGGTCCACCATGCCGGGCTCGGGCCGGCCCGCGCGGGCGGCCAGCGCCGACCGGACGCGCTCGAACCAGGTGATGGCGAGGTGGCCGCCGTCCAGCGGGGGCAGCGGGACCAGGTTGAACAGCGCGAGGAAGACGTTGAGGCTGGCGATCATCGCCAGGAACGACCCGATGCCGGAGGCGCCCTGCGACTGGGCCACCTCACCGCCCAGGCGGGAGGCCCCGACGACGCTCATCGGGTCGTCCGGCGACCGCTCGGCGCCCAGCACGGAGTCGATCAGGGCCGGGACCCGGGACGGCAGGGCCGCCAGCGCCGACACCGAGCCCGACAGGATCTGCCAGGTGAAGGAGCCGGTCTTGGCCAGCCCTTCGCCCACGCCCAGCCGCACCGTCTCCAGCTCGCGCTGGCTGGCGATCCCGATGGTGGGCACGGGGTGGGCGGGCGCGCCGTCGGCCGCGCCGGCGTCGGGACGCTGGGTCACGACGAGCGTGACCGTCGTCGTCCCGGTGCTGCCGTCGCGCTGGTAGGTGACCGGGAGCGGCCGGCCGGTGGGCGCCGTCCGCAGCGCCTTCTGCAGGTCGGCGTAGGTGGCGATGGTGGCGCCGCCGAGCGCGGTGATCCGGTCGCCGGTGTGCAGCCCCGCCGCCTTGGCGGGGGACGGCAGGTCGCCGGGGCGGCAGGTGGTCAGGCCGCCGGGGCGCTTGGCGTCGTACTGGGGGGAGACGCAGTCGAAGACCCCGCCGATGGTGGCCGGGATCCGGTCGGCGGCCTTGGCCTGCGGCAGCCCGAACCCGACGAGTGCGACCAGCAGCAACACGACGGCGAGGAGCAGGTGCGTCACCGACCCGGCGGCGAGCACGATGCTGCGCTTCCACACCGGGAACTGGTAGAACGCCCGCCCTTCGGACGCCGCCACCCCGCCGTCCTCGGCGTCCGCCGGGTTCATCCCCACGATCGTGACGAAACCGCCCGCCGGGATCGACTTCAGCCCGTACTCGGTCTCGCCACGCCGGAAGGACCACAGCGTGTTGCCGAATCCGACGAAGTACCGGGTCACGCTCATGCCGAACGCCTTGGCGGTCAGCATGTGGCCCGCCTCGTGGAGGCACACGCTCGCCACGATGGCGAACGCGAAGGCCACCACACCGACGGCGTAGAGCATTTGCACTCCTGACTCGAGACCGGCCGGGGACCGCCGCGACCCCGACGGGCCGCATTCCCCGCGTGTCGGCCTACGACCGGGGTAACTGTAGCCCGCCTCCCACCGGGGGCGGCGACGCGAGAACGAGCGGCCCGCGGCCCGCGTTCCCCGCGCCCCGCGGAGCCGGACGCGAAATACTGGGTGCGGTTCCACCGTCCACACGGGTCCACCACCCGGTCCCGCCGGCACCCGCCGGCACCCGGGGGACCACGAGCACCAGGAGCGCCGTCCGGATGACCGTCCAGCTGGGCATGCCTGCCGCACCACCGCCCGTCCTCGCGCCGCGGCGGCAGACGCGCCAGATCCGGGTCGGGAAGGTCCTGGTCGGCGGTGGCGCGCCCGTCAGCGTCCAGTCCATGACGACGACGCCCACCAGCGACGTCAACGCGACGCTGCAGCAGATCGCCGAGCTCACGGCAGCCGGGTGCGACATCGTGCGGGTCGCCTGCCCCACCCAGGACGACGCGGACGCGCTGTCCACGATCGCCCGCAAGTCGCAGCTCCCGGTCATCGCGGACATCCACTTCCAGCCGAAGTACGTCTTCGCCGCGATCGACGCCGGCTGTGCCGCCGTCCGGGTGAACCCCGGCAACATCCGCCAGTTCGACGACCAGGTGAAGGAGATCTCGCTGGCGGCCAAGGCCGCCGGGGTCTCGATCCGGATCGGCGTCAATGCCGGCTCCCTCGACCCGCGGCTGCTCGCCAAGTACGGCAAGGCCACGCCCGAGGCGCTCGTCGAGTCGGCCGTCTGGGAGGCGTCGCTGTTCGAGGAGCACGACTTCCACGACTTCAAGATCTCGGTCAAGCACAACGACCCGGTCGTCATGGTCCGGGCCTACGAGCTGCTCGCCGAGCGCGGGGACTGGCCGCTCCACCTCGGGGTCACCGAGGCGGGCCCGGCCTTCCAGGGCACGATCAAGTCGGCCGTCGCCTTCGGCGCGCTGCTGAGCAAGGGCATCGGCGACACCATCCGGGTCTCCCTCTCGGCCCCTCCGGTGGAGGAGGTCAAGGTGGGCGCCCAGATCCTGCAGTCGCTCAACCTGCGGCCCCGCAAGCTGGAGATCGTCTCGTGCCCCTCCTGCGGCCGGGCCCAGGTCGACGTCTACAAGCTCGCCGAGGAGGTCACCGCCGGCCTGGACGGCCTGGAGGTTCCGCTGCGCGTGGCTGTCATGGGCTGCGTCGTCAACGGGCCGGGCGAGGCCCGCGAGGCCGACCTGGGCGTCGCCTCGGGCAACGGCAAGGGGCAGATCTTCGTCCGGGGCAAGGTCGTCAAGACCGTCCCGGAGTCACGCATCGTCGAGACCCTCATCGAGGAGGCCATGCGCCTCGCCGAGGAGATGGGTCCGCTGGACGGCGACGGCACCGACGGCACGCCGGGGTCACCCGTCGTGACCGTCGCCTGACCCGGGAGCGCGCGGTGCCCGCCGGTGGCTGGCTCGCCCGGCGCGCTGGCTCGCCCGGCGCGGTCGGCGTGGGCGAGGATGCGTCCGTGCTGCGGTCCACGGTGAGGCTGCTGGACCGCGCCGACCTCGACGCGGCCCTGGCCGTCTGCGCCCGCGATCCGGTCGCGAACGCCTTCGTGGCGGCCCGGCTGCTGTCGGGCGGGCTGAACCCACGCTCCGGCGGTGAGCTGTGGGGCTACTGCGAGGGTGACGAGCTGCGGTCGCTGTGCTGGGCCGGCGCCAACCTGGTCCCGGTCGAGGCGACGCCGGACGCGGTCGAGGCGTTCGCCGCCCGCGCCCGGCGCTTCGGCCGGCACTGCTCGTCGCTCGTCGGCCCGGCCGACGCGGTGCTCGGGCTGTGGCGGCGGCTGGAGCTGTCCTGGGGCCCGGCGCGCGAGGTGCGCGACCAGCAGCCGCTCATGGCGCTCGACGGCCCGCCGCTGGTCGCGCCCGACCCGGCGGTGCGCCGCAGCCGGCTGGACGAGCTGCCGCTCGTCGTCCCGGCCTGCGTGGCGATGTTCACCGAGGAGGTCGGCTACTCGCCGGTCGCCGCGGACGGCGGCGCGATGTACCAGGCGCAGGTCACCTCCCTGGTGTCGGCCGGGCGGTCCTTCGTGCGCATGGACGACGGCCCGCGCGGTCCCCGGGTGACGTTCAAGGCCGAGCTCGGCTCGGTGACGCCGGCCGCCGTCCAGGTGCAGGGCGTCTGGGTCGACCCGGGCCGGCGCGGGGAGGGGCTGGCCCTCGCCGGGATGGCCGCCGTCGTCGAGCGGGTCCGGGCCGAGGTGGCCCCCGTCGTCTCGCTGTACGTCAACGGCTTCAACCACCGGGCCGTGCACGTCTACGAGAAGGTCGGCTTCGTCCAGACCGGGACCTTCGCGACCGTCCTGTTCTGAACCCGGCACCGGGGCCCGGTCGGCGGCGCCCCGCCGGGAACTGGTTCGAGCGGCGTCCCGGCCGCCGGTAACCTGAAGGGCCTCACTTCCTGGAGGTCTGACGTGCTGTTGCGGATGTCGAGCCTGTTCCTGCGGACCCTGCGCGAGGACCCGGCCGACGCTGAGGTCCCGAGTCACCGGCTGCTCGTGCGCGCCGGCTACATCCGGCGGGCGGCGCCGGGCATCTACAGCTGGCTGCCGCTGGGCTACCTCGTGTACCGCAACGTGGAGCGCATCGTCCGCGAGGAGATGGACGCCGCGGGCTTCCAGGAGGTGCACTTCCCCGCGCTGCTGCCGCGCGAGCCCTACGAGGCGACGAACCGCTGGACCGAGTACGGCGACAACCTCTTCCGGCTCAAGGACCGCAAGGGCACCGACATGCTCCTGGGGCCCACCCACGAGGAGATGTTCACGCTCCTGGTGAAGGACCTGTACTCGTCCTACAAGGACCTGCCGCTGTCGATCTACCAGATCCAGATCAAGTACCGGGACGAGGCACGCCCCCGCGCCGGCCTGCTGCGAGGTCGCGAGTTCGTCATGAAGGACTCCTACTCCTTCGACGTGGACGACGCGGGCCTGGAGGCGTCCTACGCCCGGCACCGGGCGGCCTACGTGAAGACCTTCGACCGGCTCGGTCTCGACTACGTCATCGTCTCGGCGATGTCGGGGGCGATGGGCGGCAGCCGAAGCGAGGAGTTCCTGCAGCCCACCGAGGTCGGCGAGGACACCTTCGTGCGCTGCACGACGTGCGACTACGCCGCCAACGTGGAGGCCGTGACGACGCCCGTGCCACCGGCCCGCGCCTGGGACGACGTCCCCGCCGCCCACGTCGAGGACACCCCGGACACCCCCACCATCGAGACGCTGGTGGCGGTGGCGAACGAGCGGTTCCCCCGCACCGACCGGCCCTGGACGGCCGCGGACACCCTCAAGAACGTCGTCGTCATGCTCGCCCACCCCGACGGCACCCGCGAGCCGCTGTGCATCGGCCTGCCCGGCGACCGCGAGGTCGACGTCAAGCGGTTGGAGGCTGTCGTCTCGCCCGCGGAGGTGGAGGCCTTCACCGAGGCCGACTTCGCCACCCGCCCCACGCTGGTCAAGGGCTACATCGGCCCCGCAGCCCTGGGCGAGAAGAGCCCCAGCGGCATCCGGTACCTGCTGGACCCCCGCGTCGTCCCCGGGACGTCGTGGATCACCGGGGCCAACGAGCCCGGGCGGCACGTGTTCGACCTGGTGGCCGACCGGGACTTCTCCGCCGACGGCACGATCGAGGCCGCCGAGGTGCGTGCCGGTGACACCTGCCCGAACGGCGACGGCGTCCTGGAGACCGCGCGCGGCATCGAGATCGGCCACATCTTCCAGCTCGGGCGCAAGTACGCCGACGCGCTCGGCCTGCAGGTGCTCGACGAGAACGGCCGGCTGGTGACGGTCACCATGGGCTCCTACGGCATCGGCGTGAGCCGGGCCGTGGCCGCCGTCGTGGAGGCCTCGTATGACGAGCTGGGGCTGTGCTGGCCCCGCGAGGTGGCGCCGGCCGACGTCCACGTCGTGGCGACCGGCAAGGACGCCGCGGTCTTCGAGACCGCCGACCGGCTGGCCGGCGAGCTGGAGGCGGCCGGCGTCCGGGTGATCTACGACGACCGCCCGAAGGTGTCGCCCGGCGTGAAGTTCAAGGACGCCGAGCTGCTGGGCGTCCCCACGATCGTCGTCGTCGGCAAGGGGCTGGCCGCCGGCACGATCGAGATCAAGGACCGGCGCAGCGGGGAGCGCGAGGAGGTCGCCGTCGCGCAGGTGGCCGGCCGTATCGTCGAGATCGTCCGCGCATGACGGCGGCGGCCGTGCAGGCGGTGATCTTCGACTGGGGCGGCACGCTGACGCCCTGGCACACCGTCGACCTCGAGCGGCAGTGGCAGGACTACGCCCAGCACTACGCGCCCGACCCGGGGGCGGCGGCCGAGCTCGCGGCCCGCATCACCGCGGCCGAGGACCGGGCGTGGGCGCGCAGCCGCACCTCGGGCGGCAGCGCGCACCTCGCCGAGGTGCTCGCCGACGCCGGGGTCGACACCGACCACCCGGGGCACCCGGCCGCGCTCGCCGCCTACGAGGAGTTCTGGGAGCCGCACACCCACACCGACCCGGACGTCGCGCCGCTGTTCACCGGGCTGCGCGAGCGCGGGGTGCGGGTGGGCGTCCTGAGCAACACGATCTGGTCGCGGGAGTACCACGAGCGGGTCTTCGCCCGGGACGGCGTGCTGCACCTGGTGGACGGCGCGGTCTACACGTCCGAGATCCCGCACGCCAAGCCGCACCCGGAGGCGTTCCGGGCGGCGATGGCCGCCGTCGGCGTCGAGGACCCGGCGACCTGCGTCTACGTGGGCGACCGCCCCTACGAGGACGTCCACGGCGCCCAGCGGGCGGGGTTGCGGGCCGTGCTGGTGCCGCACTCCGACATCCCGGCGAGCCAGCAGGTGCCCGTCGACGTCCGCCCGGACGGCGTCGCCCACCGGCTGCTCGACGTCCTGGGCTACGTCGACGGGTGGCTGGCGGCGGGTGCCGGATCGGCCGCCGGGGCGGGTGCCGGATCGGTCGCCGGGACGGGGACGATCTCCGCCTGACGGCGCCGCTGCGCGAGGACTACAGTGCGCGACATGCGACCAGGGCGTGGCCTGCTCATCTCGGGGGTGGTGCTCGTCGTGGCGTCGGTCATCGGCGTCGCGGCGGCAGTGTGGATCTTCGGTTCCACAGTGGGCAAGGGGGTCTCGGACGACCTCAGCTCACCCAGCTTCCCGGTGCCAACGCGCCAGTCGGTGCAGCTCGACGCCGGTGACTACGTCGTCTACGGGAGCGCGAGCAGCTCCGAGATCGGGTCCGGCATCGAGTCGGTCACCGTCACGGCTCCCGGCGGCGGCGCCGTCCCGGCCCACTCCTCGACCTCCCAGACGCTCACCCGCAACGGGTCGAGCTACCGCTCCGTCGTGACCTTCACCGCGGCCACCACGGGTCGGTACCAGCTCGACGTCCAGGGCGACGCCGGCCGCACCGTCGTCATCGGGCGGTCCTTCACGGAGTACCTCGGCGGGCTCGGCACCGGGGTGGTTGTCGGGATCCTCAGCGCCCTGCTCTTCCTGGTCGGACTGGTCCTGATCATCGTCGGAGCGGTCAAGCGGTCCAACGCCCGGCGCGCGCCGGCCCCGGCGGGGTACCCGCCGTCGGGGTACGGGCCGACGCCCGCGGGCTACGGCCCGCCGCCGCCCGGCTATGGGCAGCCGCCCGGTCACGGGCAGCAGCCGGGGTACGGGCAGCAGCCGCCCGGGTACGGCCAGCCGCCGCCCCCGCCGCCCCCGCCGCCCCCTCCGTACGGGTCGCTGCCGTCGTACCCGCCGTCGTACCCGCCCTCGGGCGGCGAGCCGCCGGTCCCGCCGGCCTGAGGGAGCGCGGCAACGCCTCGACCGGGGCCGCGACGTGGCAGCCGCTCACGATGCAACCGTGGCTGCAACGGATGCTCCAGCACGTGCTGCGTTCGCTGCATCCACGGCTGCATCCACGCGCTGCGCCCAGGGCTGCATCTGCGCTGTGCGTCCGGGCGTCAGCCCGGCAGAGGGGTGGGCGTTCCGCGCCAGGAGGCCGCCCGTCGGGCCGCCGCGACGAGCTCGCCGGCGCCCTCAGCGCGCGTGGGCCCCGTCGTCGTCGTGACGATCACCAGGGCGACGGACGCCAGGCCGTCCTCGACCCGGGCCGCCAGGGCCACGACCTGGGCCGGCGTCACCGGGGGCGACCCGAGGTCGTACGCGGGCGCCGCCTCGGGCGGGGTGAGTCCCGCCGCGACCAGGCGCTCCGCCAGTGCGTTGCGCCGGATCCGGTGGGCGGCCCACAGCAGCCGGGCCGCCGCCTGCCGCGGTGGTGCCAGGCGTGCGGTGACCAGCCCGTAGGCGAAGACGGCGGCGTGCTCGCCGGTCAGCAGGCTGCTGAGGGCGGCGGCGGTCGCGCCGTCCAGGGGCTGCACCGTCCCGGACGTCGCGGGCGTGCCGGTGCCCGGCGACCCCGTGCCGGTCGGTGACGTGGGGGAGGAGTCCGACGCCGTCGGCGTGGCCGTGGCGGACGTAGGAGTGGCGGACGTAGGAGCGGCGGAGGTCGGGCCGGCGGACGGGCCGAGGTCGGACGGCGCGGGCAGGCCGACGGCCGCCGCGAGCAGGTCGGCGTGGACGGCGCGCGCGGCGCCGATCCGGGCGAGCAGGCCCGCGGTCGCCGGCGTCGTCGCGACGACGTCGCCCAGCGCCTCCTCGGCGGCGGCCCGCTCGGCAGCCACCAGCGCGCTGCTCGTGGGCGGCTCGGACACCGTGACCGACGCTGACCCCGACGCCGGGGGGGAGGCCGCGCCGGTGGTGGACGCCCCGGCTGGGGACGCGGAACCGGAACCGGAACCGGTCGTGCTCACAGCGGGCTCGGGCAGGCCCAATGCCGCCAGGTGGGCGCGGTGGTCGGCGATGACGGCGGCGGCGAGCGTGGCGAGGCGGGGGGCCGTCGCGGCGATCGCCGTCCACCCGGCGAGCAGCGAGCGGGCGCTGAGCACGGCACGCACGGCGGCCTGCTCGTCCGGGGTGGGGCGGCGGGGCGCGGCGGTGACCCCGGCCGTCGTCGCGCCCGACCCTGTGCCGCTGCTCCCGGACGGGGAGCAGGCGACCAGCCCCGACGCCGGCAGGCCGGCCAGCCCGAGGGCCAGGCCGACGAGCACCGTGCGCCGTCGTTGCCCGGCGTTCGCCCCCTTCACGGGCGCGATCCTGTCATGGGACGCGCGGGTCGGCAGGGACCGGGGATCCTGCGGCCCGGCGTGGCGCCCCGCATGATCGACGGCTCGGCCGGACCCGGACGGCGGGTAGGCTGTCCGGACTGCCGGGTGCGGCCGAGGCGCCGCCTGGCGTGGCAGGTCGCGCCGTGGTGCACACCTGATGGCAGACAGGATCCGAGGGGAGATCGTGATGGCAGCGGCGTCGCCGGTCGACGGCGTCAGGGCGCTCGCCGCCGTGGCGGCGCAGGGCGCGGGCCTGGTGCTCGAGGGCGTCACGATCACGCCCGCGGGCCGACGTCGGGTGCTCAGGGTCACCGTGGACCTGCCGGACGACGTGCCCGGCGGCGTCCCGATGGAGTCCGTGGCCGCCGCCTCCCACGCGCTGTCCGTGGCCCTCGACGAGAGCCCCGTGATGGGTGGTGCCCCATACGTGCTGGAGGTCTCGTCCCCCGGCGCCGACCGGCCGCTCACCGAGCCGCGGCACTGGCGGCGGGCCCGGGGGCGCCTGGTGCGGGTGGTCGGGGCCGACGGCCGCGAGCTCACCGGCCGCCTCGAGGACGTCGGCGCGGACGGCGTGGTGATCGCCGGGACGGCGCTCACCTGGGCCGGGCTCGGCGCCGGCCGGGTGGAGCTGGAGTTCAACCGGCCCGGCGCCGCGGACGACCCGGACGCCGACGAGGCCGACGAGGCCGACGACGACACTGACGAGATCGACGACGAGACGGACGAGGAGGGGGAGATCTGATGGACATCGACATGGCCGCGCTGCGTGCCCTCGAGCGGGAGAAGGAGATCCCCTTCGATCTGCTCGTGCGCACGATCGAGCAGGCGCTCCTGCTGGCCTACCACCGGACTGAGGGCGCCGAGGAGCACGCGCGCGTCCACCTGGACCGCGCCAGCGGGCATGTCGTCGTCTGGGCGCAGGAGGTCGACGCCGCCGGCACGCTGGTGCGGGAGTGGGACGACACCCCGGAGGGCTTCGGTCGGGTCGCGGCGTCCACGGCCCGGCAGACGATCCTGCAGCGCCTGCGGGACGCCGAGGACGAGCAGGTCCTGGGCGAGTTCATCGGCCGCGAGGGCGACATCGTCACCGGCGTCGTCCAGCAGAGCAGCGACCCGCGGATGGTCCACGTCGACCTCGGCACGGTCGAGGCCGTCCTGCCGCCGCAGGAGCAGGTGCCGGGGGAGGCCTACACCCACGGCTCTCGGCTGCGGTGCTTCGTCATCGGGGTGCGCAAGGGCCCGAAGGGGCCGTCGATCACGCTCTCCCGTACCCATCCCAACCTGGTGCGCAAGCTCTTCGCGCTGGAGGTGCCCGAGGTCGCCGACGGCACCGTGGAGATCGTCGCGCTGGCCCGCGAGGCCGGGCACCGGTCCAAGGTCGCCGTCCGGTCCACCGTGCCGGGGGTGAACGCCAAGGGGGCGTGCATCGGGCCGATGGGCGCGCGGGTGCGGGCCGTGGTCACCGAGCTGCACGGCGAGAAGATCGACATCATCGACTTCAACGAGGACCCGGCCCGGTTCGTCGCGGCCGCGCTCTCGCCGGCGCGGGTCGGCTCGGTCGAGGTCGTCGACCTGGCGGCCCGGTCGGCGCGGGTCGTCGTCCCCGACTACCAGCTCAGCCTGGCCATCGGCAAGGAAGGGCAGAACGCCCGGCTCGCCGCCAAGCTCACCGGCTGGCGGATCGACATCCGTCCGGACGTCGAGTCCGCCCCCGCCCGGTGACCCGGTCCCGGCCCGGACCGGGGAATGACCGCCGCACCGGGCGCGCTAGACTACCCGGGTCCGGTGACGTGCCTGTCACTCCCACGCACGACGTCCGGCTCCGCAAGGAGCCGGTACGAACCTGCGTGGGTTGCCGCCAGCGCGATCTCCGGGCCGTCCTGCTACGAGTGACCAGGGCCGAGTTCGGCGGAATGACGTCCGCCGTCCCCGATCCGGGTCACAGGTCGGCCGGTCGTGGTGCCTGGGTGCATCCCGACCTGTCCTGCCTGGATGCTGCGGAGCGCCGACGAGCGTTCCCGCGGGCCCTGCGACACGCGGGCCCGCTGGACCTCGCCGACCTGCGGGCGTATCTCGTGGCCGTACGCTGCTCCCCGACCGGGGTCCGCCCCGGGCAGGAGCAGGCAATCCCTGCCAGCACCGTCGAAGCCGAAAGCGGGTCTGATTCTGATGAGCACCCGATGAGCAGCCAGCAATGAACAGCCCCCAGCTGTAACGACGGTCCGCCCTGTCTTGGACGGACCGAGACAGGAGAGAAGTGGCAAAGGTCCGGGTCTACGAGCTCGCCAAAGAGCTCGGAGTCGAGAGCAAGGTCGTGATGACCAAGCTCCAGGAGCTCGGTGAGTTCGTGCGGTCGGCGTCGTCCACCGTGGAGCCCCCCGTCGTCCGTCGGCTGCGCGAGCAGCTGAGCAACGAGAGCGGCGCGTCCGCGCCTTCCCGTCCCGTCGGCGCGAAGCCAGGCCCCCGGGTGACCCCCGGCCCGGGCCCGCGCCCGGCCGTCCCCGGTGCGGTCCCGTCCGCGCCCGCCGCCGCTGCGCCCGCCGCCCCCGTGGCTGCGCCCGCGCCGTCGGCACCCGCCCCGGTGGCCGCCGCCCCCGCGGCGCCGTCCGTCCCGTTCACGCCCGCCCCGCAGGTGTCCGCTCCGGCGGCCTCCGCTCCGGCGGCCTCCGCTCCGGCGGCCTCCGCGCCGGCAGCCCCCGCCGCGCCGTCCGCGCCCGCCGCACCCTCGGGTGCGCCGTCCGGCCCGCGTCCGGGTGCCCGTCCCGGCCCGGCACAGGTGCGGCCCTCGGTCCCGGGCCGTCCCTCGGCCCCGGCGCCTTCCGCGCCGGTCGTCGAGCAGCCCTCCGCCCCGGCACCGGCCTTCCGGCCGGCCGCCGGCCCGACGCCGTCCGCGCCGAGCCCGTCCGCGCCGAGCCCGGCCGCGCCGAGCCCGTCCGCACCCTCGGTGCCGGGCTCCGCACCGTCCGCGCCGACGGGTGCCCGTCCGGGCGCTGCGCGTCCGGCGGCCCCCCGGCCCGGTCCCGCCGCTCCGCGCCCGCAGGCGCCGGCGGCCAGGGAGGAGCGCGGCGAGCGCGGCCCGCGCGGCCCGCGTCCGCAGGGCGGCGGCTCGCCGCGGCCCGGCAACAACCCGTTCGCCCCCAGCCAGGGCATGCCCCGGCCGGGCGGCCCCTCGCGTCCGGGCAACAACCCCTTCGCTCCCAGCCAGGGCATGCCCCGGCCGGGTGGCGGCGGCGGTGGCGCGCGTCCGGCGGGTCCCGGCGGTCCGCCGGCGTCCCGTGACGGCGGCGACCGGCCGGGCGGTCCCCGTCCCGGTGGTCCGCGCCCGTCCCCCGGCTCGATGCCTCCTCGTCCCAACCCCGGGATGATGCCCGGCCGCTCCGCGGTCGGCCGTCCCGGTGGCGGCCCCGGTGGTCCCGGTGGCGGTCGCACCGGTGCTCCGGGTCGTCCCGGCGGTGGCGCAGGTCGTCCCGGTGGCGGTGGCGGCGGTTTCGCCGGCCGTCCCGGTGGCGGCGGCGGTCCCGGTGGACCGGCCGGCGGTCGTGGTTTCGGCAAGGGCGGCGGCGGTCGTGGTGGCACGCAGGGCGCCTTCGGGCGCGCCGGTGGCCGTCCCGTCCGTGGCCGGAAGTCCAAGAAGCAGCGGCGTCAAGAGTTCGACAACATGCAGGCTCCGGTCGCCGGTGGCGTCTCGGTCCCGCGTGGCGACGGCTCGACGATCGTCCGGCTGCGGCGCGGCGCGTCGCTGACGGACTTCGCCGAGAAGATCAACGCGAACCCGGCGAGCCTGGTCACGGTGCTGTTCCACCTCGGTGAGATGGCCACCGCGACGCAGTCGCTCGACGAGGGCACGTTCAACATCCTCGGCGAGGAGCTGGGTTACGACATCCAGGTCGTGTCGCCCGAGGAGGAGGACCGCGAGCTGCTCGAGGGCTTCGACATCGACATCGAGGGCGAGGCCGAGGACGACGCCGAGTTCCTCGAGCCGAGGCCTCCGGTCGTGGCGGTCATGGGTCACGTCGACCACGGCAAGACCCGGCTGCTGGACGCGATCCGGCACGCCAACGTGATGGCCGGCGAGGCGGGTGGCATCACCCAGCACATCGGTGCCTACCAGGTGCACTTCGAGCACGAGGGCGTCAACCGGGCGATCACCTTCATCGACACCCC
>Ga0302322_100004113_pt1 | contig 12582 bp, 11 predicted proteins | sample Fen_T0_2_FD_203757 | JGI IMG/M metagenome (GOLD analysis project Ga0302322, IMG submission 203757) | Peat permafrost microbial communities from Stordalen Mire near Abisko, Sweden - Fen_T0_2 | ecosystem: Environmental > Terrestrial > Soil > Wetlands > Permafrost | place: Sweden: Abisko...
TTGGTGAGGTCTTTGACCACCAGCTGGAAGACGGCATAGCCGAGGCCGGCGGTGAGGCCGGCGGCAACGCCGGCGGCCGACAGCTTGATGCCCCCGCCGAGCAGCGACGGCGTGAGGATCACCGCCAGGCCGGCGAGGGCGAGCGCCAGCGCCGGGTAGACGATGCCCTCGGTGCGGGTGCGGAAGACGCGCGGCGCGATGAGCGCCACCCACACCGGTGCGAGGAACTGCAGGAACATGCCGATCGCGACGCTGGTGCCGCGGATGGCGACGAAGAACAGGAGCAGGGTGAAGGCGTCGATGAAGCCCATGAGCAGGAGGCGCGGCCACACCGCCCGGTCGCGTACGCCGGCGAGCGGCCGCCGCCGCGCGAACAGCGCCCCCAGCACGATGCCCGCGGTCGCGAAGCGGATCACGAGCAGAGCGCTCTCCGGCGCCGTGGCCCAGTCCACGAGCGCGCCGATCATGCCCATGATGAGGAACGACCCGGCGACCAGCAGGTAGCCGCGCGCGGCGCGACTTCTCATGGGGCGCCACCGCCCCCTGTCGGCGCGCCGGTCACAGCGGCTCCGGTTCGGCGGCCGCGGCGACGGAGGCTTCGCCTTCGCCGCGGCCGAACACGATCACGAGCAGCCCGGCGCCGAGGATCAGCCCGCCGCCGATCCAGGTCCACACAGACGGCATCTGTCCCACCAGGAACACCGCGTAGAGCGGCCCCGCGACCGGCTCGATGTAGCCGAGGATCGTCACGTGCTCCACGCGCACGCGCCGCGTGCCTTCGATCCAGAGCGTGTAGGGGATCGCGGTGCAGACGACGCCCATGACCGCGGCGGCGCTCCAGGCGCGGCCGTCCAGGTGGTAGCCGGTGCTGCCGAACTGCCAGAGCGCCAGCGGCAGCACGAGCAGCATGTCGCCGGCGGCCTCGGCCATCGAGATCGTGGACGGTGCGACGATCTTCGTCAACCCCTTCACCGAGACGGTGTAGGTGGCGTAGCCGAACCCCGCGAAGAGCGCCGCGAGCAGGCCGGCGAGCGAGAGCTTGACGCCCTCGCCCACCAGGTCGGGGACGAGGATGACGGTGAGGCCGGCGAGGGCGAGGGCGAGCGCCGGCCACACGATGGGCTCGCGCGGCGAATGGAAGATGCGCGGCGCGGCCAGCGCCACCCACAGCGGCATCAGGAACAGCAGGAACATGGCGACGGCGACGCTGGTGTGACGTACTGCGTAGAAGAAGAGCAGCAGCGTGAGCGACGACATCGCCGCCATGAGGACGAGCCGCCAGGCGGCGCCCGGGCGGCGCCAGTCGGCGATCATCGGGCGCCGCAGGAAGACGATGCCGAGCGCCAGCGCGGCGAAGCCCATGCGCAACATCAGGATGACGGCCTCGGGAGCGTCGGCCCAGGCGACCAGCGGCGCGCTGCCCGCCATGCCCAGGTACGAGAGCAGGACGATGCCGTAGCCGAGGGGGTCGCGGCGCTTCACCCGAGCGGCTCCAGCGCGGGCTCACCGCGGGCGTAGAGCACGACGAGGACGCCCGCGGCGACGATCAGCGCCCCGCCGGCGATCGTCCACAGGCTCGGCCGCTGGCCGAGAAAGACGAGCGCGTAGAACGGGGCGCTCACCGGCTCAAGGTACCCCATGATGCTGGCGTGCTGCACGCGGATGTAGTGCAGGCCATCCATGAACAGGCTGAAGCTGAAGGCGGTGGTCACCAGACCGAGCAGCGCCGCCATGAGCAGGTCGACGCCGGTGTAGTGGTAGTGGGCGGAGCTCACGGCGAGCAGGCCGGGCACGAGCATGACGGCGGCGGTGAACGCGCTCTGCGTGAACACCACCGCCGTGCTGCGCACGTCGAGCCCGCGCAGACTCTTGGCGAACAACAGGTAGACGGCGTACATGACACCGGCGGCCCAGCCGCAGAAGAGGCCGGTAGCCGAGAGCTTGACGCCCTCGAGGACGAGTCCGGGCACGAGGATCAGCGCCATCCCGGCCAAGCCGACGGCGAGCGCGACATAGACGATCCGCTCGGTCGGCTCCTTGAGGATCCGCGGCGCGACGAAAGCGAGGTACACCGGAGCCAGGTAGCTGAGAAAGATGGCGACCGCCACGCCCGTGTAGCGGATGGCGACGAAGTAGAGGATGAGGTTCAGCGCCAGGGCGACGCTGATGCCCAGCACGCGGAGGGGCGCTCCTGGCCTGCGGAGGTCGCGCCAGCTCCCGGTCGCCAGCACGACGATGCCGAGGGCCACGGCGGCGAAGAGCATGCGCAGGCAGAGCAGCATCGTCGTGGGCATGTCGGCATAGGTGACCATCACGCCGATCGAGCCGTTGGCGAGGCTGGCGAGACCGACCTCGAGAAAGCCGCGCAGGCGGCCCGACGAGGCGGCTCCAGCTGTCGCCGGCGCGCTCATACCAGCGGCTCCAGCACCGGCTCTTCGCCCGGCTCGCCGAAGATCACCACCATGGCTCCGGCGATGACGATGAGGGCTCCGCCGATCCAGGTCGAGAGCGCCGGGTGCTCGCCGACCAGCAGCAACGCCCAGAGCGGCGCCGTGACAGGCTCGAGGTAACCGAGGATGCTGGCGTGCTCGATGCGCACGAAACGCAGTCCGTCGGTGAACAGGCTGAAGCAGACGGCCGTATAGAGCAGGCCCATCACCAGGACGATGCCGATGTCGGCCCAGGTAAAACGGTAGTGGCTGCTCAGCGCCTGCCAGACGGCGAGCGGCGTGAGGAGCACGACGGTACCGAGGCAGTGGAACAGCACAAAGGTGGAGCCGCGCACCCCGGGGACGGTCTTGGTCAGGATCAGCGCGGTGGCATAGAGGCTCCCTGCGACGACGCCGCAGAGGATGCCGGGCAGGGAAGCGCCGGACGCGCCCTGCGTCAGGCTGGGGACGATGATCAGGGCCATGCCGATGGCCGCGACGGCGACGGCGACCATGTCGAGCCCCTGGCGCCTGGTGTGCAGAAACCACGGCGCCGCGACGGCGATGTAGACCGGCGCCATGTACTCGAGGGCGATGCCGATGGCGACGTTGGCGAGGCGGATCGAGGCGAAGTAGAAGAGCAGCTCGAAGGAGACGACGACGCCGATGAGCAGCAGGCGCCGGAAGTGGCCCGAGCGGCGGACCTCGGCGACGCCGCGGGTGAACAGGAAGAGGACGAGAAGCACGGCCCCGGCCAGCCCCATACGCAAGACCAGAAGCAGGCTGGCCGGCATCGTGCTCATCTGCAGCAGCGCACCCGAGGTGCCCAGGATGAGCGAGGCGCCGCCGATCTCGGCGTAGCCGCGAAGGCGCCGGTCAGTCGCCGGCGAAGCCGAGGCGACCGGCGAAGACATCCAAGAACCGCTTGTCGGTGGCAAGGTCAAGGAACTCGATGCGTTCGCGCAGGCGCGCCATGCGGCGCCGGGCGCGCACGTCGATGAGCGCCATCTGCGCGCCCACGCCGGCGGCGTTGCCCACGAAGGCTACGCGCTGCCTGGTGACCGGCGGGAAAAGACCGAGATACTGAGCCGCATCCAGATCGAGGTAGTTGCCGAACGCTCCGGCGATGTACACGCGGTCCAGCTGGTCGACGGTCACGCCCAGGCTGCCCAGGAGGAGCTCCCATCCGCTATGGATGGCCCCCTTGGCGAGTTGCAGGCTCCGCACGTCGTGCTGCGTGAAGACGATATCGCCGTGTGCGCCCTCGGTGACGAGGTACTCCGCACCCTCCTCGCCCTGACGCACGCGGGGGTGCTCGCGCATCCGTCCGCTTATGTCGACGACGCCGCTGCGCACCAGGCCGGCGAGCAGGTCGACGACGCCGGAGCCGCAAATCCCGATGGGCGGCGCCCCGGCGATCGTCCGCACGTCGGCGACGTTGCCATGGCGCGTGATGGTGAGGCGCTCGATGGCGCCGGCGACGGCCTTCATGCCGTTGCGGATCTGGTAGCCCTCGAAAGCCGGCCCCGAGGCGCAGCTGGTGACCGTGACGCGACCATCGTGAGCGAGTGCGATCTCGGTGTTGGTGCCGATGTCGATAGCCATCGACGGCCGCTTCTTGGCCGCCAACCGCGTGGCGGCGATCACTGCGAGGGCGTCGGAGCCGACGAACCCGGCGATCGGCGGCGGGAAGTGCACGCCGCCCTCCGGGTTCATGTTCAGGCCGAGCTCACTCGCGCGCAGCGTGAGCGGCTCGGCCGCGGCGGGGGCGAACGGCGCCTGTCCCAGGCCGGTCGGCGACAAGCCGAGCGCCAGATGGTGCATCGCGGTGTTGCCGACCACCGTCATGTCGCAGACGTGCCTCGGGTCGATGCCCTGGCGTTCGTACAGCACCGCCAGAGCCGCGTTGACGCCTTCGCGCACGACGCGCGCCAGATCGGCGCGCGCGGCGCCGTCGGCAGCCTGGGCGATGCGGCTGATCACGTCCTCGCCGTACCGCATCTGCGGGTTTTCCAGCGCCTCCTGATCGATGAGCACCCCGCGCATGAGATCGAACAGATAGGCGATGACCTTGGAGGTGCCGATGTCTACGGCGACGCCGTACAGCGGCACCGGCGCCTCGCCGGGGCTCACGTCCACGACGCGCGTACCATAGCGCGTGACGACCGCGCGCCACTTGCCCTCGCGCAGCACGTCGGGCAGGCGGTCGAGGACGGCGAGAGGCACGGAGACGCCGCCGAGGGCCTCGTCGAAGCGCTCCAGGTCAGAGCGCGCGTCGGCGAGCGTCGGCGGCTTCAGTCCGACCACCTGCGTCGTCACCGCCGGGTGAGCGGCGCCGTGACGCAGCTTGGATGTAGTGAGAATGCGCCGCTGACCGGCCACGCCACGCACCTCGATGCCGACCCGCGCCGAGAGGGGATGCGCCTGGCAGGCCAGGCGCCAGCCCTCTGCGCGCAGCTTCTCGGGTATGCGTTTGAGCTCACGCTCCGTCGGCGCCGTGAGCTCGCCGGCGCCGAGCCGCACGAGGCACTTGCCGCAGGTGCCGCGACCGCCGCAGTCCGTCGGGATGTCGACCGCCGCGCGGCCGAGTCCCTCGAGCAGGTTCTCCTGCTCGCCGACCTCGAGGGTCAGCCCGATGGGTTCGACGAAGACCTTGGTCAAGCGGGCTCCTCTCGCCGCATCAGACCTTGGCCGGGCCGAACACGTCGGCCATGCGGTTCTTGCGATCGACGATCTTCTGCATGCGCGCCGCCCACACGTCCTGCATGGTGGGTTCCGGACTGTCGAACAGGCCGGCCACTCCAAGACGCTGCTTCTCGAGCTCGCAGGCGTCGCAGTGGCAGTCGCCCTCAACATAGTCTCTGGGCTCGGTGTACTTGCTGATCACACCCTCGTAGTTGCGCAGGATGATCTGGCCGGGGGCCTGGCTGATCACGTAGTTGGGGAACACCGGCGTCTTCCCGCCGCCGCCGATGGCGTCGATGATGTAGGTGGGCACGGCGAAGCCGGTGGTGTGGCCGCGCAGGCTCTCGTAGATCTCGATGCCCTTGGCGACGCTGGTGCGGAAATGGGCCGTGCCTTCGGCCAGGTCGCACTGGTAGTAGTAGTAGGGCTTGACGCGGTACTCGACCAGCTTGTGGACAAGCTTCTTCATCACGTTGGCGCAGTCGTTGATGCCCGCCATGAGCACCGTCTGATTGCCGAGCGGGAAGCCGCCGTCGGCGAGCATGTCGCAGGCCTTCTTGCTCTCGGGCGTGAACTCCTTGGGGTGGTTGAAGTGGGTGTTGATGTAGAGCGGCTGGTACTTCTTGAGCATCGCCACCAGCTCCGGCGTGATGCGCTGCGGGAAGACCACGGGGGCGCGGGTACCCAGGCGGATGATCTCCACGTGGGGGATGGCATGCACGCGCTTGATGATCGCCTCGAGCTGCTCGTCCGAGAGGACCAGCGGGTCGCCGCCGCTGAGGAGCACGTCACGGACCTCGGGAGAGCGCTCGATGTACTTGATGGCGTTGTCGATCTCTGTCTGCTCGACCATGCCCTCGGTGCCGCCCACCAGGCGCCGGCGGGTGCAGTGCCGGCAGTACATGCTGCACATCTCGGTGACCACGAAGAGCACGCGGTCGGGATAGCGGTGGGTGATGCGCGGCGTCGGCGAGTCGACGTCCTCGCTCACGGCGTCCTTGAGATCCTCATGGTGGATCACCAGCTCGGCCGGTGAGGGCGCGCCCTGCATGCGTACCGGGCACTTGGGGTCGTCGGGGTCCATCAGTGAGGCGTAGTAGGGAGTGACGCTGACGCGGAACTTGCCCATGCACGCGTCGAGGTCGGCGCGCTGCTGGTCGGTGAGATTGAGCACCTGCTCGAAATCGGCGGTGGTGGTGAGCCGGTTCCGCAGCTGCCACTTGTAGTCGCTCCACTCTTCAGGGGTGACGTCCTTGAAGAGAGGGATATCCCGGTAGCTTCTGGTCATGATCTGGCTCCTTCTCGTGAGGCTCTCGGCTTCACGGATCCTGGTCGATCGTCCGGCATGCCGGCGGGAGGCCGGCGACGGGGCGGGCGGCGCAGCCGCACCCCCCCCGATGCATCCATGCATAAGGCTATTACAGACCGGCCTCGGCGACGATACGCGCCAGCGTTCCGCTGACCTCGTCGCCGAGCGGTGACACCTCATGTTCCGTGAGCAGCTTGTCGACGAGCTCCGTGGCCTTCTCGTAGGCGCCTTCCCTGCCGGAAGCGACCCAGGCATCCCACATGCTGCGGTCGAGCAGGCGCGGGCGCCACACGTCCTTCATGTGCAGGCGGGTGTGGCGCTGGCTCAGGAAGTTGCCGCAGATATCCACCTGCTTGATGGCGTCCAGGGCAAGCGTCTCGTCGTCCACGACGATCCCCGCGGCGATGCTCGCGTTCCACGAGAAGATCTCGCTGTCCATGATGAGCTGCTGGGCGGAGAAGGCGTGGCCGCCGCCCAGAGTGCCGGCGCCCAGGGTCAGGTCGGCACGCGCGGCGGTAGTGCTCAGCGCCGCGAAGGCGTTTTGAGAGCAGGCCTGCCAATCGGGCTCGTGGCTCGCGGTGGCCATGCCACCGGCCACCACGGGCAGGCCGACATGGGCGGCCAGCTGCACCGCGGCGATCTGGAACATGGCTGCCTCGGGACCAGCCGGCGGCAAGCCGGCGAGTGTCGGAGCGGCGAAGTAGACAAACGGCGCGCCGGGGGCCGCCGCCTGGATGGCGGCGCAGGCGGCCAAGACGGCGGCGTGGTAGCGCACGAGGGCGACGGCCACAGAGGCCGGGGCGCCTTCGGCCGCCGGCTCCTCCGTCACGCGGCCGTCAGGCGGCGCGACCACGCCGACCGGCAGACCGGCGCGCGCGAACACGATGGCCGCGTCGAGCGCCTCGGCGCCGGCGCAAAGACTGATCGGCGGGTGGCCGCGCAGCTCGGCCTCGGAGCCGGCCACGGCGAGCGCCATGCGCACGGCGGCCTCGGCCTCAGCCGCCGAGAGCAGCGTGGTCATCTGGACGTGCTTACTGGTCGCGGCCAGGCAACGGGCAAGCTCGCCCAACGGAGTCTCGCCGGCGGCGCGCAGCGGCGGGCCGAACACTACGGCGACCTCGGGCAGCGCGTCGGCAAGCCGGCAGGCTTCGTCCAGGTCGGCGGCGGTGGCCAGGCGTGGATCGCCTCCTTCGCGAGGCCGCACGCGCGCTGCCGGACCGCCGGTGCCGAGCTGGCTATGGCCGGTCCCCAGGACGGCATCGTGCGCGCCGACGCGGCCGCCGAGGACGACCGTGTCGGGCGCTTGCCGCGGCGCTTCGTCGGCCGCGCCGCCCTCCGCGCCGAGTCGCTCGAGCGCCGCCGCATGCACACGGGCGACGTCGTCGTCGCTGAGGATCTTCAGGGCCAGCCGTGCCGGCATGGCCATGATCGGCTGTGGCTCGGTCATGCGCCGGGGCCCACGGCGTCGATCTCGTTCGGCGCCAACGTCTCGTCGGCGATGGCGGCATCGTCCCGGATGATCAGGCGCGCGGCGGGCACGTCAGGCCTCCGCCGCCGCGTGCGCGCCGTCTGCCACGCCGCGGGTCCAGTCAAAGACAGCGTACGTCCTCCAGCCGCGGTCGAGCACATCTTGCTTCAGGCGTGGGGCAGTGGGAACGATCCTGGCGATCATGGTCGGCGACCTCGCTGATGTCCGGTGACGGGTCCGGGCGGTGACAGACAGCGGGCGGGCGGGGGAACGTGCAGGCAAACGCCCCCGGCCGCCGGAGGAGCGAACGAGCCTACAGACCGCAGGAGCGGTTGATCGTGCTGATGCTGAGGGAGGCGGCAAGCACGGGCACAGTCTAGCACCGCCCGCGCGTGCGGCAAAGCCGCGCCGGCGCGGTGGAGATGCAGGTACTTTGCCTCGGCGCCCGGCGCGGCCGCAGCCGCGCGGCTCAGCTCGCGGCCGACTCGAGCGCGCCGCGCTCCAGAGCGCGCTTGTACTCGGAATCCATCTCCATGACGCCGCCAGGGAATCCGAGGTCGGCCATCAGCGCGACGTATGGGTCGGCGCAGAACTCCTCGGGCGAGCGCACGCCGATCTCCGGGTTGTCGCGATAACCGGCGAGCTTCCCCGTAGCCAGCAGTTCGAGCGTTATGACGGCGGTGAACGCCGTCTGGCCGACGACCGCCTGCGTGCCGAACGTCTCCACGCACTCCTGGTTGTCGGCCACCTGGTAGAGATAGAGCTCGCGCCCGAGCCCGCCGCGCTTGCCTTTGACCCAGGTGCCGGCGACGGTCTTGCCGACGAAGGACTTGCCCAGCTCGACGGGGTCGGGGGCAGCCGCGGCGACGAGGTCGATCGGGGCCACCATGACGTCGTTGACGCGCACGGGTTCGACGCTGTGGAGGTTCAGGCTCTTGAGGACTTCGATGGCCGCGATGAACTCGTCGCCGAGACCGTACTTGAAGGTCGCCTTGCGCACGCCCTTGAGCAGACGCGCGTTGCGGCCGATGTGGATGACCTCGTCGTGAGCCACGTGACCCATGTCCTGGTAACCGATACCCCCGGGCAGAAAGAAGCGCTCCATCTCGCTGAAGGGCTCGACCTCGCGCCAGCCTTTGTCCGCCTCCCAGACGATGGCAGGGCAGGTGCACTCGTCGATGGTGCTCCACACCGAGAAGCCGAAGGCGATGCCCTTGAAGCCGGGGATCTCGAGGTTCGCGCCGTCGCGCACGCCCATCTCCTCGACCTCGTCGAAGAAATGGTCGGCGGCGTATCGGGCGAAGTAGTCGGCCATGCCAGGCTCGACTCCGTGGCCGAGCAGGGCGAGCTTGCCGATGCGCTCGAACTGCTCGCCATAGTCGAACTCGACCTGGTCGTAGAACGGGCGCCTGCTGCCGTCGGGAAGCGGCTCAGGGTCGTCGCACATCGCCGTGTCGAGGTAGTGCACGCCCGCCTTCAGCGCACCCTTCATCACCTGGAGGTCCGCGTAGATGGGAAGCAGGTTGCAGACGATGTCGACGCCGTGCTTCGTGGCCAGCGCGGCCACGGCATCGGGGTTCATGCCATCGACCTGCTCGGCCGGGAAGCGATCCTCACCGAGTCGGTGCGAGATCCGCTGCGCGCGGGCGAGATCGCGATCGGCAAGGACCAGGCGCTCGAAGAGTTCCCCACCGGGGTCGCGCCGGGCGGCAATCGCGGCGATCGACTCGCCGACCCCGCCGGTGCCGATGATGAGTGCCTTCATGATCTCTGCTCCTTTCGAGACCTGCTCGGCCCGGAGTGCTTCACGCGGCGCGTGAAGGGGAGACGTATCAGACTCCCAGTCCACCGTATCCACTGCCCTCCGCATAGCGGCAAAACCTGCGGAATCCTTGCCTCGCCACGACGAAAACCTCGTGCAGCTGGTCAGCGAAACCTCTGCGGGGTAAGCTCGCCGCACCCACCAGAGACGCCTCCGAACTTCGCGCCTGATCCTGGCAGGAGCAGCCCATGAAAGTTCGCCTCGAGATGTGCAGAGCCGTTCCGGCAGGAGACCCTCCCTGGGCGAACCTGGACGGCGACCGGTGTATGTGAGCGTCGGGCAGGCCGCACGCGTGCTCGGCGTGACGCCGGACACGGTGCGCCGCTGGACGTCCACGGGGTTCCTGCCGTGCGTGCGTACCGCCGGGGGCCATCGACGCATCGACCAGGAGGACGTCACCGAGCTCGGGCGGGCGATCGGCGGCAGCGGGCATCTGCAGGCGAGACGGGCTCGGGAGCGAGAGGTCGACACGCTGGCGCAGGCATCGATCGACCTCGCGAGCATGCTCGACCGGCAGGAGCTGCTGGCGGCGATCGCCCGGCACGTCACGCGTCTCTGCGACTGCAGCAGCTGCGCGATCAGCGGGTACGACTCCGCCGCGGACACGGTGAGCCTGCTGGCGGAGTACGACTCCAGGGGCCATCGCCTGCCGCAGCTGACCGACTTTGCGCTGGCCGACTACCCGCTGACACGTCGGGTGCTCGAGAAGCAGACGCCCATGGTGGTCAACGCCGACGACCGCGGCGCCGACCGCGCGGAGGTCGCGCTCCTGCGCCGCCTCGGCGACAAGAGCGTGCTCATGGTGCCGCTGGTGTTCCGCGACCAGACCATGGGCCTGCTCGAAGCCGTGGACTGGGAGCGCTCCCGCCGCTATTCACCTCAGGAGCTGCGCCTGGTCGGGGCGCTGGCGGGCCACGCCGCGGTGGCGCTGCGCAACGTCGAGCTGTACCAGGGGGCGCGCAAAGGCGGCGAGCCGAGCGGCGAGTTCGCCGCCCGGCTCGCCGCCTTTGCCGAGCGTCTCGCGGACCTCGGCGACCTGCGCGCACAGGCGGAGTGGCCGACCGCAATGGCGCAGTTGGCCTGCGACGTCTTCGCGGCGCGCTCGTGCCTTATCGCTCGCGACGGCCAGATCGTCGGCGCCGCCATGGCGCCCCCGCCGCCCGGAGATGCGGGCGGCGGCGCGGGCGGCGGCGACGGAAGCGACGAGGCGCATGTACTCACGAGCGTGCGCCCCGGCGTCGTAGGCCGCCTCGAGGTGACGCTGACGCTCGTGAGGCCGGTAGGGAGCGGTGAGGCCGAACTGCTCGACGTACTGGCAACGCTCGCCGCCGGGCTCAGCTAGAGGCACGGGCGGGCGGCGGAGCGCCCCCCGCCCCGGCTCAGCTCCCCGGCCGGTGCGCCTCCACTTCGGCGAGCACGCGCCCGAGGCCGGCCTTGGCCGCGTCGCTCAGCTCGAATGCGCGCGGCTCGGAGCGCAGCTCCGCGACCCGCGCCCTCAGGCGGTCGAGCAGCGTCTTCGAACCCTCCGCGACCCAGCGGTCGTGCGGCGTCGTGTCCAGCAGATCGCTCTGCCAGATCCCGCGGAAGTGCGAGCGCGTGTACGGCCGGGCCAGGTGGTTACCGCCCGGCCCGACGGCCTTGATCTCGTCCAGCGCCAGCGCCTCGTCGTCGACCTTGAGCTCGCTCATGAACGCCTTCGTGTAGCCGATCAGCTCGTTGCCCAGCAGGATCGACTCGTAGCTGCTCTGCAGGCCCGCCTCGAGGTAGCCGACGTCGTGCAGCAGGGTCGCCCGCGAGAGCAGGCCCGTCACGGTGGTGATGGCGCTCTCCACGCCCCACTGCTCGTCGAGTGTCTTGCTGTCGGTGTGCGCCGCGTAGCTGAAGCTCGGCAGGTCGTACCAGCGCGCCAGGTCGGTCTGCGCCTGGTAGCCCTGCGTCGGGCCGGCCGAGGAGTACACCTCGTTCATGGTGCGCATGTTCATCGCGCCGACGCCGACGCCCCACACGAACGGCGCCCCGGGCTTCACGGCCTGGCTGAGCACCAGGCCGCCGAGCACCTCGGCGTTGGCGACGACGATGACGGAGGTGATGCTGGCGGGCGCCGTGGTGCCGGCGTTCGGCGCCGGCGCCCAGATCAGTGGGATGCCGAGCTCGGCGCAAGCGATCACCTTGCTGGCGCCGTCCTCGTCAAAGAGCAGCGGCGGAACCGGCATCGCGTAGATGCCGAAGCTGTCGGCCTCGCCGGCCAGCGCCGTCATCTCTTTCATCTTCGCGAGGATGTGACCGTCGCGCGGCGCCACCAGCAGCGGCTTGCGCGTGCCGCGCACCATAGCGTCGACCTGAGTCAGATCGTCGATCGCCTGCGGCGCGTCTTCGGGCAGCCCCATGCTCATCACGAAGTCGATGTGGGGAAGCTTCTCGCAGAGCGCGGCCATGCCCTCGACATCGGCCTTGCGCACCCGGCGGCGTTCGCGCGTGTCGGGATCGCAGACGTAGAGCACGTCGCTGCCGGTGCCGCAGTAACTGTGGTGAGCGTCGAGCACGAGCTGCTGCGTGTCGCCGCCACGCGGCTTGATGGTGCAGTCGCGCGGGGCGCTGGCGAGGGCGGCGTCGACGAGCTTCGCCGGGATGCGCACGCGCGTGCCGTCCACCTTGGCGCCGGCCTGTTCGAAGATCCGGGCGGCCGGCGCATAGCGCACCTCGATGCCCGTGTCGGCGAGCACCTCCAGGGTCGCTTCGTGCACGCGCTTGCAGGCTGCGTCGTCCCAGATCGTCAGGCGAGCCTCGTTCATGCCGCCACCTCCTTCGCTGTCTTGGGGGGTCCGGCGCCGCTGCTGGAGCCGGAGGATCCGGCGCCGCGTGGGAGCCG
>Ga0302322_100004114_pt1 | contig 12581 bp, 9 predicted proteins | sample Fen_T0_2_FD_203757 | JGI IMG/M metagenome (GOLD analysis project Ga0302322, IMG submission 203757) | Peat permafrost microbial communities from Stordalen Mire near Abisko, Sweden - Fen_T0_2 | ecosystem: Environmental > Terrestrial > Soil > Wetlands > Permafrost | place: Sweden: Abisko...
CCTTGCCCAGCCTCCGGCGCGTACTCTGCGCCGGCGCGCCCGTGCCTGCCGGGCTTTGGGAAAAATCCCGTCACTTCCTGCCCAACGGAAAACTCCACAGCCCCTACGGAGCAACCGAGGCCCTGCCTGTAAGCACGGTATCGTCCGACGAAATTCTCGCCAATTCAGGCCCTTCGGCTCCGAACAATATTTGTCACGTATTAAGTGACAAACTGCCTGTTTTCGGAGGGCAACCTTCCCCAAATATTTGTCACGTAATACGTGACAAATCCTCTGGCCGTCCGGGTGTTGGAGGTGCGTGTGTGGGCCGACCGCTATACGACAATGAGGTCAAAATAATCGCGATCGCCGACGTCCCGATCGCCACCCTCGCTGAGGTCCGTGAGCTGGCGGCTGGCGAGATCGGTGAAATAATCGTGCGCGGCCCGGTCGTGACCAAAACCTACGATGCGCTCGACGACGCGACCGCGGCCACGAAGATCCAAGGCATAAGTACCAAGGTCCAAGAAAACACCGGCCAGACCCTTGTCACTTGCCACCCGGCACCTGGCACTTCCGATCCGACGACGGCGTCGGTCTGGCATCGCATGGGAGATTGCGGCTACCTCGATTCAGAGGGCTATTTGTGGTTCTGTGGACGAAAAGCCGAACGTCTTGAAACCAGCCGCGGCCCGCTGTTCACCGAACCCTGTGAACAAGTTTTTCGCGCTCAGAACGGCGTCGCTCGCTGCGCGTTGATCGGCTTGGGGCAACGCGGCGCACAAATACCAGCGCTTGTTGTCCAGCCGACAAGCAAGCTTTCCCCCTCGGAAAAACAAGCGCTCGCGTCAGAGCTGCGTGCGTGCGCCAAAGCACAACCACACACCAGCACTATCACGCAGTTCTTTTTTCATTCCGCTTTCCCCGTTGACGTGCGGCACAACGCGAAAATACACCGGCTCACGCTCGCAAAGTGGGCCATGACGGCGAAGGCTTTTGTTATTCCATGAGCGAAGTTCTTGTCACGGGCGGCACGGGGTTTCTCGGGCGGCGCATCGTCGAACGCCTCCTCGCTGACGGCCGCCCGGTCGCAGTGCTCGCGCGTCGCTCCACACCGGATTTGGAAAAACGTGGCGTACGTCTTATCTGCGCAGGGCTCGAGAACACCGCCGCAGTTTCTGCGAGCTGCGTTGGCATCGAGACGGTCTTTCACGTCGCAGCCAAAGTCGGCGTCTGGGGCAACTACAACGATTTCTACCGCGCCAACGTGCTCGGCACTCGCGCGCTCCTGGCTGGCTGCCGTGCACACGGAGTTCGCCATTTCATCCACACCAGTACGCCAAGCGTGGTGTACAACGGCCGGGATCTCGCTGGTGCGGACGAGTCGTTACCGCTCACGACGAGCTGCCCCAGCCCGTACCCATTGACCAAAGCCATCGCCGAACGCGAGGTGCTCGCCGCCAATTCCCCCTTGCTTCGCACCATCGCGCTGCGTCCTCACCTGATCTGGGGCGTGGGCGATCCGCACCTCGTGCCGCGGATCTTGGAACGCGCTCGTGCCGGCCGCCTGCGTATTGTTGGCAGCGGGAAAAACCGCGTCGATATGGTCCACGTGGAAAACGCCGTTGACGCGCACCTGCTTGCCGAAGCTGCTCTCGTCCGCTCCACGGCTGCTGGTCCCGTCCAGGCCGTTTGTAACGTAATACGTTACAAACCGTCTGCCCCCGCCAAATTTGAGACCGCACCGGAATCAGTCGCTGGCAAGGCCTACTTCATCACGAATGGGGAGCCCGTCGTGCTGTGGGATTGGATCAACCAGTTGCTCGTCGCGCTCGGCGAACGTCCAATCCGCAAACGCATTTCGCTCGGTGCCGCCTCGACTTTCGGCGCGCTGGGCGAGACCACTTGGCGGCTGTTGTCGTTAAAAGGCGAACCACCGATGACGCGCTTCGTAGCCGCCGAATTGGCGAAGGAACATTGGTTCGACATCAAGGCAGCCGAACGCGACCTTGGCTATCATCCACGAATCAGCATGGCCGAAGGAACCCATCTCTTGGTCTTAAATTTGAAACATTCTGGAACTTAAGCCACGAACAGAAATCTGCCGTCATCTCATATTTATGAAATCCAAACCTTCCCTCTGGAAATTTGCCATCACGCTGGCGCTCGGCATAAGTTCATTCGCGTCGGCCGCCGATTCCAGTTCTGCTCAAACCGTCAAGCGTGAGCTCGATCCAAATGCGCTGCTCTACACCTACATGGATTTCGAGGACGGCTGGGGGAAGGTGACGCAGGATATCAACGCCGCCCTCAAGGACACGCCTCTGGGAAAAAAGAATTTTGCCGTCCTTGCCGATGCGCTGGGTTTGTCTCAGATCAAGGCGTTCGGCATGAGCTCGACGTCATTGAAAGACGGATACGACAATCGTTTTTTCCTGCACACGCCGGGCGGCCGCACCGGCCTGCTCGCGATATTCCCGGGCAAGCCCGCGGCCTTTGAAGGTGCACGTTTTGCGCCGTCTGATGCCGACCTTTTTGCCGACGTTCGACTCGATGCACCAGCCTTGGTCAGTACCATCTCACAGATCGCGGCCAGTGTAAGCGACAACGAGGAGGTTGCGACGCTGGCTCTGGCCATGTTCATGGCGGATCCCACTGGCTACGGTTCTCTGTCAGGCTTCAAGGGACGTGTGACTGCGATCGCCCGCTTGCATGCGCACCAGGAGATTGCCCGCGTAGAAACCGAATCTTCCTCAAAGATCCCCTTGGACATTTTTCTTCGCGCCGAAGGTGGCGGTTCTAACGTCTCAAAAATCCTGTCGAAAAAAGACGATTGGACCAGCGAAGCAAAAGGCGGCCGCACTTATTTTTCCGCGGACAAAAATGGAAACGAAATCGTGGTCATCGTAGAAGGTGAAACCGTCGTGGCCGGACTGCCTCGCGCCTTTGTCGAGGAATGCCTGGCGCGTAAAGACAGCCTCGCGCAAAACACCGCCTTTACGCAGGCCCTCGCCGAAACAGCGCAGATGGGGCACGCGGTGTTCTACGCCACGCCCCGCGTCTACTCCGAACTGCGCGGTTATTCGGATCACGCCATGGGGCTGGCTGGCCTCGCGTCGTCACAACATGGCGCACGGTATATTCAGCAGCTTCTCGCCACGATTCCGGCTCCGACTAAACCAGTCATTAGCGTCATCGTCGCCCGTCCCGATGGGCTGCTTGTGCGCGAACGTTCGGTCCAGTCATTCAAAATGGCCCTGCCCGCGGTGGCGTTGTTCACGCCTGATTTCCTTGGGCAAATTCTTCGCGTGACGGCTCAGACCTACGCCGCAACCAGTGCAGAGGAACGCGCAAACGAAACCCTTCACCAAAAAATTTCCGCAGATATCGACCGCGCTGGTGAAGCGGCAAGTCGGTATTTTGCCACCCATTCCGACGAAGGCACGGTGAAGCTTTCGGTGCTGCGCGATGCCATGCCGGAGGAAAAACTGCCCGATTTCCAGAGCACACTCACCAACGACATCGAGTTCACGCGGCAGAGCGACAAGGTCGATCTTGAGCTCAAAAGTGGCCATAGCATCGCACATGTCATCAAGCTGACGCGCGCTCAACACACCGTGATCGAGACTAATCTCAAAAAAATCGCCGAGGCTTCGGTTGAGTATCTAGTCGCCAAAAATTCAACCCCCTCCATCAGCTCCCTCGTTGACGCCGGCTACTTTGAAAAAATCGAGTCTCTGTTTGGCGAAGATTACGACCAGCTCACCCTCGAACTCAACACGCCCAAGCTCACCGTGACGACTCTGGGCGGCCAGGAAGTTTCCTACGACCGCGATTCACTTGCCATCGCCCAAGCGCGTCACCGCGTGGCGGAACGACAGATCGCGATCGAGCGCAATCTGGCGAAAATCTACGCCGTCGCCCAACAATTCCTGGAGGCCAACCCCAATGAATCGGTGGTCGGCTTCAGTCAGCTCGAAGAGAAGGAACTCGTGGAAATCAAACCCGTCGCGGGCGAAGATTACGCACAGGAACTTACCAATATCACCAAGAACCAGCCCAAACTATCCATCAGCTGCCCGCGCGCCGGGACCGTCACCTGGGTGCGTCCGCTGGATAACGCCACCCAGAGCGATCTGACGAAGCGGCTCTCCGAAATCGAGCACAGCGCCGCTCAATATTTCGCAAAAAATCGAAAGGCCGAGGTCGTCATCTCCGGTGAATTATTGCCGCCCCCCGTGGTCAAAGAGCCCTCCATGGAAACTTCGGAAGCGAATATTGAATCTATTGAAAACGCGGACCACCAAAGCCTGCCCGATCTGACCTCGCTGGTCATTCGTCGCGACTACAAAACCATCAAGGTCACGCTGGAGAGCGGCCAGGAGATCGAAGTCCCGCGCAGCAAAGGAATGAAGTAATAACGAGTCACCGCTTGCTTGGCGCGGTCTGACAATTTGTAACGTAATACGTTACAAACTGTCAGACGGCGCTAAATTATTTTTGACTGAAACGGTTCAGCTATCCCCGCTGCCGAACTGCTTCAAAGAGGGTAATGATCGTGGCCATGGCAACGTTGAGTGAATCGGCCTGGCCAGCCATGGGAATGCGGACCTGCGCGTCGCTTTCTTTGAGCCAGAAATCACTCAGGCCGTATTGTTCGCTGCCCATCACGATGGCCAGCGGTCCCCGTAAATCGGTCTCGGTGTAGAGCGCGGTTGCAGACGGCGTCGTCGCCACAGCGCGGATACGTTTTTCGCGCAGCCAGGCGCGCACCGGTTCACTCCCGGCAATCACCACCGGCACAGAAAAAAGCACGCCAGTCGACGAGCGCACAACATTGGGATTAAAAATATCGGTCACCGGGTCGCACACGATCACGGCGTCCACCCCGGCGGCATCGGCGCTGCGAAGGATTGTACCGAGGTTGCCGGGTTTTTCGATCGCTTCGACCACGAGAAGAAACGGAGCTTTTGCCGTTGTAGCCAGGGTCGCTGACCCCGGTTGGGCTGGCACAAGTCCGGGATCAGCGACCCCGGCTAAATTGATTTCTTCCAATGTCCGTTTCCACTGAGGAGCGACCGCGAGCAAGCCGTCGGGCCGCTCACGATAGGCAACTTTTGCAAAGGCATCCTTTGAAAGTTCGAAAAGCTGCGCGCCGGCCGCCTCGGCTTGCGCGATGAGCGCCGGCTCATTTTCGCCAAGGAACCATTCCGGGGAAAAATAGAGCTCGGTCAGCACGATCTTTTTTTCCAACGCTCGGCGGATCTGGCGGTAACCTTCGACCAGAAAAACACCATCTTCATCCCGCGGACGACGATCGCGCAGGCGCACAAGCTGTTTCACCCGGGGGTTTTGTAGGCTGGATATTTTTTCGGCGGGCACGACGGGAGTATTGAACGACGACAGCGTGGAGGGCACGGAGAATTTATCCTTTCGATTAAAAGGTTCTCCGTGTCTTCTCTCCCGCTGTGGCAAAAAAGAAGAAATTCAACGACCAGCCGTTCGCTTATCATCATGAACTCGAGCTGGAAATCGTCACGCTGACCAACCTCGGCGTGGGTCTTGGCCGCGTGCCATTGCCGAGCGATCCCGCGTCGCGCTGGGTTGTGATGGTGCCGTTCGCGCTGCCCGGCGAGCGCGTGAAAGTGCGGGTATTTCGTAACCACAAGAATTTTTCTGAAACTGACCTCATCGAGGTTCTGACGGTTTCTCCCCACCGCGTAGCCCCGCTGTGCCCTCTTTTCGGACGTTGTGGCGGGTGTCAGTACCAAAATTTTTCCTATGATCAGCAACTGATTTGGAAACGCCGCCAGGTCGAGGAGCTATTGCAGCACATGGCAGACCTCGAATTTCCTGTGGCTCCAACCATTGGTTCGCCTCAGCAGTACGGCTACCGTTCGAAAATCACACCGCATTTTAATCCACCGCGGGAGCCACGCTTTGAAGATTCGCCCAAACTTGCTGCCACGCCAGCAACCCTGCCCATCGGCTTTCTGCGGCAGGGCACCCGTTTCGACCTACTCGACGTTCCGCAATGTCCAATCGCGACCGCACCCATCAACGAGCGCCTGACAACGGTGCGCGCAGAGATCCACACCAAAGCAACCGCCGGGGAGTACACACGCGGTGCCACGATTCTGCTGCGTGATGCCGGCGGAGCGGTGACCACGGAATACGACCAGGTGATTACCGAGGAAGTCGCCGGGCTGAAACTGCGTTTCCTCGCTCGCGATTTTTTCCAAAACAACCCGTTTATCCTACCGGTTTTCACTGGTTATGTGCGTGAGCAAGCCGCGGCTTCAGGCGCACGGTTTCTAGTCGATGCCTATTGCGGCAGCGGTTTGTTCGCATTGTCGGCTGCGCCCTCTTTTGAGCGCGTGGCAGGCATCGAGATCAGTGAATCATCGGTGGCTTTCGCTCGCGAAAATGCCACGGCAAACGGCATCGCCAACGCCACATTCCAAGCGGGCGATGCATCGGCTATTTTCGCCGGGTTGACGTTTCCCGCAGCAGATACGGTGGTCGTGATCGATCCGCCGCGCAAAGGTTGCGACGAAAATTTCCTCAATCAGCTGTTCGCCTACGGCCCACGCGCGGTGGTCTACGTGAGCTGCGATCCAGCGACGCAGATGCGCGATCTTAAATTGTTCGCGGCGTCAGGTTATAGCCTCACGACGGTTCAGCCGTTCGACCTTTTTCCCCAGACTCGGCATTTGGAGTGCGTAGTGACGCTGCGGAAAAACGCATGAGCATTTGCCAGATGGCCCGGCGGCACCTTGCACCAGGGCAAGGGCGGGATCACTAAATCAGAAATCATACCCGCGTCCATTAAGAATTGGACTTTGCCGGGCCGGAGTCTGCACAGGTCGGATGGGGCCCCGTAGGGCCTGACCTCGTGTCAGGCCGGATCGCGCGACGGAAGGCGTCGACACGAGGTCGAGCCCTACGGTTTAGATGATTCGGGGCGTTGGTATCAGTTCACTCGTACCTCGCGCTGCGGCCGAGGTAGTTGAGCGACCAGATTTCTTTCCACACCCGGTAACGGCCTTCGTATGTCATCTTGCCGAAATCCTCGCGATCCTGATGCGGCGTGAGAAAGCCAAGTTCGGTGTTGATCTGCTCGAGCTCGACCTGCTGTGCGTTGAGATCGCTGAGTGGATCAGTATCCCAGACCAGCGCCATTTGGTTTGAGCGAATTAGGCGCTTGCGATGGTTGGCCAGCAATTTTGCCAGGGTCCGGCATCTCGGATAACGCGACACCATCCAGTTCTCGGGGTAGAAACCGCCGAAAGGCAGATAAAGATTATCCGTTACGTAGCGATAGCCGCTGACGGTCTGGGTGGAGAGACTGTAGCAAACTGAAATCGCTCCGTTGGGGTGGGGAAGAAAAGTGATTTGCAGGCGAATCTGTGCGGTCTCGTCCTGATAAACTGAAACCCGCAGGTAAATCCCTGGTGCGACTTCGGCCCGCAAGGCTTGCACATGTTTGAAAGATTGTTCGCGCAACCAGTCGCGGATTTTTAGATACCGTGGGTTGGTCGGCCATTCCTCACCCGAACTGTTGATCGAGAAACGCGGAAAAAGCGGGAGTGGGCTCACACTGAGCGCGTGAATCGCCAGCCAGTTGTAAAGCGTCTCGCCCAAAAACCAGAGCAGGAAAAAAACCGGGACCAGAGCCCAAAACGGCCGGTCAATCCACTCAAAATCCATCGATATTTTCGCCGCGCCCACCGCAAAGATAATCCACCGCAGCCAGCGATTCACGATCGCGAGCAGCGGCGAAGCGTAGCGCTGGTTCAGCTGGAAAAGTACCAGCGACGCCACCATGCAGATCAAGAGATAATAGGATGCATCCATTGCAGATAAGATACCCTGAAGACTTCAACGGCCTCCCTAGGGCTTTCTTAAGCCGGGTATGAAAATCCGTCAGGCGTGCTTAGCTTAAACGCACAGGCATGATCACGCAAATGAAGCTTTCCAGCGTTTTGAACACGCCGGGGCTCACTTCGTCTTTAACTTCAAAAAAGACCTCGTCCTTGGTCAGGGCACGGAGCGGGTCCATGATGAACTGGGGGTTAAACGCGACCTGAAGTTCCGGGCCGCTGTACGCGATGGCCATCGATTCGTGGGCTTCGCCGAAATCCGGGCTCTGCGCGGTGATCTCGAGCAGGTTGCTGCTGAGTTTCACTTTGACCGAGTTGGATTTTTCGCTGCAAACCAACGCGGCGCGATGAACACACTGGAGGAAAAGTTCGCGCTCCAGCTTGATACGTTGGTGCGTCTCCTTGGGAATAACCTGATTGTAATTCGGGTAATTGCCTTCGACCACCTTCGAATAGAGATAGATGCTGTCGATCAGGCCGCTGCTATCTTTATCGGTGCTGATCTGAAAGGACGCGCGACGCTCATTGAACGAGATCTTCAGTTTTTCACCTTTGTCCAACATACGCACCAGCTCGTTCACCGTCTTCGCGGGAAGGATAATGCTTCCGGCGCTCGGGGCAGGGACCTCGATATCCTTGCTGATCAGTGCGAGGCGGCGGCCGTCGGTGGCTACAAGCGAGAGTTTGCCGTCTTTAAAGCTAAAGTAGACGCCGTTGAGGATGTAACGCGTCTCGTCGCTCGATTGGGCGTAGGACACGCTCTTGACCATCGCGGTGAGCTCGGCCTGCTCCAACGTAAACGATTTTTCGTCGCCGAATTCGGGCAACGGAGGAAATTCTTCTTTGCCAATGCCCATGATGCGGAAGTTCGATCCGCCTGAAGTTAGTTTTACCTGATGGTTCGGTGAACCATCGAAGGTCACGTCGACATTGGGCAATTCACGCACGATGGTGGCGAGGCGTTTGACCGGCAGCGTGACCGCGCCGCTCTCCTTGACCTCAGCTTTGATTTTGCAGCGGATGCCGAGGTCGAGATTCGTCGTGGTCAACGAAATGAAGTCCTTGTCTGCCTCGATCAATACGTTGCTCAAAATCGGCATGGTGGCCTTTGAGCCAACAACATTGAGGACTTGGGCTAGTCCGTTGCTGAAATGGTCGCGATTGATTTTGAATTTCATGGAGGGCTTGGGGGAGCTCAGCGTGCTGAACAATTAACAAAGTCTAAATAGAACCTAATTCAATAATGAATGTTATCCGTATTCATATAGTCGGTGAAAAACTGCCACAACCAGTCAGTTCACCTCTGAAAAAACACGAAAAATGTCTGTGAGTAAGGGCAAAGAGCAGGACCAATAAGGGGCAGGTTATGCGCAAGGGCCAAGTTGTTGGTTGATTGTTGGGTGGTTGCTCACACCGAATGCCAGGGTGCTTTGCTCGCGGGTGAAACGGGGCGCCGACGCCAGTGCCGGACAAGACCGTAGCCGAGGTAACCCATGGTCAGGACGAGCAGGGCAAATTCTTTGTAGACGATGACAAGGCCCACGATGATCACTGCAAAAAATAAGGTGCGCAGTTTGGTGCGGGTCTGAAGATTAACGTTTTTTCCACTCGGGTAGCGGACCGTGCTCATCATCAGAAACGCGATGAGCAGCATCACGAAAGGCAGAGCCAGGGCCGAATGTTTAAGGCTGCGGTCAAGGTCGCCGAGTTTGAGCAGAAAGAGTACGGTGGCAGCCACGCAACCGGCAGCTGCCGGCACGGGCAGGCCGACAAAGTCTTTGCTGGATTCTTTGGCGGTGCGACGGAGGAGGGGATTGGTGATGACGTTGAACCGCGCCAGTCGCATCGCGGCGCACAAAAGATAAATGAAGCCCACGAGCCAGCCGATGTTGCGAAACCAGTTGTAGCCCTGCGCCTGGGTGGGCGAGAGGATGAAGAAAAACATCATCAGCGCCGGCGCGAGGCCGAAGGAAACGACGTCGGCCAGCGAATCGAATTCCGCACCGAAGAGCGATTCGCGCCCGCCCATGCGAGCGAGCCGTCCGTCAAGCATGTCGAAAGCGGCGGCGCCAAAAATCAGGCCGACGGCGTAGCGGTAGTGCTCCGCAGGCGAGGCGTTGTTATAGATGCCGTCAAGGGAAGTTTCAGCGAGGCGCGCCTGGATGCAGTTGATGATCGCGGTGAAGCCACAGAACAAATTGCCTGCCGTCATCGCATTGGGCAGGAAATAAATCCTGCTCGCTTGCGTGACGTTATACGGATCCTCATGCGGATCGAGTTCGTCCATGGCGGGGCTTACTTGGTCAGGGTTTCGAGGTACTTCCAAAATTTTGAATGCTGCTCAACCAGCTGTTCCTCCGTGACGGGCAGTTTGTTGCGCAGCAGGAAATCCTCCAGCGAATTCTTGTGGAGAATATATATGGTGTGCAGTGATTCGCCGTTTACTTCGAAATAGAAACGAAAGTCGCCCGCGCGCAGACGGTAGAGCACATGACCTGCGCGATTGAACCGTCCGAGTGGCTCGCGGGGATTGGCGAGGTCCGCCGGCTTCAAACTGCTGATCGGCTCCACGGCGTCCATCTGCGCCAACTTGTCGAGCTTGTTCAGCTCGCGCATACTTTGTTCGGAGAAGGTGACTTGATACATGGCCGGAGGGCGCCGATTGAAAACGACGCTGGTACCATGGAAGAGCAGAAGCGGCCGGACAAGCGACGAAATTTTACGAAAAACGGCAGAAAGCCAACCCAGCCAACAGCGCCGCGCACGCGCAACCCCCATTACGTTTGGCTGGAGTGTTGTTCTTTGCGGCGGCAAGGCCGCCGTTGCCCAGCTATCTGGCACAGTATTTCGAATCGTGTAGCCGCGCCCATTGAGGCGCGGCTTTGCGTAAACAATGCACCGCTTCTTAATGGAAGCGGCTACGGGCACCGCTCAATCGGAATGCTTTTTCGTTGGAGGTGCGGTGCCACCCACCGCACATTCGTGGATTGGCGGGTGAGGGCACCCGCCAAACTCCATAATCACCCTAAGAGAATCAGTCCAACGGCACGATCAAATTGGTGGTGTCAGTCATGATCTTCCCTGTCGCGCGCAAAATCGAAAACCTGCGTGAGGTCGTGGACCGCAGGATTTGCATCGCGGGCTGACAACGGTGTCAGGTGGTAACGGCGTTCGATCAGTTTCAAAATCGAAACGGTTTCGAGCTGCGTACCGTCGACATTGCCGCCGCGGGTGAAGGGCGAAATGACGAGGGTGGGCACGCGCGTGCCGACACCCCACGAATCAACCATCGGCGGGGTTACGTGATCCCAGCGCCCGCCGTTTTCGTCGTAGGTGACGATGATGACGGTGTTTTTCCAAAAGCGGCTGGCTTTAACCGCGTTCACGAGATCTGCGACGTGCTGCTGGCCGCGCAACAAACTCGCGTAACCCGGATGCTCGTTATCCGGCCCGAGCGGCTTGATGAAGCTGACTGCCGGAAGCGTCCCGTGCTGCACATCCGAGAGGAATACCTGCTCGTCCTGCAGATGCGCGGCCGGACCCGTCGTCGCGGGATTGAGCGTGCCGTCAGCATTGAACGGAGCGTACTTCGCGTAGTAGGCGAAAGGCTGGTGATGGTATTGGAAAAGTGGATCGGCGTTGTTGGCGAGCGCAGCGTTCCAGCCGCCCGAATACCACTTCCAGCTCACGCCAGCGTCATCTAGGCGGTTGCCGATGGTGGGCAGGTAGGCCGCTTTTGTTGGATCTGTGTTATTGATCGGCAGAAGCAGCTTGGCTGCGGCAACCGCGGGATGCGGAGCCTGCGCGCCATAGGTCGTGTTGACAACGTATGCGCCGTCGATCGTGAGATTGCCGTCGGACAGCGTGCGTGTGGTCGGATTCCAGCTCGATTGAAAACCGGCCGGAATCGGTTGGTTCCAACGCGGTGCGGCCGCAGCAATGATGAACTGATGATTTAGGAAAGAACCGCCGTACGCCGAGTGAAAGAAATTATCACAGAGGGTGTATTCCTGGGCGAGTTTGCCCTCGGGAAGATTAGTCGCGTCGATGTAGCTGAGGACCAGCCCGGGGTTGTCGCTCCAGGTCACAAACTTGTCCAGCGAACCATTTGCCGGTTCCAGAACGCCATTGTCGATTTGCAGCTGTTCATGATAAAACCGGTGGATGATGTCTCCGGTGGTCTGGTCGTTTGCAACGTATTGGGTAAGGTCGTACGGGATGAGTGGCAGGGCTGCCTGACCATTCGCGGGAGGAAAGCGGTTGTCGGCGGTGCCATTGAGCGGCTGTGGCGTCTGGTAGATATAGGTCGTGTAGCCGGTGCTCTTGTCGCGTTGGGGCAGCGTGTCGAAGCTGTTGGCGAGCCCGTTGGCGCCGGGGTACTGGCCATAGAGCGAGTCGAAGCTCCAGTTCTCCTGATAAATGACGATGATGTGCTCGATTTTTTCCCGTAGCTTTCGGTCGAGATCGTGTCGCGGTGGATCGGCGCGAACAAAAAGCGGTGCGGCGGCCAGAGCGGCGGTCAGGAGGATGCAGGCGGTTGCGCCGCCGAACTGCTTGCGTTGTGTTTTTGATGGGGATGTTTTCATGAAGCTAACTTTTCCGGTTGTGGTTTTGAGCGGCCCTTCGGCCGCGACACCCTCGGCCAGGATTGTGTCAGCCATGAAACGCCCATCTTACATTTTCGAAACAAGCACGTCGGCCTACCCCTTCCTGTGCGCA
>Ga0302322_100004116_pt1 | contig 12580 bp, 14 predicted proteins | sample Fen_T0_2_FD_203757 | JGI IMG/M metagenome (GOLD analysis project Ga0302322, IMG submission 203757) | Peat permafrost microbial communities from Stordalen Mire near Abisko, Sweden - Fen_T0_2 | ecosystem: Environmental > Terrestrial > Soil > Wetlands > Permafrost | place: Sweden: Abisko...
CATCCGCCGCGAGCGGGCCCGGGCACCCCGCACCCGCCCCCGGGAAGGCTCGCGCCACGCACGGTGGGCGAGCACCGCAGCCGTGCTCCCCGCGGCGAGCACCATGCCGACCCTCAGCACCGGAACCACCGCGGCTCGGGGGCGGGTGCATCGGGTCGGCGGGGCCGCCGGGACGGAGCCCCGACGGCCGTCAGCGCGCCGTCGCGCCACTCGAACAGCGGCACGACGGCCACGCTGCGGCCCTGCCGCGTGACCTCGCCGATCGTCTGGATGCGGCGGCGCCCCGCGCGCCGCACGACGTGCACCACGTAGTCGATCGCCTCCGCGATCTGCAGGTGCGCGGCTTCGGCGGGGACGCCGACCCCGGACATCAGGACGAGGGCGGTGAGCCGGTCGACGACGGCCTCGACCCCGTTGGCGTGGACCGTGGTCAGGGAGCCGTCGTGCCCGGTGTTGAGCGCCTGCAGGAGGTCGAACGCCTCGCCGCCACGCACCTCGCCGACGATGAGGCGGTCGGGCCGCATGCGCAATGCCGCGCGCACGAGGGCGCGCACCGGGACCCCGCCGGCTCCCTCGGCGTTGGGCAGCCGGGCTTCGAGCCGCACCACGTGCGGCAACGGGAGTCGCAGCTCGGCGGTCTCCTCGATCGTGACGACCCGGTCGCCCGGGGGCATCGCGCCGGCGAGCGCGTTGCAGAGGGTGGTCTTTCCCGCAGACGTACCCCCCGAAACGACGACGTTCGCCCCCTGCGCAACCGCCCAGCGCAGGAACGCGGCGGCGGTGCGCGTGACGCCGAACGCCTCGAGCCCCACACCGTCGGTCGCGAAGCGACGGATCGTGACACACGGTCCGTCGACCGCGAGCGGCGGAACGATGGCATGCAGTCGCGACCCGTCGGGCAGGCGCGCGTCGACGATGGGCGACGCCCGATCGAGGCGCAGGCCAAGGGGGCCGATGATGCGCTCGACCAGCCGGAGTGCCGTGTCGGCGTCGAGCGGAACCGAGATGCGCTCGATGCGTCCGCACCGCTCGACGTACACGCGATCGGCGCCGTTGACCATGACCTCGGTGACCGCGGGATCGGCGAACAGCGGCTGGAGGGGACCGAGCCCGGCCACTTCGTCGACGAGCTGGTCGAGGATCGCGTCGTGCCGCGCACGGGTCAGCAACGGGGCCTCCACGCGCAGGAGCTCGGCGAGCGATTGCCGCAACGCGAGACCGTCACGGTCGGCGACACCCGCCGACGCGGCATCCCGTGCCGCGTCGGTGAGCAGTTGCGCGTGGACGCGACGCTTCAGCTCGGCGTCGGACGCGGCAACGCGCCCTGTTGCGGGGACCGGCACCGTCACGCGACGTCGCGCACCGACGCGAGCGAGCGCTCCAGGCGGTCGACCAGTCGCGCGGCCGCGCGCGCGAGCGGCTCCGGGGGCCGGACCGCGAGCACGCCGGCGTCGACCGCGCGAGCGATCGCCGGACGCACCGGGACCCGCACGAGCACCGGCCGCTCGAGGACGTCGCGTGCCTCCGTCACCCCGAGCGCGCGGCCGGGCTCGTCGACGAACGCGATGCCGGCGGCGCGAGCGGTGAGCGGCGAATGGACCGCCCGCCGCAGCGTGAGGTAGCAGCCCCGCACCACCACGACCGAGCAGTCGGCCACCTCGACCACCATCCGGCTCGCAGGGAGATCAGCCCGGCCGGCGTCGACCACGCAGGGCTGCCCGCCGACCTGGAGCGCGGCGCCGAGCGCGGCGCCGGCCTCGGCCGACGCGGCGGGCGCGAGGAGCCGCGGCGTGCCCGCCGGGACGAGCTGGAGGCCTGGAGCGACCTCGATGGCAAGGCGGTCGAGCGCGTCCACCGGCGCGTCGGGGCCGGTGGCGAGCCAGTCGGCGAGCCCCGTCTCGGGGTCGGCCCCGAGGCCGAGGATCGCGGGCTGGTCGCCGGCGAGGTCGGCCAGACGGCACGAGCCCTTACGGGCGAGCGCCGCCGCGCACGCGGTGGCGAGGACCGAGGTACCGGAGCCCCCCTTGGGGGACCAGAGAGCAAGGAGCACGGCGTGCCTCCCGGGGACGTCCGCCGCAGTGCGACGGAAGGTGCCAGGGAAGCACGGGGGAAGGGGTGCTCAGCTCACGCGCGGCGCGGACGCCGGGGACCGAAGAGCCAGATGCTCCGGCCGATCCCTGCGGGAGCGGCCGGAGCAAGGCAACCTATTGCCCGTGGTGCACGGGGTCAAGACCCTTGCTCAGGCGTCGCGGACCTTCTTCGCCACCGCAACGCCGATGGCAACCAGGATCAACAGGACGAGGAGCTTCTTCATCGGTTCTCCCGAAATTCGTCGAGCCGATCGTCGGATCGGTGCCGGCTCGGACCGCATCGTACCCCGCGCATGAGCCTCTGGCAGCCGCCGGTCCTCTACGAGGAGCGCCTCCGCCCCGGCAGACGGGCGTGGTGGTGGCTCCTCGTCATCTGCGTGGTCACCCTGTTCACGATCAGCGTCTACGTGATCCCGATCGCGATCCTCGCCTGGTTCGTCAACATCGGCCGCTACGCCCGGACCCGCATCCGGGTCGACTCCGAGAGGATCTGGGTGGGCAACCGGTCGATCCGCCTGACCGCGCTCGACCTCGACGCGGTCGGCCGGGCCACCAACCCGTGGCCGTGGCGGGTGTTCAGCCCGCGCTACCTCGGCGGCAACCCCTTCTGGACCCACGACAGCATCGGGATCCGCGGCGCCGAGGCCAGCAAGAAGTGCTGGGTGTCGGTCGGGACGAATCATCGCGACGAGCTCGTCACCGTGCTGCGCGACGCCGCGGGAGGCGCGACCGAACGCCGCGCCGCCGCGCTCGCCGCCTACGCCGGACGGCCGCTGCCCGCGTCGGGCTGGTACGACGACCCCTGGGACACCGGCCGCATCCGCTGGTGGGACGGCGAGCAGTGGACCGGTTACGCGGCCGCGCATCCCTCCGGACGCCCGAGCACGCCGTGATCCCCATCGCGGACGAGACCCCCACCCGACGGTTCCCGCTGGTGACCGTCATCCTCATGGCGCTGTGCGTCGTCGTCTTCTTCGCCGTCCAGCCCACCCGCATCACGACCGAGCACTTCCTGTCACCCGGCCTGGAGCTCGTGAACCGGGACGAGCTCCAGTTCCTGGTCGACAACGCGGCGATCCCGTGCGAGATCGTCAAGGGGCGACCGCTCACCGAGCGCGAGTTCCGCGACACGTTCGAGCTCGGCGACGCCAGCGCGTGCAGCAACCGCGACGGCCGGAGCCACAGCGCCGGCAAGATCGTCTACCTCGGGCTCCTCGCGTCGATGTTCCTGCACGGATCACCCGAGCACCTCTTCGGGAACCTGCTGTTCCTCTGGGTCTTCGGCAACGACATCGAGCACCGGTGGGGCCGATGGCGGTACCTGCTGCTCTACGTGGTCGGCGGACTGATCGCGAGCCTCGCGCACGTGCTGTCGGACCCGAGCTCGACCGTGCCGATGATCGGCGCGTCCGGCGCGATCGCATCGGTGATGGGCGCGTACCTCGTGTGCTACCCGTCGAACCGCGTCAAGACGATCATCTTCTTCGGGCCGATGCTGCTGCGGAAGGTCAAGGCCGTCTGGCTGCTCCTCTCGTGGCTCGCGCTGCAGCTGCTGCTCATCCCCGGCAACTCCGGGATCGCATGGGCCGCACACGTGGGCGGCTTCCTGTTCGGCGCGCTCCTGGGCCTGCTGTGGCGTCGACGGGGGCGTGAACCCGAGTCCACGCCCGAGCCCGAACCAGAGCCGGTGCCGCTCCCCGCCCCGGTTCTGGACGTTCCGGGAGTCTGATTCCCGGCACCCGAGTCCCGGACCGGGCGCGGCGGCTCTGCGAGACTTCGCCGATGTTGCGAACCCGCCGAATCGGTGCATCGGTCCTCGTCGTCCTCTCCGTCCTCCTCCTGTTGCTCTCGGGCTACGGGTGGTGGGCGAAGCGGTACTTCCTCGACTCCGACCGGTTCAGCGCGAAGGCGGGCCAGATCCTCGCGAAGCCAGAGGTCCAGAACGCGCTCGCGGTGGCCGTCACCGACGAGATCAGCCAGGCGTCGGGGCGCGACCTACGGATCGCCCAGCCGTTCATCACCAACATCGTCGACGGGGTGGTGTCGAGCAGCCAGTTCGAGACCGTGTTCGACGCGGCCGTGCTCCGCCTGCACCAGGCGGTGGTCGGCGGCGGGGCCCGCAGCGCGGTGTTGAAACTCGGCACGACCGTCGACCAGGTCCGCAGCGCCGTCGAGCCCATCGCGCCGAACCTCGCCAAGGAGATCCCCAGCGGCAAGCAGCTACAGATCACGGTCCTCGACAAGTCGCAGCTCCAGACGGTCTACGACGTCACCAACATCATCGAGAAGGCCGTGATCGGTCTCACGATCGCGACCATCGTGTTCTTCGCCGCCGCGCTGTGGCTGTCGCCGCGGCGCTGGCGCACGTTGGCCCTCACCGGCTGGGTGATGCTCGGGCTCTTCGTCGTCTCGCTCATCGTGGTGCGCACCGGTCGGTGGGTCACCGGATCGTTCGTCGGCCGCAAGGACTACTCCGATGCGGCGCAGGCGGCCTACAAGGTCATCACCCGCGGCCTCGTGCTCCAGGGTGTGTTCTTCGCCCTGCTCGGCCTCCTCGTGGCCCTCGGCGCCGGCTGGACCGACCGCCACGGCGGCTGGGCCGGGGTCACAGACGTGTTCGGGCGCGGCGTCGGCTGGGCCAAGGCCCAGCTCCCCGAGAAGGCCCCCGCGGCTACGCCGGCCCCGGCCACCGCGGGAGTCGCCGAATCCCCGACCGGCGGGGTTGCGGGTGCGCGCGCGGTCGTCGAGGGGGTCCTCGCCCCGCGCCTGCCCGAGCCGCCGCGCAAGGCCCGGGTCGCGCACTGGTGGCGCGCCGCCGCGCTGCTCGTCATCGGTCTCTTCGCGATCTGGAGCCCGGGCAGCCTCACCTCGGTCATCGTGGTGCTGCTCGGCGTCGTCGCCGTCTACCTGGCCGTGACCGAGGCGATCGCGGCGTGGGGCAGCCCCCGCGAGCCGAAGGCGCCCTCGGAGCCGGCCGCGTCCGGCGACGCGTCGGACGCCGAGACCCACAGCACCGCCCGGGCGGGCGCCTCCTCCGACGCGTGATAGACCCGTCCCGGAGGTGAACGGGGCCTGGTGGCCCCCCTCGTCTTCAAAACGAGTGGGACGGGTGATCCCCGTCCGGTGGGTTCGATTCCTGCCACCTCCGCCTCTATGGCCTCGCTCATTGCGGGGCGCCGATTGCACAATTCCCCCGGTTCGTCTGGCATGGGTGCGTAACCAGTGAAGGCACCCCGCGGTCATTCGCTCGGCTGCTTCCGTCGCTGCGCTCCGCACGCGGGCGGCGGTGATCCGTACGCGGGGTGGCTGCGCTCAGTTCGCGGGGTTGGGCGACTACAAAGGGGGGCGCTCAGGGGGGCGGCCGGCGGCCGCGTGATGAAGGGATCTCCATGCGCCGTCGACGCGCCGGTCGGGCCGTCTGCTCCGGTCTCGTGGCCCTCGGGACGCTCGGCGCGTTCGCGGGTCCTGCTGCGGCGGTGGCCGCACCCAAGCCCACGGGGACGCCGATCGCGATCCAGTTCGTGAACCTCGACGCCACCTCGTCCACCACCTCGGCCCGCCAGGGCGCCACCGCCGCGGTCAAGTACCTGAACCAGACCGGCGGCATCGGGGGCCGGCCCGTCCAGATCGACGAGTGCCTCACCGACCAGACGCCCGAGAAGGGCAAGGCCTGCATCGACAACGCGATCGCGGCCAAGCCCGCGGCAGTCCTCTCGGTCCAACCGGGCACCGCCGCCGACAACCTCGGGGCGCTCACCGCGGCGGGCATCCCCTACGTGGGCCAGACCTGCAACACCAACACCACGCTCACCGGCCAGTTCGCGTCGTTCTGCTTCGGCTCCGACTTCGTCGGCCTCTACTCGTCGTCGGCGAGCTACCTCAAGACCCTCGGAACGGTGAAGAAGGCCGCCCTGCCCTACGTCAACGTCCCCGCCGCCGCGACTGGGATCAAGGCGTACGCCGACCCGATCCTCCTCCGAGCCGGCATCGCGCCGGTCGAGGTCCCGATCCCCGAGGGCACCGCCGACATCACCGCGACGATCGCGCCCGCGCTCCAGGCCAACCCCGACGCCGTCATCAGCCTCCTCACCGGCCCCGGCTGCATCAGCACCATCAAGCTGAAGACCAGCCTCGCCTCCGCCAAGCCGTTCGTGTTCCCGGCCATGTGCACCGACGCCGACGTGCTCTCCGACGCCGGCGCGGGCGCGAAGGGCACGCTCTACGTCCGCCAGACGATCACCACCGACAAGAGCAACGCCGACGTGAAGACGTACACGAAGGCCCTGGCGAAGTACGCGAAGGGCGCCAACCCCGACGACGTCTACGCGCAGGCCGGGTTCGCCGGCGTCATGAACCTCGCCGCGGCCATGAAGCTCGTCCCCGCCGGGACCGCCGTCGACGCCACCAGCACCACCGCTGCGCTGCGGGCGGCGAAGGCGGTGCCCATGTTCCTCACGAGCGGCGCCACCTACACCTGCGACGGCAGCGCGTTCGCCGGGCTCAAGGCGCTTTGCTCGATCCAGGCCCATGTGATCGAGTACCAGGGCAAGGGCACCTGGAACGACAAGGGCCTCTTCTGAGTCGACGGAGGGCACGACCCTGAGCTCCGCAGCCACCATCACCGGGATCGCCGAGATCCCACCCCGGCGGGACGCCGGTGGCGCCACCCCGATGGACTTCGTCGCGCGTGTCGCCCGCGACGCGATGCTCGACGCCGCGCTCCTGCCCGTCGACGTCGACGGACTGCTCCTCTCCCCCACGTTCCTCGGCGCGCCGATCACGATCGCGTCGATGGTGGCCGACTCCCTCGGCATCCGCCCCGCGTACTGCGACGTCGTCGACCTCGGCGGCGCGACCGCGGCGGGAATGGTGTGGCGCGCGGCGGCCGCGATCGCCGCGGGCGAGTGCCGTGCGGTGCTGTGCGTGCTGGCCGAGGCGCCCGATCCCCGGCCCGGGATGCGCCCGCTCAGCTGGCCCGGTCTCCCGCTCGCGCAGTGGGACCGGCAGTACGGCCCCATGGGCGCGACATCGGGCTACGCGCTCGCGGCCACGCGGCACGCCTACGAGTACGGCACCACCGACGAGCAGCGGGCGAAGGTCGCGGTCGACCAACGCACCAACGCGTGTGCGAACCCCACGTCGCTGTTCCACGGCACACCGATCACGGTCGACGACGTGCTCGCGTCGCCGCTGGTGTGCGATCCGCTGCACCTGCTCGAGATCGTGATGCCCTGCTGGGGCGCGACCGCGTTCGTCGTGACCCGCGCCGATGTCGCGCGCTCGGCGCCACACCCGCCGGTCGTCCTGCGCGGGTTCGGCGAGCAGATCACGCACGCCTCGCTCGTGTCGCTGCCCGACCTCACCCGCACCGGCATCGTCGAGTCGGCCGGACGCGCGTTCACGGGCGCCGGCGTGACCCCGGCCGACATGGACCTGCTCTCGGTGTACGACTGCTACACGATCACGGTGATCCTCACCCTCGAGGACGCCGGTTTCTGTACCAAGGGCACCGGCGGGCCGTTCGTCGCCGACCACGACCTCACGTACGTCGGCGATCTTCCGTGCAACACGCACGGCGGCCAGCTCTCCTACGGTCAAGCCGGCCTGGCCGGGGGCGCGAGCCACGTGACCGAGGCCGTGATCCAGCTGCGGGGCGCCGCCGGCGAGCGCCAGGTGGCCGACTGCGGCCTCGCGTTCGTCAACGGCAACGGCGGCATCCTCGCCGAGCAGTGCTCGCTCGTCCTCGAACGAGGTGGATCGTGAGCACGATCGAGCCGCGGCCCGCCCCGGAGACGACCGCGTTCGCCGCGCCCTACTGGGCTGCGGCGCGCGGGCACCGGCTCGTGCTCCAGCACTGCCCGCGGTGCGACCGGTTCCAGCACTTCCCGCGTGCGTGGTGCACCAGCTGCCTCAACGACCAGATGGAGTTCCTCGACGCATCAGGGCTCGGGACCGTCTACTCGTTCACCGTGATCCGCCGCACGGCCAATCCCGCGTTCGCGGCGCGCGTTCCGTACGTGCTCGCGCTCGTCGACCTCGACGAGGGCGTGCGCATCTACACGAACGTCGTCGAGTGCGACCCCGACGACGTGCGCGTCGGCCAGCGCGTCCGCGCCTGCTTCGAGGACATCGACGACGAGCACAGCGTGGTGCTCTTCGCCCCCGCCACCGATACGGAGTCGTGATGGACGTCGGCATCTACCTCGACGGGCGCAACCCCCCGCAGTGGGCGCGCCCGTGGCCCGAGCACTATGCCCGAACGCTCGAGCTCGTGGAGGAGGCCGAGCGGCTCGGTGCCGCGTCGGTGTGGCTCTCCGAGCACCACTTCTTCGAAGACGGCTATCTCCCCCAGCCGCTCACCTTCGCGGCCGCGATCGCGGCCCGCACGCACTCGATCCGCATCGGCACCGCCGTGCTCCTCGCCGCACTGCGCACACCCGCGCAGCTCGCGGAGGAGGCGGCCATGGTCGACATCCTCAGCAACGGCCGGCTCGACCTCGGCATCGGTCTCGGGTACCGGGTTCCCGAGTACGAGGGCTTCGACCGCACGTTCGAGCGCCGCTTCGCCCAGACCGAGGCCTGCCTGCGGGAGGTCATCCGGCTCTGGGAGACCGGCGGGGTGACCCCGCCGCCGGTGCAGCAGCCGATGGCGCTGTGGGGCGGGTTCTTCGGACCCCGCGGCGCGCGGCTCGCGGGTGAGCTGGGCGCGGGCCTCCTCGCCGTCGACCCCGCGCTGATGGAGCCCTACCGCGCCGGCCTCACCGCGGGCGGCCACGACCCCGGGTCGGCCCGGTGCGCCGCGGTGGTCAACCTGGTGGTGGCCGACGACCCCGAGGACGCGTGGCCCAGGATCCGCCCCCACCTCCAGTACCAGTGGGACTCCTACAACCGCTACGCCGTGGAGGGCACGGGTGCCCCCGACCCCCGGCCCATCGATCCCGAGCGCTGGACCGCGCCGGGCAAGGACGGCGCGCCGCCCCGCTTCGGTGTCTTCTCGCCCGAGGGCGCCGCGGCGCACATCCGTGCGATCACCGACGGGCTCCCGGTCGTGCAGGTGTACCTGTGGGCGAGCATCGCCGGGATGCCCGACGACCTCGTCGAGCGCCACGTGACGCTCGCGAGCACCGAGCTACGCGCGCTGCTGGCCTGAGCCCTTCGTGACGGGGACGGCGGAGCCGGCCACGAGGACACGCGGGCGTGCGGCCTCGGGGATCCAGTCGTAGACCACCACCGTCCGGCACACGACGTCCTGCACGCTGCGGTTGCGCCGGTCGACGAGCGCGAGCAGGAGACCGGGATAGAACGCGGCGCAGAACAGGGCCCGGACGAACGCCTGGCGGGGCTTCAGCGAGCGCCCGTCCGACCGCACCACGCGCAGGCCCATGAGCTGCTTGCCGATCGTGCGCCCGGTGGAACCCCACCCCAGCCCGAGGTAGATCACGAGGATCCAGAAGATCGCGGTGGCGTTGACCCACCCCGGCAGCTGCGGGATGTCCATCTTCTTGGAGAACAGGAGGTCCCACAGCACGCTGACGGCGGCCCCCATGACGACGTAGATCAGGAAGGCGACGCCGATGTCGGCCGCGAACGCGAGGCCCCGCGAGACGATGCCCGCCCGCTGGCCCTGCAGCGCGCGGGCCCGCTCGTTGCGGATCAGCCGGCTCACCGCATCTCCTGGGGGACGCGGATCTCGGGGCCGCTGACGTCGTAGCCGTCGAGCAGGAGCGGACGCGGCTCCTTGCGCCGCAGGATCTTGTCGACGATCCGCGCCGCGAAGAGGTCGAGCCCCATCACCTGCACGCGCACCGCGTCGATCGTCTCGCCCACGAGGCCGGTGGTCGACTCCCGCACGATGTCACCGAGGTCGACCTCGTTGATGATGGCGGGCACGTCGACGCGGGCGACGATCTGGTCGATCGGGACGTGGTCGATCAGACCCCCCATGTCGATCATGTCGACCACGCCGACGACGACCTGGTTGAGCACGGCCTCGGCGGCCTCGCGGGTCTGCTCGACGCTGTGCTCGCCGCGCTCGCGCGCCGCGGTGCGCTGACGGCCGATGCGCTCGTCGACCGCGTCGAGGGGGCGCTCGGCCACCGCCGGGGGCAGCACCGATCGGGCGACCCGCACGGAGAGGTCGGCCACCTCGCCCGCGAACAGCGCTGCGGCATCGACCCCGAGGCGGGCGGAGCGGAACACGAGGTCGACCACGCCGGGCGGGGCCGGCGGCGGCGCGGGCTGCGTCGGCTGGAGGCCCAGCGCGAAGGGGACGTCGTCGATCGTGACGAGCTCGGCCTCGGGGACGCCGTCGTCGTCGAGGGGTGCGGTCGGGTCGGTCATTCCTCGTCTCCCGCGGCCGTCGCCGTGAAGCCGATCGGGATCGGGCGCACGTTGGGCCGGAACTCGATCGGCGCGAGCAGCACCTCGCTGAGGGCGTAGAGCACGGGCACGTAGTCGGATCGCAACGCGTGTTCGCGCTCGAACGCCTCCTCGAACGGGCGGACCGGCAGCCCGAACTCCACCAACGCGTCGTAGACGGTCCGGAACTGCTCCCGGGCCACCTCGCGCGGGAACTCGGGCGGGGCGGGGAGGCGAACGTGCTCGTGGCCACGCACGGCGTCGAGGAGCATCACCGCACGACGGTAGAGGCTCTGGGCCTCGTGGTGCTTGGGCTCGTCGACCGCGGCGAGGATGTAGGTCGCCGTCTCGAGCACGATGCCCAGACCGACCGACCAGGAACGGCCCGCCTGGCGGGACCGGAACCACAGCAGCATCGGGTAGGCCGTGTGCGAGTCGTAGACGTCGGCGCACCAGTCGTCCCACCCCTTGAACTCGGCATGGAGGGGGGCGAGGTTGCCGCCATCGGCATAGCGGCGGAGGTAGCCGAGCGGCGTGACCTGGTCGCTGAGGTCGTCGAGGGTGAGGAGCTTGGACTCCCGGCGCATGTAGGCCGCGAACAGGGTCGGGAGCAGGCCGATGACCATCGCCGTGGTGAGGACACCCATCAGGCCCTCGACCACCGCCAGGATCCGGCTCCCACCGCCCTGGGCCACGATGTCGCCGTAGCCGATGGTCAGGAACGTGACCCCGGAGAAGTAGACGGCCGAGACGGGGTTGTCGATCCCCTCCATGTGGTTCTGCAGACCCCACCAGATCAGACCCCAGCCGCACATGAGGAGCGCCACCCAGATCGCGAGCAGCCCGATCAGCGACACCGGCCCGTAGGGCACGAGGTACCGCTCGCGGCGCTGGGGATCGTCGATCCGGCGCGCCGCACGTGCGTACCAACGCCAGGTGACCTGGTAGTAGCGGCGGGCGGCCGACCAGCGGCGGTCCCGCTGGGTGGTGATGACCGTCGAGACCAGGTCGCGGAACGTCCCGACGACCAGCACGATCCCGAGGATCCCCACCACCATGTGCACGACCCGCACGGGGAAAGTCAAGCAGGCGGGTCGAGCTCTCGCACCGCTCGGGGCGCGAGCGGATCAGCCGACGGCGCTCGAGCCCTTCGGCATCGGGCCCCGGGCGAGGATGCTCGCCTTGGCCGACGGCCAGTCGCTCACCAGCTCGGCGATGTTGAGGTCGTCGCCTTCCTTGTGGAACACGGTGGCGTGGCTCACGAACCCGTCACCGGTCCACTGGTGCAGGGCCAGCATCGGCGGCTCGGTCGTGATGCGGGGCGGGCAGTCCTCGTGCAGGGCCACCGCGGTCTGGTGGCAAGTGCTCGGCGCGGTGGTCACCAACGCGCTGCCCCACACGGTCGCGACGGGCCGGTGCACGTGCCCGGCGACGATCTGGCGGACCTGGGGGTTGCGCCGGACGATCGCCTCGAAGTCGCGTGCGCCGGTGAGGCCGATGCAGTCCATCCACCAGATGCCGGTCTCGAACGGCGGGTGGTGCATGAACAGCAGCGTCGGGCGGTCGGGCTGCTCGCGAAGCCGGGCGTCGAGCGCGAGGAGCTGTGCGGGGTCGAGCTCGCCGTCGTGGCGACCCGGAGTGGTGGAGTCGACCGCAACCAGCCGCACCGGGTAGTCCTCCACCGCATAGTCGAACGTCGGCCCGGTGACGTAGGGCGGCGTACCGAGGACGGCGCGCAGGACCTCGGGTTCGTCGTGGTTGCCGGGCACGAGGAGCAGCGGCACCTCCAGCGCACCGAGGATCTCGCCCAGCATCACGTACTCGTCGGTGGTGCCGTGGTCGGTGAGGTCGCCGGTCGCCAGCACCACATCGGGCCGCGGCGTCATCGTGTTGAGGTACTCGACCGCACGGGCGAGGAGCATGTTGGAGTCGACGAACCTGCGCATGTAGCTGTCGTCGGGCGCGACGTGGAGGTCGCTGATCTGCGCGATGAGCACGGGAGACTCGCCGGTGCGGGTCAGACGGCGAGCAGGTCGCGCGCGCCGGTGTCGGCCGACGGGTGGCGCAGCTTCGACATCGCCCGGGCCTCGATCTGGCGGATCCGCTCCCGGGTGAGGTTGAAGAACTCGCCG
>Ga0302322_100004118_pt1 | contig 12579 bp, 10 predicted proteins | sample Fen_T0_2_FD_203757 | JGI IMG/M metagenome (GOLD analysis project Ga0302322, IMG submission 203757) | Peat permafrost microbial communities from Stordalen Mire near Abisko, Sweden - Fen_T0_2 | ecosystem: Environmental > Terrestrial > Soil > Wetlands > Permafrost | place: Sweden: Abisko...
TATCCATGCTTCCCACGCCCTTCGGCAAAATATTTCCATTCATTGGTACCATGGCATTTTCTTACCTTGGCGTTGCGCTCTTCGTGATGCGACAGGGCGATATTATGGGGTTGTTTAGTACCCTCAGCGGGCGCGGTGGCGAAAGCGGCTCTTCCTCTTCATGGACAAACCTCAACCGTACCATCTTACTGGATACCAGCGTGATCATTGATGGACGTGTCGCTGACATTGCCAAAACTGGATTTTTACCAGGTACGCTTCTTATTCCTCGTTTCGTGTTGAACGAGCTCCAATATATCGCTGACTCACCTGACGGTTTGCGCCGCCAACGCGGACGTCGCGGTATGGAAGTGCTTGCCGAATTACAAAAACTACCCAATATCCTTGTGCGCATCAGTGACATCAATGCCGAGGGCGTGCGCGAGGTGGACGATAAACTCGTGGTGTTGGCGCGTCAGTTGAAATGCCCGATCTTGACCAATGATTTCAACTTGAATCGCGTAGCTGAAATTCAAGGTGTGACGATCCTGAACATCAACGAACTTGCCAACGCAGTTAAATCCATTATGTTGCCAGCCGAACGCATGACCATCAATATTTTTCAGGAAGGCAAGGAACATGGTCAGGGCGTAGGTTACATGGATGATGGTACGATGGTCGTTGTTGAAAATGGACATGAACATATTGGTGAATATAAAGAAGTGGTTGTCACCAAAGTTCTACAGACAGCCGCCGGTCGTATGATTTTTGCCCGTGTGGAAGAAGAGAACGGGAAAAAGAAAAAATAAAAAATTAAATATAAAGGACACTAAGTACACAAAGGATTAAAAGCAAAAACCTTAGTGACCTTGGTGTCCTTTATGTTTAGAAATGAGAACGCAATGATCAAACTTTACAACACCCTCACCCGCAAAAAAGAAAAATTCCAAACCCTCGAACCGAACGCCGTGAAACTGTATGTCTGCGGCGTTACGGTGTATAACGACGCGCATGTCGGTCATGCCATGTCTGCATTGGTATTCGATATTATCCGCCGTTATCTTGAATATCGCGGCTACAATGTCAAACATGTGATGAACTATACGGATGTGGATGATAAGATCATCAACCGCGCCAAACAACTTAACGAAGATCCGCTCAAGTTGTCGCAACGTTATATTGAAGATTATGCAAACGATCTTAAGAGTCTGAACGTCCTGCCTGCCACATCCAATCCGCAGGTGAGCAAGACGATGCCGCTCATTATCAAATTTATCGAGGGCTTGATCCAAAAAGAAGCGGCATACGCCGCGCCGAATGGTGATGTCTATTTCAGCGTTACCAGCGATGATGATTACGGCAAACTCTCCGGTCGCAAGATCGAAGATATGCAAGCCGGTGCGCGCATTGAAGTGGAAGAAGCCAAAACCCATCCGATGGATTTCGCGTTATGGAAGGCTGCGAAGCCCGGTGAAATTTCCTGGGATAGTCCGTGGGGCAAGGGGCGCCCCGGTTGGCATATCGAGTGTTCGGCGATGAACCTCGCTGAACTCGGCGAACAAATTGATATTCACGGTGGCGGCAACGACCTCATCTTTCCACACCATGAAAACGAGATTGCCCAAACCGAATCGTACACCGGCAAACAATTTGCGCGTTATTGGATTCACAATGGCATGTTGCAACTCGGCGGCGAAAAAATGTCCAAGTCGCTTGGTAACATTGTCAGCATCAAAGACTTTTTATCAAAGCGTGATGCAGATGTGATGCGGATGCTCGTACTGGTTGGCTCATATCGTGCGCCGTTGATCTTCAATGCTGAAACTCAAGACGCCGCGGAAAAATCCATCGAGCGCCTCAAATCCGCCTTTCGGTCTGCCTCGCCATCTTCAAGCGGACTCTCCGCTGAAGCCGCTTCTGCGCTGGCTGCCCAAGCTGACTCCACAAAGCAATCTTTTACCGACGCCATGGACGATGACTTCAATACGCCGCTTGCTATTGCATCGTTGCATGAACTTGTCAAAGCTATCAATACCGCACGCGATAACGGTGCAAATGACGAACAGTTGAAGTCTGCACAGGCGATGTTACGTGAACTTACCGGTGTGCTTGGCCTGCAATTGAAAGAAAAGACCGGCTCCACCGATGTGGAAGCACAGGTTAATGCATTGATCGCAGAACGTAATGAAGCCCGCAAGCAAAAACAATGGGCGCTCTCCGACCAACTCCGCGACAAGCTCAAAGAACTCGGCGTGACCATCGAAGACAGCAAAGATGGTACGAAGTGGCGATGGGGATAAGTTCGTCTGCTAGTTACTAGTGAATGGCTTATAAAGAAACTTCCGAGACTACATCTCGGAAGTTTCTTTATTTCCCGGTCTCAGGCAACACCAGTGGAATATCTAAAAATGGATGTTTCACCACCTGCACAGGTAAACAATATGCTTCAGCGATCAATTCGGGTAACAATACTTCCTGTGGTGTTCCCATTGCTTTCATATTCCCTGCGACCATGAGCGCGATGCGGTCTGCATAATGTGCGGCGAGATTCAGATCGTGGAGTGCAACCAACACCGCAAGATTATCTTTATGTGCGAGTTCAGAGATTAATTCCAATAAGCTGACTTGATATTGCAAATCCAAATGCGTAGTGGGTTCATCCAATAATAAAATCGGCGTCGACTGACATAAGGCACGTGCGAGTAATATGCGTTGTTGTTCGCCGCCAGAGAGTTCACCGACCCGCCGCTCAGCGAATTGAAGCGCGTTGACGCGTTGTAAAGATTGTTGTGCGATTTCTTCATCTGCTTTTGAGGGCTGACCTAAAAAGCCAAGATAAGGTGTGCGTCCAAATAAAACCGTTTCCCAAACCGTGTATGCAGGTGGCATGGCGACTGCCTGCGGAACAGTTGCAATATACTTTGCGCGTTGTATCGGAGTCAACGAAATGAATTCATGATCATTCGTGCGAACATGACCTGTGTAAGGAATCACTCCGCTCGCAGCACGGATCAACGTTGATTTGCCTGCGCCGTTGGGTCCGATCAACGCCAGGACTTCTCCGCTTTGTATGTTGAGGGAGATATTGTGCAGGATTGGGCGAGACCCATAAGAAACGGAAAGGTTCTGGATTTCTAGCATAGTGTTTCTGGAGGGTTAAGGAATCGTCCAACTTTCGCCAAGACTCATGCCGAGGGTTTCGTAAATTTTCAAAGTTGCCTTAGAACGATTCAAAGTATAGAAGTGAATACCTGCCACGTTATGATCGTATAAGTCAAAGGCTTGTTCGGTCGCCCAGTGAATCCCTACCTTTTCAACAGCTACATCGTTTTCAGCGCGCAGTACAGCGCGCAATAATTTGGCAGGGACGCGCGAGCCCAAAGATAATTCTGCCATGCGCTTCATACCCTGTACCGAAGCGACCGGCATAATTCCTGCGAGAACTGGTACTTTGATGCCTGCAATCTCACAGCGCTCGCAAAAATCGTAATAGTCGCGGTTGTCAAAAAAGAGTTGGGTGCAGATGTAATCCACGCCCGCATCCACTTTTGCTTTGAGGTAATCCATTTCTTTCAAGCGATTTGGCGTTGCCGGATGACCTTCGGGAAAGCCTGCTACACCAATACCAAGTTGTGGAAAATTCTTTTTGATAAAGTCGACTAGTTCAGATGCGTAATGAAAACCATCTGCCGCGGGGACGAATGTATCACTGCCTTTGGGAGGGTCGCCGCGTAAAGCCAGCACGTTTTTTCCACCAGCTTCAACATATTTTTCCAACTGTCGTTTCACTTCATCGCGGTTCGCACCAACAACAGTTAGATGCATAACAATGTTAAGCGGAGTTTCCTTTTGCAGGCGCATCACCAGGTTTTGAGTCAATTCGCGCGTCGAGCCGCCCGCACCATATGTGATGCTGACGAAGGACGGTTGAATCGGAGATAGTTCACTGATGGTCTTGAACAGTGTTTGTGAACCTTCTTCTGTTTTAGGTGGAAAAAATTCAAAACTAAAATGAACTTTAGGCTGGCTTAGGATTTTTGAAATGTGCATTTTCGTGTTGTTCCTTTACAAGGCGAAATTAAATCAAGGCATTGTATCAATAAGAATCGATAAACAGTAGACCCATATCGATGGCTTTTGAGAATTGTCCGAAGATGTGCATGGTGACAATGAGTCTGCTTGTAACTTTGTATGAAATTAAAATATCAAATACCAATGCAACGCAGTTTCTTTCGTGTTTGGGTTGATCGCTTTATACACGTTGCGGTCGAAGCCGCTTAAGATAAAGCCGCAACTTTGATACAACGTACAAGCCGGGACGTTATCATCCTGCGTTTCAAGCATCACGCCAGGGAAATCATTTTCACGTGCCCATTGGATGCCACGCTCCAATAACTTGCGTCCAATGCTTATGCCGCGATATTCGGGATTCACAACGAGGTCTTCCACATAGCCAAATTGATTCCACCATTTCATCATTTTGATTCGCCCAGCGAGATTGCCATCCGCTTCAGCGAAGAAGATCGTAGCGCCGCCTTCATCAAGCGGCTTTATGTCACCGATAACTTTTTTGATTCTCATCTCTTGTTTTTCTTTATTCAGCATTTCTAAAATTCCACGCCAGCTTGAGCAACAATGCCAGCATCATAGGGGTGTTTGATGGGTGTCATCTCGGTCACGAGGTCGGCTTGTTGGATTAGGGCGTCAGGGGCAGAGCGGCCTGTGATCACCAGGTGCAAACCAGTTGGGCGATTGAGGCGGAGCCAGTCCAATACTTCATCTGTGTTTAGCCAGTTATATGCCAGTGTGTATGTAAATTCATCCAATACGATCAAATCGTAATTTCCGCTGGCGATTTTTTCTTTTGCCATTTCCCAACCTTGCCGGGCGCGGGCGATCGTTTCATCCATATCTTTGGATGTCCATGTGAAACCATCGCCGGTGGTGTGCCATTCGATCCCAAGTTTTTTTGCGGCTTTGATCTCGCCCCATTGACCCGTTTCGGCTTTAATGAATTGAATTACGCAGATACGAAAGTTGCGCCCCCAGGCGCGCAAGACCATGCCAAACGCGGCAGTTGATTTTCCCTTGCCATCGCCAGTATTAACAATGAGCAATCCTTTTTTTGTATTGTTTGTCATTACCATAATCCTTGATTTTTTGTGCGTCGCAAGATCCATAGAAAAAATGGTGCGCCTGCTAACGCTGTAACAATGCCGACTGGCAGTTCTTGAGGTGCCAAAACAATTCGCGACAGAATATCGGCAAACAATAAAACAGTCGCGCCTCCAATAATGCTTAACGGAATTAGTCGACGATAATCCACGCCCCACCACATGCGCACAATATGTGGGACGATAAGACCAACAAAACCAATGATGCCCGCAAACGAAACCGCCGCCGCCGTTACCAGTGAGGCTGCCACAATGATAATAATTTTTGCGCGATGCACATTCAGCCCCATTTGCAGTGCCTGGTCATCGCCGAATTGTAGAAGGTTGAGAGCATACCCGCTCAAGACCAATATCGTTAATCCAATGGCGAGATATGGGATCAGTGCCAATGTTACATCCCAGCCAACCAAACTAACTCCACCTAAAAGCCAGCCAATCGCGCGGCGTAGTTCGCCAGTGGAACGCAACATGAGGAATGAAGTCAATGAGACAGTAAAAGAGGAGACTGCCACACCTGCCAGGATTAAATTTGTAGTGGGAACGCCTCCGCCTACATGGGCAAAGGTGTAAACCAGAAAGACTGTCAGCAGGCTGGCTATGAATGCAATCAGTGGCACAGCCAACAATCCGATTGTGGTATAGGGCCAGTGAACGGACATAGCCAGCACCGCGCCTAGTCCTGCTCCCGAAGCTACACCGATCAGATATGGGTCAGCCAGTGGATTGCGAAACAAACCTTGATAGGTTGCTCCGCTTCCAGCCAATGCTGCGCCGACCAATGCGATCAAGATCGTACGCGGCATACGGATATCCCATAAGATCGTATGAAACGTGTCATTGGTTGAGACTCCGATGATGGCGCGCCATACTTCCAAAGGAGAAATGAAAACGGAACCGATTGCCAGGCTAAGGAGCAGGGCAATTGAAAGAAAGGTGAAAGAAAAAAGAAAAGGAGCGCGGCGCATGGGTGGATGTAGATGTGAAGAAAGATCTACTTCACATCTACATGAATATTATTTAAACAACTCAGGATGCAACAATTTTGCCAGTGCTTCCAATCCATCTACCAAGCGTGGACCGGGGCGGCTGGCTAGGTTATCGTCGAAAGGCAAAATTTGTTTGTTTGTGACCGCGCTCAATTTTCCCCAACCTGGGCGGGCTGTCACTGCTTCGGCTGTAACGCCATAAGCCGCATCACCTAAAATGATGAACGCTGGATCAGCAGCGACAACTTGTTCGAGTCCCATTTGAGGATAACCATCAATATCAGCCGCGATATTTTTTCCGCCTGCGCGATCAATTAACAAAGTGATGAATGTACCTTTGCCCGCGGTATAAGGTTTGGCTGGGTCGGTGGCATCAAGCTCATAAAAGACGGTTGGCTTGGTTGTAACGGTCGCGATCTTCGCGTCCACTACGGCGACACGAGCTTTGAGCGCGTCGATTGCGGTAATGACATCCGTTTCATGGCCGGTTAATTGCGCTACGATTTGCATGTTGCCATATAACTCTTCAAGAGTGGTTGGGTTCTTCAGATAATATACAGTGATTCCAAGTCCTTCAAGTGTTTTCACTTGTTCAGTTGGGTTGATCTCTGCAGCTAACACGAGATCGGGATGCAAAGAGACTATTTGTTCGGTGTTCAGGTCTTGGAACGTGGAACCGATGCTGGTGACACTTTTTGCCGCTTCAGGGAAATCTGAAACTTCATCGCGTCCAACCATCTGTGAACCTGCTCCAATTGCAAAAAGTATTTCTGTGTTTGACGGTCCGAGTGAAATAATTTTTTGCGCGGGTGATGCCAGTTTAACTTCACGACCAAGTCCATCGGTGAGGGTGATGCCAGTTGGAGTGGAGGTTGGCGCGAGTGTAGGAGCTTCAGTGGCGACCACTGTTGTCGCAACGGGAGCAACTGTCGGTGTGGCTTGAGGCGCACACGCGGTTAAGAGGATGATTAATAGGCTAATTATTAAAGTCTTGCGTAACATGTTTTCTCCTGAGTGATATGAAATGAAAATCCCCAGCATTGCTGGGGAGGTTGGAGAGGCAATCCAAGTGGCCGTCATCCACCTCCTTTTCGCGAGAGTGTGGCGAACCGACCAGAGCGGGCGACCTGACTTGTTAGTCTGCTGGTCTACTTGTCCGTTAGTCTGCTAGTTAGATGGTTTGACTAGTAGACGAGAAGACAAAGAGACGGTATGACTAAATTTACAGTTGCGCGACAGTGCTGGAATTACACCAGCTTCGCCGCTTGCTGATCGTTATTTAATTATCCGTATTGTATGCGGTGATTGTGGGAACGTCAACCTGCGATTTGGCGCGCAGAAAAATGAGGACGGCAAGAAGTGCTGTAGCGATGAGTAGGGTGTTGTTACCTGCGCGTCCATAGATCGCCAGTGCAATAGTCGGCACCAGATAACAAATGCTTACGAGGAATGTTTGCCTAGAATCTTTTTTAGTTTCCCAAAGCAAAGCCAAGGGCATTAATAGGAGAATGAAATCATAATTGAATAGATAAGGGCTGATCAACAGGGTTGTGATTACAGAGACATTCAAAAACAGTTCAGCCTGTCGCAATAGCACTAATCGAACCTGGAGAAACAAAATGAGAAGAAATGCCAATAACACAATTGCAATAATGATGGTTGTTTTTGTGAGCGCCTCGTTAAAAAAAAATTTAGATAACCATACAGGCAGGCTGGTGCATATTTTTACGCATAAATAAGGATCGCTCCCGCCACTTCCGTACGTTGTGGATGTAATGCCTAATAACATTTGTGGATAGCGGATGTACCATAATGGGTCGGCAATCAAGCTGATGGCGAAAAGAAAAATCCCCGCCAATAAAAAGGCACGCAATACGCTTTGTCCGAACTTGTCGCGTCGCGCAATAATATAGATCAACACCGATAATGCCATAAGTGCACCAAGATGCGGCTTGTATGTGATTAATACGGTGCCGAGGGTGGTAAGAAAAACATGTTCTTTTCGCAAGGCATATATCAACATAGCGCCGCCCAGCAATGTTGGAAAATCATTTTGACCAACAATCAGAGCTCCGACCACTGGTATAAAAAGCAAGCCCTCCGGGAAGGCAAGCAAGCGCATACGACTGGGCCAACTCGCAACAAGGAACCAGATGGAAAAGAACAACATGGCGAGGTTCAGTTCAAACCATAAAGTCGCGGCTGAATGAATAGGAAGCCAGCCCAAATAAAAAGTACTTAGTGTATACCAGGGTGGATAAGGGAAGCGCGGCAGGAAAAATTTATCCAGGGGTACACCGGCGTTTTTTGCGGTGACTACTCTTACGGCGGGAATATCGTAGATGGGGGCACGATGAACCAGTGCCACACTCGAATTGTAGACCGCAGTAAAATCTAAATCGGCTGGTATGGCGTTGGGGATGTAGAGCGCCACCAATATCATAAAGGTGATGACGATCACGGTTCCCATGCTGATCAGAAAGATTTTTTTCATTGCTGTTTGTTTTGCCTTTTAATATCACCGATTAAACCACGAAACCTCAGATGGTGAAATGGCATGGAGCAATACCAATATAAAAATCCCAGCATGCCGTGTGGAGCGAAGAAGATAGTTTGAGAGAGAAATGAATCTTTTATATGCAATTCAACCCATTGATCGCCAAATGGCGTATTGTGGGTTTCTCGTAGCATTTCAATCGGTTTAGCGGCGATTTTCTTTTTGCTATGTAAGATAAAGCACCCCTCATGTTTGATGAATTGGGTTCTTTCTTTAGTCGTATCCCAAACTCTTTCGATATACGATGGCTCCGTTTTTGTAAGCGCGTCTTTTGTGGCGGTGTCAAAATCAATCAGTTTGACTTCAGGGAATACATTCAACACCTCGGGATATTTGACGATACTATCAGCGGATAAGCCGCCGATCAGTGCATACGCAATGGAATATGGAACAGGCGTCATTAATCCTACGCCAAATGCCATGAAAGAAATGGGAACACCGGGGATTAAAACCATATTGCGTTTGAGTCCGCGAGTGCGAGCGTAGCGCAACATGAGGTCTTTATAGGTTGTGATCTCAGGTCCACCAACCTCGAAGACCTGACCTTGTCCATTTTTATTTTCAAGTGCCGCAACGAGGTAATCAATAACATTTTGGATCGCTATCGGTTGGGATTTATTTTTCATCCACAGTGGACCGGGCACAATGGGACATAGCTCCGTCATGAAGCGGATCATTTCAAACGAGATACTGCCCGAGCCGGTGATGACGCCTGCGCGAAATTCTGTGACAGGTACTTTGCCTGTGCGCAAGACTTTCCCTGTTTCGATGCGTGAACGCATGTGTGGGGCAATAGCTTGTTCAGGGTCAGCGAGTCCGCCGAGGTAGATAATGTGTTGAATCTGCGCTGTCTCTGCGGCTTGAGCGAAGTTGCGCGCGCTTTCCAGTTCAAGCGACGTGTAACCATGTCCATAAGACATGTTGTGAATTAGATAATAAGCGGTGTCAACGTCATCGAAGGCATGTGTGAGTGTGGATGCGTTTGAAACGTCCGCTTGGAAAACCTCTATTTTGTTGAACCAGCTCCGTCCTTGAAGGCGAAGCGGATCACGTGCCAGGCAACGGACACGGTAGCCAGAATCCAATAAACGCGGAATCAGACGGCTGGCAATATATCCCGTTGCGCCGGTGACAAGGATGAGTTTAGCCATATGAGTGGGCTAGGACGCGGGCGCGCGAGGCGAGACGTCTGGTTAGTCCATCAAAGATAAAGCGATGGGGAAGCCACATGGCATACCAATAAAGAAAGCCAAAGAGTCCGTGCGGCGCAAAATATGCGGTGACGGTAAAAAGGGTTTTGCTATTCTGTGGATCGGATTTGAATTCAAGCCAAGCTTTGCCCGGTAGTTTCATTTCGGCACGCAAACGTAAAAGATGATCCGGTTCCACCTCTTCGACGCGCCAAAAATCAAGCGACTCACCGGTGCGAATTTCATCGGGATGACGACGACCACGCCGCAAGCCAACACCGCCCACAACTTTATCCATCCAGCCGCGCATTGCCCATGACCAATCCATGTAGAGCCAGCCGCGCGCGCCGCCAATGCCTGTGTATGAACGATAAACAGTTTCGGGCGTGAGATCGAGCAGTACCTGGCGCGTTTCAATATACATGCCATCTTCAACAGTGAATGTATATGGTTTGATATCGCCTGCCACAGTGACGAGCGCATCTGACCAACTGGTTTCAACATTATCTCTTTGGATGCGACCGAGCGCGAGGCGGACAGCGGTTTGGAAATCTATGGGCTTGATCTGCGGAAATAATTTCTTCGCCGCTTCATCGCGGACGATAAGGCTGGCGCGCAGACCCTCGATGAGCGGCAACACGATGCGCCAATGAATAGGCGTGATCATGTGTACCCAGTATGCTGAAAGGCGCGGCGCGTTGAAGGGTGTGCGAATCAAATAGCGTTTGAGTTCACGCTCTTTGGCATATTCAAGCAACATGTCAGCGTATGTGAGACGGGATGGCCCACCAATTTCGATGAGTCTGCCGATGCTTTCCGGAGAGTCAAGTGCACTAATGAGATAGGACATCACATCACGGATCGCGATGGGTTGCGCTTGCGAGAAGAACCAGGCGGGACAAACAAGCAACGGTTCACGCTCACTTAGATAGCGAATCATTTCAAACAAAGCTGAACCAGAACCGACGATCATGCCAGCGCGGAATTCGGTCACTGGCACACTACTATAACGGAGGATGTATCCCGTTTCATGACGCGAGCGTAAATAGGGTGAAAGATTTGAGGTGGGATCAACCAATTCGCCAAGATAAATGATGCGTTCGATCTTGGCTTCGCTGGCGGCATCGGCGAAATTACGTGCAACGATCAGGTCGCGGTCAGCATTATCCTTACCGCCTTGTTTACCATGAATGAGGTAATAGGCAATGGAGACATCTTTTAAAGCAATGGCTAAGGTTTCGGGGATCAACGCGTCGCCTGTGATGACTTCCACTTTGTTTAACCATGAGCGTCCCTGCAGGCGGGCAGGGTCGCGGACGAGGACACGCACGCGATAGCCGGCTTCCAGCAGGCGTGGCACGAGCCGTCCGCCAACATAGCCAGTTGCGCCAGTAACGAGAATGAGTTTGGATATAGGCATTGATAAAATTGTATCCTAGCACTGCAATTCCATGCTATGATAAAAGGCATCTATGCAGGCGGCGAATCCTCCTACATCTTTGCGTGAACAGTTAGCCACACAGCCTCCGCTGATGTGGATTTCACTTGTCTTTCTCGCAGGAATTGTTTTAGGGAGTTTGATTTCACTTTCAATCTGGATGTGGATCGGACTGGCGTTCTTCTTTATTTTGCTCGCCATCCTCGTACGTATCTTTCGTCTTTCATCTTTTCTCCTTCAACCTTTTTCTTTCATTCTTATAGCAGCTCTTTTCCTTGGCGCAGCGCGTTATCAAAATACAATCCCAAAATTTGATGCCTTCCATATCGCATTTTATAACGACCGCGATTACGATTTGTTGATTACAGGCACACTTGTCGAACCACCCGACTATCGTGATACGTATACCAACCTCCGCGTGAATGTCACAGCCGTGGATACCGGCGATAGTGAGTTGCCTGTACATGGCTTGATCCTTGTACGCGTCCCAAGCAACCAAACTTTTCATTACGGTGATATTCTCCGCTTTCGGGGCAAATTAAAGACTCCGCCCGAGAACGAAGATTTTTCTTATCGCGATTATCTTGCCGCAAAAAATATTTATTCCTATATATCGAACGCCAAAGTGACAGTCTTGCCGGGGAAGGATGGCAATCCCATTGTTGCAGCGTTATATACCTTCAAAGAAAAATCGCTTGAGAATATCTATCGCATGTTCCCAGACCCAGAATCATCTTTGCTTGCAGGTATTTTGCTCGGCGTGGATACAGGTCTTACAGATCAACTGCAACAAGCATTCAAGAACACAGGCACAGCACATATCATTGCCATTTCCGGTTTCAACATTAGTATCATCGCCGGTATCTTCTTTGCATTCTTCGCTCGCTTGCTGGGTGATCGGCGCGGCGCGATTGTTGCAATCGTTGGGATTGCTTTATATACGTTCATCGTTGGTGCCGACCCGGCAGTTGTCCGTGCGGCGGTGATGGGAATATTGGCGCTATTGGCAAAACAAGTTGGGCGCCGTCAGGTTGCGCTTAATACCTTGTTAGTTGTTGCCGCATTGATGTGCATTTGGAATCCGCTATATGTTTGGGACGTAGGATTTCAGCTCTCGTTTTTCGCAACACTCGGTCTTATTTTATATGCCACACCTTTTTCTGAATTTGCGAATCGAATTATCTTGAAATATTTCCCGACTTCGGCGGCTGAAAAATTTGCCGAGCTCTTTTCTGAATTTGTGCTCCTCACGCTC
>Ga0302322_100004120_pt1 | contig 12578 bp, 16 predicted proteins | sample Fen_T0_2_FD_203757 | JGI IMG/M metagenome (GOLD analysis project Ga0302322, IMG submission 203757) | Peat permafrost microbial communities from Stordalen Mire near Abisko, Sweden - Fen_T0_2 | ecosystem: Environmental > Terrestrial > Soil > Wetlands > Permafrost | place: Sweden: Abisko...
CCTGGGCACCGCCGCCGTCTACGAGTCGCGCCTGCTGCCGGCGGCCGACGTCTACACCTATGCGCGCACCGCCGCCCTGGTGCGGCTGCGCGGCCTGAGCCCCGCTCCCGACCTGCTTCCGGAGGCATGATGACCGGCCATGTTGAGCCCTTCACCGTCCACTTCGACGATCTCGACCCGATGGGCATCGTGCACAACGCCCGCTACGCCGTCTTTCTGGAACGGGCCCTGTCGCAGTGGTGGGCCGCGCGCGGGCACTCGTTCGAAGGCGGGCGGCCGACGACGGCCGACACCATGCACGCCGTCGCCGAATACTCCATCGCTTACAAGAGCCCCGTTCGCGGTACCGGCGAGATCGGTGTGCATTTCTGGATCGAGACCCTCGGCGACTCGAGCGCGGTCTACCGTTTCCGCATCCTGTCGGCCGACGGCTCGACGGTGCATGCGGAGGGGCACCGGGTCAACGTGAAGCTCGACCCGCGCACCCTGCGCCCCGCACCGTGGTCCGACGAGGCGCGGGAGACCTGCCGGGTGCTACTCGCGGTGCCCACGGAAGAACTCGCGCATCAGGGCTGAGCACTCGTCCTGCAGCACCCCGCCGATCACCTCGGGCCGGTGGGTGAGCCGGCGGTCGCGCAGCACGTCCCACAGCGAGCCGGCGGCACCCGTCTTGGGCTCCCAGGCCCCGAACACGACCACGCCGATCCTGGCCAGCACCAGCGCACCTGCACACATGGTGCACGGTTCGACGGTGACGACGAGGGCGCAGTCCTCGAGCCGCCAGCTTCGGAGCGCGCCGGCGGCCCGGCGGAGGGCCAGGATCTCGGCGTGCGCGGTGGGGTCGCCGGTCAGCTCGCGCTCGTTGTGCGCGGTGGCCAGCTCGGTGCCGTCGGCCGCCAGCACGACCGCACCGATCGGCACGTCGCTGCCGGCGGCCCGGGCGACCGCGAGCGCCCGCCGCATCGGCGCTTCCCATCGCGCGCTCGTCACGTTGTTCAGGCTTCTTTGTCTAAGCCTCGCGCAGCTCTTCGATCTCGTCGCCGGCGCCGAGGGTCTGACAGATCTCGGCCGTCAGGTCGGCCGGGAGCATGCCCTCCTGGGCGCAGAGCTCCAGCAGGCGGCCGCCCGGCAGACCCAGGTCGGCCAGGAGTTCGGGATCGCCGACCGGCTCGATGTCGGGCTCGATCGACGGCCGGTCGTCATCGTCGTCGGGCTCCTCTTCGACGTCGGCGATCTCCGGCAACTGCTCCTCGATGTCGCCCAGCAGGATCGCGCCGAGGCGCGACTCGCCGGCGAACATCGAGTCGGAGCCGAAGATCCGCAGATCCTCTCCGTCGTCGAGGCGGAGGATCACCAGATAGGCGTCGTCCGACTCCACGAACAGCAGCGACACCGAAGCCTCGGGATCGGCATCGCGCAGGCGATCGGCGATCTCGTCGATGTCAGCGACACCACTGAGGTCGAGCTCGGCAGCAGCCCAGCTCTCGGCGCCGCGCGTGACAGCGGCAGCGAAGTGCGACACGGTCCCCCCGGTCGGTGCTCGTCGTTACGCGTGAACACTATTCGAGCGGGTCACCGTTGGAGCTGAAGGCCCCCGGATGTTCAGTCGGCGAGTCGCCGTCGGACGGCGATGAGCTCCCGGATGCGATCGGCCTGCAGCCGGCGGGGATGGAGCCGCAGGCGCAGCGATTTCGCGTCGGCGAGCTCGACCAGCAGCGCGAGCCGCCGCCGACGCCGCTCGGGATCGAGCCGCTGCAGCCTCAAAGCCATGCTGCGAGGGTGATCCTCGCCGCATTCCACGTCAAGAGGGTGGATAGTCGATCTTGCTGGCGGATCGAAGGTGGGGCGTCCGAGCGGCCGATCCTTGCCTTCGATCATGAGTGGGGTCGATCTTGGAGTGCTGGGCTTACCAGAGGATCCAGTCGCCGCCGGCCAGGCGGTAGGCGACGACGATGCCGGCGATGGCTACCGCTACGCCGCTGGAGAGGGCCACGCCGACGGCCACGCCGCGGTCGCCGAACCGGGCCAGGATCATGGCGGCGCCCCAGGCGAGGATGCCGGAGATAAGGGTCAGCCAGATGTACCCGCGCGCCGTCGTCGCCAGCAGGCCGAACAGCAGCATCCAGGCCGCGCCGGCCGCGCCGCCGGCGGTGACCATGGGGCTGCGCACCGGCAGCGGCTCGCGATAGGTCGGGCGGGGCTGGTTGACCACGAAGACCGGCGGGCGCAGCGCACCCTGCCAGGCACCATACTGCGCGGCCGGCGTCAGCGGGCGGCCCGCGCTCAGCCGCGGCGGCGGGCCGATCACGGGCGGCCCCATCGCGCCCGGCCACGGATGCTGCCCGGCGCCCACCGTTATCGGCTGGCCGGCGTTGGCCGGAACCGGAGCGTGGACACGGGTGGATGGAGCACCGGATGCGTCCGGCACCGTCCACTGCGGCTCGCTCGCTGTCACAGAAGCAGCTTAGCCGTTTCTCGCTGGAGGGCCCCGGGTGCTTCTGCGCCGCGGGCGCACTCGCCGACGAGGCGGAGGCGAGCACGCCGCCCGCCATCGCGACGGCGGCCAAGCCCACACCGATGCTGTTCATATGCGTGGAAGCATCGTAATTTCACGTAAGCGTCCAAACGGGCACGAACGGCCTCGCATGAAGGCCTTCGGCGGGCGTCCCGCGCCGAACGGGTGACCGGGTGGTGTGCGACAGTTCCGCAGTGCGTGATGCGACGTTGAACGTGGCGGTGATCGGCCTCGGACTGATCGGCGGATCGGTCCTCCGTGCGCTCGCGGTGCACGGCCATCGGGTCAGCGGCTACGACGCCGATCCGGCCACCCGCGCGACCGCCCGCACCGCCGCCGCTCAGGCCCCGGCCAAGGCGCGCTGGCACGTCACCGCCACGATCGCCGACGCCGTCCGCGACGCCGACCTGGCCGTCGTCGCCGTGCCGCTGCCGGCCGTGGGCACCGTCTTCGACGAGCTGGCCTCCCTGGCCTACGTCGGCGTGGTGACCGACGTCACTTCGGTTAAGGGCCCGGTCCGCGACCTGGCCGCCGACCGCCTGCGCACCGGCGGGCAGTCCCTGGCCACCTTCATCGGCGGGCACCCGATGGCCGGCCGCGAGACCTCCGGCTTCACCTCCGCCGACCCGCGCCTCTTCGAGGGCTGCGCGTGGGTGCTGTGCCTGGCCGAGGACGGCGCCGGCGTGCGCGACTGGGTTGAGCTGGCGGCCCTGGTCACCGGTCTCGGCGCGCGGGTCGTGCCGGCCACCGCCGACGAGCACGACGACGCCGTTGCCGCCATCTCCCACGTGCCGCACCTGGTCGCCGCCGCCGTGGCCGCCCGCATCGCGACCGACCCGCTGGCCGGCACCCTGGGCGCGGGCTCGTTTCGCGACGGCACCCGGGTCGCGGCCGCCCGGCCGGAGCTGACCGCGGCGATGTGCGGCGGCAACGCCCCGGCCGTGCTGGCGGCCCTGGAGGCGGTGCTCGCCGACCTGCAGGCCGCCCGCGCGATCCTCGACGGCTCCGACCCGATCGGTGCCCTGGCCCCGTGGCTGACGCCCGGCCACAACGCCCGGCTGGCCTGGCCCCCGCAGCCCGGCGAGACGGCCGACCTTCCGGCCCGCGCCGACGTGCTCCTGCGGCTGGGACGCGTGGGCGGCTGGATCGAGTCGGTCTCCGCGGACCGCCGGATCGTCCGTGCGGTCCGGCCCGCCTGAGCGACTTATCGCAGTACACGCTGCCCGCCACCCCCAGCTCGGACTTGGGTAGGTCAACTTGGTCAGCGCGGGCAGAAATATGCGGACTTTTCCGGGCAGCGACGCGAAGTTGACCTACCCAAGCTCGGACTTGGGTAGGTCAACTTCGCTCGCGTCGACAGAAATATGACGATTTTTCCGGGCAGCGAGGTGAAGTTGACCTACCCAGGTTGGGCGGTCGGGGGCAGTCGCCCTAGCGGAGGGTGGTGAGCAGGGCCTGGATGCTGGCGCGCCACTGGTCGTCGAGGAGTGACGACTCGGACCAGAGGGCGCTGAGCTCGGAGTTTTCGGCCAGGACGCGGGTCAGGGCCGCGGCGGCCAGCGCGGTGAGGCCGTCCAGGTCGGCGGGGATCAGGCCGTCGAGGTCCTCGGCCTCTAGGGTCGCGGTGTCGCCGGACCGGCGGGCGGCGACGATGGCGGCCGCGGCCACCGCCTCCTGACCCAGGTCGACGTCGACATACTCCTCCTCGTCGGCCTCGGCGACCACCGTCAGCGCCTGCCGCAGGCGGGCGTGCACGCCCGCGGGCGTCAGGTCCTCCAAGTCGCCGCAGAGGTCCAGGGCTCCGTCGTTTTCGAACGGGCCGGTTCCTGAGGCACCCATCACTACGTCCTTCCGGGTTCGCATCTGTGGACGGATTGGTCCGTTTATCCCCAGATATTCGGTCATCCCGGGCAGTCGGGGGAAGGAGAATCCGTTGAGACTTCGTGATCGCCTCCAACGGTGAGGCGCCCAGCACCACCAATCCGGCGTCGACGGCAGTGGTCAAGGAGGTCAAGGAGGGCGTCGAGGGGATTCTTCCGGACGCGCGTTCACCCGCTTCGACCGGACTTCGCGGCCCATTCGATCTTCCAGTTTGTGGCGCCACTGGCTGCACCCATAGACAGCGATGCTCGTGAGTGCATAGCAACGCAAAGTGACGCATACTACGGCGCTCGGCTCATCGATCATGATGAACCGGGTGTTTCCGGTTTTCGCGGTTCCCATGCGCCTCGCGAAGAGGCATGCTGGACTCGGCAACGCGCCCCACCTGGTGTTTGGCCGGAATGGGGTCGCCCAGTCGGTCGCCCAGCGTGACCGTCCGGCGTCATTGGGCAGCGGTGCGGCCATCTGTTGTTCGGCAATCTGCGATATGGCAGATGGAAGTCTGGCGATCTGTGACGCGGCTCATCCATAATGTTTCTGCGGATGAACGGTCTGAAGCTCGACCGGCGGCGCACCCGGTGGGGGCCGGATGTGATCGACGCCGGGCTTTGCATCACGCGAGGTGGCCCGATGGATGGGGACCCATGGCCCGCCTCGCCAGCACGTACAACCGCGTGACTTGCCCGAGACGGAGGGGGAGCAATGTCAACGGTTTTTTACCGAAGTACCGACCTGATGATCACCGAGGACGTCTTCGCTCTGTGGTCGCCGGAGCCTCATGTGTACGTGTTGGACGACGTGCAGGATCTGCGAGTCGTCCGCGGTGCTGTCCATCCGTTTCGGATCGTGCTGATGGCGATCGGAGTCCTGGCGGTGCTCGGCGTGATGGGCGCCTGGCCCGTGATCGACACGACCGGCGAATACCTCTTTGCCCTGATGTCGATCGTCGCGCCGCCAATTGTCGGTTCCACCTCGCGCGCGCTGACCCCGCGGCGTCTACATCTGGTCGGGCGTCATCAGGGAATCCTGGTCACCCTGTTCAGTTCTTCCGACATGCTCGTGTTCGGTCAGGTGCGCAGGGCCCTGATGCGGGCGTTCGAGGCCAGGTCCTGCAGCCTGGACCGGCGCGACCTGGCCGACTACGACAGCGGTTGGCGGCGACTGAACCAGGTGTTGTAGGACGGCACCCGACGGCAGTGCCACCTGCGAGGTGCACTTCGCAGGTGGCACTATCGTCGCCTTTTTCGCCGCATTCGCGAAGAATGAGGCATTCACTCATGCCAAACTCACGTGAATCGATAGATTATCGGTGGGCGGCATCCGTGCCCGTCCGTATGCTGATGGTCAGGTCCATGGTGAGGAGGGCCCCATGACTGACGGCCAGCACGATCTGATCTGGCGAAAGAGCCGATCCTGTGCAAATGGTGCGTGCATCGAAGTGGCAAGCGCCGGAGCGCGTTTTCTGGTGCGTGATTCCAAGGATCCCGACGGCGGCTGCCTGGCCTTTGCCGCGGCCGACTGGGGATTGTTCGTCGAAGCGCTGAAACATGTTGGGTTGAGCGCCAGGGTGGATTAGCTCCTCTTCGCGCTCAACCTTTGCACTGCTATTTTTAACGGTGTTCCAGGGCGTCGGTCCGGACGCCGGCGATGAAGGTGCCCCAGTCCGCCCGGTTAAAGGTCAGCACCGAGCCGGTGGCATTCTTCGAGTCGCGCACGAAGAAAGACTGCGGCAGTTCGGCGATCTCGATGCAGGCGTTGTTTGCGCACGCCTTGCTCTTGCGCCAGGTGAGTGGCGCGTCGATCGGTTGCACTATGGTCCGGTCCTCTCGAAAAACAGGACGCGCCCCGCCTTCGGGGCGCGTTCACCCCTTTAGGAGTCGGGGCTATCTTTTATGACGAGAAGCTCGTTGATGCGAGTCTCGATCATGTCATTTGAGCGGGCCTCGTCGAAGGACGAATGCCACAGTTTGTCCCACTGTGCGAGGTGCCGGTTGAGCCCGGCCGGGTCGTCGACGATCTCGTCGCGAGTCGCATTCTCGCGGTAGAGAACGGCGTGCCCGACGTCTTCCGAGCCGAGGTAGAAGATCTCCCAACTGCCGATCCCGGGCGTGGCCAGGGTGAACGGGGCGATGCGCACGGTGATGCGCCCGCTCCTGATCGCGGCGAGCACGACGGCCAGCTGCCGGCCGAGCACCTCGGGCTGGCCCAGGGTGCGCAGCAGGGTCGACTGGTCGAGGAGTACGAGTGCTTCCGGCCGGACCTTGCGTTGCTCCAGGGCCTGCCGGCGAAGTGCGCGCGTTTCCACCCGCGCCGCGACTTCCTCCGCATTCAGCTCGTCGTCGAAGAATTGGAGCACCGCGGTGGCGAACTCCGGGGTCTGCAGGAATCCGGGGAAATAGGCGGCGCAGAAGATCCGCATCGAGGTCGCTTCGACCTCATAGCTGAACCACTGCTTCATGGCGGGAGTCAGCATGCCGGCGAATCGTTTGTTGTCCCACCATTGCTGCCGTTGTTTAGAGGCTTTCGCGGCTTGGACGAGCGCATCGATCCGGGCCTTGTCGCGCACCCCGAGATAGGCCAATAATGGGCGCAGGTCATTCGGTGAAATGGTGACCTCACCGCTCTCGATACGCATGACCTTCGAGAGCGACCATTCCATTTCCTCGGCGACCTGCGTCTGGGTGAGGCTCAGCGCCGTCCGGGCATCGCGGATCGCGAGGCGGACGGTGCGACGGGCCACGGCGGGAGTGTCACCCATGCCCAGCCCCTCCAAGGGACGTATGCCTGCCTGCAACGTTGCAGGCAGGAAGCCACTTCGCAACACTACGCCCAAGATTCCGCGCAGATAGTGCGAATGCCTGAAGGTGCGCGTGACCGCGCACCGGCCTCATGGGAGGGCGCGTGTTGTCGGGCGCAAGGGTAGGCGCCCACGAGACCCTAACGACCTGCCACCTGCCAAGTGGCGATATTGCAAGTTGCATTTTTGTATCATATTCATGAACGGAGACATTGACCGCACGCAAGCTGCGCCGCGCGCGGTCCGTGCCGATTTACCTCCTCGCGGTGGCGTGCGGCTCTTCGGACCTGTCCGAACGTTCGCGGGTCAGTGGTGCTGAAGAGCCTGATGTCGACCGTGCCGCGGTAGTGCGCGCGGATCTCGGCAGGGGCCGAGCGAGGGCGAGGCGCACCGGACGATGTAGGGGCTGCGCAGCTCCGTCAGCTGAAACCAGGTCGGTGGGCGGGAGCGCCGTTGCGGACGAAGCGGAGAGTCATCCTGGAGCGTTGGGGAGGCAATGAGTGTCCAGATTCTTCCCAGCCTTCACTCCCCGGCCTTGGCTCAGGAGGTACCGATGCGAAAAATCGTGGCCGGGCTCCTGCTGTGCATCGCCGCGGGGTGCGACAACCGGCCGGACATGCGGGCCAGGTCGGGGGTCGAGCACGCCTGCAAGGGCTCATTCGGCGCCGAGGTGCAGGTCAAGCAGATCGGCGAGACACGAACGCCGGGTGTCCCAGCGGGGACGCCCGGCGTTTTGCCTGGTGAGGCGGTGCGGAGGATACGAGATTCGAACTCGTGAGGGTTTTATCCCAACACGCTTTCCAAGCGTGCGCCCTAGGCCACTAGGCGAATCCTCCGTGCGCCAGGATACCCACCGCTTGCCGGGTCCGCACACCGGGTATTGTGGTTCGCAAGCCACTCGTGCGGCGTCATCTTACGAACCTCCCCAGGGCCGGAAGGCAGCAAGGATAAGTGAGCTCTGACGGGTGCACGGGTGGCGCTTTGCGTCCGCCACGGTCCGTTGGCGGCGGCGAAAATGTCGGAGCCGGGGGGTACCGTGGTCCCGGCTCGGCCACACCGACCGTCACGCGAACGGAGGACCGCTGGTGGCGCTCGCGCTCTATCGCAAGTACCGGCCACGCACGTTCGCCGAGATCATCGGGCAGGAGCACGTCACCGAGCCGCTGTCGCAGGCGCTGCGCACCGGGCGGCTCAATCACGCCTATCTCTTCTCCGGCCCGCGTGGCTGCGGCAAGACCAGCAGCGCCCGGATCCTGGCCCGCTCGCTCAACTGTGAGCAGGGGCCGACCCCGGATCCGTGCGGCGTCTGCCAGTCCTGCCGCGACCTGGCGCCCGACGGCTCGGGCTCGATCGACGTCATCGAGATCGACGCGGCCAGCCACGGCGGTGTCGACGACGCCCGCGATCTGCGGGAGCGGGCGTTCTTCGCGCCGGTGTCGAGCCGCTTCAAGGTCTACGTCATCGACGAGGCGCACATGGTCTCGTCCGCGGGCTTCAACGCCCTGCTGAAGCTGGTCGAGGAGCCGCCGGAGTTCGTGAAGTTCGTCTTCGCGACCACCGAGCCGGAGAAGGTGCTAGGCACGATCAAGTCCCGCACTCACCACTATCCCTTCCGGCTGATCCCACCGGGCGTTCTGCGGCCTTACCTGGAGCAGTTGACGGTCGCCGAGGGCGTGCAGGTCGAGCCCGCCGTGTTTCCCCTGGTGGTGCGGGCGGGAGCGGGCAGTGCCCGAGACTCGCTCTCGGTGCTCGATCAGCTCATCGCCGGCGCCGGCGAGGGCGGCGTCACCTACAGCCGCGCGGTGGCCCTCCTCGGTGTGACCGACGTCGCACTCATCGACGAGATGTGCGACGCCCTGGCCGCCGACGACGGCCGCGGCGCCTACGGTGTCATCGACCGCGTGGTCGAGGCCGGGCACGATCCCCGCCGGTTCGCTTCCGACCTGCTGGAGCGCCTGCGCGACCTGATCGTGCTGCAGCAGGTGCCCGACGCCGTCGCCAAGGGCCTGCTGGACGCCCCGCAGGACCAGCTGGACCGGATGGGCCACCAGGCGACGGTCCTTGGCCAGGCGACCCTGTCCCGGCTCGCCGACATCGTGCACAACGGCCTCACCGAGATGCGCGGCACCACGGCACCCCGGCTGCTGCTGGAGCTCATCACCGCCCGGATGCTCCTGCCCGGCGCCGACGACTCGAGCAGCGCGCTGCTGCAGCGACTGGAGCGCATGGAGCGCCGGCTGATGGCCGGCGGCGTCCCCGCCGAGGCCGCGCCGGCCGGGCCAGGCACCAGCTCCGGCGGTGGCCGCGCCGCCGCGATCCAGACGGCGGCCGGGGGTTCGGCGGCGGGCCGGGATTCGAGCGGCGGGCACGCTGCCGGCTTCTCGGCGCCTGGCCCGGCGAATCCGGCGGGTCCGGGGTCCGCTCCGGCGGCGGGCAGGGCTTCGGCGGCGGGCGGCGCTCCGCCGGGTCCCGTGGCCGGGAGCGCTCCTGCGGATGGCGGCCGGTCCGCGGCGCCGGGCGCGGCGGTCGACGCGGCCTCACGGGGCGTCGAGCCGGTCGCCCCGGCGATCGAGCGGCCCGTCGGCGCGGTGCCAGGTCAGCCCGCTCCGGTTGCCCCGCAAGGCGCCGGGGGGCTCGACGCGGCGGCGGTCCGGCGCGTGTGGTCCGACGTGTTGTCCATGGTCAGCGCCAAGAGCAAGAAGGTCGCCGCCATCATGCGCGACGCGACCGTGCACGACGTCGAGGGCACGACGCTGGTGCTCGGATTCAAATACGTCACCCATGTCAACATCTTCAACGCCTCGCCGGATGTGTTGATCTCGGCGCTGCAGGAGCTGCTCGGCGGCCGGTGGCAGGTGCGGTGCGAGATCGACGGGCAGTCCGGCGGTGGCAACCGGCCCGCGACGCCCAAACCGGCACCGCAGCCGCCCAGCCCACCCATCGCGCCCGGCCCCCCGGCGTCCGCGCTGACGGCCGTTTCGTCGTTACCTTCCCCGTCCGCCACCGCGCCGGCCGCCCAGCCGATGGGCCTGCAGGCGCCACGAGGGCCGTCGATGAGCGGCGGGTCGATGGACGTTGCATCGGCCGGTGGATCAGCGGCCGGTGGACCGGGTTCGGGCGGCGGTGCCGTGGGCGGGCCGGCGGCCGATGAGGCCTGGCCGACACCGGCGGTGCCGGGTGGGCCGGCCCCGCAGGCCGCCAACCAGGCGGTCGAAGACTGGCCGACGCCCGCCATCCCCGGCGGCGTGGTGACACACGACAATGTGGCGCCGATCGTCGCGCAGGCGGTGCACGCCGGCGCGAGCAAGGCGTTCGCGGCGGCCGACGGCGCGAACCCGCTGCCCACCGCCACCGGCTCCAGCGCTCCCACCGGCTCCAACATCGCGACCGGCGCGAGCTCCGTGCACGTCGCGACCGGGCCGGGCGGTGCAAGCGGGCCGAACGCCGCGAACACCGCCGGCGGCGGTGCCGCCGCGCCCGGTCGTGGAAACAATGCCGCCCCCGGCCGGGGGGCCGCCGGCCCCGGCCGGCCCCGGCAGGGCGGTGCCACCGGGGTCGAGCGGGCCCGGGAGGCCGCCAGCCGGGCCGCCAGCGCGGCCAACGGACCGCGGCGGGCGGCGCCACCGGCCGGTGACTCGGTGTGGGAGGGAGCGGCGGCGGACGAGCCGCCGTTCGACCCGGAGTATGACCAGGCGGTGCCCGATCCGCGCTTCCCCGGGCTGGACCCCGGCGACGAGCTGCTCGACGATGCCAACGCGGTCCGGGAGAGCAGCGAAGAGGCGGCGTTGCGGCTGCTCAGCGAGGCGCTCGGGGCCGAGAGGATCGGCGAGAGCACCGCCTGAGACAGCGCGGTGCGGGTGGCCGGTCGGTTGCACGCGAAACATCTAAGCTTGACTCCACAAACTCAAGGACTTCGAAGGAGCCGACCGTGCGCCCCGGTGGACAGCCCAACCTGCAGCAGATGATGAAGCAGGCGCAGAAGATGCAGCAGCAGATGGTGGCCGCCCAGGCCGAGCTGGCGGAGACCGAGCTGACCGGCACGGCGGGCGGCGGGCTGGTGACGGCCGTCGTCAAGGGGTCCGGGGAGGTCGTCAGCATCAAGATCGACCCGAAGGCGGTCGACCCGGACGACGTCGAGACGCTCGAAGACCTGGTGGTCGCGGCGCTGCACAATGCCTCGCAGGCGGCCAAGGACCTGACGGAGGAGAAGATGGGCCCGCTGACCGCCGGGCTCGGCGGACTGGGCGGCGGCCTCGGGCTGCCCGGCTTCTAGCGAGCGCCCGGCGTGTATGAAGGCGCTATTCAGGACCTGATCGACGAGCTCGGCCGCCTGCCGGGCGTCGGGCCGAAGAGCGCGCAGCGGATCGCGTTCCATGTGCTGGCGGCCGACCCGGCCGACGTCAAGCGGCTCGCGACGGCCCTGCAGCGGGTGAAGGAGCTCGTTCGGTTCTGCACGCGCTGCTACAACGTGGCCGAGGCCGAGCTGTGCCGGATCTGCCGCGACCCGCGCCGCAGCGACGAGGTGTTCTGCGTCGTCGAGGAGCCCAAGGACGTCGTGGCGATCGAGCGCACCGGGGAGTTCCGGGGGCGGTATCACGTGCTCGGCGGGGCGATCAACCCGCTGGAGGGCGTCGGCCCGGACAGCCTGCGGATCCGCGAGCTGATGGTGCGCCTGGCCGACGGCACCTGCAAGGAGCTGATCCTGGCCACCGACCCCAACACCGAGGGCGAGGCCACCGCCACGTACCTGGCGCTGCTGGTCAAGCCGATGGGGCTCAACGTCACCCGGCTGGCCAGCGGGCTGCCGGTGGGCGGCGATCTGGAGTATGCCGACGAGATCACCCTCGGCCGGGCCTTCGAGGGCCGCCGATCGGTCTGAGACGGCAATGGCCCGGCCGGAGCCGGGCCATTGCCGTCAGGGCGAGACGGGGTCCGGGCGCTCAGCCTTCCGGCCGGTGCAGGATGCCGGTCACGATGGAGTGAATGGCCTGCACGTCGGCCGGATCTTCGAGGTGTGCCTTGGCACCCGTCACGACGTACCACTCCGCGGCGTCTTTGTACTGAACCTTGACCACCACGTTGCCGTCGGCATCGACCTCCGAGCGCAGCGTGAGATCCCCGGTGACGACCCCGACCTCGTCGGTCATCACCCCGCCGGGCCCCGCGACGATGTCCGTCTGCGGGGCCGCGGGCACGGTGACCGCGGGCGCCGCCACAGCAACGGGAGGCGCCGGGGGAGCGGGTGGCCCCTGCGGAGCCGGTGGTGCCGAGGAAACCGGAGCCGAGGAGAAAACGGCGGCCGGGGCAGCCGGTGTCGAAGCAGGCTCTGTCATCTCGGCCGCCCTTTCGCAGGGGTCTATTTGCAGGTGGTGAGCATGTCCGCGA
>Ga0302322_100004123_pt1 | contig 12574 bp, 10 predicted proteins | sample Fen_T0_2_FD_203757 | JGI IMG/M metagenome (GOLD analysis project Ga0302322, IMG submission 203757) | Peat permafrost microbial communities from Stordalen Mire near Abisko, Sweden - Fen_T0_2 | ecosystem: Environmental > Terrestrial > Soil > Wetlands > Permafrost | place: Sweden: Abisko...
GTTCACCCAGGCCCTGGTCGGGAGCCTGTCCGCGCTCGCCGCCCGCCCGGACGTGATCCGGGTGGTGGACGAGCCGCGACCGCGACCGGTGCCCGGCGTCGCGCACCAGTGGGCGGGCCGCTCCACCGGGTCGGTGCCGGGGGTGGCCACGGCGCTGAACCGCTACGACCTGGTGCTCGTGCAGCACGAGTTCGGGATCTACCCCGGTCAGGACGGCGAGGACCTGCTGGCCGTGCTGCACCGCCTCTGCGTGCCCGTCGTCACCGTGCTGCACACCGTGCTCGCCGAGCCCACACCCCACCAGCGCCGGGTGCTCGACGGCGTCATCGCCGCGTCCGACGTCCTCGTCACCATGACCCGGACGGCGCGCGACCGGGTGATCCACCTGTACGGGACGGACCCGGAGCGGGTGCACATGATCCCGCACGGGGCTCCCGACGCCCTGGTCGCCGCCGGTCCGGCCACCACCCGGGCCGCCGCGCGGAGCGCCGCCCGGGCCGCCGCCCGACCCACCCCGCCGTCCCGCCGCCCGGTCGTCCTCACCTGGGGGCTGCTCGGCGAGGGCAAGGGCATCGAGTGGGGGATCGAGGCGCTGGCCCTGCTGCAGGACCTGGACCCCCGGCCGGTCTACCTCGTCGCCGGACGCACCCACCCCCGGGTGCTGGAGCGCGAGGGCGAGCGCTACCGCCGCCGCCTGCGCACCCGGGCCGAGGAGCTCGGGATCGGCGACGACGTCGTGTTCGACGACCGCTACCTCGACGCCGACGACCTGCACCGCCTGATCCGCTCGGCCGACGTCGTCCTGCTGCCGTACGACTCGGTGGAGCAGGTCACGTCCGGCGTCCTCATCGAGGCGGTCGCCGCCGGGCGCCCGGTGGTCTCGAGCAGCTTCCCCCACGCGAACGAGCTGCTCGCCGACGGGGCCGGCCTGCTCGTCGACCGGTGCAGCCCGGTGCAGATCGCCGCCGCGGTGCGCCGCGTGCTCACCGAGCCGGGGCTGGCCGGGCGGCTCTCCCGCCGGGCGGGCGTGCTGGCGCCGGACCTGTCCTGGAGCACGGTCGCCGGCCGGTACCTGCAGGTCCGCGACGACGTCATGCGATCGGTCCGGGCGCCCGACCAGGGGACCCTGGCGGTGGTGTCATGACGACGGCGACCCTGCCCCGGTACGCCCACCTGTTCGCACTCTCGGACGGGATCGGGCTCTTCGAGCACGCGCTGTACACCGCGCCGCGGCCCGCGCACGGCTACTGCGTGGACGACGTCGCCCGCGGGGTCGTCGTCCTCTGCCGCGCGGAGCCGAGCGGCGACCTGGCCCAGCTGGCCTGGGCGTACCTGCGGTTCGTGCGGGAATCCCAGCAGCCCGACGGCCGCGTGGTCAACCGGTGCGACACCGACGGCGTCCGGCACGGCGTCCCCGGTGTGGAGGACTGCTGGGGCCGGGCCCTGTGGGGGCTCGGCACGGCGGCCTCCCGCGGCCGTGACCCCGAGCTGGCCCGCCGGGCACTGGACGGTTTCGAGCTCAGCGCCGGCCTGCGCTCGCCCTGGCCGCACGCCATGGCCTTCGCCGGGCTGGGTGCTGCGGAGGTGCTGCGGACCGACTCGGGGCACGAGCAGGCCCGGTCACTGCTCGCCGACGCCGCCCGCGCCGTCGTCGCCACCCGGCCCGACGCCACCCGCGCCGACGCCGCCCGCGCCGCCGACACCCCGGCGGGGCGCCCGTCCTGGCCGTGGCCGCAGCCCCGGCTGACCTACGCCAACGCGGTGATCCCCGACGTCCTGCTGGCCGCCGGGTCGTCCTTCGGCGAGGTGTCGCTGGTCGACGACGGCCTGGCCCTGCTCGACTGGCTGCTGACGGTCGAGTCGCAGCCCGGTCACCTGTCGGTGACCCCCGCCGGCGGCTGGGCCCCGGGCGAACCGCGTCCGGGTTTCGACCAGCAGCCGATCGAGGTGTCCACCCTCGCCGACGCCTGCGCCCGGGCCTTCGAGCTGACCGGTGACCCCCGCTGGTCGCGCGGCGTCGAGCTGGCCGCCGCGTGGTTCTTCGGGGCGAACGACACCGCCACCCGCCTCGCCGACCCGGTGACCGGCGGCTGCTGCGACGGCCTGCAGCGCGAGGGCCGCAACGAGAACCAGGGTGCGGAGTCGACGCTCGCGCTCGTCTCCACCCTGCAGCACGCCCAGCGCCTGGCGCTGCTGCCGTGACCGCCGCCCGATCCCTCGCCGCGGGGACGTTCACCGACCGCGGGCCCGTCCGGCTCGTACCGGACGCGCGCCGCGTCGTCGCGCAGCTCTTCCTGCCCGGCCAGGAGGGCAGCGCGCCGGGTGCGTCCCGCGCGGCGGGCGTCGTCGATCGCTGCCTGGCCCTCGACGAGCAGCAGGCGGGCGACCTGCTCGCCGAGATCGTGGCGAGCCACGGCACCCGGCACCGCGCCTTCCGGGAGCTGCTGGAGGAACACTTCGCCGCCGTCGCCCACCGCATCGAGGGGGCCGCCGCCCTGTCCGCCACCCGGCGGCAGCTCATCGGCGCGTACTTCACGCAGGAGTACGCGGTGGAGGCCGCCGCCCTGTTCAACCCCTCGGTCGTCGCCCACCCGGTCCAGGACGCGGGCCCGGGACGGCTCCGGATCGTGATGAGCGCCCGCGCGGTCGGCGAGGGGCACGTGTCGAGCCTGGTGTTCCGGACCGGCACCCTGGACCTCGGACGGCCCGGGGCGGGGCCGGAGCTGGTCATGGACCCGGTGTCCCCGTACGCGACCACGGGACGGCTGCGGACCACCCTGATCGAGGGCACGCGGCTGCGGCACGAGGCGGGCCTGGCCGGGGTCGACGTCGAGAGCATGGAGTTCGTGCTGGACGGCCTGCCCCCGCACTTCACGACCGTGGAGCTGGACCTGGCCCTGGACCGGCTGTCGGCCCAGAAGCTGACGCGCATCCACACCCAGGAGACCGCCGGGCTCCTGCGCAGGCTGGCGCACGCGTGGTACGGGATCGAGTTCGCGCCGGCCACCGAGCTGTCGGAGCGCACCCTCATGCCGCAGATCCCGGCGGAGAGCCACGGCGTCGAGGACGTCCGGTTCGTCCGGTTCACCGAGGACGACGGCACGAGCACCCTGCTGGCCACCTACACGGCGTACGACGGCCGGAACGTGCAGGTGAGGCGGCTGGAGACCGCCGACTTCCGCAGCTTCCGCAGCAGCACGCTCACCGGCGAGGCCGCCACGAACAAGGGCATGGCGCTGTTCCCCCGTCGGATCGCGGGACGCTACCTGGCCCTGTCGCGCTGGGACCGCGAGAACATCACCGTCGCCTCCTCCGCCGACGGCCACCACTGGCCGGAGGCGACCGTGGTGCAGACGCCCACCCAGCCCTGGGAGCTGATCCAGCTCGGCAACTGCGGGTCCCCGATCGAGACCCCGGCGGGCTGGCTGGTGCTGACCCACGGCGTCGGCCCGATGCGCCGCTACTCGATCGGCGCCCTGCTGCTGGACCTGGACGACCCCACCCGGGTGATCGGGCAGCTGCGCCGGCCGCTGCACGCCCCGGCGGAGGACGAGCGGGACGGCTACGTGCCCAACGTCGTCTACTCCTGCGGGGCGCTCCTGCACGGGCAGACGCTGCTGATCCCCTACGGGTGCAGCGACTCCCGCATCACGACGACCATCCTGGACCTGCGCGCGGTCCTCGACCTGCTGGTCCCGACGGTCCCCACGACGGGCCCTCCGACGAACCCCGAGAGGCGACACCCATGACGCACGCCGCACGCCAGACCGTCCGGATCCCCCTGCCGGGCCCGACCGCCACCACCGCCACCGCCACCGCCACCGACGGTCGCGAGTCCGGCGAGGAGCGCGTCGTCCCCGTCGAGCGGGTGGCCAAGCCGTGGGGCCACGAGGAGATCTACGCCGCCGTGGAGGGCCGCTACGTCGGGAAGGTCCTCCACCTCACCGCGGGCGCGGAACTGTCGCTGCAGTCGCACGTCGCCAAGGACGAGACGGTCGCCGTGCAGAGCGGGCGCATCCGGATCGACCACGGGCCGGACGCCGACCACCTGCGGTCGGTCACCCTGGAGCCCGGTGACTGCCTGCGCATCCCGCCCCACGTCGTCCACCGGATGAGCGCGGACGTCGACAGCGTCGTCCTGGAGACCTCGACGGCGCGGCCCGGGTGGCGCACCGACGTCGTCCGGCTCGCGGACCGGTACGGCCGGGCCGGCACCACGCTCCCCTGACGCCCGGCGCCTCAAGCCGGACCTCCCGCCTGCCGATCACCAGGCTGTCCGGCCGACGGCCGGAACTGGGACGACAGGAGCACGAGAACCATGGGTGTGCGGACCTGGCCGGTCAACCGGCTGCTGATGACGACGGCCGGAGCTACGGGCGCCCTCGGGGCCGTCACGGCGCTGAGCGCGACGATGGCGGGTCCCGGCCGCGTGCTCGCGGTCGGTTGCGGCGCCGCCCAGCTGGCGGTGGCCGGTGCGGTGGCCCTCGCCGCGGGACGCGATCCGGGGGCGGCGGGGGGCGCGGGCGCCGCGCCGTCCGAGCAGGTGTCCGCCGCGGCGGCGACCCTCGACGGGCTGCGCCGCCAGATGGCGACGGCGACGGGCGAGCTGGACGACGTCCTGGCGTCGGTGGGCACCACCGCGAAGGGGACGTCGGACCTGCTCACCGCCATGGAGCGGAACGCCGACTCGGTCGCCCGCAACATCCAGGTGATCGCCTCGGGGTCCACCGAGATGGAGTCGGCGATCAGCCAGATCTCCAGCAACGCCCACGACGCCGCGCAGGTGGCGGGCGGTGCGGTCGCCGCGATGGAGTCGACGACCGTCACCATGAGCAAGCTGGGCGACTCCAGCCGCGAGATCGGCGACGTCATCCGGCTCATCACCTCGATCGCGGAGCAGACGAACCTGCTCGCCCTCAACGCGACCATCGAGGCGGCGCGGGCGGGCGACGCGGGCAAGGGCTTCGCCGTCGTCGCCGACGAGGTCAAGCAGCTCGCCCGGGAGACCGCCCGCGCGACCGACGACATCTCCCGCCGGGTCGAGACGATCCAGCAGGACGCCGACCTCGCGACCCGCGCCATCAGCGAGGTCGCCGGGGTCATCGCCAAGATGAACGAGTTCCAGGCGACGATCGCCGGTGCGGTCGAGGAGCAGAGCGCCACGACCCGCGCGATCAACGAGGGTGTCAACCAGGTCGCGGAGGGCTCGGGCCAGATCGCCCGCAGCGTCACCGGACGCGCGGACGCCGCGGGTCAGGCGGTCGAGTCGACGGCCCAGGCGCGGCAGCGGGTCCGCGAGCTCGCGGGCCTGTCGGAGCAGCTCGCCGGCGTCGTGCGGAACCTCCAGACGCAGAACTGACCCGCCGTCGCCCGACCGTCCCCGGATTGCATGATCGTCCCGGATTGCATGATCACGAAGGTTTCAGACCCTCGTGATCATGCAATCCGGGACGATCATGCAATTCCGGGACGTCGTGGGGCGTTGCGGGAGCGCCGCGGATGTGGTCGCCTCGGGGGGAGCGGCGACGAGGACGGTGCCGGATGGACGCTGACGTCATCGTGGTGGGGGCGGGTCTGGCCGGGCTGGTCGCCACCGCGGAGCTCGCGGACGCCGGCCGCAGGGTGCTGCTGCTCGACGCCGAGCCGGAGGGGTCCCTGGGCGGCCAGGCGTTCTGGTCGTTCGGCGGCCTCTTCCTGGTGGGCACCCCGGAGCAGCGGCGGCTCGGCGTCCACGACAGCGCTGAGCTCGCCTGGCAGGACTGGCAGGGCGCGGCGGGCTTCGACCGCGGCGTCGACGATCCCTGCGGCGAGGACCGCTGGGCCGCCCGCTGGGCCCGCGCCTACGTCGAGTTCGCGGCCGGGGCCGGGCGGCCGTGGCTGCACGGCCTGGGCGTGCGGTTCCTGCCGGTGGTCGGCTGGGCCGAGCGCGGGGACGGCCTCGCGGACGGCCACGGCAACTCGGTCCCGCGCTTCCACATCACCTGGGGCACGGGCCCGGGCCTGGTCGAGCCGTTCGCGCGGCGGGTCCGCGCGGCTGCGGCCGAGGGCCGGGTGGCGCTGCGCTTCCGGCACCGCGTCGAGGGGCTGACGGCGACGGCGGGCTGCGTGGACGGCGTCCAGGGGGTCGTGCTGGAGCCGAGCGCCGCGCCCCGGGGCGCGCCGACGTCGCGCCGGGCCGTGGACCGGTTCGAGGTGCACGCTCCCGCCGTCGTCCTGGCGGCGGGCGGGATCGGCGGCGACCACGACCGGGTGCGCGCGGCGTGGCCCGCCCGGCTCGGCACCCCGCCGCGCGACCTGCTCACCGGCGTCCCGGCCCACGTCGACGGCGGGGTGCTGGCCGCCGCCGAGGCCGCGGGTGCCCGCGTGGTGAACCGGGACCGGATGTGGCACTACACCGAGGGCGTCCGCAACTGGGACCCGATCTGGCCGGGCCACGGCATCCGGATCCTGCCCGGCCCCTCGGCGCTGTGGCTGGACGCCACCGGCCGCAGGCTGCCGCCGCCGCACTTCCCGGGATTCGACACGCTCGGGGCGCTGACCCTGCTGCGCGCGAGCGGGCACGACCACTCCTGGTTCCTCGCCACGCGGCGGATCGTGGAGCGGGAGTTCGTGCTCTCCGGCTCCGAGCAGAACCCGGACCTCACCGGCGGCAGCCGCCTCGGCCTGCTGCGCCGGATGGGTCACGGCGCGTCGCCGCCGATCCGGGCCTTCCTGGAGCGCGGCGAGGACTTCGTCGTGGCCGCCGACCTGGCCGCGCTCGTCGCCGGGATGAACCGGGTCGCCGGGGCGGACCTCGTCGACGCCCGCACGCTGCGCGACCAGGTGCTGGCCCGCGACCGGGACGTCGCCCAACCGTTCGGCAAGGACCTGCAGCTCGCCGCCGTCCGCGCGGCGCGCCGCTACCTCGGCGACCGGCTGGTGCGGACGGCGGCCCCGCACCGCCTGCTCGACCCGGCCGCCGGGCCCCTGGTCGCCGTCCGGCTGCGCGTGCTCACCCGCAAGACCCTCGGCGGCCTGCAGACCGACCTCGACGGGCGGGTGCTCCGCCCGGACGGCGCGCCGCTGCCGGGCCTGTGGGCGGCGGGCGAGATCGCGGGCTTCGGGGGCGGTGGGATGCACGGCTACCGGTCGTTGGAGGGCACCTTCCTCGGCGGGTGCCTCTTCGGGGGGCGGCAGGCGGGCCGGGCCGCGGCCGCCGCCACGGCGGGCTGAAGGCAGCTGACCCGTCGGCGCCCGGTCACGAGGACGGCGGGGCGTACTGGTCGAGGACGGCCAGCAGCAGGTCGTGCACGGCCAGCTCGCCGACGAGCCGCCCGTCCGGGCCGATGCACTGCAGCGGCGCGTACCGGCGCGTGGCGGGCCGGGTGAGGGCGCGCCGTCCGGCCTCGGCGAGGGACAGGTCCACCGGCACGCGCAGCGCCGCCGACGACCACGTCGAGCCCGGGGCCGGGGGGCGCATGACGGCCGCGACCGTCGTCCCGGCGGCGTGGCCCGGCACCGACCAGGGCGACGGGGGCGCGACGGCCGCGCACGCCGCCGTCACCTCGGCGCGGCACGGCTGGGGCACCGGGTCGGGCAGGCCCACGAGCCAGCCCTGGGCCAGCGGGACGCCGAGGGCCTGCAGCGCCTGCAGCTGCGCCGTCGTCTCCACGCCCTCGGCGAGCAGCCAGGCGTCGACCTCGTCGGCGAACAGGCCGAGGAAGCGCAGCATGGCCCGGCGGGCCGGGTCGTCCTGCAGCGCGGCGACGAGCACCTTGTCGATCTTGATGATCTGCGGCTCGATCTGCAGGATCTGCAGGATCTCGGCGTACCCGGTGCCGAGGTCGTCGATCGCGACGACGGCGCCGAGGTCGCGGAGCCGGTGGCAGGCCGCCGTCCAGGGGCCCGGCGTCGGCGGCACGGTGTGCTCGGTCAGCTCGACGACGAGGCCGGTCAGGGGCGCGCTGCCCGCGATCGCCTCGACGACGGCGGGATCGTCGAGGGCCGCGGCGCTGACGTTGACGGACATGAACGTCCCGGCGGTCCGCATGCGCAGCGCCGACAACGCCCGCCGCACGGTCACGGCCTCCAGCGCCGTGCCGAGCCCGGCCCGGTAGGCGGCGGCGAACCAGCGGTCCGGGCTCGGTGTGGCCCGGCCGTCGAAGCGGGCGAGCACCTCCCACCCGGCCGTCCGGGCCGCCCGGACGTCCAGGATGGGCTGGAACTCCATCGAGATCTGGTCGGGCCGGGCCAGGACCGCCTCGATGTCGGCGCGTCCCGGCTCGCCGTCGGGCCCGCGGTCCGGCCTGGGGACTGCGGTCGCCTGCCGGCCGTCCGCCGCGGCCAGCGCCCTGAGGCGCTCACGCCAGGGCATCGTTCTCCATGGCGGCCCGGACCGCCGCCGTCACCTCCGGGGGCACCGAGAGCAGGCCGTGGACCTGCCGGGCGTGGTCGGCCACCTGCCGCAGCATCTCCTCGTACGACTCCCCGACGAAGACCGCCGGGCAGTCCGGCACGATCTCACCGCACGCGAACCTCTTCACGGTCGTCGACCCCGCTGTCCCACGACGTCACAAGTCACCCAAAGCACTATAAGTCACGGGACTCGCGAAAATTCGTGAACAGGCATCGCGTGGGGCGGACGGCCGACGCGGGCCGTCACCCGGTCGGCGCGTCGGCCCCCTGCGCGGCTCAGCTCACCCGGGTCTCGCTCCGGTCGCCGGACCACTCGGTGTGGAAGACGCCGTCGCCGTCCGTGCGCCGGTAGGTGTGCGCGCCGAAGAAATCGCGCAGGCCCTGCACGAGCGCCGCGGGCAGCCGGGTGGCCCGCACCGTGTCGTAGTACGCGAGCGCCGCGCTGAAACCCGGCACGGGGATCCCCGCCGTCGTGGCGGCGGCCACCACCCGCCGCCAGGCACCCTGCGCCTCGCCGAGCTCCGAGGCGACCCCCGGGGCGGCGAGCAGGGTCGACAGGTTCTGCGCGGCGTACTCGGCCCGGATGCGCTCCAGCAGCCGCGCCCGGATGATGCAGCCCGCCCGCCAGATGCGCGCCACCTCGGCGACGTCGACGTCCCAGCCGTAGGCCAGCGACCCGGCGCGGATCTGGTCCAGGCCCTGGGCGTAGGCGACGACCTTCGAGCACCACAGGGCCGCCCGGACGTCGTCCACCAGCTGCCCGTGGTCGCCGAGGTCGCCGCCCGCGGGCCCGCCCAGCGCCGCCCGGGCCGCCGACCGCAGCTCGGCGTGGCCGGACGCGGACCGGGCGAACACCGCCTCCGCGATCGTGCCCACCGGCGTGCCCAGCTCCAGCGCCGTCTGCACGGTCCAGCGGCCGGTGCCCTTCTGCTCGGCCGCGTCGGCGATGACGTCGACGAGCGGGCGCCCGGTCCGGGCGTCGACGGCGTCGAGCACCTCCGCCGTGATCTCGATGAGGAACGACTCCAGGTCGCCGGTGTTCCAGGTGCTGAACGCCTTGGCGATGGCAGAGGGCTCCAGACCGGCGCCGCGCAGCACGTCGTACGCCTCGGCGATGAACTGCATGTCGGCGTACTCGATGCCGTTGTGCACCATCTTGACGAAGTGACCGGCGCCGTCCGGGCCGATGTACGTGCAGCAGGACTCGCCGTCGCCGGCCTTCGCGGCGATGTCCTCCAGCAGCGGGCCGAGCGCCGCGTAGGACTCGCGCGAGCCGCCCGGCATGATCGAGGGGCCGTTGAGCGCGCCCTCCTCGCCGCCGGAGATCCCCGCCCCCACGAAGTGCAGGCCCAGCTCGCGCAGCCGCGCCTCGCGCCGCCGGGTGTCCTCGAAGTGGGCGTTGCCGCCGTCGACGACGATGTCGCCCGGCTCCAGGTGCGGGACGAGCGCGTCGATCATCGCGTCCGTCGGGGCACCGGCCTTGACCATGATCAGGGCCCGGCGCGGGCGCTGCAGGGCCGCGGCGAACGCGGCCGGCGACGCCGTCGGGACGAAGCTGCCCTCGTGGCCGTGCGCTGCCACCAGCTCGTCGGTGCGGGCCTGGGTCCGGTTGTAGAGGGCCACCGTGTACCCGTGGTGGGCGAAGTTGCGGGCCAGGTTGCTGCCCATCACGGCGAGGCCGACGACGCCGACCTGCGCGGTCGCCGGGGGATCGTTCTCGGGGGTCTGCTCCGTCATGAACCCAGACCGTACGAGGCTGTGAGCCCGATCACCACCCCTGGACGTGGCCCGGTCGCCGGATCGGCCGGGTCGCGTCCGGACGTCAGTCGGGCTGCGTCAGATCCACCAGGCCGCGCTGCGCCGCCGCGATCACCGCCTGCAGCTGGCTGTGGACGCCGAGCTTGGCCGTGATGCTCTTCACGTGGCCGCGGACGCTGTGGACGCTGATCCCCAGCATCCGGGCGATCGTCGGCACGTCCCCGCCGCGGGCCAGCCCGTCGAGGACGTCGCCCTCCCGCGCCGTCAGCCCGGCCGCGCTGCGGGCCTCGCGCGGCGTCGGGCCGGGCCTGCCGGGCGGCGCGCCGTGCCCGGCGCATTCGCGCAGGACCAGCAGGTCACCGCCCCCGCCGGGACCCGGCCCGCCGAACGAGGTGAGGCGCACCCGCACCAGCCGGCGCTCGCCGTCCCCGCGCACCAGCGTCCGCCACACGCCCGCGCCCGTCGCCGGGGCCAGGGCCTGGGCCAGGTCGCCGCCGATCGGGCGCCCGTCCTGGTCGCACAGCCCGAGCACGGTGACGGCGAGCGCGCCGAGCAGCCCGTCCGGTGACCGGTGCAGCAGGTCGAGGGCCTGCGGGTTGAACGACTCGATCCGGCCGCGGGCGTCGAGCTGGAGGACCGCCTCGTCGACCGCCTCCAGCAGGCACCGGTACCGGTCGATCGACCGGGTCAGGGCGACCTGCGACGCCACCTCGCCCGCGACGTCCTGCAGGTGGACGACGGTCGAGACGGCACCGGTGACGGGATGGACGAGCCGGGTCGACGTCGACCGGTACCAGACCGGCCCGTGCGGGCCCGGCAGGAGCACCCGGCTGGTCGCACCGCGCTCGCCGGTGGCGGCGGCGATCCGGGCCCGCCAGACGTCGGGCAGCTGGTCGGGGTCCACGAGCCGGTCGGGGCAGGTGCCGACGACGTCGCACGCGCGCACGCCCAGCTCCCGCTCGACGGCCGGGGAGACGTAGGTGCACACCTGGTCGGCGTTGAGCACCAGGACGACGCCGGGCACCGCCTCGACGACGTCCTGCCAGACGGCCTCCTGCCGCCGGGCGGCCCCGGGAGGGTCGCCGGACGCGTCCCCGGCCGGGTCACCGTCCCCGTGGTGCACGAGCGCTCCCCTTCACCGACTACGGAGGAAACGAGCGGAGGAAACGAGCGGAGGAGCCAGCGGAACGAATCATGTGGCGCACCGACGGTACCGGGCCGACCGCGTGGCGGGACATGCCCATTTCCGTGACGGTCCGGCGAACGGTGGGCACGACCTCTACTCACCCTGCGTCGTCGAACAGCTGCGCGTGGTACATCTCCTGGGACGATGGCGGCCCGATCCGTGCCACGACGGGTGAACCTGGGCCCCGGGGTCTCCCGCCCGGGCGCGCACGGGCCTACGGTCAGGAGCGTGTCCGGACCCGGCCGCCCCACCGTGGACGTGGCGGCGCAGCTCCGCCCCGCGGAGTGGCGCGAGCTGTGCCGCGAGGACCTGCGCCTGTCCGGGTTCTGGTCGCGGACGGGTGCCGTGGTCGCCGTCGTCCCGGTCGCCGGGGCCGCAGCCGTCGTCCTCGGCGTGCCGGACCGCCTCGCGGCCACGACGACCCTGGTCGCGCTCGTCGCCGTCGGGGTGTGCGCGGTGGCCCTGGTCGCCCTCGGACCGCAGCTGCGCTGGTCACGGCTGTCGCCGGACGTGCTCGCCGTCCGCTGGCAGGTCGGCCCGGACCGGATCCGGGCCCACCGGGCCGGGGACGGCGTCGACCTCGTCTGGACCGACGTCGACCGGGTCGTGGTGACCCGCCTCCTCGTGGTGCTGCACCTCGGCGAGCGCCGGGAGGTGCTGGGGCTGCCGCGACGCGCCGCGACCCCGACGGGCGAGTCGCTCATCACGGGCTGGGCGGAGGACTCGGGCGCCGACGTCGTCCGGCGGGGTCGCGCGACGGCGCCCGCGACCGACCGCTCCCGCGCGGGCTGATCCTGCACATTCTCCCGACGGTCGGTCCGCCCATCCGGGCCTGCGGCGGGAGACGATGTCCCTCGAGGACGGCCCGCTCCGGGCCGCGGACGAGAGGCGGGGAGTTGACCGACCACGGCTCCGGGGACGACCCGACCCTGCGCACGCCGGGCCCCGGCGACCTCACCACCGACCGCACCACGCGCATGCCCGCGCCGGACGACCCCACGACCCGGGTCCCACCGCCCGGCCGGCATCCGGCGGGGCGACCGCCGCGGCCGTACCCGCCGCCCCTCCCACCGCTCCCGGCCGGCCCTCCCGCTCCTCCCGCTCCTCCCGCCCCTCCCGATCGGGTCGATCGGGTCGACGAGGTGGACCGGGCCGAGGGGATCGACCCGGCCCCGGCCCCGGAGGCCGGGCAGGACCCGGACGCCGACCCCTACGCCCCGCCCCCGTACCCGGGAT
>Ga0302322_100004124_pt1 | contig 12573 bp, 11 predicted proteins | sample Fen_T0_2_FD_203757 | JGI IMG/M metagenome (GOLD analysis project Ga0302322, IMG submission 203757) | Peat permafrost microbial communities from Stordalen Mire near Abisko, Sweden - Fen_T0_2 | ecosystem: Environmental > Terrestrial > Soil > Wetlands > Permafrost | place: Sweden: Abisko...
CATGGGGTCACGGATGAAGAAGACCGGGGTGTTGTTGCCGACGAGGTCGTAGTTTCCCTCGGACGTGTAGAACTTGACGGCGAAACCGCGCGGGTCGCGCCAGGTGTCCGGGCTGCCGAGCTCCCCTGCGACGGTCGAGAAGCGCACCAGCGCCTCCGTCGTCGTGCCGGGCTGGAAGACGGCGGCGCGGGTGAACCGCGCGATCGCCGGGTTGGTCACCTCGAACCGGCCGAACGCGCCGGTGCCCTTGGCGTGCACCACCCGTTCCGGAACGCGCTCGCGGTTGAAGTGCGCCATCTGCTCGATGAGGACGTGGTCCTGCAGCAGGAGCGGACCGTCGGGGCCCACGCTGAGCGACAGCGCGTCGGACGCGGTGGGAATCCCCGCGTCGGTCGTGGTGCGCGGGACCGACGGGCCCGGCGGGGACGGGGGAGCCTGCGGGACCTGCGGGACCTCGGACATGGGGATCTCCTCGGGTCGTCCTGGTGGCATGCCACCACAACCCTCGGGAGCCGGTCAATCAGCTGACGGCACCGCCCCCGCGCGTTCCAGGGACCCGCTGCGAGAGTACGTCGACGACGGGCGGGGGCCGCGCTCACGAGTCAGCGGAAGTACGAGCCGGCGTCGAGGTCCTCCAGGAGGGTCGGTCCGCCGGGGGTCCAGCCGAGGAGTTCCTGGGTGCGGGCGCTCGAGGCGGGGATGTCCATGGCGAAGAAGGTGCCGAGCCAACCGAAGTGGTTCCGCGCGTCGTCCGGGGCGATCGAGGTCACGGGGACGTCGAGCCCCCGGCCGATGGCTTCGGCGATCTCCCGGGTGGCGACGCCCTCCTCGCTCATCGCGTGCAGCAGCGTTCCCGGCGGGGCCTTCTCCAGGCCCAGGCGGGTGACCTGCGCGGCGTCCGACCGGTGGACCGCCGGCCACCGGTTCGTCCCGTCGCCGACGTACCCCGCGACGCCCTTCTCCCGGGCGATGGCGACCAGGACCGCGATGAACCCGTGATCACCGGCGCCGTGCACGGTGGGGGCGAACCGCACGCCGACCGTGTGCACCCCGCGAGCGACGAACTCCAGCGCGAGGTTCTCGCTGCCGCCCCGTGGGGAGTCCGGACCGTGGAACGGCGACCGGTCCTCCTCGGTGGAGGGCCTGCCCCGCACCGCACCGGCGACGCCCGAGGCCAGCAGGAACGGGCGGCCGGAACCGGTGAGGGCATCGCCGATCGTCTGCACGGCGGCCCGTTCGGCCCGGTTGGAGGCTGCCTGGTCGGTGAAGTCGTGCTTGTTGGCGAGGTGGACGACGGCGTCGGCGGTGGCGGCGCCCTCACGGAGGCCGTCGAGGTCGTCGAGGTCGCCGCGGCGGACCTGGACACCCTTGGCGGCGAGCAGGGCGGCCGAGGCGTCGGAGCGAGCGAGCCCCACCACCTCATGGCCGGCGGCCAGCAGCTCGTCGACCGTGGCCGAACCGATCCACCCGGATGCTCCGGTGACGAAGACGCGCATGTGACCGTTCTCCTTCGAGCGTCGGCCCGGCGGCCGACAGCGATGTCAGTCACTGACGTCAGTGACTGAAGTCACTGTAGCTCTGATGTCGGTCACTGTCATCACTAGACTGACCGGCATGGCGCGATGGGAGCCCGGGACGCGGGAGCGACTGCAGGCGGCCGCCATGGACCTCTACCTCAGCCGCGGCTTCGAGGGGACGACCGCGGCCGACATCGCCCAGGCCGTCGGCCTCACGGAGCGCACGTTCTTCCGTCACTTCGCCGACAAGCGTGAGGTGCTCTTCGGTGGGCAGGAGCTGTTGGTGCAGGCGTTCCTGGACGGGGTGGCAGCGGCGGGACCGCACGCGTCACCACTCGAGATGATCGAGTCCGCCCTGTCTGCGGCGGCGACGTTCTTCACGGCCGAACGCCGCGATCATTCCCGGCGCCGGCAGGTGGTCATCTCCGCGAACCCCGCGCTGCAGGAGCGGGAGCTGTTGAAGTCGGCGGCGCTCGCCGCGTCGCTCGCTTCCGCGCTCCGGTCTCGGGGCGTCCCCGGCTCGACGGCCACGCTGGCCGCGGAGTCCGCGGTGACCGTGTTCGGGGTGACGTTCAGCACGTGGATCGCCGCGGACGAGCAGCGGTCGTTCCCCGCCATCCAGCGTGAGGTGCTGCGCGAGCTCGTGGCCCTGGCCGACGGCGCCAGGTGAGCAGCGCCGCGACGGGTCGTGGCGGCTCGATCCTCCGGGAGGTGCCGGATCAGGGAGCGGCCGGCTGCCGTCGACGCACGTCGCTGCCGTCCGGACCGGCCGGGACGGCGTGCCGTTCCCGCACCGTCGCGACCGCCCGGGCGCCCACCCACCACGCGAGCATGGCGAGCGCCACGAACCCGGCGGCGACCAGACCGTCGAGCCACCAGTGGTTCGCCGTCCCGACGACGACGAGGATCGTCGTCACCGCATGCACCGGGCCGACCCACCGCCAGCGCCGCGGCGCGCACCACCACACGTACCAGGCCACGATCACGGCCCAGCCGACGTGCACGGACGGCATCGCGGCCAGTTGGTTGGACATGCCCGACCCGAACGTCCCGTAGACCGAGCGGCCGTCGCGCAGGGCCGTGTCGACGAAGCCGAGGTCCGGCAGGAGCCGCGGCGGCGCCACCGGCACGGCCTGCACGAGGAAGCAGGCCAGCGTCGAGGTGATGATGACGAACCGGGCCCGCGGGTAGACCTCACGGTGACGCCACCACAGCCAGATGACGAACCCGGCCGTCCCGTTGAGGTGGGCGTAGGCGTAGAAGACGTCCGCGACGTCGCTGAGGTGCGGGACGGCGAGCAGCGCCCGCTGGACGTCGCGCTCGCCGGGCAGGTGCCAGGCCGCCTCCAGCTCGGCGATGCGGTGACCGCGCGCCATCGCTCCCGCCACGCGGGTGTGCACGAACACCCCGACGTACTGCCACAGTGCCAGGAGCAGCATGATCACCGTGAACTCGCGCGCGAACGCCGCCACGGCCGCCGTCACGACGCGAGGCCGCCGGCGGTTGATCAGGGTGCAGGCGAGCCAGACGGCGACGAGGACCGCGGCGGTCTGCAGGGACAGGTGCCAGCCCGGGCGCAGCTGCGGCATCAGACGATGATGCCACCCACGGCGGCCGTCACTCGCCCGGGTCCGGCCGCACAGCCGGTTCCGGTTGCGGTTCCGGTTGCGGTTGCGGTTGCGGTTGCGGTTGCCGGTCCGGTTGCGGGTCCGCCTGCGCATCGGGCCGCGCATCGGGCTGCCGGTCCGGCTTCGCGCTCGGGCGCGGGGCCGGGGCGACACCGCCGGGCACCGACCGCACCTCCCCCGAACCGATCAGCGTGTGGAGCCAGTGGCTGCCCGGGTCGACGTCGATGAGCAAGGCCTTCACCAGCAGGGTCAGCGGGATCGCGAGCAGGGCGCCGAGCGCGCCGAGCGCCCAGGCCCAGAACGCCGTCGCGAGGAACGTCACGGTCACCGACAACCCGACGACGTCGCCCACGAACTTCGGCTGGATCACCGTCTGGATCACCACGTTGATGAGCATGTAGGCGACGATCACCGCGACCATCTCGTGCCAGCCGCCGTCCAGCAGGCCGAGCAGTGCCGGCGGCACCAGGCCGACGAAGAACCCGATGTTGGGGATGTAGTTGGTGATGAAGGCGAGCAGCGCCCACAGCACCGGCAGCGGCACCGACAGCCAGGTGAGGGCGACGGCGTCGAGCATCGAGCAGATCGCGCCGAAGAGGCTGGAGACGACGAGGTAGCGGCGGGTGCCGCGGGCGAACGTCGACAGGGCGGTGACGACGGCGGGCCGCTCGGCGGCGATCCGGTCGAGCCGGTCGGGGAACCCGGCGGCGTCCATCCCCATGAACAGCATCGTGGCCAGCAGGAAGAACAGGGTCGACGCGGTGCTGGTGAGCGATGACAGCACGGTCGTGACGACGTCCGTGACCCGGCCGAGGTCGATCTGCCGGACGAAGTTGTTGATCTGGTCGGCCCCGACGCCCCAGCGGGCGAGCTGGTCCTGCAGGGCGGTCAGAAGCTCTGACGCGCGGTTGCTGTAGCCGGGCAGCAGCCCCGCGAGCTGCGCCACCGAGACGCCGAGCACGGTGATCAGGCCCAGCAGCACGGCGTAGAGGATCAGCAGGACGGCGACGGTCGCCGCCCACCGGGGCGTGCCGTGACGCAGCAACCAGGTCTGCACCGGCGACACCGCGACGACGAGCATGAGCGCCAGCATGACCGGGCCGATCATCCAGCCCAGCTCGCGGATCCCGGCGACGCTGATCACGAGTCCGGCGCCACCGAGGAGCACGACCAGGCCGCGCGGCAGGACGGGCTGCGGGGAGGAGGGGGAGGGTGCGCTCACCGCCCGCACCCTAGTCCGATCGCCCGATCACGACGACCGTCCGGTCAGTGCTCGCCCTTGATCACGAAGAAGGACCCACGGACGGTTCCCGCGAGCGTCGACCGCTGGGTGGCGAACTTGAACTTCGAGGCCAGCTCCTCGGGGACCGGCATGCCCTCGGAGAGCTTGAACCCGACGGCGCGCTTCTTGGCGTCCTCGAGGGTGTACATCACGTTGATCGAGAGGCCGGACTCGTAGAACACGTACGCGAAGCGGATCCCGCCCGCGACGAACTCCGTCGCCTCCAGCGGGGGCGAGGCGATGACGATGTCCCGCTCGGCCTTGAGGATGCCGTGCACCCAGTCGATCGTCCCCGCCGCGTCGCCCGCGGCGTCGACGGTGAAGACGTGGTCGTACTTGTTCTTGAAGTACCTCGCCTCATTGGCCCGCAGACCCGCGAGGGCATCGACCACCGGGGACGATTCCAGCCCGGCGGTCGAGACGGTCTTGAAGTCGACGACCTGCGGCACGAGCACCTCCGACATCGGACGGGGCCGCCCGGGCCGGGCCCGCGGCGATCTCCCCGATCGTAGTGGGCGGGCTCCGCCCACGGACCCCACCCGGACGGCCGACGCCGTCGTATCCTGCAGGGGTGATCGTCGGCGTCGAGTACCGGCTCCACCACGTCCAGCTCGCCGTTCCGCCCGGCTCGGAGGAGGAGGCGCGGGCCTTCTGGGTGGACCTGCTCGGCCTGGTCGAGGTCGAGAAGCCGCCCGTGCTGGCCGCACGGGGCGGCCTGTGGGTGCGCGGCGAGGGCCTGGAGGTGCACCTGGGCGTCGAGGCGGACTTCCGCCCGGCCCGCAAGGCCCACCCGGGCATCGTGGTGACCGATCTGGACGCCCTGGCCGCGCACCTGGAGCAGGCCGGCGTCCCCGTCCTCTGGGACGGCAAGTTCCCGGGCCACCGGCGCTTCTACGCAGCGGACCCGTTCGGCAACCGCCTCGAGTTCCTCCAACCGCTCCCCCCCTCCTGACCCCCTCGTGATCATGGCTGCCGCTCGGCTCGTCCCGCTGCCCCGGGACGTGGGACGTTCGGGCGGCCTGGGCTGGCGCCCGGGCATGGCAGGATGGGCAGGTGGCGCTTCGGACCGGCTCGGCGGCCGGGCACACCCTGCGGGTGACCGGCATGACCTGCGCCGCCTGTGAGCGGCGGGTCGGCAAGGCCCTCGGCCGCCTGCCCGGCGTCGAGACCGTCTCGGTCAGCTCGGCACGCGGGCGCGCCGTCCTCACCGGGTCGGTGCCGCCCCGCGCGGACGTCGAGGCGGCCCTGCACGCCGCCGGGTACACCCTCGGCGCGCCGCCGTGGCTCAGCCGCGACCGCGGCGCCTGGCTGACGGCGCTCGCGGGCGGCGTCGCCGTCACCGGCGTCCTGGTGCTCGCCGTCCGCTCGGGACTGACGGGCTGGACGCCCGCGGAGTCCCTGTCCGGTCCGGTGCTGGCGCTGCTCGTGGGCCTCGCCGCCGGCGTCTCGACCTGCATGGCGATGGTGGGCGGGCTCGTGCTCGCCGTGTCCGCCACCGCCTCGCGCGCGGCGCCGGGCAGGGCGGGCAGCACCCGGCGGCGGGCGGTCCGGGCCCAGGCGGCGTTCACGGCCGGGCGCTGGGCGGGGTTCGCCGCGGGCGGTGCGCTGCTGGGCGCCGTCGGCTCGGCGGCCCGGCTGCCCGACCCGGTGGTCGCGGCCGGGATGCTCCTCGCCGCGGCCGTGATGGCGGTGCTGGGGCTGCGGCTCACCGGTCTCTCCCCGCGGGCGGGCGGCCTCGGACCGGTGCTGCCGCGGCGCTGGGCGGACCGGTTCGGGACGGCGGGCGACCGCGGGGCCGCCGTCGCGGGTGCGGCGACGTTCCTGCTGCCCTGCGGCTTCACCCAGGCGATGCAGCTCTACGCAGTCTCGTTGCGCTCCCCCGGCGCGTCGGCGCTGGTCATGGTCAGCTTCGCCGTCGGCACCACCCCCGGGCTGGCGGGCCTCGGCCTGCTCGGCGGCCTCGCCCGCGGCCGCCCGACGGCGGACGCGTCCGAGGCCCGCGCCGCGGGTCCGGCGACCGGCCCGGCCACCCGCTGGCCCGCGCTCGTCGGCGTCGTCGTGATCGCGTTCGCCGTGGTCACGGGGGTGGGCGGCCTGCGCGTCCTCGGGCTGGACCTGCCGTGGCCGGGAGGCGGCGCCATCGGCGTCCCGACGGCGACGTCGTCGAACGTGCGGCTCGACGGCGCCGTCCAGGTGGTCTCCCTCACCCAGTCGTCGGACGGCTACCACCCGGCCGACACGGTCGTGTGGGCCGGCGTCCCGATCCGCTGGGAGATCACCTCGACGTCGCAGTTCGCCTGCTCGTCGGCCCTGCGGGTGCCCGCGCTGGGCGTCCGGGCGAACCTCAATCCCGTCGGGCTGCACGTCGTCGACCTGCCCGCCCTCGACCCCGGGACCACGGGCTTCCGCTGCGCGATGGGCATGTACTCCGGCACCCTGCGCGCCATCGCCCGGCCACCGGCCGCGTCGGTGACGGCGACGCCCACCCCCGCCGCCACCGGCTGACCGCCGTCACCGATCGGAAGCCCCCGCAGCCCCGGCCGTCGTGCACCGGAAGCCCGCCGACGCCCCCGCCACCAGCTGCGCCGTCGCGCCGTCGCCCGTGCCGGTGACCTCGAACACCGCGGCGTCGGCGCCGTCCGGGGCCGGGATCCGCACCGTGCGCACCTCCCCGACGCCGAGGCCGTAGGCGCGCAGCTCCACGCCGTCGGCCCAGGCGTAGTCCGGCCGGGAGTCGACCGCCCCGAACGGGACGACGGCGCCCGGCCGGGCGAGCAGCGGCAGCGCGTCGACCGGGTAGGTGCGCCGCACCCAGGCCGGGCCGGTGAACACCTCGCCCGAGAGGACGTCGGTCCACCCGCCGGCCGGCACGTAGAACGTCACCTCGCCCGAGGGGCTCATGACCGGCGCCACGAGCAGGTCGGGCCCGAGCAGGTACTGCCGGTCCAGGTGGGTGACGGCCGGGTCGTCGGGGAACTCCAGCACCATCGGCCGCATCACCGGCACAACCGTGCGGTGCGCCTCCTCGGCGGCGCCCGCCAGGTACGGCATCAGCGACAGCTTCAGCCGGGTGAACCGCCGGACGACGTCCACCGCCTCCTCGTCGAACGCCCAGGGCACGCGCACCGAGTTCGACCCGTGCAGCCGCGAGTGCGACGACAGCAGCCCGAACGCCGCCCACCGCTTGAAGAGCGTCGGGTCGGGATCGCCCTCGAACCCGCCGATGTCGTGGCTCCAGAACCCGAACCCGGACAGCGCCAGCGAGAGCCCGCCACGCAGCGACTCCGCCATCGCCTCGTACGTCGACTCGCAGTCGCCGCCCCAGTGCACCGGGAACTGCTGGCCGCCCGCCGTCGCCGACCGCGCGAAGAGCACCGCCTCGCCGCGCCCGCGCCGCCGTTCGAGCAGCTCGAACACCAGCCGGTTGTAGCGGAACGCGTAGAAGTTGTGCATCCGGTTCGGGTCCGAGCCGTCGTGCCACACGACGTCGGTGGGCACGCGCTCGCCGAAGTCGGTCTTGAAGCAGTCGACGCCCTGGTCGAGCAGCGCCTCCAGCTTCGCGGCGTACCAGCGCTCGGCGTCGGGGTTGGTGAAGTCCACCAGGGCCATGCCGGCCTGCCAGTGGTCCCACTGCCACACCGACCCGTCCGGGCGCCGCACCAGGTAGCCGAGGGCGCGCCCCTCCTCGAAGAGGTGCGACCGCTGCGCGATGTACGGGTTGATCCACAGACTGATCCGCAGGCCGCGCTCCTTGAGCCGGGAGAGCATCCCCTCCGGGTCGGGGAACGTCGCGGGGTCCCACACGAAGTCGCACCAGTGGTAGGCGCGCATCCAGAAGCAGTCGAAGTGGAACACCGAGAGCGGGATGTCCCGTTCGGCCATCCCGTCGACGAACCCCGCCACCGTCTCCTCGTCGTAGGAGGTGGTGAACGACGTCGACAGCCACAGCCCGTACGACCACGCCGGGACGCGCGCGGGGCGGCCGGTGAGCCCGGTGTAGCGGCGCAGGACCTCCTTGGGGGTGGGCCCGTCGATCACGTAGTAGGTGAGCGTCTCCCCCTCGACGCTGAACTGCACCTGCGAGACGACTTCCGACGCCACCTCGAACGAGACCTGTTCGGGATGCGCGACGAACACGCCGTACCCGGCGCTCGTCAGGTAGAACGGCACGTTCTTGTACGCCTGCTCGCTCGCCGTGCCGCCGTCGGCGTTCCAGATGTCGATCGCCTGGCCGTTCTTCACGAACGCCCCGAACCGCTCCCCCAGCCCGTAGACCGTCTCGCCGACGCCGAGCGCGAGCCGCTCGTGCACCCACCGCCGTCCGGGCTCGCGCCACGAGCCCTCGGTGACGACGCCGACGCTGCGGTCGCCGGACGCCGTCACCACCTCGCCGTCGCGCACGAACTCCAGGCGCCACCCGTCGCCGCGCACCAGCCGGGCCGTGAGGCCGCCGGTGGTGAGGGTCGCGTCCTTGTCCGAGACGGCGACGGCGACCGGGTGGCCGCCGTCCGACGCCAGCTCGAACGACGGCGTGGCCGGCAGGCCGCCGAGGTGGTGGGCGATCGTCACGCCGACGACGCCCTCGGCCGGGCTGAAGAGGTGGACGGCGACCAGGGCCCGGCCGAGCGTGTCGCCGCGGTGGCGGACCGGGCCGGTGGGGGCGTGGACGGTGAGGCTGCGCCCGCCCGCCTCGACGTCGCCCGTGCCGCGGGGTCGCAGCTGGGCCAGTCCGGGGCGGAGCAGCCAGTACCCGTCGTTGAACCTCATGACGACCGAATCTCCGATCTCGCGGGACCTGCGGCGGGGTGCCCGCTCACTTGACGGCTCCGGCGGTGACGCCCCGGGTGAGGGTCCGCTGGAAGAACAGGAAGAACAGGACGGCGGGCAGCAGGCTGATCAGGGCCCCGGCGTTCGTCGTCGGGGCGTCCATGAGACGGTCGCCCTGCAGCGAGGCCAGCGCGACCGGGACGGTCTGGGTGCTGTTGTCCACGAGCATGACCAGCGGGATGAAGAACTCGTTCCAGGTCCAGATGAAGAACAGCACCACCAGGACGGCGAGCGTGGGCCGCAGATTCGGGAAGACGACCCGCCACAACGTCGTCCAGGGGCCCGCGCCGTCGAGCGCGGCGGCCTCGAGCAGGGCCTTGGGGAACGTGGAGAGCACCGACGTCAGCAGGTAGGTGCCGAACGCGCTCTGGATGACGACGAAGATGATGATCACCGAGAGCCGGGTGTTGTAGAGCCCGAGCTGCTTGGCCGCGTAGTAGAGCGGGTAGACGATCGTCTCCTGCGGGAGCATGTTGGCCAGCAGGAACAGCGCGACGATCGTCATCCGGCCGCGGACCCGGCCGATGCCCAGGGCGTAGGCGTTGAGCAGCGAGACGACGACGCCGCCGATCGCCACGCTGCCCGAGATGACCACCGAGTTCCAGAGCTTGAGCGGGTAGTCGACCTGCGTCCAGTAGGTGCGCAGGCCCTGGGTGTAGAACGAGCGCGGCCAGCTCAGCGGGCCGCTCGTGGCGTAGTCCGACGGCGACTTGAAGGCGTTCAGGACCATGACCGCGAAGGGTGCGAGCATCATGAGCGCGGCGACGCAGACCAGTGCCAGCACCACCCACCGCGCGGCGCCCCGGTGGTGCCGGTCCCGCTCGCGCGGGAGAGTCGGGACGGCGGTCGGGACCGTCATGTCAGGCCGTCCCTTCGGCGTTCTCGGCGGCGCTCTGCACCCGGATGAAGACGGCGCTGACCACCACGATGATCAGGGTCAGCACGGTGGCGATCGCCGACCCGTAGCCGACGTTGAGCTTCTTGAAGAAGGTGGAGTAGGCGAAGTACGAGGGCACGATCGTCGCGTTGTCCGGACCGCCGCGGGTGAGGGCGAAGATCGGGCCGAACACCTTCAGCGCCGCGATCGTGCACGTCAGCGTGACGACGAACATCTCGGGCCGGATCTGCGGCACGGTGATGTGCCGGAAGCGCCGCAGCCAGCCCGCGCCGTCCAGTTCCGCGGCCTCGTACAGGTCCGGGTCGACGCGCTGCAACGCCGCCATGAAGACCACGACCGGGTAACCGATCTGCACCCAGATCATCACCAGCATGACGGCGCCGAGCGCGGTGGACGGCGAGCCCAGCCAGTCGTGGGACAGGCCCCCGAGCCCGACGGCGTCGAGCAGGTCGTTCGCGGTGCCGTCCGGTCGCAGGATCCAGCCCCACACGATGCCCGCGACGACCACCGGCAGCACCTGCGGCAGGTAGAAGACCGCCCGCAGCGTGCCGGAGACCGGGCCGCTGAACCGCCGGCCGATCACGTCGAAGAGGACCGCCGCGAGCAGCAGGCCGATGACCGTCGGCACCACCACCATCGCCACGATCATCGCCGCGGTGTTGCGGAACGACGTCCAGAAGACGTCGTCGTGCAGCAACCGCTCGTAGTTGCGGAACCCGACGTAGGTGGGGTCGCCGATACCGGACCACTTGGTCAGGGAGAGGTACAGGCTCGCCCCGAACGGGACCGCGATGACGGCGGCGAACAGCACGCCGCCGGGTGCCAGGTAGAGCCAGTAGACGCCGCGGCCCCGGCGGACCGCGCGTGATGATCGTGCCATGGGACGTCCTTCTTCCCCGGGCCCCGCCCGCCGTGCTCCCGCGGTTTCCGACGCCCGGCCTTCCGGCACGGACGCGGGACCGCAGGAGCACGGCGGGGTGGCTCAGCTGCCGGTGATCTCCTTGACGCCCGCCGTGTAGGGGCCCTTCAACGCGTCCAGCACCTGGGCCGGGCTCTTCGACCCGTTGATGAGGCCCTGGAACGCCGCGACGAGGACGTCGTAGTACCCGGGCACCGGCCAGTCGGGGTAGAACGCCAGGCCGTTGGACTGGGTGAGCTTGTTGAAGTTCGCGATCAGCTGCTGGTTCTTCGGATCGGTGATGGCCTTCGGGTCACCGGCCACCGGGATACCGCCGCTGTTGCCGAGGAGGTTCTGCACCTCGGGGCGCATGGTGACGTCGATGAAGTCGTAGGCGAGGTCCTTCGCCTTGCTGCTCGTCGGGACGACCCAGATGTTGCCGGACGAGCCCGGCGCCGTCGTGTTCCCCGGGAACAGGAAGGTGTCCCAGTTGAACTTGATCTCGGAGGCGAACCGGCCGTACCACCACGATCCCGAGACGAGCATCGGCACCTTGCCGGCGATGAACGCCGTCCCCATGTCCTCGGCCTTGAGGCTGGCCGACTGCGAGGAGACGTACCCCTTCTTCACCCACTGCGCGAAGGTGTCGACGCCGTACTTGATCGGGTCGGCGCCGAAGTCGACCGGCTTCTTGTAGAGCTGGTAGTCGTCGACGAATCCCTGGGGCGCCTTGGAGAGCACGAGCTCGTAGTAGAGCTGGCCCGCGGGGTACTCGGCGCCGGACATCCCGAGCGGGGTCACCTTCTGCGCGACGAACGCGTCCATCGCGGCGGTGAACTGGTCGAAGGTCGTCGGGACGGGCACCTTGTACTTCGCGAACAGGTCCTTGTTGTAGTACACCGTCACGTACTCGCCGTAGTTCGGGATGCCGTACCACTTGCCCGACCCCATGACGCCGCGCTCGTCGTACCGCGCGGTGGTCTGCAGGCTCGTGGACAGCTTCTTGTCCCAGCCGCGGGTGGTGGCGACGCCCGTCAGGTCGGTGAGCAGTCCCTTGGAGGAGAGCAGGCCGGCGGTCGCGTTGCCCTTGTTGTACTCCATCACGTCCGGGGCGGCGTCGGAGTTGAGGATCATCGCGGCGTTCTGCTGGATCTGCTCGAACGCCTTGCGCTCGAACTGCACCGTGACGCCGGGATGTTCCGTCTTGAAGATTTCCACGGCCTTGTCCCAGGCGATGCCCATGGCGCCGTTCGCGCTCTCGTAATGCCAGAGCTTGAGGGTCTTGGCGCCGCTGCTGCTGCTCGCCCCGGCACCGGAACTCGTGCTGCCGCCACTGCAGGCCGCCAGGGCCGTGGCGAGTGCCGCCACGAGCCCTGCGACGGCGACCCGCCGATATCCCGCCATCATCTAGTCTCCTCGTTGAGTATCTGACCGGGTACTCGGGAAAGGGCCCGTCGCCGCGGTGCACCGCGGCGGCGGGCTGCCCGGGCCGGGCGGGCCCGGGTGGGTGTCAGCCCCTGGCC
>Ga0302322_100004126_pt1 | contig 12572 bp, 6 predicted proteins | sample Fen_T0_2_FD_203757 | JGI IMG/M metagenome (GOLD analysis project Ga0302322, IMG submission 203757) | Peat permafrost microbial communities from Stordalen Mire near Abisko, Sweden - Fen_T0_2 | ecosystem: Environmental > Terrestrial > Soil > Wetlands > Permafrost | place: Sweden: Abisko...
CCATTGGGTGGCAGTGCATGGCTATCAAAAGAGGGACTGGCGAGAGCTGATCTGGACATGGCGCGCGCTCAATCGGCAGTTGCTGGTTGCCGCGGAGGCGGTCCCTGACTCGGCGTGGGCGCGAACCTTGACAGTCGGCGACTCAGCGCCACTGACGCTGCAGTTTGTGTTTGAGGATTACCTGCATCACATGAAAGACCACCTGCGGCACATGAAGGTACAGTGCGATGATCTGGAATGAGCAGATTCTGCCCTACTTGGAACAGTTGGAATTCTTGTAGCCGTCGAGTTGCAGCACGCGCGGCCCTGAGAAGCGCTCAACGGAACTCACGGACTGCACGAATACGGCGCGAAATTCCTGGCCTGTCGTTGGGGGCAAGTTGAGGCAGGCAGCGAGGACGGTACCAGGCGCGTATTTGATGGCTGGAGGCGGAAAGCACGGTTGGGCACCGCAGCTTCCGCCGTACATAAGTGCTGGGCTATAGTCAACCACTGGATCCCATTGTCCCTGTTTCTTCACGTATAACTTGAAGGTGCTGAAGGAGCGGCGCAGGCGGATCGCATCGTGGGCGGCAAATAGTCCGATGCTTTTGACCGTCACTTCTTTTTTCGTCTTCCATTCAACCCAATGCTCGAACCCGACCGTCTTTCCGTCTTCAAAGACGGTTGCGCGGTCGGGCGATCCCGCCGAGCCGCTGAACATATCGTTAGGGTTCCGGGTGTTGGCGCCGCCGCTGTAGCCGGTCACCTGCGATTCCCCGTGCAAGATATCGAACAAGTCAGAGTCACTGATCTGGCTGGGACTGAGGATGTGGGCGTTGGCGACGATGGCAGCGGCCTCAGCGGACTTGCGCGCGGCATCCAGGCTGAGTTCCTTGGCGCGCTTGGACACTGCGTCTAACTCCTGTTTAGCTTGGGCGAGAACAGCCGCGTCTTTCTTGGCGTCGGTGTCCTGCTGGAGGATTTCCATTTTCTCTAACTGCTCGAAGGCGGCAAGCTGGGCAGCCGCCTGGGCCTTGATAGCGGTGATGAACATCTGAGCCGTGCGAGTGGCGAGTTCCGCCTCGTGCTGGGCGCGGGTATCCGCCTCCTCAGCCGCGTTTCTGGCCTTCTGGGCCTCGTCGAGTGCAACCGTGAGTTTCTGGTTGAGCTCTTCCGACTCCTTGCGCGCCTTCTCCTGCTCTTCCAGCAGCTTCTGTTTTGCTTCGCTCAGGGCCTCGGATTGCTGGCGAGCCACACGCTCCTCAATCACTTGCGATCGCTGAAAAAGAGCGTAAACGCCGAAGCCCACGGCGAGCAGGAATGCCGTGCCCAGCACAGCGGCAATCTGCCGGGTTCGGCGGAGTTCGCGCCGCTGGCGCTCCTGCTCAGCAGCCCGGGCGGCATCGCGCGCATCGCGGCTTTCTTCGAGGAAAGCCCTGGCCGCTTCGAATCCCGGTCGATAGCGTTCTGCCCATGCTGCGTTGGGCTGCCACTTCTGCTGCCATTCCAGCATTAGGGAGAGTTCGGGGTCGGTCATCAGGCCGGCGGCGCCCTTGGCGTGCAGCGACATGTTCTGCACCAGCCGCTGGTACTGCGACGCGGACTCTGCCTCTTCGTCCACCCAACCCTTCAGGCGGTTCCAGATGCGCATCAGGCTTTCGTGCGAGATGTCGATAATGGTCTCGGGGGCGATGGGCTCGGTTGCGGGCGGCATCACGAACGACCGGCTCGGCTTGCGGAAGACGTCGAGCACGGCATTCAGTTCGCCGGGGCTAGTTTCGGTAATCGCACAGAGGGTTGCCGCGCTGGTGGGCCGTCGAATACCGCGGGCATCGGTCCCCTTGTCGGTGAGGGCCTGAAATACCTTCTGGCAGATTGTCTTCTGGCGATCGTCATCCAACTCCGCATAGGCTTTCTCGGCGTGCAGATCGAGCGCGCGGCTCATGGTGCCGATGGCTTCATATTGCGGAAGGTCCATCGCTCCAGTGCCGCCCTCCCGTTGCCACTGGGCCCATGTGCGGTTCAAAGCGTGTTGCAGTATGGAAAGTTGATCAGGATTGTCGCCGACGTCATTGACCAGCCGGGTCAGAAGGACTGGACTAATTTCGCCTCCGGCGACGGCAACAGGCCCAGCGATCGCGGACCGTCGCTCGTCGCGCGACATTTGGGACACCAGGTATTGCCCACGGTTGATGGCCTCTGGCAGGCCGGGAAATTGACAGGAGTCTCCGAGGAAGTCCGAGCGCATCGTCAGCACGACGTAGATGGGGTACTCCGAGCTGGCTGCTTCCAAAAGCAGATTGACGAAAGCGACCGACCGGTCTTCGCCGCCAGCTGATTCCGCAGAAGTGGGCTGAAGGTTGCGATAGCGGAAGAGTTCCTCAAACTGGTCCACGATCACGAGCAGGTTCGGTCTCTCCTCGATGCTGGCCTGCTCGTAGATGTCAACCAATCCGAGCTTGCTCATGCGCAGCGTGGCTTCGACAATTTCTCCGATGGGCAGACCTTCGAAGTCCTGAGTGCGGAAGAGGCAGCCAGGCTCAGCCAAAGAGTTGGCCATTGCCTTAAGAGGATCGCCGCCCGGACGAAATTGCGCCATGCGCCACGAGGTTCCCGCGGAGGCCATCAATCCGCGACTCAGCGCGGGTTTCAGGCCGCAGTTCACCAGCGAGGACTTGCCGCTACCAGAGTTGCCAACCACTGCCAGGAAACGCGTTGCGGCCAGCTTGTCGACCATGGTGTCGATCTGGCTTTCACGCCCGAAGAACAGGTGTTCCTCGTTGTCATGGAACGGTCTTAGTCCGGGAAAAGGATTGGTCAGTCGAGTGCTGGCCGGGATGGGTTGGCTCACACCTTCCCCTTCCCAGAAACTGCGGCAACAAAGTCAGCGAGCCTCGCCTCTGAAAAACCGCCAAGCCCATCAATCAACCGGGGCTCTTCCAGTTCGATGAGTTCCTGCTTGTCCTCCGTTGGCGGCTCGCAAAGATAAGTAAACGTCGGAGGCGGACTCTTTGTAGCGCGGTATCCGGCTGCTTTTCGTAGCTCGGAATCGACCGAACCTTTCCATGATTCGTCTCCGGCCCCATAAAAAATCAGCACGGCATCGCAACTGCCGAGGAGGTCCTGGTTCGATTGGCGCAAGGTAGCAGCGTCACCCTCGAAGGCCGGAATCTTCGATTCGAATCCCTGGGTCTTCAAAAACTTTCGCAGCGGAATTGTTGCCTTGCGGTCGCGCTCATCACAGATCACGTAAACAAGCTTGGTACCTTCTTCCGTAGCTGCCTTCGGTGGCGTCGGAGTCTCGGCCAACTCGATCTTCTTCAGCGCGGCATGAATGGCAGCCTTCAAGTCTTCCAGGTCGCCAGTGATCAGATCCGCGCCATACTGGGCTTCCGGGTCACGCACCAATAGATCGATAAATTGCTGCTGCCTCGCCGACTCGGAATGGGTTCCGCTGGGGATCCAGATAATTCGCTTCAGCCCTGACTTTCTGCTGTGCTGAATCGCAAGTTCGTTCTCCAGAACGACCAGGGATTTTTCGCTTTTGCCATCCGGCACAATTCCGTACTTGGCCCCTACGATGTGGATCGACAACTTGGACCGGCTGACAATCTTTTCGAGCTCGGCGAGGAAGGTTTCCTCGTCCATAGGCAACTGTATTTCCGCCAGAATCGGGTAACCATGAAGTCGAAGGTCCGCATTGATGGCCTCGCGATCTTCGCGGCGATCAATGCTGCAATCTGCAAGATATATTGCCGGCTTGGATACGGCCGGCGATGCATGGTCGGTTGCGCTGGCAACCGGAGCCGTGTCGAGTCTCTTGATCAACTGGGCAACGTCAAACGCCAGTTTCGCGAGCTTCAGGTTGTACTTCTGGGTGAATTCTTCGCCGTAGGCGGGATCCAATTCGAGTGGGGTCTGCTGCTCATCGAAAATGTAAAAGGGATATCCCAACGCCAGTTGCATGGCCTGTGGCAGAGGATTTTCATCACCACCCGGCGTCTTGATCACTTTCAAGACGCGAGACTTGTTGTCAACCAGAACCCCGCCGGTAGCTTCGGCTGACTTACAGAATTCCCGCACTTCGCGGGTGCACCATTCCGACTCGACGTAACGGGGAGTGACTACGGAGATCAGTAGAGCAGTTTTGGGAAATTGTTGAAGGATTTCATCAGCAAAGATGTCATTGCCTGAGAGCTTGGAGTCTCGCCAAATGTCGGCCTTGCGGCCGATACGCATGCTCAACATTGCCGCCAGAGAGGTATGAAAGCGAGTAATCCACCCCTGCTGCTTCTCACTCAGTGGCTCGTTGTCGATATGGGCGTAACTGATGAAAACTTGCTTTTCAAATGACATCGCAAATTATCTTCTCACCGATCGATGAACAGCTCCGTCGGCGGTGCTGACCCAACTGGTGATCAAGCAACCGGCTGTCGTCACGCGATTGGTCACCAGCTCATCCTGACAGCGAATTGCAACTGGCGCGCATTGTGGGCTGACTTGATTTGTCCAAATTGCGAATATGGCGTCACGCCGTCCAAGCTATAGCTACTGATCGGGTTGTAGAAGTTCGACCGGTTGAAAAGATTGTAAGACTCGGCCCTGAGCGACAGCGCCGCCACTTCTCGAATCTTGAAGGTCTTTTGAATCGCCATATCGAAGTCGACGTAGGCCGGTCCGGCGAACTGGTTCCGGGCTGAGTCACCGAGGCACGGAGTTCCCGCTTCTCCACTTTTAATGCCGACCGTCTGCTGAATCGTGTAAGGCGAGGTGGCAACGGACAGATTCTGGCAAACCGTGCCGGGCAGCGCAATTGACGAGGTATTGCCTACGTAGGCATTGGGGTTCCCTGTCATGGTGAGAGGGGCGGTCAGGCTGACGCGCTGCGTCAGTTCCCCGGCAATCGGGCCGCTGAAGATCGTGAACGGCTGCCCGCTCTCAGCGGTGATAACTCCGCTCAACAGCCAGCCCGTGAGCAGAGCTGACGATTTGGCGGTTGGAATCTCCCACGTGTACTCAAGTATGAAACGGTTCGTCTGGTCGAAGTCGGCGCGGCCATAGTCGTTTCTCAGGAAGTTGTATGGGTCCTGTGGAATCACATAGGGCGATACCAGCGCACGGCCGGCCCCAGTAGTATTCACCCCGGCAGTGAGAAGGCCGGTGAGCGCTGCAAGGTTGGCGGCAATGGCGCGGGGATTGAATGCGCTGGGAGGAGGGGCAAACGCGCTGGTGCTGTTACCCAGCGAGTACAGGAGAGGATTGCCCATCCCGAAGTACTGCAGAGCGCTCACTTGCGTCATGAGTGGACTGGGAATCAGTGGAGAACCGGCGCTTGAGGCGTTATCGAGCGCCTTGGAGTACGTATACGACGCTCGCGCCTGAACTCCATGCCAGCCCCTGGTCATCACCTTGGCCACAAAGGCGTTGTAGTTGCCGTAGCCGACATTGGCAAGAGTGAAGACTGGAAGGTAGCTGAACGCGTCGCACGGCTGGACACTGTTTCCCTGGGCCGACGCCGTGCAGAACCATTCGTTGTTAAACCCGGTATTGGTGGTTGTGGACAGGTTAGCCATGAAGTTGCCGATGTAGGCGATTTCGGCGGAGATGTTTCGCTTGATTTGCCGCTCTACCGAGAAACTCACCTGGCGCGTCATGGGATTGTTGAAGTTGGAGGCATCCACTGCGCTCAGAGCGAATGGTGCGCTGGCGGCCTGGTAGAAAGGTTGAGCATTTCCGCTGAGCAGGCTGGCATTGCCCAATCCGCACTGGCCGATGCCGCAGTTCGAACCGCCAAAATTCTGTCCGTAGAGGGCCTGCGGATTCGTCCGCGACCGTGGGCTGGGACGATTGAAGGCCAGTTGGGCCATCAGGCTGGCGGGGATCTCGTCGAAGTAGATACCAAATCCGGCGCGAACCACGGTGTCGCCGTTGGGCGTGGCCCAAGCAACGCCGACTCGAGGTTCGAAATTCGTTGTGTTGGCCACCACGAAGCTTCCGTTTCCGTTGGGATTGCAATTCCACGGCAGAGCGCTCGCCTGATCTGGATAGACTGATCCGGTACCGCTTCGTCCTGACCCGCAAGGAATGCCATAGGGATCGACGACCTGGGTCTCATCCTGTCGAACCAGCCCATTGTTCGCGAAGTCGTAATTCCAGAGCTGGTGGTTGGTCTCCGAGGACGGGGAAAAGTATTCGTAACGAAGACCCAGGTTGATTGTCAGGTTCGGCCGCGCGCGCCAGGTGTCCTGCAGATAGCCCGCGACTACATAGGAATGAAACGTTGTTTGATAAGGACTGGGCTGTTTCAGCGCATAGTCGTAGGAAGGGTCAGTAAATGCCGAGGGAAAGCAGGTAACGCAGGCCTGACTATCGCTGGTAAACTCTCCGATGCTGCTGGAGACAACCAACCCCCTGCTAAAACCGCTGTTGTCGAAGACGTTTTGCAGCCGGCGCAAGTCAACTCCGGCTCGTACTGTGTGCCTTCCCCTGAACCAAACAATGTTGTCCACGAGCTCGCCTTCGGTGTCCCGGCGCTTGCCGGGAGAGCTGAGCGGCGCGCCAAGCCGAGCGTAGGGGAACAATCCATCCAGCGAAGGCGTGATCACTGGCACGTTGGAAGGGGGAAACCAAACTGAGTCGAACCATCCCCCAAAGGCTCCGTTGACGAAGGGCGCGGCGCCTGCGTATTGCGGATCGAGCCCCGAAAGCAGATAGGTCCTCATGCCACCGCTGGGCAATCCCAACTTTGACGCATCGAAATTGGCGTCCTGCGGCGTCTCATTGACCTGAAATCTGGTGAAGCCCCCGCGCAGGACATTACTGAACCGGTCGGAAAAACGATGGGTAAACGTCAACACCAGATTCTGGTTCAGGACGGCGCGCTGCGAGCCATTGCCGGGATACGTTGAGGAGGTGGGCAACGTAGCATCATGCAATTGCGAAAGGTTCTGCAGGTTGTATCGCACCGTCCAGTCAGTGTGGTTTGACTGGGTGAAATCGATTCGCCCCAGGTAGTTGTTAACATTCGTGTAGTTGGGTGCCTGTCCCTGGTAGAACTCCAGGACGTCGGGCACGGCAACTACGTTCGACTGCGGATACAGCGACAGAACGCTGGCCGCAAACTGCGCATCCTGGTAGCCCGAGGACCCGGGTTGAAACTCGTCGAGGTGGCTGCGATCGTAGGAACTCGGTACACGCTCAAAGACGGGATTCGGATTGTCGATGCGCGTGCCCTCATAGTTTCCAAACCAGTACCAGCGCTTGAGGAACGAACCGCCGGCTTGCGCACCGAATTGCTGCGACGAGAAGGGCTGGGTATGGCTATCGTGTTGCGCGAGAATTGCAGCCGGATCAAAGAGCTGGTTGCAATCGGACGATCCAAACGTCGCGTTCGGGGCCGTGCAGTACGAGGTTCCATAATTCGCGTTCAGCAACTGCACGGTCTTGACGTACTGGTTATACGAGCTGGGCTGATAAATCGCCGATCCGGTTGGGTTGGTATTGGCGGCGGGTTGCACGTTGAGCGGTCCTGCGAACGCCGTCGCCTGATCGAATCCTGTGCCGTTGTATACCGACAGAGGCGAACTGGCGTTGAGCGAGTCCGACGCGAAGAAGCCGAACGCGCTGCCATGGAATTTGGCTGTTCCACGGCGGGTGACGACATTCACCACGCCTCCGATGTTGCGACCGAACTGCGCGTCGGAGGTCGCGGTGACCACCCGGAATTCCTGGATGGCATCATTGACCTGAAATGGGATCGCCTGGTTGCTGCTTGACGCCATGTTATCCATTCCGTCGAGTAAGAACACATTCGAAGTCGGCCGCTGGCCGGAAATGCTGAATGTCGTGTCTTTTAACTCCGACCACGCCGGAACATCATGAGTACTGGAGACGAGCAATCCCACTGCCAGGAAATTGCGGTTGAACAGAGGCAGGTTGCGCAATTGATTACTTGTAATCACTGTGCTGACCGCCGTGGAAAGAGTGTCAAGCGGCACACGCGAGGACTCAACCGTGCCGTGCTGGGCCGTGCCTGTCTTCTTTCCACCCGCAGCAGAGGCCTGCGCCCCTGTCGGCTGCGACGGTTGGGAGGGACTGGGACTCTTGTCCTGTCCGTTCGAGGCATCGTCGCTGTCGATCCAGTGCTTGACGTGAGTTGCCGGCTGGCCTGGCACGTAGGCAATCAGCTTCGGCGCAAGGCCGGAACGAACACCGCGGATCGGCAACCCTTCGTCGCTGGACTTCAGAGATGTCGCAGCAGTTGGTACTGGGCGCTTCGCCGGGCCCCCCGGAAGCACGCCCTTGCCAAGTTGTACCGTCGGGAAGGAGAACGCCGATGGCCGCCGCTCACGCAGTCGGGAAACAGGAACGGCCTGCTTCTCGCCAATGAAAGACGGCAGTAGATGCCTTGTCTCTCCGACCTGGACTTCAAACGTCACGCGCTGGGGCGCAAATGCCATTCCCGGCGCTTCCGCGCTAATGATATAGCCGTCGGCAGGAGCTACCTCGGCGAAGAAATACAGCCCGTCGGAGTTGGTGGTTGTGGTGCGCTCGATACGCAGGGATTCGTTGCGTAACGTTACCTTCACATCAGGAACCGGAGTGTCTAACTTGTCCTCAGCGTCTCCGCTGATCAAGGCTCTATCCTGGGCCAGACTGCAGGCACAGACTGCGAACATCAAGCAGGCGAGAATCGTGACGCGCCGCATAACGGGTAAGCTCCAAACTTCTGTGTCCAACCACGGGGTTGGGAAACATGTCATTCGGGGCACGGCCGAAGTGGCTTGGCTCCCGCAGTTTAACTCCCACTACTGGCACTAGTTAGCGCCATTCGCGGTGGATTGGCTAGACATTAGCACACTTTGGCACGAATGATGCCACTTAGATAGGGTCGCGCCGTCTGGCGCCTTCGCGGTGGGTGTCGGGCAACCTGACCACGGACGCGAATTGGCTACAATTTCGACTATCGCCCATAGTGGCGCGCCCGGGGGCCGTCCAGACCGCTGCCGCTGCCACTTGCGCACTGGCCGCATAAGGGAGGATTTTGCATCTGGAAACTCAACTCCACCCAATGTACAAATGTTTGCATAACTCTTCGCTTTGGGGAACATTTCGAGCGTCTGTATGTCACTGAATACAAGGCCCATTGACAGAATGACAAAGGGTCATTAGATTGCAGTTACACATACTAGCGGCACCAGATGTAGCGCGGCGGCTGCGACCTAGGTGCCCAAGGCGGGTAAATCGTGACACGGCACCTCAGAATATCGCTTGTTCTCCTCGGAATCCTTGTCCTCGGCACATCCAACTTGTCGGCGGTAATCTCCACAATCTCCGGCTCGCATACGACTGGCTCGGTCAAGGGATCCTGGAGGTTGCTTCCCCCCGGCGCCGGTTCCGGCAGTTTGAACTCGGTGTTGTGCCCGGATGGAACGACGGCATGCGGCTACTTTACTCAACAGTCTGCCTCGGGATATTCCTTCCTCAACGACCCAAACGCCCCATCGGGCAAGTACTGGGGCTGGCACGGTTACGACGGTACATCCAATGCGGCAACGTTCATGGACAGCATGGTTATTTGCCAGTCTGGCTGTAATAGCGCACAGCACTTTACGTTTGGTCTAACGGGCGGCGCGTCACTCCGCCTGGGCAACGGCACGACCCAGGGACTGCCGTGGCGCAACCCCACCAACGATAACGGATATTTTCTGTCTACTCCTGGCCCGTCAGGCATCACTATTCAGTTTGGATACACAGGCAGCAACAACAACTGGAACCAACTCTATGTGAAGAGCTTCGACTTCTACTGGGGAAGCGCCGATACCTGGAACTCGATTTCGCTTACTGACGTACTCGGGCACGTAACTACGTTCAACGGTTCCGACTTCTGCAGCAACCAGAACAACAGTTGTTTTGGATTTGCCGATCCCAATCACCAGAGTCCCCCTCCCAACGGCCCAGATATCACCTCGGCATTGATTGATTTTTCGGCCTTGGCGGATGTGAACGGCAATATCTATCCGTGGACGAGCGTTACGTTTTCGTCCACGTACCCTGCTTTTGAACTCGATAACCTGCAGTTCGTGTTAACCACGTATCCCTCGGCGGGCGACGCGAATCCGGGATCCGCGGCCACACCTACGCCCGAGCCATCAAGTCTGCTGCTGCTGGGATCGGGCATCGCTGGCATTTCCCAGCTGCTACGAAACAAATTCCGACGGTAAGCTGCTCACGCAGTCAGTGTCGTTTCGGCAGGATGGGATCAAAAGCGGAGGGAGAGGCAACTGAGCCCTCCGTCCATCTTGCGGAACTCGGACATGCCCAGCGGTAGCGGCTTGTATCCACGATGGGCCAGGTCTTCCTGCAAGCGCGGAAATCCCGCCGGCATCAGCACGCGATCATTGACCAGCACGCAATTGCAGGCGTAACTCTCGTCGGCGGGCACAACAATCAGGTTGTAGCCAGCGAACTCTTCCCTGTCTGCCAAGTCTTCCATGACCAACAAATCACCGTTATCCAGGTAAGCGACACCGCTCTTAAGATGCAGGATCGAACTGAGACCGCGAATATCGACTGTGGATGAAGTGAAGCCGTCGTCGGCCAGGAAGCGGCTGAGCTGTCGCGCGCCTTCTTCATTCGTGCGGTGCGATATGCCCAGGAAGAAATGGGAGCCAGACTCGCAAATATCTCCGCCGTCGAGTGTTCCAGGCGCAGCGATTTCGTGAGTCGAAGAGTAGAAGCGCCGGATCGCCTCATGGATGCCGGCTACTTCTCCAAGACGAGAGGCCGCACCAGGACGAGCGAGGATCGCGGATCGATGGGTCAACACGGCCGTGTCTTCGACGAAGGTTGAATCAGGATGCTGTAGATCAGCGGGAAGGCGCACCAGTTCGAGACCGCAACTCTCCAATGCCTCGCAATAGTCCTGATGCTGGCGCAATGCCAGGGGCACATCCGGCTTGCCAAGATCTGCCGTGGTCAAACCGTCTGCGAAGTTGTCACCGGGTATGCGGACGATGGCGTGATGAAACAAGTTGACCCCTCTTACTGTGGTTCGCGCCACTGGGTGATGTACGGCGAGAGTCCCGGTCCGCTATGACGGGTGTGCTTCCATTCGATTCTCCACGCCGGGCGACAGGTTGCCCCCACAGAACAGCACTACCACGGATTTACCTTCGTATCGTGGAGCCTCACGGAAGAAAGAGGCCAGCGCGACTCCCGCTGCCCCTTCGATCGTCCAATCGCGTTCCCGCGCCCATTTCATGGCATCGAGAATCGCATCTTCCGACACCAACACTCCGCGATGCATCACAGCCTTCGTCAACTCGAAAGTAATCGAACCGGGCTCCACTCCGCCTGCCGTACTCTCGGACAGTGTGGGTAACTCCGGATGCTCGACGATTCTCCCGGCGCGCAAGCATTCATACAGCACGCGAGAATTCTCCGGCCAACATCCCACAATCTCGGTCTGAGGAGATCGCTCCCTCAGATAAGACCCTACTCCGCTGATCAGGCCACCGCCGCCAGTGGCGATGAACACGGCGTCGATGTTCTCCACCTGACGCGCAAGTTCCATTCCGATGGTTCCTTGCCCAGCCACCACATGCCAGTCATTGTAGGGCGACACGTAGGTGCGGCCGGACTCCTCAGCGGCAGAACGAGCGGCGATTTCGGCTTCCAGTGGATTCTGCCCAACCGTCTTGATTCGTGCACCGTACGATGCGATCTTCTTCCACTTGGCTTCGGGCACCTGAGACGACAGAAATACCTCAGCGTCAATTCCGCAATGTTTGGCCGCAGCGGCTACGCCGAGACCGTGATTGCCGGTCGAGGAGGCGACCACGCCCGCAGCGGCGGCTTCGGGAGACAAGCTCATCAGCTTGTTAGTGGCTCCGCGCAACTTGAAGGAACCCGTGGTCTGCAACTGCTCGAGCTTGGCGTAGGCGCGTGTCGAGACCGGGATGCGAGCGTCGTCGTGCAGTCTGGCAACAGGAGTCTGCTGCGCCAAGGTGTAGATCCGGCTGCAGGCTTGCTCAATTAGCGCGACCGGAGCAGGCGATAGAGAAGTGGTAGTCGCGACGTCGTCGCTGTCGACCATTCGGCTTCTGGTTCCTCAGGCCCGGGCTGCTTTTCGCCGGGCCCTGGTCTTGCCCCCCGGACGGCTCCCGCCCGCCGAAACGGGACGCGGCGTATGCTCTGCCGGAGGCTTGGCATCTTCCCAGAGACGAAAGCCGCCGATGAACGCGTTGGCGTTGTCGCCGGCCCGGCACTTGACCGGCATGGTCTTGAGAAACTTCACGTTGCCGCCGCCTAGAACTACGTCGTCCGGCTCGAGCGCGGCGGCCAACTTCTTCACCACGTCATCTACCAGGCGACGCCATTTCTTCTTGCCATAGCGCTGCATGCCACGCAGACCGACGTAATCTTCATACGTGCTCTTGCGGTAAGGAAGATGGGCCAATTCCATGGGAATGAGAGCACCGTCGATGATCATTGCCGAACCAAGACCTGTTCCAAGGCCGAGAAAAAGCATGCGACGGCCCTTGTAGCTGCCCAAGGCTTGCATGGCCGCATCATTCACGATCTTGACG
>Ga0302322_100004127_pt1 | contig 12571 bp, 5 predicted proteins | sample Fen_T0_2_FD_203757 | JGI IMG/M metagenome (GOLD analysis project Ga0302322, IMG submission 203757) | Peat permafrost microbial communities from Stordalen Mire near Abisko, Sweden - Fen_T0_2 | ecosystem: Environmental > Terrestrial > Soil > Wetlands > Permafrost | place: Sweden: Abisko...
TCTCCTGCCACTCAGGCTGAGGAATGACGAGCGGTACCAGATCGAGCGCCCAAGGTCGGCCCAGACCGTGCGTGTCGCCGTAGATGTTGTAGGTGACGCCATTTTCACGGAGTATGCGGGCGGCGCTGTCGCGGCGGCTGGAGAGTTCAGGCGCACCGAGACGTTCAAAAGAACTAACAAGCGACTTCCAATGGAAGCGCGGTGCCTTGTCCGCGGCCAGCATCTCGTCAAAGATGCCGTCGGTCGAAGGATAATCGCGCAGCAGGGGCGCAGCGGGGTTTTCCGCGTCGTCAGTCATGTTCGGCGAAGGAAGTTGTCAGCAGCCGTCGGCGTGGGCGATCACGTTCTTCGCAGATCGAGAGTATAGGGGAAATCTGGGTTTGGGTCGACCGGGCGCACTTTCATCGGGCAAGGAGTGTGGCCCTGACGGAAAAACCGAGCCAGCCGCCGACTCTCGGCCTCAAAGGCGTTTACTGGGAAGTTGTCGTAGTTGCGACCACCTGGGTGGGCGACGTGGTAGGTGCAGCCACCGATGCTGCGGCCGCTCCACGTATCCACAATGTCGATCACTAGTGGCGCATGTACGGGGATCGTCGGCTGCAGGCAGCTGGCCGGCTGCCAAGCGCGGTAACGCACGCCGGCAACGTATTCGCCGTTTGTCCCTGTTGAATGGAACGGCACGGTCTGTCCGGCCACGCAAACGACATAACGGCTGTCGATGAGGCCGCGGGCTTTTATCTCAAGACGTTCCAGCGACGAATCGACGTAACGAACGGTGCCGCCCGCGCCGGGTTCTTCGCCGAGGACGTGCCACGGTTCGAGTGCCTGACGCAGTTCGAGCTCGATGGTTTTCACCTTGAGGTCGCCGACCTGCGGGAAGCGAAATTCGAAATGCGGCGCGAACCACGACTTCTCCATCGCGTAACCGTTTTCCTGCAGATCCTCGATCACTTCGCTGAAATCGCTCCAAACGAAGTGTGGCATCATCCAACGATCATGAATAGCGGTGCCCCAACGGACGAGTTTCTGCTGGTACGGTTTTTCCCAGAAACGGGCGATCAAGGTGCGCAAAAGCAGCTGCTGCGCGAGGCTCATGCGCGCGTGCGGCGGCATCTCAAACCCGCGCATCTCGAGCAAGCCGAGCCGGCCGCTGCTGCTGTCGGGCGAGTAGAGTTTGTCGATGCAGAACTCCGAGCGATGGGTGTTGCCCGTGGCATCTATGAGCAGGTTGCGGAACAACCGGTCAACGAGCCATGGCGCGACGTTCGTCTTGTCGGGCACCTGACTGAAGGCGAGCTCCAGTTCGTAAAGCGAATCGTTGCGAGCTTCGTCGATGCGTGGACTCTGGCTGGTTGGTCCGATAAAGAGGCCGCTAAAGAGGAACGAGAGTGACGGATGGTTCTGCCAATAGCCGACGAGGGAGCGCAGCAGGTCCGGCCGGCGCAGGAGCGGTGAATCGCCCGGTGTGGCGCCGCCAATGACGATATGGTTGCCACCGCCAGTTCCGGTATGGCGGCCGTCGACCATGAATTTTTCGGTGCCGAGGCGAGAGAGACGCGCCTCCTCGTAAAGAACCTCGGTCTGCTTAACCATTTCGTCCCAGGAAGACGAAGGATGCATGTTGACCTCGATCACGCCGGGATCAGGTGTGACCTTGAGTACATTGATGCGTGGGTCGAAGGGCGGTGTGTAGCCTTCGATCACGACTGGCGTGTCCAGTAGTTCGGCCGTGGCTTCGATGGCGGCAATTGCGTCGAGATAGTCTTCCAGCGCGCTGACTGGTGGCATGAAAATATGGATACGTCCCTGGCGCGCTTCAACGCAGAGGGCGGTGCGCACGGTTTCTGGCGACGAAACGCCAGGTGCCGGCGGCGGAAGCGGAGCGGGGGCGGGGGCGCTGTCCTGTTTCGCCCGCACCGCGCGGGTCTTCAGCTGTTTCTGGAGCGGCGGGCGCGGAGCGAGTGGATCGGGTTCGATGATGTACGGGTAATCACTCTTCTTAACCCACGGCAAAGAGTCCATCGGCAGTCGGAGGCCGACTGGTGAGTCGCCAGGAACCAGGTAACAGCGCCCATCGCGGAAATACCACGGGCCTGTGGCCCAGGCTGATTTGCCCGCGCTTTCGAGTTTCTGGAGCGGCAGGACGTAGCCCGTGATCTTGTCGAGGCCCTGATCAAAGATTTTGGCGAGGCGTTTGCGCTCTTCCTCGTTGCGAAGGTTCGATTTTAGCGGGTCGACGTTGATCGGCAAACGTCGTTCCTTCCAGAGATAGTACCAAGTATCCTCATAGGCGGGCAGGATGTTGGCACCGCCGCAACCGAGGCGGTCGGCGAGCGCGTGGATAAATTTCTCCGCGTGTTTGTTTTCGAAGCCGTAGTTTTTCGTTTCCAGCGCGAGAAGTTTTTCTTTGGTCCAGATCGGCAGACCGTCTTTGCGCCAATAGGCGGCGAAGGACCAGCGCGGCAATGACTCACCCGGATACCATTTGCCTTCGCCATAGTGGAGAAGTGCGCCGGTGGTGAAACGGCCTTTCAGGCGGCGCATTAACTCATCGGCGAGGAGGCGTTTTTTGGGCCCGAGCGCGACGGAGTTCCATTCGGCACCATCCACGTCGTCGATGCTGACGAAGGTGGGCTCTCCGCCCATGGTGAGGCGGCAGTCGTTTTGTTTGAGCTTTTCGTCGACCGCATGACCGAGTTTCTCGATCGCGGCCCACTGGTTGTCGGAATAGGGCAACGTGACACGCGGGGACTCGAAGACACGCGTGACCGTCATCTCGACGTCGAATTCGCATTTGCAGTCGTCGACGACGCCGCTGATCGGTGCGGCGCTTTGTGGATCGGGCGTAGCGGCGAGTGGAACGTGGCCTTCGCCCGCGAGCAGACCGCTGGTCGGATCAAGACCGATCCAGCCGGCACCGGGAAGATACACTTCGCACCAGGCATGCAAATCGGTAAAATCTTTTTCCGCACCACTCGGACCATCGAGTGACTTCTGGTCGGCTTTGAGCTGGATCAGGTAGCCGCTGACGAAGCGTGCCGCGAGTCCGCAATGCCGGAAGAGCTGGCAGAGCAGCCACGCCGAGTCGCGACACGAACCGCTGAGATTTGTGAGCGTAACCTCGGGCGTCTGCACGCCGGGTTCGAGGCGGATGAGATACTTGATGTCGTGCCAGAGCCGCTGATTGAGCCCGACGAGAAAATCGATAGTGCGTGGTTTTTGTTTTCCCGGTGACGCGAAGAGAGCGGTCTTGGCGGCGGCCAGATAGGCGGCGAATTTCGGCGTGAGTTCGCAGTGGCGACGGAACGGTTCCAGCTCGTGATCGAGCGCGGTGTCATAGGCGAATGGGAAACGCTCGGCCTCGGGTTCGAGGAAAAAATCGAACGGGTTGAATACCGCCATCTCGGCCACGAGGTCGACCTCGACGAGAAACTCTTTCGTCGGCTCCTCAAAGACGAAACGCGCGAGATAGTTGGCCTGCGGATCCTGTTGCCAGTTGATGAAATTCTTCTCCGGGACGACGCGAAGGGAATAGCTCAGGATGCGGGTGCGCGAGTGTGGCGCCGGACGCAGACGGACGGTTTGCGGTCCGAGATTGACGAGCCGGTCGTAGCGGTAGCGGGTGCGATGGTGAAGGGCGACGTGGATCGACATGGGAGTTTAGGCAATAAAGCCCTATTCGGGCGCCCTGTCGAGCGACCCGGATCTGGCCTACATGCACTGCTTTCATAGCAGGACGCTGGCCAAGTCGGGCGCGGCGCGTAATAAATCGCAGCGAGTTCGCTGTAGCTGGAAAGTGAAATCGGAGAACTGAATCCGTTCGTGTGAGCGCGGCGATAGCTATTGCAGCAGCGCAGTTTGATTCAACCGGTCGCGTCTTCGTTTTTCGCTGCGCCGGCGGCGGTGCCAAAGTTCGCCAGCGCTTTGGCTTCGTCGAATTCGCCTTCCCAACGCGCGACCACGACGCTCGCCAAGCAATTTCCTAGTACGTTGACCGACGTGCGTGCCATATCGAGTAGTTCGTCGACCGCAAAAATCACCGCCGCGCCTTCCAGCGGCAGGCCAAACGACTGAAGCGCAGCAAGCAGCACGATGAGCGAGGCCCGCGGCACGGCGGCCACACCTTTCGAGGTCACCATTAATGTGAGCATGAGCATGATTTGCTGGCCGAGTCCAAAATGAACGCCGGTGGTCGCCTCCGCCGCCTGCGCGACAAACACGGAGGCCACGGCGAGATGGAGTGTGGAGCCGTCGAGATTAAAGGTATAACCAGCCGGTAGAACAAAACCGACGATGCCACGCGGCACGCCGAAGCGTTCCATCAGGTCGAACGCCTTTGGCAGCGCGGATTCGCTGTTGGCGGTGGCGAAAGCGATGGTGAAAGGTTCGCGCACGGCCCGCATGAAGGGTTTCAGCGGTACCTTCGCGATGCGGATGACGGCACCGAGGGCGAAGACGATAAAAACGCCCAGGGCGAGATACAACGTCAGCACCAGTTTTCCGAGATTCAAGAGCACACCCAATCCTTGGTGGCCAACGGTGACGGCAATCGCGGCGCCGACCCCGAGCGGCGCTGCCTTCATGACGATGCCGGCGAATTTGAACATGACCTGGGTGAGCGCCTCGCACCAGCCGAGCATGGGCCGGCCCGCGTCGCCCGCTGCGATCACGGCGAGGGCAAAGAGCACGGAAAACGCGACGATCTGCAGAACGTCGCCCCGCGCCATGGCATCGATAACGCTGGTCGGAAAAATGTGGAGCAACGTCTGGACGATGGTCAGCGGTTTTGTTTGTACCGCGGAGCCAAGCGCACCCAGTTCGGCGCCCTGCAGCACGATGCCGGCACCGGGTTTGATCAGGTTCACCATGAACAGACCGATCACCAGCGCGGCGGTCGTCATGATTTCGAAATACACGATCGATTTCGCTCCGATCCTACCGACCCGGCGCAAATCGCCGGTGCCGGCGATGCCCTGGACGACGCTGCCAAAGATCAGGGGCCCGATCATCGCCTTGATGAGATGAAGGAAGATGTCCCGCGGCAGCGTGATCCATTCGAGCCAGTTGGCCTTGCGAGCGGCGAGGGCGTCTTTCTCGGCGCCGGACAATCCACCGGCGTGAAAATGTACGTTGAGCCACCACCCGACGAGCGTGCCGACCACAAGCGCCAGCACGATTTGCTGGGTCATCGTTAGCCGGAAACCTGGTTTCGGTTGCGATGTTGACGGGGCTGCTGGAAAATTCGCCATGGTGGAGCGTTTCTTGTTTCGGCCGGGTGACGCCTTGAAAGCTGGGTGTTTTTCCGAGCTAAAATCGACGAAAATCGTCGCAGGTTGGAATGCAGAACCGGTTTGGACCGAGGCGAAAAAACGCCAATGGCTGGAGTTATGAGCTTGGACGAGCGGCGGTGAGTTGACGGAGTCTGGCCAGATCGTGGGCTAGTTTTCTCTTTTGTACCGTGCGACCAATCGGACGACCGTATCATGGATTCTACGAATCAGTTCGGCCGGAGCGAGAACTTCGACCTGGTCGCCCCAGCTCAGGATCCAACTCTCAGCCTCGGGCAGCGCGCCGAGTTGCATCGTCAGCTCGATGCCGCCGTCGGGCAGATCGCGCAGCTCTTGGGTTTCGTGCCAGACACGCTCGCGGACGCGATCGGCGGCGCTAGCGGCGAAGCGGAGGCGGACACGGAAGTCGCCACTGCCGCCGAGGACGCCGAGTGCGTTGGCAAAAAATTTCTCAGGCGAGAAATCGGCTGGCCGGACAAAGGTTGAGGCGAGCACGCGGACATCGGCGATGCGCGGCACGGCGAACGTGCGCAGGGCACTCCGTTCCACGTCGTGGCCGACAAGGTACCAAAGATTTTGGCGGTTTGAAAGATGGTAGGGTTGCACGCGCCGGCGGGTGCGGCGGCTGTCGCCGGGTTTGCGGTAGTCGAAGCTCACCTCGCTCTGCTTGAGCACGGCGGCGCTGAGGGCGTTGAAGACCGTGAGATCGGCCTTGCCCAGGCCCATATTTTTAAACGACACGGAGCTGAGTTCGTCGGCAGGCGAAAATGAGATGCGGTCCTTCAACCCGCCGGTGAGTTTGTCGAACGCGATCTCGAGCTGGCGATGAAACGGCGTACCCTTGTATTGCTCGACGGCGCGCCGGGCCACGAGCAGCGCCATGAGTTCGCCCTCGGTCACCTGCACGGCAGGAAATGAATTCACCGGGTTCGTGTAGCGGTAGGCGTTGATTCGGGCATCGTATTCAATCGGCAGGTTGAGCCGGTCGCGCATGAACGCGATGTCGCGCACGATGGTCTTGCGCGACACTTCGAGATCGCGGACGAGTCGCGTGCAATTGATCAGGGCGCCGCGTCGCAGCTCTTCATGGATGCGAAGCATGCGTTCAAGCGGTGGGCGGGAAAGTTTTGGCGCGAGCATGGCTGGAGTAGGGAAGACAGATGTTAGAGGCCAGCGGGCGGAGGTCAGAGATCAAGGGCTGCGAATGAGGCGCGGGGCACCTTGGGATCTTTAGCCGTCCGAGCCCTGGAGAAGTGCTTTCCGAAGTCCGTTCCAGCGTTCCTGAGTTCCATATTAAAAAACATTTCAGATTCGTTAGGCTGGGACAAGCAATGTCCCACCTTGCTGGTATTCTCGGCCCATGAAAATGAATACCGCGCCCAAAAAACTTCTCTCCCGTTCCGTCGAACTTGTCTGGTCTCACTATGGCGAACGCTACCGCGTTGACAACGATCTCAATTTCTACCGCGAAACCGATGACGGCTGGACCGCGTGGCAGCCCGATCCGGCGTCGTCGATCTTTTCGTCCGCGGCCGACATGATTTCGGAGACACGGTGGTCGGCTTTCCTGGAATTTGTCCCGGCAGCAGAGCGGCGCTTGCTGGAGCAGTTTGACGTGGGCCGTCTCGGCGTACTCGCGGTGATCGCGTTCTGTCCCTCGCTGGTAGCGGACTTACTTGCGGCGCCGGCGCTAGCTCCGTTCATCGCTGAACACACGCGCTTGCGCGGCATTGGCACACCACGCTGGGAGGAAATTACCGCGATGCATAATCGCGGCGGTGTTTACGCGCTGTTCGAATGGCTCGGCCTTCCGGCGTCGCGCCAGACGATGTCGATTTTCCAGAAGATCGCTGAGCCTGATCTTGGTCGTCGCCTGCTCGAGCCGATCCGTGCCGCGCTTTGGGAACCAGAGACAATCTGGTTACTCCAGCATGTGCCGAGCTTAACTGAACACTCACTGACGAACCACTGCCAGGCGTCAATGGCGGCGTGAGGGACGAAGACGCTGAAATACCAATAGGGATCTCAGGAAGACTGGAAACAGAAGAGTGTTTTTGGAGACCAAGAAAACGAAGGTCGCGCTTGGCGAAAGGTAAGGAACGTTTACTTACCGGCTTTGAGGAAAGCGCGCCAGCCACCGAAGCTGGTGACGTCGCGCGCACCTTGCACAGCGATGGCTTCGCAGAGGAAACTTTGCACGGATGAGCCGTCTTCGAGCGTGATCGTGCCAATGCCAAGCGGTCCGGGAATGTTGGATACGAAATGGCCGTAGCCGGCGACGGGAACATCCCAGACTTCAACTTCGATGGGACTGCCGCCATCAGCGACACGGACGAGTCCCGGTTTGGGCGGCGTGGTGCCAGGGAGCGCAAAGAGTTTATAGTTTGGGGCTGTAAATGTGGTTCGGGCGAGCTTTGCGCCGAGCTGCGTGAGCTGCCAGTTGAGCGGTAGGCCGCTGAGGTGGGCGCCGCAGACGGCGAGTTGCACGGTGCGGCCGGGAGCAGACAAGGCGCGCAGTGGAGCGGCTTCACTGAGGAGCTTTGCCCCAAGGCGCAGGATGCGGTCGTCGCAGAACGCCGGCGCCACGAGCGTGACGCCCCAGGGCATTTTGTCCGGTAGAAATCCTGCAGGCACGGCGACGGCACAGAGATCGAGCAGGTTGAGATAATTGGTATAGTATCCGAGATTTGAATTCAGGCGGATCGGGTCGGCCTCGACTTCGGCCACGGTGTAGATTGTGCCGGCGGTCGGTGTGAGGATGACGTCGATGTCGGTCCAGACGGCTTCGGCTTGGCGGCGCAAAGCAGCGAGTTTGTAAGTTGCTTCGAAGGCGGAGGTGGCGGTGAGCGTCTTCGCGCTCTCGATAATCTTGCGCGTGACCGGATGCAGGGCGTCGGGCTTTTTCTCGATAAATTTGCGGATCGCGGCGTAGCGTTCGGCGACCCAAGGGCCTTCGTAGAGCAGGCGGGCGGCATCGAGAAAGGGCTGAAAATCGATTTCGACGATCTTTGCGCCGAGCGATTGCCAGCGCGCGACGGCGGCGGTAAAGAGTTTTTCTGCATCGGTGTTTCCGAAGAACTCAAGCTGTTCAGGGCGCGGCACGCCGATGCGCGGTGGCCAGGTTTCGTCGATCACGGGCGGCGTGGCGGGACGGCTGTAGGGATCCGCCGGATCGTAGGCTGCGGCAACCGAAAGGACTTCGGCAGCGTCCGCAATCGAGCGCGTGAAAATGGAAACGCAATCGAGCGTGCGGCAGGCCGGCACGACGCCGCGGGTGCTAAGTAGGCCGCGCGTTGGCTTTAGGCCGACGAGGTTGTTGAAGGCTGCTGGCACGCGACCCGAACCAGCGGTATCGGTACCAAGTGCGAAATCACACAAACCAGCAGCCACCGCTACCGCGGAGCCCGAACTGGAGCCGCCGGGAATATAGGCGTCGCCATAGGGATTGACGGGTACGCCGTAGGGCGAACGCACGCCGACCAGCCCAGTGGCGAACTGATCCAGATTAGTTTTCCCGAGCGGAACCGCGCCAGCGTCGATGAGTCGCTGTACGACTGTCGCGGATACCGCGGGTGTGTACGCGAACTCGGCGCAGGCGGCGGTTGTGGGCAACCCGGCGAGGTCGATATTGTCCTTGATCGCAAAAGTGAGACCGCGCAACGCTGTGGGTCCGGGCAGGCGCTCTGCGGCATCGGCAATGCCTAGCAGGTGCTCGCGGCATAAACGTGAAATCCAGACCGGATCTTTTCCGCGGGCGTCGATGCGGTTGAGGGTTTCAGCGATGGGCGATGGTTTCATACTGGGACCGGTAACAAAGATTTACCGCAGAGAGCGCCGAGGACGCAGAGCCGAGCAATGATTCTCTCTGCGTCCTCGGCGAACTCTGCGGTGCAAAGAAAGTCATATCAGGCGATTGGTTTGACCACGGCGATCACGTCGCCGGCGTTGACGGGTTTGCCTTCGGTGCAGCGCACCTCGATGACTTCGGCGGGTTCGGTGGCGAAAACGGAGATCTCCATTTTCATCGATTCGAGCACGATCAATGCCTGATCGCGCGAGACCTTTTGGCCGGGCTCGACGTTGATTTTCCAGACGTTGCCGGGCACAGCGGCGGTGACGGCTTTGCAGCCCGCGGGAATCGCGGCGGTTTCGGTGTTGTTGGTGGCGGATTCTGATTCGGCCGAGAAATTGAGCTGACCGGAAACTTCCCAGCGATGGCGTTCCTCCTCGAACGACTGTTGTTGGTTCGTTTTGAAGGCGTTGATGGCCGTCTCGTTTTCGCGAAGAAATTTCCGGTAATCGCGGAGGCGAAACGTGCTTTCCTCGATGCGCAATTTATGGCGGCCGAGCGGAAAATCTTCGCGGAACTTCAATAGTTCCTTTGCGCCAACTTCGTAGAAACGGATCTGGTCGAAGAAGCGCAACAACCAAGGCTTACCGCTCGTGAAATCGGTGGTCTGGCGCCAACGGTTCCACATCTGCACGGTGCGGCCGATGAACTGATAACCACCTGGTCCCTCCATACCGTAAACGCACATGTAGGCGCCACCGATGCCGACGGCGTTTTCCGGTGTCCAGGTGCGGGCGGGATTGTATTTTGTAGTGACCAACCGGTGACGCGGATCGACCGGCGTGGCGACGGGCGCACCGAGGTAGACGTCGCCCAGGCCGAGTACGAGGTAGCTAGCGTCGAAGGCGATGCGTTTCACGTCTTCGATCGACCCGAGGCCGTTGATGCGGCGAATGAACTCGATGTTGCTCGGACACCACGGCGCGTCCTTGCGCACGGTCTGCATATATTTGCGGATGGCGAGGAGAGTGGACTCGTCCTCCCATGAGAGCGGCAAGTGGACGATGCGCGTGGGCACTTCCATGTCGTCGTCGGCGGGCAGACAGGCTTCGGCATCGAGCAACGTTTCCATTAACCGCTCCAGCGGCAGAACGCGGCTGTCGAAGTGAACCTGTAGTGAGCGGATGCCTGGTGTGAGATCGAGCAGGCCGGGTGTGTGGCTGCTCTGGAGCCAAGTCATCAGGGCGTGTACGCGGAAACGGAGTGTGAGGTCGAGCACGGGCGGCCCGTATTCGACAAGCAGATACCGGTCGCCTGAACGCCGATAGACGACGGTGGGACGCTCGTCGCGGGCCGGCGTGGTGTGAAGAATCGCAGGCTCGACGGTGTCGCCTGGTTTGGGTGTGGGAAGTTTTGCGCGTGAAACGCGGGCTGGAACCAACGTTTCGATGGAAGCTTCCTGCATCGCTTCGAGCAGACGCGCCGCGGTGGCACTCACGGGACGGAAGCGGACTTTGTCGCCGGGGCGGAGCTGGCCGGCTTTCCAAAGATCAGCGGAGATGATGACGGCGGGGCAAACGAAACCGCCGCAACTCGGTCCATCGGGGCCGAGAATGATCGGCATGTCGCCGGTGAAATCGATCGCGCCCACCGCGTAGGCATTATCGTGGATGTTTGACGGATGCAGCCCGGCTTCGCCGCCATCCTTGCGCGCCCAGCGCGGTTTTGGGCCGATCAGACGAACGCCGGTGCGGGCGGAGTTGAAATGTACTTCGTAGGTTCCGCTGAATAGTTCGGCGATATCTTCGTCTTTGAAGAAATCAGGTGCACCGTGCGGACCGTAGAGCACCGCTATTTCCCATTCGTGTGAATAGGTTGGGATGAGCGCTGCGGGAAGTTTGCGCAATGGCGCGGTCGCGGCGTTGCTGAAAACGGGACCGGCGTTGACGCGCAGCACGTCGCCAGTGCGAAGGGCGCGGCCGGCGTGTCCGCCGAAAAGTCCGAGCGTAAACGTGCTCTTGCTGCCGAGATAATCAGGCACGTCGAGGCCGTGACGTATGGCGAGATAGGTGCGCATGCCGGCTTCGGTAATGGCACCGACGCGCAACGTCTGGCCGCGCTTCACGCGGAACGAGCGCCAGAACGGAACGGGTTTGTCATCGAGCGTCGCGGCCGTGGTGGCGCCCGTGAGTGCGACGACGGCGTCGAGGTTGAATTTCAACGTCGGGCCGGAAAGCGTGATTTCGAGCGCGGCCGACGAAGCAGGGTTCTCGACGAGTCGATTTGCGAGGCGAAAGGCAAACGCGTCCATCGGACCAGACGGCGGTACGCCAACATCCCAGTGGCCGAGACGACCGGGATAGTCCTGCACGGTGGTTTGGGTGCCGCCTTCGATCACCTCGATCGTCGGAGCGACGTACGGAAGTTTCTCCAGATAACGAGTCGTGACTTTACCGGCGACGAAGCCTTTGGAGGCGATGATTTGACGAAGATAAAGGAGATTGGTCTCGAGGCCTGCGACGCGCGTTTCGGCGAGCGACTGGGCCAGGCGATTTAGCGCTTCAGACCGGTTCGATCCGCGCACGATCAGTTTTGCCAGCATCGGATCGTAGTACGGACTGACCTCGGTACCGCGCTCGACCCAGGTTTCAACGCGCAGGCTGTGCGGAATGACGAACTCGGTGAGCACGCCGGTCGCGGGCTGGAAATTTTTGCCCGGATCTTCGGAGTAGAGCCGAACCTGAATTGATGCGCCGGTGTTGTGGCGCTGGAAACTTGCGAGGTCTAGTTCGCCGGCCGCCTGGCGCACCATCCACTCGACGAGGTCGATGCCGGTGACTTCTTCGGTGACGCCATGTTCGACCTGTAGCCGCGTGTTTACCTCAAGGAAATAGAACTTGTTCGTCGCGTCGTCGAAGACAAACTCAACCGTGCCAGCTGATTCGTAGCCAGCGGCGCGGCCGAGACGCTCAGCGCAAGCGAGTAGTTCGGCGCGGACCTTGTCAGACAGACCAGGCGCGGGAGTTTCCTCGATGATTTTCTGGTTGCGACGCTGGATCGAGCATTCGCGTTCGCCGAGGGCGACGACGTGGCCGCGGCCATCGCCGAAAATCTGCACCTCAATGTGACGGGCGCGCTCGACATATTTTTCGAGGAAGAGACCGCTTTCTTTGAAGTTGGCGCGGCTGAGCCGGTCGACGCGGGCGAAGGCGGGTTCGAGTTCCGTGGCGTTCCAACAAAGCTGCATGCCGATGCCACCGCCGCCGGCGGTGCTTTTGAGCATGACCGGATAGCCGATGGTTTCCGCCTCACGCAGCGCAGCAGTTACGTCAGCTAGCAAACCGGTACCGGGTAGCAGCGGGGCGCCCTCGGCCTGCGCGATTTCGCGAGCAGTGTGCTTGAGGCCGAAGCGGCGCATCTGGTCGGGCTTAGGCCCGATGAAAACGATGCCAGCGGCGGCGCAGGCTTCGGCGAAGCCGGGGTTTTCGGAGAG
>Ga0302322_100004128_pt1 | contig 12567 bp, 11 predicted proteins | sample Fen_T0_2_FD_203757 | JGI IMG/M metagenome (GOLD analysis project Ga0302322, IMG submission 203757) | Peat permafrost microbial communities from Stordalen Mire near Abisko, Sweden - Fen_T0_2 | ecosystem: Environmental > Terrestrial > Soil > Wetlands > Permafrost | place: Sweden: Abisko...
GCCCATCCAGGCAGGCACGCATGCGATCTTCCAGGCTGGCATCGGGTTCGCCCGCCACCCCCGCCGCCATATCCCGCCACACCGTGGTGATGCGCCGCAGGGCGCGGTCCAGCAAACTGGCGGGCATAAGCTCGCTCATCAGATACTCCCGGTCTCAAGAAAGCGTGATCATACCGCATTCGAGTTACAATGTGTGTTGAGATTTCGCGGCGGCGAACGCACCCGGCAACGCGGGCAGCAAATCTTCCACCACCAGATAGGGACCAGCCAGCATGGCCGCGCGGCCATGCAGCCAGGCGGCCGCGCTGGCTGCCTCCCATGCCGGCAGCCCCTGTGCCAGCAACGCGGCGATGATGCCAGCCAGCACATCGCCGGCGCCCGCGGTCGCCAGCCATGGCGGTGCGGACTGATTGATCGCCACCCGGCCATCTGGCGCGGCGACGATCGTATCGGCGCCCTTCAGCAGCACCACCGCCCCGGTCAGCGCCGCGGCGGCACGCGCCGCCGCGAGCCGATCGACGCCCGGATCGCCAAAGGCGCGCGCGAACTCGCCGGCGTGCGGGGTCAGCACGGTGCAACCTCGCAACTCTTCCGGCTTCCCCGCAAACGCGGTGAACACATCCGCATCGGCCACCACCGTCCGGCCCGCCTGTAGCAACACCGGTAACGCGGCGCGCGCGGAGTCCTGTCCGAGGCCCGGACCACAGACCCACACGGCCCGGCGAGGATCTTCCAGCAGCAGCGGCAGTGACGTTTCCGTTACAATTGTTCCGGGCGCTCCGCCGCGGTAGGCGGCCGCATCGCCGGGCGCGGCGATAGTGACGAGACCGGCGCCAGCACGGCGGGCGGCTTCGGCGCTCAGGCGGGCCGCGCCCGTCATCGCCGCGCCGCCCAGGACGGTGACATGGCCGCGGGAGTACTTGTGCGAGTCCGTGTCCAGAACCGGCAGCGGCCACAGGCTGGGATGATTGGCGAAGGTGGCTGGCCGGATGTCATCCAGAACGGCGGCCGGAAGGCCGATATCCGCCAGCACGGTCTCCCCGCACAGGTCGCGGCCGGGCAGCAGTAAATGGCCCGGTTTCCGGCGGAAAAACGTGACGGTCAGCTCCGCCTGGGGCGCGAAACCGCGCACCTGTCCCGTGGCGCCGTCGACCCCGCTGGGTGTGTCGACCGCCACGATGCGTCCCGCCGCTCTCAGCACCGCCGCCGCGATTCCATCGACATCGCGTGCCAGACCAGCGCCGAACACCGCGTCGATCACCAGGTCCGCGCGTGTCACGGCGCCGGGGTCGAATGGCGCCATCGGTCCATGCCAGCGCGCGGCCATCGCGGCGGCGTCCGAGACCGGCCGGGGCGGCGCCAGCGCGGCGACGCGGACCGGCCAACCCTCCTGGGCCAAAAGCCGCGCCGCGACGTAGCCGTCGCCGCCATTGTTGCCGGGTCCGGCGAGAACCAGCACCCGGCATGGACGCATCCGCGCGCGAATCGCCCGGGCAACGGCGCGCCCGGCGTTTTCCATGAGAGTCAGAAGCGGGATGCCATACCGGGGCGCGGCGCTGTCGGCACGGGCCATTTCGGCGGGGGTCAGCAGCGCGTGCAGGGTCGGGTCAGGCGTCATGCCGCATCCTAGCACGGGATAGCGCCGGATGCCCCGCGGCTTGAACCGGGCGGACCGAATCGCCAGACGTACTCCGCCGGAGGTTTCGCGCGGAGTTCCCAGGGGCGAGTTCCCAGGGGGCGAGTTCCCAGGGGGCGAGTTCCCAGACGCAGTTCCCAGGGGGGGCGCCGGGTGGCCATGCGCGCCGCGCGGGCAATTCGCACTTGCAAAACGGCGCGCGCTGCCGCATGTGACCGCCGTACATAGCCGGTCTCCATACCTGAAGATCACCATCCCCGGTAACCTGGGGCACCTGACGATTGGGGAGCCGGACTGATGACGGGCGCGCATGGGGGAATTCCCCCTGATCCAACCCTGGATCGCGCGCCCTCATTGATATGCCCAATTCGCATGCCCACAACGGGCAGGAGGTCTAAAGTGTCAGAGACGCCGCTCGACAAGCTTCGCAACATCGGGATCACCGCGCATATCGACGCGGGAAAGACCACGACCACGGAACGGATTCTCCATTACACCGGCGAGTCCCACAAGATTGGCGAAGTGCACGACGGCAACACGACCACCGATTACATGGAGCAGGAGCGGGAGCGTGGGATCACCATCACCTCCGCCGCCGTGACGTGTAACTGGAAGGGCACGCGCATCAACATCATCGACACGCCTGGCCACATCGATTTCAATATCGAGGTGAACCGGTCGCTGCGGGTGCTGGACGGCGCGATCTTCATCATCGAGGGTGTGGCCGGCGTTCAGCCGCAATCGGAGACCAACTGGCGTCTGGCCGATCGCTACAACGTCCCCCGGATCATTTTCATCAACAAGCTGGACCGGACCGGCGCGGACTTCTACCGCGCCTTCGCCACGCTGAAGGAAAAGCTCGACATCGTGGCACTGCCCCTGCAGCTGCCGATTGGAATCGAGGACAAGTTCCTGGGCATCGTCGACCTGGTCGAGATGAAGGCGGTCATCTGGGAAGGCGGCGACCTCGGCGCGAAATACCACGACGAGCCGATCCCCGCGGACATGATGGAACTGGCGGCGGAGCATCGCCAGACCCTGCTCGACACGGCCGTGTCGGTCGATGAGCAGGCGATGGAAGAATATTTCGACAAGGGCGATGTCTCAGTCGAAACCCTGAAGCGTTGCATCAAGCGCGGCACGATCGACGGCACGTTCCGCCCTGTCCTGTGCGGCACGGCGTTCAAGAACAAGGGCGTGCAGCCGCTGCTGGACGCGGTGATCGACTACCTCCCCTCCCCGGTCGATGTTCCCGGCATCGCCGTCGCGCTGGAAGAAGGCGTGGACGAGGCAGAGCATCCGAACCGCCGCCGCATCCCGGCCAATGCCAACGCGCCGTTCGCGGGCCTGGCGTTCAAGATCATCAACGACAAGTACGGCACCCTGACCTTCGTGCGCGTCTATGCCGGCACGCTGAAGTCGGGCGACATGGTGATGAACACCACGAAGGGCCACCGCGAGCGTATCGGCCGGATGTTCCAGATGCACGCCGACAAGCGCGCCGAGATCAAGGAAGTCGAGGCCGGTGACATCGCCGCCTTTGTCGGCCTGAAAGACACCGGCACCGGCGACACCCTGGCATCGAGCGACGATCCGGTGGTGCTGGAGCGGATGGCGTTCCCGGTGCCCGTGATCGACATTTCCGTCGAGCCGCGCACCAAGGAAGCCGTGGAAAAGATGACGCTCGGTCTTCAGAAGCTCGCCGGGGAAGACCCCAGCCTGCGGCTGCGCACCGATCAGGAGACCGGGCAGACCATCCTGTCCGGCATGGGCGAGCTGCATCTGGAGATCATCATCGACCGCCTCCGCCGCGAGTACGCGGTCGACTGCAACATCGGCGCGCCTCAGGTGGCGTACCGGGAGACGATATCCAAGGCGCATACCGAAACCTATACCCATAAGAAGCAGTCGGGCGGTTCGGGCCAGTACGCGGAAGTGAAGATCATCTTCGAGCCGCAGGAGCGAAACGGCGGCGTCGTGTTCGAGAACAAGGTCGTCGGCGGCTCGGTGCCGCGGGAATACATCCCGGCGGTGGAAAAGGGCATCAAGGTGCAGGCCGACACGGGCGTGCTGGCCGGGTTCCCGACCGTGGACTTCAAATACACCCTGGTGGACGGCAAGTACCACGACGTCGACTCGTCCGCCCTGGCGTTCGAAATCGCCGCCAAGGCCTGCTTCCGGGAAGGCATGAAGAAGGCCAGCCCGATCATCCTGGAACCGATCATGGACGTGGAAGTGACCACGCCACAGGATCACGTGGGCGACGTGGTGGGCGATCTCAACCGCCGCCGCGGCCAGATCCAGAACCAGGAAAGCTCCGGCTCCACAGTGATCGTGCGGGCACATGTGCCATTGAAGGAGATGTTCGGCTACATCTCCCACCTTCGCAGCATGACCAAGGGCCGCGCGTCCTTCACCATGCAGTTCCATCACTACGACCCCGTGCCGCGCAACATCGCGGACGAGATCATGGCGAAAAGCGCTTAATCGGTTCTTCGCGGCTGGCTTCGGAAGACGCGGGCGAGCGATCGCCCGCGTTTTTTGTTGCCGTATTATCATGGTGCGATCGCGGGCCATCCCAAGGACGTGTCGGCGATGATCTGGGAGGGGTAGCGGCCGGCGCGCCGAAATTGACACGGACAGACCCAATGTGTACGCATGATGTGATCACATGAGGTGCCACATGGCTGGATCGCCGACGGACACGCCCCCGCTACGGGTCGGCGTGCGGGAGTTTCGGGGTAATCTGACCAGCTATTTGCGCCAGGCTCAGCAGGGTCAATCGTTCCTGGTCATGTCGCGCGATCAGGTGCTCGCCGAAGTCGGCCCGCCGCCGCCAGCCCGGCGGCCTCGGCGCCAGCCTGGCGCCTTGCGCGGCAAAATCCAGCTCGCGCCCGACTTCGACGTACTACCCGCGGACACTTTGGCCGCCATGGAGGGCGAGGAGGAATGAAGTACCTCCTCGACACCCACGCCTTGCTGTGGTGGCTAGCCGATGATGGCCGGCTGGGACGGCGGGCGAGGGACGTGATCGAGGATCCGGGCAACGATGTTCTGGTCAGCATAGTGTCGCTTTGGGAAATCGCCGTGAAGACCCGCATCGGTAAGCTCCGGGCCGATATCGGCGACATTGAGGAAGCCCCGCGGCAGCAAGGCTTTCCCCTTCTTGGCATCGGCATCGCGCATCTTCTGATCCTTGTTGGATTGCCGGTGCATCATCGCGACCCGTTCGATCACCTGCTCATCGCGCAGGCCATCGCCGAGGACGCGGCGTTTATTTCTGGCGACCGCCATGCGTTCCAATATCCGGTGCGCGTGGTGAACTGCCTCGGATAAACGCCGCCGTCGCCCGTGGGGACGCGGTGCCGGCGGTGGCGCGGCAACCCCGCCGCCAAACCAGAGTCCATGCCGCCAACGCAAATCGGAATCCCACCCCCACCCGCCGCGTGCCAAATCGCGCCAACCGCGCTATGCCTGGGGCGACGCCACCGGGAGCCGAGCGGATGAACGCGCCGATAGCCACGATCACCCCGCCAATCGACGCCAGCCAGGATCGCCACACCCAAATCCTGCGCCAGCTGGAACGCAAGCTGTTGTGGCTGTCATCGTGGATGATCCACAATGCGAACCACATCCGGCCCAACCGGGACGGGCTGAAGGTGGGCGGGCACCAGGCATCCTGCGCGTCCTGCATCTCCATCCTCGCGGCGCTGTATTTCGAAATCGCGCGCCCGCACGACCGGATCGCGGTGAAGCCGCATGCCGGCCCGGTGTTCCACGCGATCAACTATCTGTTTGGCCGCCAGACGAGGGAAAAGATGGCGGGGCTGCGCCAGTTCGGCGGCGTGCAGCCCTACCCGTCCCGCGTGAAGGACGGGCCAGAGGTCGATTTCTCCACCGGCTCCGTTGGCCTTGGCGTGGCCATGACCAGCTTTTCGTCGCTGATGGCCGACTACATGCGGATGCATGGCCTCAGCCGCACCGACATCCCCGCCGGGCGCTACATCGCGGTGGCGGGCGACGCGGAACTGGACGAGGGCAACATCTACGAGGCGTTGCTGGAAGGCTGGAAGCACGACATCCGCAACGTCTGGTGGATCGTCGATTACAACCGCCAGAGCCTGGACTCCGTCGTGCCGGACCGCCTGTTTGGCCGGATCGAGGGTCTGTTCCGCGACATGGGCTGGCACTGCGTCACGATTAAATATGGCCGCAAGCTGGAAGCCGCGTTCGCGCGCGAGGGCGGGGAGGATTTACGCACCTGGATCGATGACTGTCCGAACAGTCTTTATTCCGCCCTGACATTCCAGGGCGGTGCGGCCTGGCGGCAAACCCTGTTGACGGACCTGGGCCGATCGAAGGCACGGGCGATAATCGACGAATTGAGCGACGATGAGCTTAGTGCGTTGATGACCAACCTGGGCGGCCACGACATCGAGACGATGATCGAGGCGATGCGGGCCGCCGATGCGGCCGGCGATCAGCCGACATGCTTTATCGCGTACACGATCAAGGGCATGGGGCTGCCGTTCGCGGGGCACAAGGATAACCATGCCGGGTTGATGACAAAGGAGCAGATGGAACTATTCCGGATGGAGATGAATATCCGGCCCGGGCATGAATGGGATCCATTGGAAGGTCTGGACGTGCCGGAAGCGGAACTGCGCGCGTTCCTGGAGGCCTGTCCGTTCGGGACGAAACTGACGCCGGAAGGCCGCGCTCTGACCGCGCCCTTCGTGCACGTCCCGGCGGTGTTGCCCGCGCCGAAGGCGGCGGGGCGGAAACTGTCCACGCAGGGCGGCTTCGGCGAGATCCTGGCGGAAATCGGCCGCGGTCAGGGGGAACTGAAGGACCTGGCCGAACACATCATGACGTCGTCGCCCGACGTCACGGTTTCCACCAATCTTGGTCCCTGGGTGAACCGCAGGGGCATCTTCGACCGCCACACCCGCAACGACGTCTTCCGCGATTCCAAGCTTGCGAGCGCGCAGCGCTGGGGCATGTCGCCCAAGGGCCAGCACATCGAACTTGGCATCGCCGAACAGAACCTTTTTCTGCTGCTCGGCGCGGCGGGGCTGGCACCGGCGATGACCGGCGGGCGGGTGCTGCCGATTGGCACCGTCTACGATCCGTTCGTCAATCGCGGGTTGGACGCGTTGATCTATGCTTGTTACCAGGACGCGCGGTTTCTGCTCGTTTCGACACCGTCGGGCCTGACCCTGGCGCCCGAGGGCGGGCAGCACCAGTCCATCAACACCCCGCTCATCGGCATGGCGGCGGACCGGCTGGCGAGTTTCGAGCCAACGCATGTCGACGAACTGGCGATTCTGTTGCGGCACGCGTTCGAACACATGCAGCGCCCGGATGGCTCCGCCGTCTGGCTGCGCCTGTCCACGCGGACCCTGGATCAGCCAGACCGCGTGCTGGATCCGGCGGCGGTGATCGCCGGGGCGCACTGGGCCGTACCGCCCGCGGATGGGGCGCGGATCGCGCTGGCGTATCAGGGCCCGGTGGCGCCGGAAGCCCATGCCGCCTTCGCCGAGCTGGCGGCCGAGTCACCTGGCGCCGGGCTGCTGGCGGTGACCTCCCCCGATCGTCTCCACGCCGGCTGGCTGGTGGCGCAGCGGGCACGGCGCGCGGGAGATCGCGGTGCGCTGTCGTGGGTCGAGCGGATTCTGGCACCGCTGGCGCCCGGGGCGGCGCTGGTAACGATCCTGGACGGGCACCCCGCGGCACATGCCTGGCTTGGCGCGGTGCGAGGTCAGCGGGTGGTGGCGCTGGGCCCGGATCGTTTCGGGCAAAGCGGCGATCTTCCAGACCTTTACCGGGAGTACGGGCTGGACACGGACGCGATTCTGGATGCCTGCGCGCAGGCTTTGCTGGGGTAGGCGCCGCCTTGGGCGGCGGCCGGCCGGGATCGCCCGCCGTTTCAGTCCATTGGCCGAACGTTCCGTCTTTCGCGGTTGGCAACCGTGCGTTCGCCATCAACCGCGCAGCGCGGCGTTCAGTGCGCGCTCCGCCAGCGCCGTCTTCAAACCCGGAACACGCCGCCGCCGCCCGGCAGATCGTCAGGGCTGGACACCGCCGCCGGCAACTCGTCCAGAAGCGCCGTCTTGATCGCGTTTATCGTGGTTCTATTTCCTGGTCAGAATGGGACCCAGTGACCCGCTTAAACAAAGGACCGGACACTCTCAGGGCTGAACGGCAGTCACCTCATTCGCTTCGAAAACATACCAGAAGTCAGGGTCCTTCATTCCACCGGAATTACCCGGCCTCAACAGTGCCATGACCTTGTCCGGCTCCCGCGTGGACCGATGCTGCTTCGCACCGTTACGGCACCTGGAAATCAGGCCAGCGTTCGTACGGCTCCCTACCCGCCAGCCCGCTCTGGAAACAGCCCCAGCAAGCCGGCCGCACTCGCCGCGCAACGGCCCCGTTCGGTGATCAAGCCACTCACCAGCCGCGCCGGCGTCACATCAAACGCGGGATTCGCGGCCGGACTGTCCCCAGCCGCCACGCGCACCGCCGCCACCGTGCCATCCGCCAGACGGCCGGTCACATGCGTGACCTCGGCCGCGCTGCGTTCCTCGATCGGGATTTCCGTCAGCCCATCCGCCACCGTCCAGTCGATCGTGGAGGATGGCAGAGCCACCCAGAACGGCACGCCATTGTCCTTCGCCGCGAGCGCCTTCAGGTAGGTGCCGATCTTGTTGGCGACATCCCCGCGCGACGTCACGCGGTCGGTGCCGACGATCGCAAGATCGACCTGGCCGTGCTGCATCAGGTGTCCGCCGGCGTTGTCGGCGATGACCGTGTGCGGCACGCCATGGTGGCCCAGTTCCCACGCCGTCAGCGCGGCGCCCTGGTTGCGCGGGCGGGTTTCGTCCACCCACACATGCACGTCGATCCCCGCGTCATGCGCCATGTAAATCGGCGCCAAAGCGGTGCCCCAGTCCACCGTCGCCAGCCAGCCGGCGTTGCAGTGCGTCAGGACATTCACCCGGCGGCCCGCCGCGGCATATTCGGCGATCAACGGCAACCCGTGCCGCCCGATCGCCTCGTTCATCGCCGCGTCCTCATCGGCGATCGCGGCCGCCTCGGCATACGCCGCCCCGACGCGGTCATGGACAGTCGTGTTCCGTAGCCGTGTCAGCATCCGGTCCAGCGCCCAGCGCAAATTGATCGCCGTTGGGCGGGTCTCGCCCAGCAGCGCGGCATCCCGTTCCAGTGCCTCGGACGACGCATCCACCCGCAACGCCAGACACAACCCATACGCCGCGACGGCGCCGATGAGCGGCGCGCCGCGTGTCTGCATGGTCCGGATGGCATACGCGGCCTGATCGAGGGTGGTCAGCCGCAGGATTTCCAGCACCCAGGGCAGTTTCGTCTGATCGAAAATGCCCACGGACCAGCCGTCGTCCTCATGCACCCAGACACTGCGATACGCGATACCATCGACTTTCAACGTGCCGAAACCCTTTGATGGAGGACGAATACCAGCGTGAACAGGCGGCGGGCGGTGTCGAAATCCATCTCGATCTTGCCGTCCAGCCGGGTCCGCATCAGCGCGGCGCCTTCGTTATGCAAGCCTCGGCGGCCCATGTCGATTGCCTGAATGCGCTGCTCGCGTCCCTCTTCGACCGCCAGGATGTGGCTATCCACCAACAGTTCATAGTCCTTCATCAGCCGCCGGAACGGACCAAGCACCAGCCCGACCGCCGTCACGGGCGCGCCGGACGCGTCGCGGATATCGAAGACGAGCCGCCCATCGCGAATCGACAGTTTCAGGCCGTACGGTCCGCCGGAGGGATTGCCGAGCAACGGCACGAAGTGACTGTCCACCGCGAGATCGGCGATGGCCTGCTGCCTGTCGGCCTCGATGAACGGCGGAAGGCGAGGGCTGGGCAGGTCGTCGTCCAACTCGACGCCCGCCAGGCGCATGGCGGCCGCCTGGGTCATCGCTCCCCTCGATCCGGCGGTCATGCCTCCCCTGGGTCCGGCTTTAGCATGTTCAATGCCACCATCACCGCCACCGTTCCGCCCTTCACCGGGCGCAGCAGCCCGATCGCGAGCGCGGCGGTCAGCGGCAGGAAGATCGCGGCCATCATGGTGGTGGAGGGCTCGTTCACACGGTCCACCAGCATCATCAGGGGCACCACGATATGGGCGGTGATCAGGATCGTGAAATAGGGAGGCGCGTCATCCGCGCGCGCCAGTCCCAGCGGCGCGGCGCAGGACTGGCACGCCTTCACCACCTTCAGGAAGCCATTGAACAGATGGCTCTTGCCGCAGGCCGGGCAGCGGCCAAGCAAGCCGCGCCCGATCGCCGTCCAAAGGGACGGGGCGGGCTCGGCGTTCCGCTCCGGGGAGCGGTTCGGCTGCCATTGGACCGGTGCCATGCGAAATTCCTCATGCAAATCCGATGTCGGGTGCCGACCATAGATTATGCTGCACCGCAACACCAGCACGATCATCTTGCAACAACCGCCGCGCCGCCAGACACTGAGCGCATGGCCACGCCGCATCCACCCCGCGTTCTCGTGATCAATCCCAACCGGTCCGAACCCTGCTCGGCCGGGATCGACGCGGCGATCGCGCCATTCCGGTTCCCAGGGGGCCCGCGGCTGGACGTGGTGACCGTCGCCGAGGGGCCAGACGCAATCTACAGCTGGCGCGACTGGCACGCGGCGGTGGAGCCGTTGTGCCAGCGGATCGCGCGGGAAACGGCGGATGTGTTCGTGATCGCCTGCGCGTCGGACCCTGGAATCGAGGCGGCGCGGGCCATGACCGATCGCCCGGTGCTCGGCGTGTTCCGGTCAGCCGCCGCGATGGCGGCGGCGCGGGCGGAGCAATTTGGCGTGATCGCCATTGTCGACGCATCGAAAGGGCGGCATCTGGCCGCGTTGCGGTCGATGGGGCTTGAAAACCGGCTGACGGGCGAGATCGCATTGAATGTGTCGATGGAAACATTGCTCCAGCCGGACCTGGCGCTCGCGGCACTGATCGAGTCGGGGCGGAGTCTCGCCGCCGCCGGAGCGGGAACCGTGATCCTTGGTTGCACCGGCATGGCACATCATCGCGGGGCGATCGAGGCCGCCATTGGCGTTCCGGTTATTGAGCCCTGCCAGGCCGCCGCCGCGCTGGCCATGGGAATTGTGCTTGCCGGCACCGTGGATCGTACCGGCGCGCGGCCCGGCGAGGCTTGACAGTCCAGACCGGCGGACCCGCTATTCGGCGTACACCCAGGATAGACACCAATGCCCCAGCGATCCCTTCATACCCCCGTTGGCGACATCACGGTCTCGGAGGAGGATGGCGCCATCGTCGCGCTGGACTGGGGATGGGCCCGCGACCAGGGGGATAGCGCGTTGCTGCGCCAGGCGAAGGAACAGCTCGACGCCTATTTCGACGGTACGCTGACGGCGTTCGCCCTGCCCCTCGCACCCCAGGGCACGCCGTTCCGTCAGAAGGTCTGGCGCGCGCTGTGCGATATCCCCTACGGGGAGACCCGCACCTACAAGGACATCGTGGCCGTCGCCGGCGGCAGCCCGCGCGCGGTTGGCCAGGCCAATGGCCACAATCCCATCCCCCTGATCATCCCCTGCCACCGGGTTGTTGCCATCGGACATCTGGGGGGCTACTCGGGCGGCGACGGGCTGGAGACCAAGCGCTGGCTCCTCGACCTGGAACGGCCGGCGCGGAACCAGCCGGCGCTGCTCTGAATCCAACGCCTGATCCGGCCCCGTCGGGCCGCCACACGGAGAACACCATGTCCAAGGCCATCCGCATCCACGCGCACGGCGGTCCCGAAGTGATGAAGTGGGAGGATGTTCCGACCCCCGAGCCAGGTCCTGGCGAGGCGCTGATCAAGCACGAGGCCGTCGGCCTGAACTACATCGACGTCTATTTCCGCACCGGCCTTTACAAGGCCCCCAACATGCCTCTCGTCATCGGCCAGGAAGGTGCTGGGACGGTGACGGCGGTTGGCGCCAACGTCATCAACGTCGCGCCCGGCGACCGCGTCGCCTACGCCGGCCCCATCGGCGGTTATGCCACCGATCGCGTCATTCCCGCCGATCGGCTGGTTAAATTGCCGGCGGCGATTAGCTTTCAGACTGGCGCGGCGATGATGCTGCAGGGCATGACGGCGCAATACCTGCTCCGCCGCACCTACAAGGTGAAATCCGGGGACGCGATCGTGGTGCACGCCGCCGCCGGTGGTGTTGGCCTGATCCTGTGCCAGTGGGCGAAGCACCTGGGTGCCACCGTCATCGGCGTCGTTTCGAACGAAGAAAAAGCCGCGCTGGCCCGTGAACACGGCGCCACGCACACAGTCGTAGGCTATTCTACTTTGGTCGCCGACGTGAAGCGCATCACCGGCGGCGCGATGGTGCCCGTTGTCTATGACAGTGTTGGCAAGGATACGTTCAATGCCAGCCTGGATTGCCTGGCCCCTCTGGGTTTGATGGCGAGCTACGGCAGCGCGTCGGGGCCGGTGCCGCCGGTGGATATCGGGATCCTGGCGGCCAAGGGAAGCCTGTTCCTGACCCGGCCGTCGCTGGCGACCTACACGGCGAAACGGTCGGACCTGGAGATCGTGGCGGCCGATTTGTTCGATGTCGTCGCGAAGGGCGCGGTGAAGATTCAGGTCAATCAGACCTTCGCGCTGAAGGACGCCGCTCAGGCTCATATCGCGCTGGAAGCCCGTAAGACGACGGGTTCGACGGTGCTGATACCGTAATATTCTTCCATTCGGGCGGCGGCGCGGTCAGGCCGCGCCGCCGATTATCCGAATACCTTCCGCCCGGGCGGCACGGGCAAGCGCGGCATCGAGCGTCGATATAGACACGTTCTCGCGTATCGCCAGTTCCAGATAGGCGGCATCGTAAACCGTAAGCCGATGGCGACGGGCCAGAACCAATATTGAATCC
>Ga0302322_100004130_pt1 | contig 12566 bp, 9 predicted proteins | sample Fen_T0_2_FD_203757 | JGI IMG/M metagenome (GOLD analysis project Ga0302322, IMG submission 203757) | Peat permafrost microbial communities from Stordalen Mire near Abisko, Sweden - Fen_T0_2 | ecosystem: Environmental > Terrestrial > Soil > Wetlands > Permafrost | place: Sweden: Abisko...
CGCGCCCGGGCGGAGCCCGACAGCACCAGCACCAGCAGCGCCACCACCGCCGAGAACAGCAGCACCACCTGCAGCGCCCCACCCCAGCTGCCACCGAAAAAGCGCAGGTAGTAGCCCACACCGGCGATGAACAGCAGGTAGGCGCCGATCAGCAGCAGCGTGGCCGAGTAGAACGCCGCCGCCTGCGACACCTGGATCTTGCGCAGCCAGCCCGCCTGGCGCTTGCTGGCCATGAACAGCAGCGGCACCGTCATCGCGTGCACCAGGCCGCGCGCGGCCAGCACATCGTCGTCGACATGGCCAAACATCATGGCCTGCGAGAACAGGTAGACGTCGAAAACGCACAGCGCGCCCAGCGCCAGGCACAGGGGCTTGGCGCCCCAGCGCGCCTGGTCGGCCTGGTTGCGGAACACCTGTTCCACCAGCAACAGGCCGCACACGGCCCAGGCCAGCTGCACCGCCAGCAGGGCGCGGGCGATGCGCGCCGGCTCGATGCCGGCCACGCCGGCCCAGGCGTCCAGCCCCAGACCAGCGGCCAGCAACAGCCCGGGCAGCAACAAGCTGGCCCAGCGCCCACGCGGGTCCAGCCGGTCGGCCATCGGCCGCAGCAGCAACAGCAGGAAGGCGTACCAGGCGGCGTAGCGCAGGTGATCCAGCGCCACCGCCAGATGCCAACTCAGTTGCTTGCTGGAAAACAGGTCGAGCAGGCTGGCCGCGCCCCACAGCGCCGACAGCCCCACCGCCGCAAAGTAGACCCAGGCCGAGGCCGAGCGCGGTGGCCGCAGGTGGCCGCTGTGGACGAGGTGGGCGCCATAGACCGCGTGGGCCAGCAGCACCAGTGAAAAGCCCCAGGCCAGCAGGCCGCTGTTCTCAAGCCCCATCAGACCCCCCGGCTCGCCGGGCAACCATCCAATGCCGGGCTGCAGGCGTACCGCTGCAGAGGGCCGCGCACGCGCTCAGCGGGCGCCCTTGCCGGTGAGCACCACGCCCACCGTCTCGAACAGGATCACGAAGTCGAGGAACAGGCTGTGGTTCTTCACGTAGTACAGGTCGTACTGCAGCTTTTCCTGCGAGTCTTCAACCGTCGAGCCGTACTGGTAGCGCACCTGGGCCCAGCCGGTGACGCCCGGCTTGATGCTGTGGCGCACGTTGTAGTACGGGATCTCGTTGGTCAGTTGCTCGACGAAGAACGGCCGCTCGGGGCGCGGGCCCACCAGGCTCATGTCGCCGTTGAGCACATTGAACAGCTGCGGCAGTTCGTCGATGCGCAGCCGGCGGATGATGCCTCCCACGCGGGTAACGCGGCTGTCGTTGGCGCTGGCCCACTGCGGCTTGCCGTCTTTTTCGGCGTCGGTGCGCATGCTGCGGAATTTGGTAACCTTGAAGGTCTTGCTGTTGGCGCCCACGCGTTCTTGGCGGTAGAACACCGGGCCCGGGCTCTCCAGCTTGATGGCGATGGCGGTGAACAGCATCACCGGCGCCGACAACACGATCAGCACCAGCGAGCACAGCAGGTCAAACACCCGCTTGATCGCGCTGCGGGTGAAGCCCTGGTTGAACCCATCGCCAAAGATCAGCCAGCCGGCGTTGACGAAGTCAACGCGGATCTGGCCCAGCATGCGCTCGAAGTAGGTGGTGATGTCGAACACGCGCACACCGGCCAGCTTGCAGTCCAGCAGCTCGCGCAGCGGCATGCTGCCCGAGCGGCGCTCGGTCAGCGCCACGATGATCTCGTCCACGCCCAGGCGCTTGGCGGTTTGGGTCAGCGATTGGTGGTTGCCCAGGCGGTCGGCCTCGGGCACGGCACTTTGCTTCTCGTTCGGGCCAGGGAAGTAGCCGACGATGGTGGCCAGCGGGTCGGCCGCGCGCAGCGTGGCGCCCACCATTTGCGCGGCCGGGCCGGCGCCGAAGATCAGCACCCGCGCACCGGCCCGCGACTGCGTGGCCCAGTAGCCCAGCACCACACGGCGCAGGATCAGCGCGGCCATCACCAGCATGGCCGAGATGCGGATGGCCTCGACATTGCCAAAGCCCACCGGCAGCAGGTGGAAGATCTGGTAGGTGAGCAGCACGCCCAGCACCAGGGCCAGCAGCGCGCGCAGACCGGACTCGGCCAGCGACCACTCCTGGGCCCGCTGGTACAGGCCCGAGGCGCTGTTGATGACAAACAGCCCGGCGGCCAGCGTGACCACCTGGGCACCGGCCATCGGCACGGCCAGCGACATGTTCTCGGCCTGCACCAGGATGACGCCGGCCAGCGCCAACAGCGACAGCAGCAGGTCAAACGCGATGCGCCGCACCGTCCAGGCGTGGAAGTAGTGGTTGAAGACCCTGATCATGCTGCTTTCCCCGAATGCTTCAACAGTGCGGGCCTGGATCGGCCTCGCAGGCGGTCGTCGATCGGACCGCGTCGCGCTGCGCTGGTGCCGCCGCCCGAGCGGCCTGGCGCCGCCGCAACAGCCGCCACACGCTGGCGCTGCGGCACTGTAAGCAGACGCAAGCCCGCGCCGCAATCCCGGTCTTGGGGGGCAGCGCGACCGAAATCACACTTGCCCCACCCACGCAACCGCCGCACCAGCCCGTGCGCCCTCATTTGCCCGCCAGCAAGCCCAGCACATGCCGGATCGGGATGGCGTAGCTGATGCCCGAGGGAGCGCTGAGCGCCGATTCCTTGGTGCCCTTGACGAACACCATGTTGACCACGCCCACCACCTCGCCGCTGGCCTCGTCCAGCAGCGGGCTGCCGCTGTTGCCGGGGTAGGCGGTGGCGTCAAGCTGGTACACATCAAACGCCCCCTGGCGCAGGCGGTTCAGCGTGCGGGCGTCCAGCTGGCGCACATTGGCCGGCGGCAGCGCAATGGCCGTGGTGGCGCCGATGATGCCGCGGTGGGTGACGGGCGTGAGCCCCAGCGACGCACCGAGCGGAAAGCCGATCATCGCCACCGCCTGGCCATCGGCCACGCCGGCGGCCTGCGACAGCGGCAGCGGCGGCAAGGCCGCGCCCTGCAGCTGCAGCAGGGCCAGATCGAACTCGGGTGCACTGCTGCGCAGGCTGACCTCGCGCATCTCGGGCGCACCGCCCACCCCGCGCGGCAGCATCACCACCACCTTGGGCGGCGGTGCGTCGTCGGCCGGCAACACATGGAAGTTGGTGACCACCTGCTGGCCGTCGCCCACCACAAAGCCGGTGCCGCGGAAACTGAAACGGGGGCTGGCCAGCGGGTCGTAAGTGCCCACGGCCACCACCGAGGGCCGCGCCGCCGCCACCACCGACACCAGATCGGCGCGCACGGGCAAACCGGCCAGGGCCAGACTGGCCAGCGCCAGCCAGCGGCGGCGGCCCAAGGGTGGAATGAGGAGGTGCCGGGTCATGTCGCTCATTTTGCACCCCGGGCTGAGGGCCGAGGTCGCGGCCCGCAACCGCCGTGCCCGCGTTCAGCGGCAGCGCGTGGCCGCCGCGGGCCTCAGGCCGGCTCGGCGCTGCTGGCCGGGCTGGCGGCGCCCGCAGCGGCCATGGCCACGCCGTGGTCGGTCACCAGCGTCAGGCGGGTGGCGCCAGGGCCAGCCTGCGGATCGGCCGTGGGTGGGGCCGTGGGTGCGGCGGCCGTGGGTGGCTCCAGGTCGGCGTGGACGCGGCCGGTGCTCAGCATGCGCACCGTGCGGCGCCAGGTGTCGTCGGGCTCGCGCACGCTGAAGCCGTAGAACGCCTGGCCGTCGGCTTCGGTGCGGCGCACGGCCTTGGCCGTCAACACGGTGTGGGCCTGCGCGCCCAGGTCGATCTCGAGCTGGCCCTCGGTGTGCTGCGGCAGCGGCATCGCGCACTCGGCCTGGAAGCCGAACAGCGACATCTCGATGACCACCAGCGGGTAGGTCAGCGTGATGCCGTAGCTGCGCACGCGCAGCCGCGCCGGGCAGCGGATCGAGAAGCGCTGGTGCTCACGCAGCGTCACCTGCAGCCGCGCGCCGGTGGACGGCACCGGCAACACGGCGGCATAGGCCTCCAGGTTGTAGATCGAGCGCAGCAGCAGGCGCTTGCGGTCGTCCAGCCCGGCAAAGACCTGGGTGCGTTGGTTGAAGAAGTGGTCCATCAGCGCCGGCGTCAGCACCGGGTCGTTGGTGGTGTGCAGCGGGCGGGTGGGCTGCTGGATGTTGGCCAGCGTGTCCACGTACAGGTACTCGTACAGATTGCGGCACGGCGGCGCGCCGGCGTAGAGCGCGCGCGTGCGCTCGTCGGCGGTGGCCAGGTCCAGCGTGGCGCCCACGGCCGGGGCGCCATTGGCAAAGTCGTAGCGGTCAACCTCGCTGGCGTTCAGGCGCTCGAAGCACAGCAAGGCCTCGTACATCTCAATGCGGCTGGGGTTGACGGCGATCACCAGGTGGCGCGTGTCGAAGTAGAACTTCGCGTACTCGCGCATGAACTTCATCAGCGGGAACAGCACCTGGCCGCCGGTCTTGCGGAAGCTCGGGTCCACCGCCAGCGACGACACCTCGGTGATGTTGCCGCCCACCGCGCGCAGCGGCGTCAGGTCGAACACGCTTTGCAGCGGGAAGCCGAACACGCCCTCGCGGATGATGCTGATCGTGCCCACCACGCGGCCGTCCCACTTGGCGCACAGCGTGGTGGTGGTGGGCAGGGCGTGGTAGGGCGTCACCCGCAGGCCGGACGGATCAGGCTGCATGAAGCCGGCCGCCACATAACTGTCGTGCAGGATGCGGAAGCAGGCCTCCAGCTCCTCCTGCGTCTGCGCCAGCTTGAGCTGCAGCCGCGGATCGGGCCTGGGGTCGCACTGGACCATGCGGCGCATCAGCGCAAACCGCCAGTGTTGGGGCAGCGCCGCCATCGCGCGCCGCAACGCCTCGTGGTAGCCCTTGCGCAGGGTGGACAGGACAGAGCGCTTCATCGGAACCTTGTGTGTCAGCCGGTGCCGGGGCCAAGCGGTGCCCGGCCCTGCCACAGCCGACGGCACACGATCCCCGCATGTCGTGGTTAACGGCCTGTACGCGCACCAACTTGAGGCCGCGCTGGTAACGGCCTGTGACGTCCTGCCTGCCGGACCGCCCCTGGCTGGGGCGAATCACTCGTGGCGCAGCGCCTCGATCGGGTCCAGCCGGGCCGCGCGACGCGCCGGCACATAGCCAAACACCACGCCGATGCCGGCCGAGAACACAAAGGCCAGCAGGTTGATGCCGGGCTGGAATACATAGGGCAGTTGCATCAGCTGCGCCAGGCCGATGGAGGCCACGGTGGCCAGCGCAATGCCCACCAGCCCGCCCAGGCCGGCCAGCACCACGGCCTCGATCAGGAACTGGCCCAGCACCTCGCCCTCCAGCGCGCCGATGGCCAGGCGCACGCCGATCTCGCGCGTGCGTTCGGTCACGCTGACCAGCATGATGTTCATGATGCCGATGCCGCCCACCAGCAGGCTGACCGCGGCCACCGCGCCCAGCAAGGCCGTCAACACCTGGGTGGTGCCGCTCAATGTGTCGGCCAGCTGCTTGGTGTCCAGCACGTTGAAGTTGTTGTCGTCGGTGGGGCCCAGCTGGCGCCGCTCGCGCAGCAGCTGGGTGATGGCGGCGATGACGCTGGGTGAATCGGCCCCGTCCTTCATCGCCACCTGCAGGTTGGGAATGCGGGTGTGGCCCCACACGCGGCGCTGGCCGGTGCGCAGCGGCACGATGACCACGTCGTCCTGGTCCTGGCCCATCGCCGCCTGGCCCTTGCCAGCCAGCACGCCCACGATGCTGCAGCTGAACTGCTTGACGCGCAGCATCTGGCCCAGCGGGTTGCGCTGGCCGTAGAGCTCGCGCTTGACGGTCTGGCCGACCAGGCACACGGCCGCGCCGGCCTGCAGCTCGGCCGGCTCGAAGTTGCGCCCGCCGGTCAGCGCCCAGCCCTTGACGGCCAGGTAGTCGCCGGTGCTGCCGGTCACCGAGGTCTGCCAGTTGCGGCCATCGGCCACCACGGTGACGCTTTGCCGCACCTCGGGCGCCACCCGGGCCACGCCGCCGATCTGGCTGGCGATGGCCTCGCCGTCACTCTCCTTGAAGCTGGGCGCGCCGGCGCCACCGCCACCGGGGCCCAGGCGCTGGCCGGGCGAGACCATCAGCAGGTTGCTGCCCATGCTGGCGATCTGCGTCTGCACCGCCTGCGTGGCGCCACGGCCCAGCGTGACCATGGTCACCACCGCGCTGACGCCGATGACGATGCCCAGGATGGTGAGAAAGGAGCGCAGCAGGTTGCGCCGGATCTCGCGCAGCGACAGCAGCACCGTGTTCCACCACATCAGGCGGCTCCGGCGGTGCTGGCCGCGTCGTCGTGGGGGGCCGGCTCGCCCTGCGGCGTCTGGTGCGCGTCGCGGGCAATCCGGCCGTCGCGGAAGTGCACCACGCGCGGCGCGTAGGCCGCCATCTCGGGCTCGTGGGTGACCATCATCACGGTGATGCCCTGCTCGGTGTTCAGCTGGGCCAGCAGCCGCATGATCTCGTGGCTGCGCGCGCTGTCCAGGTTGCCGGTGGGCTCGTCGGCCAGCAGCACCGTGGGCTGGGTGGCCAGCGCGCGGGCGATGGCCACGCGCTGCTGCTGGCCGCCCGACAGCTCGGCCGGCGTGTGGTGGCCAAAGCCGGCCAGGCCCACGGCGGCCAGCGCGCGCTCGGCGGCGTCGCGGCGGGCCGCGGCGCCCTCGCCGCGGTACAGCAGCGGCAGCTCCACGTTTTCGCGCGCACTGGTGCGCGCCAGCAGGTTGAAGCCCTGGAACACAAAGCCCAGGTGGCGCCGGCGCAGCAGGGCGCGCTGGTGGCGGTCCAGGCCCTGCAGGGCCACGCCGTCAAACAGGTACTGGCCGGCGCTGGGCGTGTCCAGGCAGCCGATCAGGTTCATCGCCGTGCTCTTGCCCGAGCCGCTGGGGCCCATCACGGCGACGAACTCGCCGCGGTGGATGGCCAGGTCAATGCCCTTGAGCGCCTGGAAGGCCACGGCACCGGTGCCGTAGACCTTGGTGATGCCCCGCAATTCAATCAGCGGCGGCCGGCCGGGTGCCGGCGGCGCACCCAAGCCCGTCTGCGCGCCAGCGCTCACGGCGCCACCGCCTGCTGCTCGACGATCACCGCCGTGCCCGCGGCCAGGCCGGTGGCGCTGACCTCGGTGCGCTGGCCGTCGCTGCTGCCCACGGTGACGGTCAGCGGCTGCGGCTGGCCGTCGGTGCCCAGCAGCCACAGCATGCGCTGGCCCGGCGTGGTGGCCTTGGCCGCGCCGCGCGGCGCACCGCCGCCACCGGGCATGCGTGGCGGGCCGGGCATCAGCCGCTGCAGAAAACTGCCGCCACCGGCCGCACCGGCTCTGCCGCCGGCGCCAGCGCCGGCACTGGGCGTGAAGCGCAGCGCCGCATTGGGCACCAGCAGCACGCCGCTGCGCTGCAGCGTGGCGATGGTGGCGCTGGCGGTCATGCCCGGGCGCAGGCTGCCGTCGGCGTTGGCCACGTCCAGCGAGGCCTGGTAGCTGACCACGTTGTCGGTGGTGGTGGAGCCAAACGCCACCTTGCTGATGCGTGCCGGGAAGCGCCGGTTCGGGTAGGCGCTGACGGTGAACACCGCGCCCTGCCCGGCCTTGACCGTGCCCACGTCGGCCTCGTCGACGTTGACCTTCAGCGTCATCTGCGTCAGGTCTTCGGCCAGCGTGAACAGCGTGACGGCCTGCAGCGAGGCGGCCACGGCGTTGCCCGGGTCCACCGCGCGGGTCAGCACCACGCCGTCGATCGGCGAGCGGATCGCGGCCTTGTCCAGGTTGGTCTCGTCCGAGTGCAGCGCGGCGGTGGCATCGGCCACGCTGGCGCGGGCCACCAGCTCGGCGGCCTCGGCCTTGGCCAGCGTGGCGCGGGCGGTGTCCAGCTCGGTGGCGGCCGGCACCTGGCCGCCCGACAGGCGATGCACCTCTTGCAGCCGCGCCAGGCTGGCGCGGGCCTCGGTCACCGTGGCCTGGGCCTGGGCCACGCTGGCCTGGGCGCTGGCCAGCGTGGCGCGCGAGCGGGCGATCTGGTCGCGCAGCTTGGCCGTGTCCAGCTGCACCAGCACCTGGCCGCGCTTGACGTGGTCGTTGATGTCCACCAGCACCTGGGCCACGGTGCCCGAGAGCTCGCTGCCCACGCTGACCGAGCGGGTGGGCTGCAGCGTGCCATTGGCCGAGACGCTGAGCGCCAGGTCGCCCTGCACCACCGGCTGGGTGACGAAGCGCGGCGCGCCGGCGGGCTGCGCCGCGCGCTGCCACTGCCAGGCAGCTGCGGCGGCCAGCACCGCCACGGCCAGCACGGCCAGGCCGGCGCGGCGGCGCCACCAGGGGCGCGGCGGCGGCGCGCCCAACAACTGGGCCACGGCGGCGGCGGAAGACGGGTCGGCAACGGGATCGGTCATGTCAGTGGCGCCCGGCCGCCAGTGGGCACTGACGCGCCCCGCGGGGGCAGCGAGCGAAGTGGGCTTGGGGCAGGTTCATTTCACAAGGCAAGGTGGGCGGGCTACCGGACGGCGGCCCCTGTTTGCGAATTGGCCAGGGCAGCCGGCGTGGCGGTCGGGGCAGTCAGCGTGGCGTCCGGTGCGATCGCCACGGCGCCGGCCGGCGTCTCGGCCGGCAACTCGCCCGCCATCTGCCAGCCCCCGCCCAGCGCCTTGGCCAGCTGGACGTGGGCCTGCAGCGCGGCGGCGCGGGTCAGGGCCAGGCTGTCGCGCGCCGTCAGCCAGGTGCGCTGGGTGTCCAGCACCGTGGGGTAGTCGATCAGGCCGCTGGCGTAGCGCTGCTCGGCCAGCGTGGCGGCGGCCTGGGCGGCGTCGGCGGCCGATTGCAGCGCGGCGGTCTTGTCGCGCTGGGCCTGCAGGTTGGCCAGCGCGTCCTCCACCTCCTGCAGCGCGGTCAGCACCGCCGCCTCCCAGGCAATCTGGGCGCGCTGCAGCGTGGCGTCCTGGCTGTCGATGGCGGCCTGGCGGGCGCCGCCGTCGATCAGGCTGGCGGCCAGGCTGGCCAGCGCACTGGCGGCCAGCGGCGCGGCGCCCAGGCCGCCCAGGCTGGCCGCCTGCAGGCCGACGCTGCCGCTGAGCGTCAGGCTGGGCCAGCGCTGGGCCTGCACCTGGTCCAGCGTGGCGCGGGCGGCAAACACCGCGGCCTGGGCCGCCACCACATCGCCCCGCTGCTGCAGCAAGGCCGCCGGCACGGCTGGCACCGGCTCGGCCGGCAGCGCGGGCAGGGCCGCGGCGCTGGCCAGCTGTGCGTCCAGTGCGGCTGGCGGCTGGCCGCTGAGCACGGCCAGCGCGTGGCGGGCACTGGCCAGGGCCGCCACCAGGGCCGGCAGCGCAGCCTGGGCCTGGGCCTCGGCGGTGCGGGCCTGGGCGGCGCTGACGGCGGTGTCCAACCCGGCCTGCACGCGCCAGGCGGTGATCTGGCGGCTGCGCGTCTGGGTGGCCAGGCTGTCCTGGGCCAGGGCCAGGCGGGCCTGGGCGCTGCGCAGGTCCACATAGGACAGCACCACCTCGGCCGCCAGCGACACCCGGGCCTGGCCCAGCGTGGCCTGGGCCTGCTGCACGCCGGCCTGCGCGGCGTCGCGGGCGGCGCGCTGGGCGCCAAACAGGTCGATCTCCCAGCTGGCGTCCAGGCCGGCCTGCCAGGTCTGGCCGCGGCCGGCACCTTCGGTGGCGCTGCCTTGGGCGCTGGCCGTGGCACCCAGCGTGGGCCGGCCGCCGGCGGCCGCGCTGTCGCGCGCGGCACGGGCCTGCTGCAGCGCGGCAACAGCGTCGCGCACGCTGGTGTGGCGGGCCAGGGACTGGTCAACCAGGCCGTCCAGCGTGGCATCGCCGAACAGGCGCCACCAGCCGGTCAGCGCAGTGGCTGCTGGGGCGCCGCCGTCCGCGGCGGTGGCTGGCGACGGCGCTGCAGCCGCCGGCGCACGGGCAGGATCTGGCGCCGCAGGCATCGGACCGCCCTCTGCCGGCGCCGGGCGGCTCCAGGCACCGGGCAGTTGCCAGGTCACCGGGGGCGCGGTGGCGGCGGGGCCGGGCACAGTGGCACAGCCAGTCAGGGCCAGCAGCAGGGCGGCAAGATAGGTGTTGCGCAGGGGCGGGTTCACGCTCCCAATTCCACGGCCAGCGCGTCAAGCCCGTATCGATACTTTGTAAAGCGCTGGCAAACGCCGCCGGGCCGCAGCCCGGCGGACAACGCCAGGAGCCTGTTGATGAAGATCGCCTTTGCCTCGTGCATGTCCAGCACCGTGTTCAAGCAGCAGCCGGTGTGGGACCAGATCGCCGCCCAGAAGCCCGACCGCCTGGTGCTGCTGGGCGACAGCATCTACCTCGATGTGCCCTGGGCCGAGGGCAATGTCCACCCCAAGACGCTGGGCACCGGCGATTTTTTGACCCATGCCTGGAAGCGCTGGGCGGCGCAGGTCAACCACCCGGCCTTCCGGGCCCTGGTGCAGCAGGTGCCCACTGACGCAATCTGGGACGACCACGATTTTTTGTGGGACGAGAGCTACCAGGAAGGCGCCGTCAACGACCGCCGCTACACCGACCTGGTGAAGGTGTCGGACGCGCTGTTCAACGCTTTCCGCGCGGCGCTGGCGGCCGGGCTGAAGACGGCCGACGACTTTCCCACCAGCATCAGCGACTGGCGGCTGAACCAGCTCACCGCCCAGCCGCCGGGCTACCAGCTGCGCCACCTGGCGCCAGACGTGAAGCTGCACCTGACCGACGGCCGCAGCTGGCGCATCCGCCAGCAGATGCTGGGCGCCGCGCAGCGCACGCAGATCGAGCAGGCCATGGCCCAGGCGCCCGACGCGCTGCACCTGCTGGCCAGCGGCTCGGTGGTGCGCGGCAACGACGACGCCCAGTGGCAGGGCTTTGACGACCACGTCTGGCTGCTGGGCCTGGCCCGCCAGTACCGCATCCTGGTGCTCAGCGGCGACATCCACCGCAACCGCTTTGACAGCGTCGACCTGGGCGCTGGCCGCTGGCTGTTTGACGCCACGTCCTCGGGCGCGGCGGTCTACACCCTGGTGTCCACCGGCGAGGCCGAGCAGAACTACGGCCTGGTGGACATCAGCCCGACCACGGTGGCGCTGAGCTTCTACCGCTTTGGCACGCCCGACCCCAAGGTGCCGGCCCGCTTGATCGACCGCGGCGCCTGGCGCCTGCGCTGACGCAGCGGCGTGCCGCCGTTCAGGCCAGGCGCCGCGCCCGGTACAGCATGTCCAGCGTGATGTGCCGCACCTCGGTCTTGCTTTGCGTGATGTGGGCGCGCAGCAGGCGCTGGGCCTCGTCGCCGCGGCGCCGGGTGATGGCGCGCACGATGCGGGCATGCTCGTCGTAGGTGGCTTCCACGCGCGCCGGCTTGGTGAAATCCAGCCGGCGGATGATGCGGATGCGTTCGGTGATTTCGCGGTGCACGCGCGCCATCTCGCGGTTGCCGCTGCCCTGCACCAGCAGGCTGTGGAAGGCCTCGTCGGCCTGGCCCACGGCGGCGGCGTCGCTCAGGCGCTCGGCCTCGGGCGCCAGCCACAGCTCGGCCAGCAGCTTCAGCGCCGGGCGCTCCTCGGCCTCGGCCAGGTGCTGCACGGCGTGGCACTCGATCAGGATGCGCAGGTCGTACAGCTCGTCGAAGGTGTCGAAGTCCAGCGGCGCCACCTGCCAGCCCACCTTGGGCAGCACCTGCAAAAAGCCTTCGCGCTCCAGCCGCTGCAGGGCCTGGCGCAGCGGCGTGCGGCTGACGGCCAGGCGCTGGGCCAACTCGCTCTCGCTGCAGCGGTCGCCGGGCATCAGCGCAAAGTCAAAGATCAGGTGCTTGAGCTGGGTGTAGGCCTGGTCGGCCAGCGTGGCCGGCTCGGCGCTCACGGGGGCATCGGTCACAGGGGCCAGCAGGGCCTTGGCGCGCGCAGCCGTCATGTCAGTCGTCCATGGCGCCAGACGCCACCCGCGACACCGGAATCAGGCCGAAGCCAGCGAACGCCGCGGAGCCGGCTTCGCCGGGCCGCTGGCGTTGCCCCCTGGAGGGGGCGCGCGAAGCGCGTAGGGGGTGGGTCATGTCGGGGCGATGATACGGGCCGGGCTCGGGCCGTCGCACAGTACGGCGGGATCACCGCGCCGCACGGCGGGATCGCCGGTCACCGCCGGGTGCAGGGTCACGGCGCGCCCGCGCTGCTGGCCGCCGCGCGGTAGGCGCGCCAGCCGCCGTGGTGGCTGATGTCGGTGGCACCGGCCAGGGCTGCACCCTCGCAGATGAAGCCCTTGACCCAGCGGCCGTCGGCCAGCTGCACCGAGCCCAGGCCCAGCGGCGGCGGGATCAGCGCCAGAAAGCTGCCCAAGGCGGCCAGCGGCAGCTCGTAGACCTCCAGCGCGATGGCCACGCCGCCCGTGTCGCCGCCCGTGTCGCCGCCTGCGTCACCGTCCACCACGCGGGCCAGGCCCGGCTTGGGCGGCACGGTGCCGGGCAACGCGTACAGCCGGTAGGCCGGCGCGGTGGTGGTGGCCTGCAGCAGCCGGGCGCCGCGCTCGACCAGCTGGCCGTGCAGCGGCATGCCGGCCAGGTGGGCGCCCAC
>Ga0302322_100004131_pt1 | contig 12564 bp, 8 predicted proteins | sample Fen_T0_2_FD_203757 | JGI IMG/M metagenome (GOLD analysis project Ga0302322, IMG submission 203757) | Peat permafrost microbial communities from Stordalen Mire near Abisko, Sweden - Fen_T0_2 | ecosystem: Environmental > Terrestrial > Soil > Wetlands > Permafrost | place: Sweden: Abisko...
GGCCTCCGGACCTTCCTCACCTGGAACCCAGGCATGCAGTACGGCACTCGCCGTCGAAGCCTCCGACTCGACGGCCAGCGGACGGCCCGAGATCAGCACCAGGACGACCGGCGTTCCGGTTCGCGCGACGGCCGCGACGAGTTCGCTCTGGCGGCCGGGCAGGCCGATATCCATTCGATCGCGTGACTCGCCGCAGGTGCAGTCTTCCGTTAGGCCGGACTTGTCGCCGACCACGACGATGGCCACTTCGGCGCCCGCGGCCGCGGCAACGGCCGCGTCTATCTCGGCGTCATCGCCACCCAGGATCCCGCAGCCGGGGGCGTAGCGAACGTCCGTCGACGGCCCGAGACGTCCACGGATCGCGCTCAGGATCGTCGCGTGGCCGCTCAGTTCATCCTCGACCCTCAGCCAGTCCGGCAGTTTCGAGCCGAACCCGCCCATCTCGATGAGGGCCTCGATATGAGCCGCGTGAGCGTAGTCTCCGAGCATGTTGCGTGCGCTGTCCGCCGACGGACCTATGACTGCGATGCTCTTCACGCCGGGGCGCAAGGGCAGCACGGCGTCGTTCTTCAGCAGCACGACCGAATTGCGAGCGATATCGCGGGCAAGGGCCCGATCATCCTCGAAGGGCAGGTCGGCCTTCTCCGGCGTCACGTACGCCTGGTCGAACAGCCCAAGCTCGAACTTGGACCGGAGGACGCGCGCGACGGCGCGGTCCACGATCTCCTGAGAGACGAGACCTGCAGTCACAGCTTCCTCGAGCACGGCACCGTAGAACACCGTTCTCGGAAGCTCCACGTCGATCCCAGCCTCGAGCGCCAATGAGGCGGCCGTTGGGCCGTCCTGCGTGAGGCCGTGCATGGTCATGATCTCGTCGATGCCGGAGTAGTCCGAAACGACCGTCCCCTCGAAGCCCCAGGCGTCCCGAAGCAGTTCGGTGAAAAGGTACTTCGAAGCGACGCACGGAACGCCGTCCACGTCGTCGTAGGCGTGCATCATCGACCGAAGGCCGGCGTCGCGAACCGCCGCTTCGAACGGGAAGAGGAATGAATCGACCAATTCGCGCGAGCCGATGTGCGCCGGAGCGTGGTTCATCCCGCCTTCGGGCAGGCCGTGCCCGACCATGTGCTTGCCGGTGGCAATTACGCCGTCCACCGCCAGATCTGGGCCCTGGATACCGCGGACATAGGCGGAAGAGAGCTCCGCCACCAGGTAGGTGTCTTCGCCATAGGTTTCCTCGACCCGGCCCCAGCGCGGATCTCGGGTGATGTCCAGGATCGGCGCGAGCGCCTGGTGAGCACCGGCCGCCCGTAGCTCCCGGCCGAATCGCTCGGCCATGGTCCGGACCAGATCGGGTTCCCAGGTCGCGGCCTGCCCGATCGACTGCGGGAAGCAGACAGAGTCGCGAGCGAGGAGGCCGTGAAGGCACTCCTCGTGCACGATCGCGGGAATCCCCAACCGTGTCTTCTCGGTCAGGAACCGCTGAATTTCGTTGGCGGTTTTGGCGGCGCCGCGCTGTCGCAAGTTCGTGGCGCCGGCCAATCGGGTTATCTGGCCGATGCCCTGAATAATCAGGGCATCGGCTTTCGCTTCGTCGAAAGCCTCGTCTTCGAGGATTTCGTGCGACCAAACGGACGTCAGCTGGGCAAGCTTCTCCTTCAGGGTCATCCTGCCCAGCAGGTCGCCGACTCGCTCCGAAATGCCCTCTCGAGCATCTCGATACTTGGGCTGGGCGGACATGCTCAGCCCTTCACTCCGCCAGCCGTGAGACCGCTGACGAGCTGGCGCTCGGCAAAGGCGTAGAACACGATCGCCGGGAGGATCGCTATGACTGTGTAGGCGAGGATGCGTGCCTGGTCGGACACGTACTGGGTCGAGAAGTTCATCACTCCCAGCGGCAGCGTCCACTGGTCCGCTCCCTGGAGTACGACCAGCGGCAGAAGGAACGAGTTCCACGTGCCGACCACGGCCAGGACGCTGACGGTTGCCAGCGCAGGCTTGGCCAGGGGCAGCAGAACACGCCAGAAGAACCCGAAGGTGCTGCAGCCGTCGATCTTGGCCGCATCCTCGAGTTCAACGGGGATGCTCTTGAAGAACGGCCTCAGGATGATGATCGTGATCGGCAGCCCGAAAGCCGCCTGCGGCAGGGCAACTCCCAGAAGATTCGCGTCCAGCCCGACCTGCTTGATCAGCACGTACAGCGGCAAGATGGCCACGGTCAGCGGGAACAAGAGGCCGAGTGTGAATAGCGTGTAGACGGCTTCGCGGCCCGGGAAGACCATACGGGCGAACGTGAACGCCGCAAGAGACGCGAAGGTAACCGTGGCTCCCACGGCAACGACGGCGATGATCAGGCTGTTGGCAGCCTCTCGCCAGAAATCGCCGGCGTTCGCACCGAACAGGACGTCGGTGTAGTTGGAGAACACCCACTCGGTCGGCAGGACCGAGGCAGGATCGCCAACGAGTTGGCCGTTCGACTTGAAGCCACCGAGGATCGCATACACGATCGGGACCAGAATCGCGGCGGCAACGGCCACAAGAATCGCGTACCGAGCAATCTCCCAGATTCCCAGTCGAATCGATCGCACGGTGCGCTGAAGTAGGGATGTAGTCGGAATGGCGCTGCTGGCAGCTGAGTTGGTGGTCATGTCACTACCCATTCGTCGTCAGGGCGCCTTCGACATCGCGCCGAAGGACGAGGCGTTGGTAGCCAAGGGCCACAACGAAGCAGAACACGAACAGCAGCACCGCAACGGCACTGCCGGCGCCCATAGATTGGTTCGTGAAGCCCGTTTTGAACATGTCGAGGGCCATCGTGCCCGAGGCGTCGACCGTGGCTCCCGAGGCTCCCATTGTGATGGGCCCTCCGCCTGTGATCACGAAGACCAGGTCGAATAGCTGGAGCGCGCCGATTATCGAGAGGAAGACGGAGACCCGGATCGTAGGCCCGAGCAGGGGCAGCGTCACATAGCGGAATGCCTGCCAGCGGCCGGCACCATCGATAAACGCAGCCTCTTCGATCTCGCGCGGAATGCCCTGCAACCCCGCCAGGAGAATGATCAGGTGGAAGCCGAAGTACTTCCACGAGATGATTATGAAGAGCGTGATCATCACGAAGGTCGGGTCACCCAGCCAGTCCTGGATCAATCCCCCCGCCCCGACGCCCTTCATCCCCGAGTCGATCACTGCGTCCGGCTGCAATAGGAGCCTGAAGATAACGCCGGTGATCGCTTCCGAAATCACGTACGGCAGAAAGAAGATCAGTCGGAATAGCGCACGCCCGGTAAACCGGCGGTTCAGCAGGACCGCCAGCCCGAGCGAGAACGGAATCTGGACCAACAGGGACAGTGCTACGAGCAACAGGTTGTTCGAAACCGCCGTCCGGAAGGTGTCGCTGCCGAGTGCGGCGGCGTAGTTGTCGAGGCCCACGAACTTGTCGAGAGGCCCAAGACCAGTCCAGTCGTAGAAGCTGTAGTGCGCGGCCTGGGCGACCGGGACAAGCACGAACAGCACGAACATGAACAGGGCCGGCGCCAGGAACAGGAGAATAGTCAGCCTGCTGGCCAACAATCCGCTCCTGCCCCGCGGTCGTGCCGTCAATGCAGTCATCAGCGTCCTCAGCTGCGATAGAACGGAGCGGGTCGGCGTTGGCCGACCCGCTCGTTGTCCTCCTGGGAGAACTCCGTGGTGAGGTGCGAACTACTTCGCGCTTGCCACGGTGGTGATGGCCTGGCAAACCTTCTCCGGAGTGGAGGCGCCGAGGAACAACGCGATGGTCGCGTCGTTGATCGCGGAGCCGACCTTGGGCGTGGTGACCTGGTCGAGGTAGAGCTGGACGAACTTGGCCTTGCCGAGTCCGTCAGCAACCATCTTGAGGTTGGGGTCGGTGATGGCGCCCTGGGTGCCGGCGACCGGCGAGAGGCCGACGCCGTTCTTGTTGATCAGCGTGGCCTGAGCCGGCTGAGCCATGAACTTGAGGAATTCGATCGCTTCGGGCGGGGCATTCTTGCCGACGGCGTAGCCGTTACCGCCACCGACACCGTCGGTCGCAGCGCCGGTGCCACCATCGACTGCCGGGAAGGCGAACCATCCGAGCTTGTCGCCGAGGCCCTTCTTGGTGGTGCTGTCCGCAGCCTGGGTCGTCGGGGCCCACTGGCCCATCAGCTCCATGGCGGCCTTGCCGTTACCAACAGCGGCGGCCTCGTTGTCGTAGGTCGCGCTCTTGTAGCCGGCCTGGTACGGATTGAGGGCGTTGAGCTTGAGGACTTCCTGGCCGGCCTTGGTGCAGGCGTCGGTGTTCCAGTTGCCCGAGGCGATCATCTTGGCGAGGTTGTCGCCGCCGCCGATGCGGAGAGTGAGGTACGTCCAAAGGTGCATGGACGGCCACTTGTCCTTGCCGGCGATGGCGAGCGGGGTGATCCCGGCGGCCTTGAGCTTGGACACGTCGGCGAGGTAGTCGGTCCAGGTCGCCGGAAGGGTGGTGATACCCGCCTTGGCGAAGAGGTCCTTGTTGTACCAGAAGCCGATGATGCCGAGGTCGTTCGGAATGCCGTAGACCTTGCCCTCGAACGACCAGCCGCTGATGCCGCTTACGGTGTCCTTGATGTCAGCGACGTCGGCGGTGATGTCCTTGAGCATGCCCTGCTTGGCCTGCTCGGCCAGAGTGCCGCCGCCCCAGGACTGGAACAGATCCGGCACGGTGCCGGACTGCATGGTGGTGGCGAGCTTGGTCTTGAAGGCCTCGTTCTCGAGGATCGTGATGTTGATCTTGACGTTCGGGTGAAGCTTCATGAAGTCCGCAGCGAACTGCGCGTTCATGGACTTGCCCGGATCGGTCGTGCCGATGTGCCACCACTCAATGGTGACCGGCTTCGCCGTCGGAGCCGGCGTCGCCGTGGGCGCCGTCGTTACGGCGGCCTGAGTTGGGGCTGTTGTCGCTGTGCTCGAGCACGCGCCTGCAACCAGGGCGACGAGTGCCACTCCGCTGAGGAACCGCTTCGGAACCAGATTCACTCCCTATCCTCCTTCGATGCCGTCGTGCTGGCGGTCGCACTCTCAATGGTGACGGAACCGCTCACGATCAAGAACACGCCAAGGCCATTCCTCGGCCAAACGCCTCCCCCAATCCCCACACTCCTTCTGGCCCGTGAGGGTTGCGGACGGGCGCATACCTATGTAGCATACGCATGCCTTGCCAGTCAAGGGCGCGCAGGATCTTGTGGGCCCCCAATATGGACGGCAAGAAATCTCGCCGACTTGCAATAATCATGTAGGGCGAGAGCACAAATTACGGTCGTCCGGAGGGCATGCCCTAGGCCTGCGGCAACAAGCGGATGCGCGAAAGCCGCACTGCTCCGTCGGCAGTCTCACAGGCGTGAAACCAACGCACCATCTCGTTCGTGGAGGTCTGCACGATGGTCCTGACAAAGAGCGGCGCTGCTGGAGAGGCGTATCGACCGACCAAGGCTGACAAGTTCAGCTTCGGGTTGTGGACGGTCGGTAACTCGGGTCGCGACACGTTCGGCTCGGAGACGAGGGCTCGGCTGGAGCCGAACGACAGCGTCCGAAAGCTGGCGGAACTCGGCGCGTTCGGCATTTCGATGCACGACGACGACCTGGTCCCCTACAACGCCACTCCTGCCGAGCGCGACGCCATTGTCGGACGCCTCAAGAAGACTCTTGCCGACACGGGCATGGTCGTGTCGATGGCGACGACCAACCTCTTCGGCCACCCCGTCTTCAAGGACGGAGCCTTCACGTCGAACGATCGAGCGGTCCGTCGATACGCCATCGCCAAGACGATGCGCTCCATCGACATCGGGGCTGAGCTCGGCGCGAAGATCTACGTCTTCTGGGGCGGCCGCGAGGGTGTCGAGGCCATGGCCTCGAAGCGCCCCGGGGACGCCCTGGATCGCTTCCGCGAGACGATGGACTTCCTGTGCGAGTACGTGATCGACAAGGGCTACGGGATGCGCTTCGCCATGGAGCCCAAGCCGAACGAGCCTCGCGGCGACACGTTCCTGCCGACCGTCGGCCACGCCCTGGCTTTCATCGGATCGCTGGCTCATCCCGAGATGGTCGGCCTCAACCCCGAGACCGCTCACGAGACGATGTCCGGCCTGTCCTTCTACCACGCGGTCGCCCAGACGATCTGGCACAACAAGCTGTTCCACATCGACCTGAACGGCCAGAAGATCGGCCGTTACGACCAGGATCTGCGCTTCGGCTCGGAAGGTATCAAGGACGCCTTCTTCCTGGTCAAGCTGCTCGAAGACTCCGGCTATCAAGGCCCGCGCCACTTCGACGCTCACGCATATCGCAGTGAGAACGCCGAGGGTGTATGGGCCTTCGCGGCCGGCTGCATGCGCACGTACCTGATCCTCAAGGAGAAGGCCAAGCGCTTCGACCAGGATCCGGAAATCCAGGCCGCTCTCAAGGCGGCATCCGTCGCCGAACTGGGCGAATCCACCGTCGGCAAGTACTCGGCGGCGGCCGCTCAGGCGCTCCAGGCGGATCCCGGGGATCCCGACAAGCTCGCTGTCCGCGGCTACGCCAACGAGCACCTCGACCAGCTGGTCATGGAACTGCTGATGGGCGTGCGCTAGATCCTTTCCGAGCGGAGCACGTCCATGTCCAAACTTGTCGCGGGAGTCGACTGCTCCACGCAGTCGACCAAGGTCGCCGTTGTCGATATCGAGACGGGTGAGATCGTGGCCAGCGGCCACGCCACTCACGAAGTCTCGGGGACCGGCGGCGCCCGAGAAACTCATCCCAACGTTTGGTGGGAAGCGCTTCGCCTAGCCCTGAGCCAGACCGAGATGGCCGCTTCCGTGTCGGCCATCTCGGTCGCAGGGCAACAACATGGGCTGGTCTGCCTCGACGCCTCGGGCAATCCGCTTCGTCCGGCAATGCTCTGGAACGACACCCGAGCGGCTGCCGACGCTGCGCGCCTGGTCGATGCTCTGGGCGGCCCTGCCGTCTGGGCGGAACGCGTCGGGCTGGTTCCCGTGGCCTCCTTTACCGCTTCCAAATGGGCCTGGCTCAGGCGACTCGAGCCGGACATGGCCCGGCGAACCGCCGCCATCAGGCTGCCCCACGACTACCTGACTGAGCGCTTGTGCGGCAACGGCGCGACCGATCGCGGTGACGCCTCCGGAACTGCGTGGTGGTCAACCGCCTCCGAGAGCTACCTCCCCGGCGTTCTGTCCTTGCCCGAGCTGGAACTTGAGCCCGGGCTTCTGCCTCGGGTCCTCGGGCCGACCGAGCAAGCCGGGACCGTTACCAAAGCGGCCGCCGACGCGACCGGCCTCTCGGTCGGAACCGTCGTGGGCCCCGGAACCGGCGACAACATGGGCGCGGCCCTTGGACTCGGGCTGACGCCCGGAATACCGGTCCTGAGCCTTGGCACTTCCGGAACCGTGTACCTCGTGTCCGAGACTCGTTCGGCCGACCCGACGGGCAACGTGGCCGGGTTTGCGGACGCCTCAGGGCGTTTCCTGCCGCTGGCGGCGACGCTCAATTGCACCCTGGCGGTGGACCGCATGGCGGCCTGGCTCAAGCTGGAGCGCGACGACGTTCAAGCCAGTGACGGGGTCGTGGCGCTGCCCTACTTCGACGGCGAGCGAACTCCCAACTTCCCGGATGCGGCGGCGGCCATCTTCGGCCTGCGCCACGGCACCGACCCGCGATCCATCCTGATGGCCACGTATGAAGGCGCGATCATCAGCCTGCTCGAGGCGCTCGATACGATCGAGAGTTGCTCCTCCGGCGTGAAGCCCGACGCACCGCTGGTCCTGATAGGCGGCGGAGCGAGGGGCGCGACCTGGCAGCAGGTCGCCCGTCGGCTGTCGGGGCGCGCGATATCCATCCCGACCGCGACGGAACTCGTGGCCATCGGGGCCGCGGTTCAGGCCGCAGCGACACTCGGTGGCGAGACTCCGGAAGCGGTTGCGGCGCGCTGGAATTCGAGCGGCGGCAAGTTGCTCGAGCCGGTTGCGAAGGATGCAGAGACGATTGCCCGCCACCGCACCGTCAGAGGCCGGGCGATTCAGGCCCTTACATCTGCAGGCTGAATTCGATCCTCCGAGCCACCACTAAAGAAGCCCTCCGCGGTCGACCGCCGGAGGGCTTCTCACTAGGTACTGGCGAGTCGCGACTCGCAATCGTTTAGCCGTGCAGCTCGGCCAGCTCACGCTGTGTGACTTCACCCGGCATCTTGCCCATGATGATCATGGCCAGGACTTCGTCCGTGGTTACGTCAGCCTTGTTGACCGTGCCGACAAGCTTGCCGTGAAGCATGACGCTGATCCTGTCGGCCAGATCGAAGACATCGTGAATGTCGTGGCTGATCAGGAAGATGCCGATGCCCTCTGACTTGAGCTGCTTGATGACCTCGCGGACCTGAGCCGTCTCGGCGGGCCCCAGGGCTGCCGTAGGCTCGTCCATGATCAGGATCCGGGCATCGAAGTGGATCGCTCGTCCGATGGCGATCGACTGGCGCTGGCCACCCGATAGCGACATGACGGGCACTTTGAAGTTGTGGAAGTTGGGGTTTAGGCGCCCGATCACTCTGCGCGTCGCGGACTCCATGGCGGCGTCGTCGAGGGAGCCGAGCCGGGACTTGAGCTCACGACCGAGAAAGAAGTTCGCGGCCGCATCCACGTTCTCGGCGAGGGCCAGGTTCTGGTAGATCGTCTCGACGCCGAGCGCCTTGGCGCCTCTCGGATTCAAGATCGTGACCGGCCTGCCGTTGATCAGGATCTGCCCTGAGTCGGCGGGATGTGCTCCCGAAAGCGTTCGGATAAGTGTCGTCTTGCCGGCGCCGTTGCCACCGACGAGGCCGACGACCTCGCCGGGCCTCAGGTTCACGGTAACGTCCTGGACTGCGTGGACGCCACCGAACGAGACGCAGATGTCTCTCAGTTCGACCAACGGCGTATCCGTGACCGCCGATGCGGCAACCGTCTCGGAGTTAGGGGAGATGCTCATCTCTTGCTCCTGGCCTACTTCGCGCGACGCTGGGCGACAGTGTCGAGACCGACCGCGAACACCAGGAAGCTGCCGATGGCGACATCCTGAAGGGGCGAGTCGAGACCTACGGTCACCATGCCGGACTTGAGCGACTGCATGATCACCGCACCAATGATCGCTCCCTGGATCGTGCCGATGCCTCCGGCGAACGATGTGCCGCCGATGACCGCCGCCGCGATGACGAGAAGCTCATAGCTCGTTCCGGTGCTGGTAACGCCGGCATCGAGTCGTGCCGTCTGGATGGCCCCCGCGAGACCGCACAGGATTCCCATCAGGACGAACGTTCCGAGAATCGTCCTCTTGGTGTTGATGCCGGCGAGTGTTGCGGCATCTGGGTTGCCACCGATCGCGAAGACGTACCTGCCGAAGGGCCGGCGGGTCGTCAGGAAGCCCATGACCAGGCCGATCCCAAGCAACAGCAGTACCGGCGCCGCCAAACCGACCGGAATGACCAGGCCGTCGGCGCTGATGTGGTGATCGGCGGCGAATTGCTGAGTCAGCAGGGGGGGCAGCGGGTAGTTGTTATATACAAACATCGCTCCCAGTACTGTCGCGCATCCGCCCACGATCAGGCTGATGAGAGCCCACTGGGGCCGGATCGGAAAACCGTAGGAGCGGCGCTTGCGCCGGCTCGTGATCAGCGCGTAGACGATCCCAATGCACAACACTATGCCGACTATCCAGGTCGGCCAGAACCCGATTGCTCCTTGCGGCAGGCCGCCACCAAGGATGGAGAAGTTCTTGTCCATGGGGGCGATCGTCTGGCCCTGCTGCAGTTTGAAGATCAAACCGCGCCAGGCCAGCAAACCGCCCAGGGTGACGATGAACGCCGGAATTCCGACATAGGCGACAAGGCCGCCGTGGATGGCTCCGATAATGGCGCCGACGACAACCGCCACCAGCACCGCAATGATCCAGATCTCGAACCCGCCATATGCCAGGTGGAGATTCTCGGTGAGCCACACCCTCTGGGTCATCGCGGCCATGTAGCCGGTCAAACCCATGATCGAACCGACCGACAGGTCGATATTGCGGGAGACGATGATCAAAACCATGCCTGTGGCCATGATCGCCACCGACACGCTCTGGACCGAGACGTCATAGAAGTTGCGGGGCGTCAGGAAGAGGCCGTTGGAGGCGTAGCCGAACCCAAGCCAGATGAAGATGAGAAACACAACCATGCCGGCCAGCCGCAGGTCGATCTCCATGGTTCGCGCCCCGAGCCGGAGCGCTCGGTACCCTGCAGCCGCCGAACCGGTCACCGGTCGTACGAGCCGTTCTATGGGCGTTGGCCCGCGGCCGGAACCGGGCGAGCTTGGTGTTTGGACTTCCCCCGAGACCTGAGTCATCGTCGCGCCTCTTCTGGTCACCACCGCTTTGACGTCACTACATAATATGCGCCCTGCGACGCCTTAGGCGACGCAGGGCGCACGACTCTACGCTAGAGCCTTGGACGAACTAGCAGCCCTTGACGGAGCCGGCAGTGACGTCCTTGCAGAGGGTGGCTGCGTCGATCCACTTGGCGTCGAGGACGACCTGGAGGTTGTCCTTGGTGATCGCCTGGGGGGTCAGCAGGATGGAGTTGATGCTGTTGCCACCGGGCGACGCGAACTTGGCGGCGGCCCCGAAGGAGGTCGACACCTTGTCAAGCGCCGTCTTCTTGGCAAGCGCAGCGGCGATTTCGCCGGCGGCCTGACCAAGCATGCGCGCGTCCTTCCAGACGTCGACCGTCTGGGTGCCGAGCGCGATGCGGTTCAGAGCGGCTGCGTCGCCGTCCTGGCCGGAGACCGGAACGGTGCCCGCCAGGCCCTGGGACTTGAGAGCGGCGATAACGCCACCGGCCATGCCGTCGTTCTCGGAGATGACGGCGTCAACCTTGTTGGCCTGAGCCGTAAGGATGGCGGACATCTCGTTCTGGGCGTTGGTCGGATCCCAGTTGTCGGTGTACTGCTCGGCAACGATGACGATCTTGCCGGCCGGGTCGGTCTTGCCAACATCCGGGACGCCGGCCTGAACCATACCTGAGCGGAGGAAGTCCGCGTTGGCGTCAGCCTTGTTGCCCTTGATGATGACGAAGTTGCCCGAGCTCTTGGCGGCGAGAACGGCCGTGGCCTGCATCTTGCCGACGAGAACGTTGTCGAAGGTGACGTAGAAGGCGCCCGGATCTTCGATCAGGCGGTCGTACGCGATGACCGGAACGCCGGCGTCGAGGGCCTTCTTGACGGCCGGCTTGATGGCGGTGCCGTCCTGGGCAAGGATGATCAGAACATTGGCGCCCTGGTTGATCAGAGCATCAACGTTGGAGGCCTGAGTGTCGGACGACGACTTGGCGTCGTTGGAGATGTAGCCGCAGCCGGCCTTGTCGAGAGCCGCCTTGATGGCCGGCTCGTCCCACTTGGCCCATCGCTCTTCCTGGTAGTTGTTCCAGGAAACGCCGACCTTGCAGGCACCGGCAGCAGCGCCGCTGGGGGCAGTCGTGGCAGAGCTCGAGCAGGCGCCGAACGAGAACAGGATTGCTCCCACTGCGGCAATAGAGGCTAGTTTGCGAGTGCTGATCATAGGTCCCTTCCTCCTGATGGATCCACTTTGCGCAAAGAACTCGACGTTGTCGATCGCGCTGGCCCTGCGGGGCCGGACCTCCTCTCCGCTAGCAGGTACCGAACCTCCTTCTAGAACCACCATGCCCGCCGTATCCGCAAGTGGCCGGAGATTCTCTGACCACCTTACATGACACATCGCCAACCTGGCAGCGGCACCTGTAACCGACGTGTGTCCGCGTTAACGCGCGCGAATGCGCACCGTCGATGCATACCTATGTAAGCATAGGTATGTTGGCTGAGTCAAGGTTTGACATTGGCGACACTCGGGTAACAATCGTCCCGTCGCAGCATTTCGCTCGACTGTAACGCTCCCGGACTTGGCCGGCTCAGCGATCGACCGCAACCAATTGCACCAAGGCAAGCATGGCCGAAGCGGCCCTTTCGAAACGGGCCGGCAAGGAGGACCGAACCAATGCGTGCCTCGCGTCCCAGGAACAGGATCATCGCCATCGTCGCGGCCGGATTCGTCGTAGCTGGACTGGTCGGCGGAATCGTCATGGTTGGACCGTGGTCGCACGGGGGCAATACGGTGCCCGAGCAGTCCGTCGCCCGCCGCTGGGACGAAGCTCTCTTGGACGCGATCCGCCGGGCCCTCCCCAACCCGCCCGTCCACGCCAGGAACTTATTCCACATGTCGGTGGCGATGTGGGACGCCTGGGCGGCCTACGACACCTCCGCGGACGGTTACATCGTCAAGGAGAAGGACACGGCCTCGGACGTGGCGGCCGCCCGCAAGGAGGCGATCAGCTACGCCGCCTATCGGGTTCTGACGTCACGGTTCATCAAGGCCGTCGGCGCCGAGCAGTCGCTGTCCGAGTTCGACGACTTGATGGACGCGTTGCACTACCCGCTGACCGTAACCACAACCGAAGGCCCCTCGCCCGCCGCGGTCGGGAACCGCATCGCCAAAGCCGTCCTCGACTACGGTCTCACC
>Ga0302322_100004132_pt1 | contig 12560 bp, 18 predicted proteins | sample Fen_T0_2_FD_203757 | JGI IMG/M metagenome (GOLD analysis project Ga0302322, IMG submission 203757) | Peat permafrost microbial communities from Stordalen Mire near Abisko, Sweden - Fen_T0_2 | ecosystem: Environmental > Terrestrial > Soil > Wetlands > Permafrost | place: Sweden: Abisko...
GCAACAGCAGCTCGAGTACGAAGACGCACAACTCGAAGCGCAAGCAGCCCGGGCCGAACGCGACGCCCTAGCCAAGCAGCTAGCCGAAGTGCAACGCATGGTCGCAGCCGAAGTCAGGGCAGAACTCAAACGGCAGGAAGACGTGCTGTACTTCCGTCGGTCGGCCCGGTCGCGACCCCGTAAAACGGGCTAGCCCCTAAGACACGACCCCCGACCCTGTTCGACGTCGGCCCCGTCCCCCGTGGGCTGTTTGGGTTGGGGGTCGTTTGCGTGCCGGCCGCGACACACTGTCAACAGATGTTGACGTTTCGTAAACGTCAACTAATGTTGACGCATGGCGCGAAACCCCTCGAGATATGACCTGTTAGAAACCGAAATTCAGCAGAACGCGACTATCGTCGCCCTGCAGGCGAAGCGGGTGCATGACCGGGCCGGGCACGACCCCCGAACGACGCAACGACTCGCAGCAGCCCGGCAGGCTGCGAACCTTGCAGCCCTCACGGTCGACGCCCTCGTGGTGCAAGCCTTTATGGACGGCCGGTCGTGGGGCGAAATCGCTGCAGCCCTTGGAACTAGCCGGCAGGCAGCGCACAAAAAATACGGCACGTATGTTCTGTCGGGCGTGTGGCATAGTGACTAGTGAAGGACCCGCCACGACGACGGCCGTGACACAGGCAGCCGGCGCCGGCTGTGTCGGGACACCTCGAAACGCGCCCCCTGTGGGCGCGTTTCACTTTGCCCGGCTAGAAACGTAGGACAACTGCACACACTTGAACTATGGCCCTATTCCCCCGGCGCAAAATGGCCGCAGTTGTCCCACAGACTGCAGCTGCGTTGTCGGGGGCGTGGTGGCAGGGCGCGGCCAATAACCTAGCCCCGTTCGTGCCGGCGTTCGCTGAAGACGGCCCCGTGACTCGCAATCTGGCCATGCGTATTCCGGCCGTCGCGAACGGTGTGCAAGTTATCGCCGGCACGCTGTCCTCGCTGCAGCTAGCAGCGTGGCGGGGCACAGAACAGCTAGCCGACCCGACGTTGTCCTCGTTCGTGGCGAACCCCGACCCGACCGTTCCGGTGTCGTGGCATTACGCGCAAACCTTGACCGACGCTGTCTTGCATGGCGTGGCCTATTGGCATGTTGTCGACCGTGACAGCGACGGCCGGGCGCGACGTGCGGTCTACGTGCCGAACGAAGACGTCGACATTTCCGACCTAGACAGCGACGGCAAAGCACGCATCGTGCACGACGAAATCGACGGCGCGAACCTGATTCAGTTTCTAGGCCCGGTCGCCGGGGGCATCTGTTTCGCCGGCAGCAAAGCCCTACGAACGGCGTACCTGCTCGAAGCTGCAGCGCAACGGTACGCAGTTATGGATATGCCTGCCGGCGTCCTTGAAAACACAGGCCTAGTCGACCTTGACGACACAGAAATAGACGACCTACTCACGAAGTGGGCTGAAGCCAGGCAGGCTAGCGCGACGGCCTACCTGAATGCATCTGTGAAATACACGGTCGCCCAATTCGACGCGACACAGCTGCAGTTAGTCGAAGCCCGACGCGAAGCCGACAGCAAAATAGCGCAGCTGTTGAACCTGCCCCCGTCCTACGTGAACGCGCCGGCTGCCGGCTCGAGCCTGACCTACGCGAACGTCACACAAAAACGACGCGACCTGCTCGACATTTCCCTAGCGCCATGGGTCGCGTGTATTCAGGACCGGCTGAGCATGGACGACGTCACACCCCGGGGGCAACGTGTGGCCTATGACCTGTCGGCGTTCTACCGTTCGGACCTGTCCGAACTAGTCACGACCGGCGTTGCCGGGGTCGCTGCCGGCCTATTCAGTATCGAAGAATGGCGCGCCATGGCAGCCCTTCCGACCCCGAACAATGCCCCGGCCCCGACCCCTCCCCCACAGGACGTGAACCCACAGTGAAACTGACTCTTAACGTGCCTGCAGCCGGCCTTCACGCGACCATGGCGACCCGGCAACTGTCCGGCGTCCTAGTGCCTTACGGGCCTATCGGTCGCACAAGTGCCGGCCCCCTACGGGTGCGGGCGGGGTCGCTGACCGTCGACCCGGTCGTGGTGCTGTTGACCGACCACGACACGACCAAACCTGCCGGCATTTTGGCAACCTACGTCGACGACGCTGTGGCCCTCACAGGTGTATTCAAGTTGCCGGCCGGGGTCGCACAAGCAGACGACGTCCTTGCCGCTGCAGCAGCCGGCCTACGCCCCGGCCTGTCGGTCGGCCTCGACGACGTCGTGACAGCTCTCGGCGCTGACGGTGTGCCCGAAGTCGTGTCGGCCCGGGTCGTCGAAGTGTCCTCGGTCGTCTTCGCAGCCTTTAGCGGTGCACACGTCACAGACGTAGCAGCCATGGCAGACGAAACGTCAACCGATGTTGACAGTTCTGAAACGTCAACCGATGTTGACAGTTCTGAAACGTCAACCGATGTTGACACTTCTGAAACGTCAACCGATGTTGACACTTCTGAAACGTCAACCGATGTTGACGCACCCGACCTCGAGCCGGCCCCCACACCCGACAGCGACGCTGTCGACGACACAGAACAGGACCCCGCTATGACGACCGAAACCGCAGCCGTCGACGGCACGATTCAGGCAAGCACGCCGCGCGCTGTCGTGACAGCCGGCCACAGGTCACCTGTGACCCTTGCCGCTATCGCGTCACGTATCGCAGCCCTACAGGGCGACGGGGCGCAGATTCAAGCAGCCCTGACCGATATCACCACGACCACGAACCCCGTCGCACCCGAATACATCTCGGAAGTATTCGGTCTCGTCGAAAACGGTCGACCGATTACACAGGCATTCGAGCGTGGCGACCTGACCTCAAACAAGGTGTCCTATCGCAAGTGGACAGCCCTGCCGGTCGTCGACCTGCAGTCAGCCGAAAAGGCTGAAATCGCGTCGGGTGCTATCGGGTGGGCATGGGACGAAGCCCTAGCAAAGACGTACGCCGGCGGCAACGACGTGTCGTTGCAGGACATTTGGTTTGACGCATCGGCGCTGACCGAATACTTCCGCGCGGCTGCAGAAGCCTACGCAATCAAAGCTGACGCGGCCGTGGCCGCTGTGCTGTTGGCTGACGGTACGCCGGTGCACGCCGGCACCACGGCAACGACGTACACGGCCCTTTATTTGGCCGGCCTTACGCAGCTGTTGACCCAAGGCCTAACCCCGAACGTGATTCTTGGCGGGTCGGCTGTCTACGTCGGCGCAATCACTGAAGGCCTCGCAGCCGCGAAGCTCGGCGGGTCGTTGCCTATCGCGACCCCGACGTTCATCGCGAACCCTGCCATTCCGGCCGGGACGCTGATTATCGCCCACAGCAGCGCAGCTAAGACGTGGGAAGTGTCCGGGTCGCCGGTGCGTATGCAGGTCGCGAACGTGGCACAAGCCGGCGTCGACGTCGGCGTTGTGGGCGCGTTGGCAACAGCTGTGCTCAAGCCCGGCGCGGTCGCTGTTGTCTCGGCTACAGCTGCCTAAACCCCCTTTGACGTCACCCGGTCCCGGCTAGTTCCCGAGACGCGACCGGGACCGGGTGACTCGAGCAGAACGGACGTATCCCCGTGACGTGGCTAACGGTTGACGCTGTGGCAACGTGGCTAGGCGTCGACCCCGACGACGGCCGGCTAGTTGTCTGTGTCGACGCGGCTGCCGCATGGTGTGAACGTAACTGCCCCGGCAACGACTACACGACCCCCACAGCCGACACGCTGTTAGGGGCTACACAGTTAGCGGCCCTGTTTTATCAGGCACGCAACGCACCTATCGGCCTGGACAGTCTCGACCAATTAGCCGACACGTCACAGGACTACGGCAATCAGCTAGGCGCGACCTATCGACTGTTGCGGTATCGCATGCCCCGGGTCGGCTAATGGGCACGACCGAACCCTACGGCGACGGCCTATATGACGCCGGCCCTTACGGGGCTTTATCTCAGGGCGTGTATGTGGGCGCACTTGACGCCCTTGTGGCGTTGCTAGCCGACGACTTGCCAGATATCCGCGTGACCCGCGACCCGTCTGCAGCTGTGGCCCCGTGTGTGCTTGTGGGTTTCCCTACCTCGTTCGGTTTCACTCAAGGGGGTCGGCTTATGTCGGTGCCCGTGGTGCTGTTGCACTCACCCCCGGCTGACCTGTCGGCCCTGAATTGGCTACTAGACGGGGTCGAAGCGTTGGCGTTCACGTTAGGTAGCACAGCCGGCGTCGTCGTCGGCCCGTCTCAGGTCGGCGCACTCACTTACCCGTCTGTGACCATGACGGCCGAAATTACCGTTCCCCTGAAAGGACTTTGACCATGGCAGGCCTCAAAGACTCACGTCTTGGACCGGGCACCCTGACACTCGGCGCGGTCGAATACGGTGCACAGATTCCCAATGTCACCTTGACCCCGTCACAAGAAAGCGTCGACGGTGTGGCCACGTTGGCCGATATCACCCCCACGCCACAGGTGACGACGTCGTGGGAACTCAAAGGCAAGGCCATTCAAGATTGGGAAGACGCGGCCGGCCTGACGAACTACCTGTTCGACAACGACGGCGACACGGTCGCGTTCGTGTGGACCCCGAACACAGCGAAGGGCGTGGCCTTTGCCGGCGACTGTGTCGTGGTCGCTGTCGAAATCGGTGGCGACGTGAACGTGCAAAATACGTCGGACTTTGCCTTTGCAGTTAAGGGCACCCCGACCCGCACAGCCGGGGTCTAACCCGTGTTCGTTCTCAAGTCAGTCGTGCACTACGTCGACGGCCACAGCGTCGACGTCGTCAGTGACCAATGGTCGTTAGGACAGTGGGCGCGGTACGCGAACACACACGGCATGAACGGCGACCCCAAAGACGCCGGCTACCTGTCGATTCTGTTTCTGCGCTATTGCGCTTACGCGACGTTGTTTCGTGACAGTGTCGCGACGGGCCGGCCCACGTTTGAGACGTGGGATAAAACCGTGATCGAAGTTGAACAGGTCGACGACGAACCTGTGGACGTGGACCCTACGAACCCGGCAGCATCGGGCGACTCATAGCGCAAGTCGCTATCCGGTTGCGTATGTCGCCGGGGCAGGTGTGGGCCATGGAGCCGCAAGACCTCGCGACGGTGCTCGAGCTACTGCAGGAAAGGTGAGCGGCCATGGTGAACGGTGCCGGCCTCAACATTTCTATCGACGGTATCGACGCATGTATGCGGTCGTTTGGGCAGCTCGAGGGTGAGCTACGCAAAAACGCGAACGGTGAACTACGCGCGGCCTCAAACAAAATCGGTCGGCTTATTCTTGGTCAACTAGGCCCCGCAGCCCTCGAAGCGTCGGCCCCGCAAGCCCTCAAGGTCGCCGGCGCGGCCCGTATCAAATCTGACCGTTACGTGGTCGTGCGGGTGCCCCAAGTTAATACGAAACTTTCTGGGACCGTGGGCCGTAGCCGGGGCCGGGCGTACGTCAAATATCAAATCGGGTGGGCCACTGAAACAGGCTCGAGTTACCCGCAGTTTCGCACCCCGACCGGGTCGCCCGGGTGGATACGTCCGAACCGTGACAGGTGGGCCAAACTCGCGATACCCCTGTACACGAAAGCCATTGGCGACCTTATGACGAAGTACGGGCTACGGCCATGAGTAGCCCCACGTCCATTCTGATTAACGTCGGCGCGCGTGTGTCCGGTGCTATCACCGAACTCAACAAGGTCGACAAGGCGTTAGCTAATCAGTCAACAGCTGCACAACGTCACGCCGCGACCTTGAACAAAGCCTCAGTCGTGGCGGCAGCTGCGTTCGTAGCTATGGGCGCGGCAGCTGTGTCGTGGGGTAAAGCGGCCATGGCTGACCAAGCCGGGCAAGCCAAACTAGCCAAGTCACTCAAAAACACCACGGGCGCGACGGCCGCACAAGTCAAAGCCGCTGAAGCGTGGATAACGGTGCAAGGCAAAACTAAGGGCATAGCCGACGACGAACTACGCCCGGCGTTGCAGTCATTGGCCACAGCTACCGGCGACGTCGACAAAGCCCAAAAACTAGCCGCACTAGCCATGGATATTTCGGCGTCACGCGGGGTACCTGTGGCCACGGCTGCAGATGCAATAGCGAAGGCCTACTCAGGGCAGACGTTGGCTCTAGGCAAAATGGTGCCGGGCATCGACCGGACCATTCTCAAGTCGGGCGACTTTGCCAAAGTGCAAGGCGAAGTGGCACGCATTGTGGGTGGGCAAGCAGCGGTCGCAGCCGACACAGCAGCCGGCAAACAAGCAAAACTCACTGTCGCCATATCTGAGACCACCGAAGGTATCGGCGCGGCCCTGCTGCCGGCGTTCTCTGCCCTGTTAGGCATCTTGCAGCCGGTGGCCGAATGGTTGCAAACGAACGCAGACAAACTAGGGCCGTTGTTTATCGCGACTATGGCCTTCGCCGGCGCGGTCGTCGCAGTCAATACGGGCATGAAAGTGTGGACCGCTCTCACGAAGGCGTGGAAGGTCGTTCAACTTGTGGCGACCGCTGTCCAATGGCTGTGGAACGCTGCCATGGCTGCGAACCCGGTCGGCCTGATCATCATCGCCATCGTCCTACTAGTGGCCGCGATCGTCGTCATGTGGAAAAAGTTCGCATGGTTCCGCGACATTATTAAAGGCCTACTAGGTGGTATCGCGAAAGCGTTCAAGTGGTATTTCGGTCTCGTCAAGGGCTATATCCAAATCGTCATCGACGCTGTGACGTGGGTGTGGGACAAACTCAAAGGCGTCGGGTCCTTTATCGCCGGCCTGTTCGGCGGGGGCACAAAAAAGGTCGCAGTCTCCTACACAGCTAGTCAGCAGGTCCCCGAATATTCGGCGGCCTCACGCATGTCTGCTGCAGCAGCACCCACGGCGACCCCGCAAGCAGCAGCGTTCACCCCGGTCGTGTCTGACGAAGCCATAGCCCGGGCCGTCGCGAAAGTTATGGCGCGTTCTGATGCACGCAACGGTCGCACCGTGTGGGCGACCTAATGGCCGACACCCCGACCCCCTCAGACGTCACGTCGTTGCAGATAGCCGGCGTGGACGTCGACCTTGCCTCTGTGCTGTATGCGCTGACCTACAATCACGGCCGCGCAGACGTAGCCGACCAAGGGTCGGCCTCGAGTTGCACCCTGACCTTGCAAGCCCCCGGGCTAGTGCTCGACTCTGCACAAGTAGGGAACACCTTAACCGTCGAAGTCGTCGGCCTGCCGGCCTTTGCCGGCGATATCACTGACGTCGTCCTCACGCACCCGACCGTCGCAGCCGGCGACCCGGTCGTGGCCCAATATGACCTGACCGCGGCCGGCGTCCTCGCCCGGTCAGGGGTCGCCCCTGTCGGGGTCGATACGTGGCCGACCGAAACCGCACACGACCGCGCGTTACGTGTCCTAGCCGACACGGCCCTACCTGCTGTTGTCCAAGGTGGGGGCGCGTTGTCGGTCCTTGCACGCGACCCCGACCCGACCGACGCCCTCACAGCTCTAGGGGAATTAGCAGCCGACACGGGCGCGGCCCTAGTCGACACCCCGGCCGGCGCTGTTCTGCTGCAATACCTTGACGCCCGCTCTATCGGGACCGTGTTTACCTCGTGGGCGCAAGTGGTCGGGTCGTGGGCTGCGTTCGTGGGGTCGTGGGCGCTAGTGGTCGAACCTGTCGCGACGCCCCTACTCATTCCGGCCGGCGCGGTCGCGTTCGAACCGGAATGGTCCTCACGTCTAGGCGGGGTCGTTAACGACGTGTCGTTGTCCTACGGGATAGCACCCGACGCCGGCACACAACCGACCTACACAGCCGACGACCCCGTAAGTGTGGCCGCGCGTGGTCGCCGGCATTACGGGGCGTCGACGAAACTAGCCGACCTCGAGTCGGCTGTGTGGCGAACACAACTCATTCTCAGCCGACAGGCAGAACCCCGGTGGACCTTAGGCGGGGTTTCGGTCCTCATGTACTTACTTAACGAATGGACCAAAGCAGCTGTCGTTGCCCTGCAAATAGGTGACCGGGTCGCCCTCGAGTCGCTTCCGGACCCGGCCCCCACAGCCCCGGGGTTTCTCGTGGTCGAAGGGTGGCAAGACAGCCACACGCCCGGCTCAGGGTACGTGCGTACGTTCTCACTGTCCGACCCCCGCATGTCGTTCGCAGTTGTGACGTGGCAAGGCCTCGTGACGAACCCCGTGACATGGGCACAGGCACAAGGTACGTGGGTCGACCTCATGACCGCGACCGACCTCACCCGGGCATATGCCGGCTACGGCTACGGCCCTTATGGAAGTGGGAATTATGGCACCTCTTAACCCCCCAGCAGTCGGGTCGTCCGGGTGGGGCACAGCCCTCAACGCATACCTAGCCGAACGCGCAACCCTGACCCCGAACGCTGTCACAATTACACCGGCGACGCCGATTGACCTACCTGTGCCGGCAGTTATCGGGCCGATTGACGCGGTACGTCTTCCGTTCCCGTCCGTCATTGTTCCCCCGTCCGGGCGGGTCCTCGTGGAATTTCAGATGTACTTGCGCGCACCGACCACGTCCACGACATTTCTGTGGCTCAAAGAGAATGTTGACGACTACCTGGGATATCAGGGGGTCCCGCTGGCTGTTCTACCGGCCCTGACCCCGTGGCGCTATCGCGCTGTGATCGAAGGACGGACCCCGGGCAGGGCCACTGACTTTGAGCTACGGGCGCTATCGACGGTCGCGAACGCGATGTTCCTGCAACTGGTGCCCCTGTTCCCGTCGACTATTTCTGTTACGCCACTAGGGAACTAACGAAAGGTCGTGTCGCCTTATGGGCGCAACGTCACAAGGTCTTCCGTACCCGGCCGCGTCTGACCCTGTCGCGCAGGGCGCGGACGCTATCAGGCTGTTAGCTGCAGCTGTCGACGCCCTCGTGGTGGCCGGCCTGCCGGTCCGTGTGAAAGCTGGCGTGTGCGTTATGCGGTACACAGCCGGGACCGTCCTCACTGAAGTCGTGCAGTACACGACCCCGTTCGCAGCCGGCGAGACGGTGCTGTGTTTCGTGTCCAATGGTGGCGGTACTCAGTCAGCGAAAGCAGTTATTCAGGCGGCCCCGTGGGCATCTGGCCTGCTGTCGCATATGAATATCCGGGCCTATAACGGCGACGGCGCAGCGTTCGCGGCCGGCGCAGCTGTCACGGTGTTTTGGGTTGCTGTGGCTATCCGTTCGACACAGGGCGGGGCGCGAACAGGGTGAGCACTCTAGGGACCTACTTACGTGGGTGTGGGTGGAGCGTCGACGACCGGCCGATAACCTCACGGCCTGGCCCGTTCGCACCTCGAGCGATCATGGTGCACCATTTCGCCGGCCCCGAAAGCCCCGCAGTTGCAGCAGGGCAAGCCGCGTATCTCAAAGCCACACACGGCGACGTGCCGGCCCCGACAGCGAACCTGTATTTAGACGTCACGGGCAAAGTGTGGGTGCTGTCGGCTCGAGCCGACTCGAGTCAATCCGAATTGGGGCGCGCAAATCACGCCGGCGCCGGGATATGGCCGGCGTCGGGTGCTGTCCTGCCACGCGACGAAGCCAACAGCTACAGCGTCGGTATCGAAGTGCAAAACGACGGCACGCACCCGCTGTCCGGTTTCGTGTTCGACCGGGTCGTGGCGTTGTGTGCTGACCTGTGTCGACGCTATGACCTGCCGGCTAGCCGGGTGCTAGGGCACAAGGAATACGCGCACGCCGGCTCCAATATCAAAATCGACCCCTTAAACGACTGCGACGACATACGCAACGCAGTCGACGACGAACTAGCGAAAGGCGCGGCTATGAGTATTAGCGACAGCGACGCAAAGAAAATCGGCGCGGCCGTGTGGGCTGCCATGCTGCAATCAGGGTGGCAAGACGACGGTGCCTTTGACCCCGCGAACCCGGTGCACCATACGGCCGCATGGTTCCTGGCGTCGGCGCGTGGCGCGGCCCTCGAAGCTGCGAACGGCGTGCACACAGCACAAGGGGCACAACGCGCGGCCGTGGACACAGCCGGCGACGGTACGCCGGTCTAAGCCATGAGCGAGACAGGTGAAGGGTGGACCGTGGACACGGCCCTGATTCACCTTGAACAAAAACTAGCGTTCGCGTTGCGTGCCTTAGACGAACGGTATTTAACGCAAACGAAAGCCCTTGACGCTGCGTTAGTGGCACAGCAAACAGCCATGCAAACAGCCTTTACAGCAGCCGACCGGGCAGTACAGGCAGCCCTCGAGTCAGCTGAGAAAGCCGTCACAAAAGCCGAAATCGCAGCCGAGAAACGGTTCGAGGCTGTGAACGAATTCAGGGGGCAGTTAGCCGACCAAGCCGCGCGACTGATGCCCCGCACCGAGTCTGACGTTCGCTTTAACGCTGTGGCCGAAAAACTCGACATTGAAACGAAGTGGACGGGCGAAAGGTTCGCGAACGTGTTTGCGCAGCTCGACACGAACAAGGGCCGTGACACAGGACAGCACGACGGGCAAGCCCGGCTGTACGCCACTATCGGCGCGGTGGGTGGCTGTCTAGGAATTGCGCTGTCGTTCGTGGCGCTAATCGCAGTATTCAGACAGTAAGGACACTGACCATGAACGCACGCGACCTCGTAGCCCTAGCCCTAGCCCTTATCGCCCCGTTGCTTGTGGGTCTACTCACGAAATCCTCGACCCCGTCAGGGCTTAAAGCAGCCCTACTAGCCGGCCTGTCGGTCGCTGTGGGAGTCGGCAACGGTTTCGTTAACACAGCACCCGGGCAGGTGTGGGAATGGCGCGCGGCCGTGGTCACAGCTGTCGTGGCGTGGGTCGTGGCTGTGGCAACGCATTTCGGCCTCTATAAGCCGGCCGGGGTCACAGCTCGACTACAAGCAGTCGGCCCGGCCGACCCGACAGGGTAAAGCCATGGACGCTGCAGAAATGGTGAACGGGCACGCTGTCCGACTGTATTGGGACCGCACGTCGTCGTCGTGGGTGCTGTGGTGCAAAACGTGTGACCTAGTCGAACAAAACGAACACCCGGCAGACGGTGTACGCGCCATGATGGCCCACACCCACACGGCCCTCACAGCACAGGTGGCACCATGACCCCGCTACCGGCTCGAGCCGTACCATTCACGCCCCGACTCGAGTCGGTAGACGTGGTTCCGTGTGGCGACTGTGCCTGCTGCGCTGCGACTCGAGCCATGGTCGACGACCTACTAGACGAAACCCCATACCGATATACGGACCTAGCCCGACACGGCGCGCGACACGCCCTAAAAGCCGTCTTGACGGCTTTAGACGCGTGGTCGTGACAGCCTTACGCGCAAGTAGACGAAAGGGGCACCCGGTGGCATACACGACCGCGATAGACGTGTCCTGCCCGACGTGCAACGTCGACGCCGGCGCCCTGTGTCTAAATTGGGTCGGGGGTCGCGACGGTAAATGGTCCGACCGACCCCGGGCAAGCGTGCACCCGAAACGCGAAGCAAAAGCGAAGCGGGTCGCCCGGCTCGTGCCTAACCCGGCAGCGTTGCGCGTCGTGGCACGCACCCGGCCCCGTATCACCGTGTCGTGTGACGACTGCGAATGGACCCGCGACTCTAACGCGCGGCACGCAGAACGAAACGCGCTCGAGCACCAAGCCAAACACCCCGAGCACACAGTCAGAGTGACGACTGTGTCGGTGCGTGTGTTCACACCCGAACCCGACCGAATGGAGCTGTTTGGACCGTAACGGCGCTTAGTTTCACCTGTCCGCCGATAACCGACAGGTGACCTCAAGGACCTCGCGTGAATAAGTGGCACGCGGTCGCAGTTAAGGCCTTCTGCGATATGGGTCGTGCAGTCTTGGCGGCTACCTCAGGCCGTCCGTTTCGTCATGCCTAAACGACGACGGACCCTGATTATGCACAGAGTCGGGCGCTTTGGAGGGAGCTCTGCCCCCTTTCTATGCCCCGACCCCTGCTGTTCGGTTTAAACCCTCACACGAACGCAGCTGCAGCCGGCAACGTAACCCGGTCGGCCCCTAGACAGTCAGATGCACAGGGGACACTCTGAAGGCACACCCGACGTGGACGCCACTAACCCGGACCCTGTGACCCGGTGCCTGCCTTAGTGCAAGGCGACGCCCGTGACAGTCAGGCTAGATATCACCACTATCAGTGTCGTTGCTGTGTGTTCGTGTGGGTGGCGTGGACTAACAGGAAGTAGCGAACAGGCCTGGTCGTTAGCCTCACGTCACGTGTACTGCAGCCACACAGACTCGAGCGACCGCACACAGGTAGCGAACGCACACGCAGCACAACGACGACGCGCATATGGCTAGTGCCCTAACCCCTAAGGGGTCCACTAGTGCATGGCGCAGACTACGTGCACAGATACTCAAACGCGACGGGCACACCTGTCGTTACTGTGGGTCGCCGGCAACGACCGTCGACCATGTTGTGCCGCGTGCCGCATGGACAGGACCCGGCGTCGACGCCCCGACAAATCTTGTGGCCTGTTGTCGTACATGCAACCTAAGAAAAGGCAGCCGACGTCGACGCAGAATTGCTGCACCTGTCGCTGATTCTTTGACAACGACTAGACAC
>Ga0302322_100004133_pt1 | contig 12559 bp, 11 predicted proteins | sample Fen_T0_2_FD_203757 | JGI IMG/M metagenome (GOLD analysis project Ga0302322, IMG submission 203757) | Peat permafrost microbial communities from Stordalen Mire near Abisko, Sweden - Fen_T0_2 | ecosystem: Environmental > Terrestrial > Soil > Wetlands > Permafrost | place: Sweden: Abisko...
TGCAGCAGCGCGTTGCCGTGCGCAACGAACGCAGCCGTCCCCTCGTCGAAACGCTGCACGCATTCCTGCAGGAGCGCCGCGCCAAGCTCTCCGGCAAGAGCGAGACCGCCAAGGCGATCGATTACAACCTCAAGCGCTGGGAGGTGTTCAAACGCTTCCTCGAAGATGGCCGGCTGTGCATGTCCAACAACGCCCCAGAACGTGAGTTGCGCGCCATCGCCGTCGGTCGCAAGAACTGGACCTTAGCAGGCTCCGACGAGGGCGGTCGCCGCGCCGCCGCCATCTACACGCTGATCCAGACCGCCAAGCTCAACGGCATCGATCCACAGGCGTGGCTCGCAGACGTCCTCGCCAGGCTACCCGATCATCCAGCGAGCAAGGTTGCCAACCTGCTGCCCTGGAACTGGAAGGCCGCAGCCATCCCCGCGGCTGCCTGATCGGCTTTGATCAACCCACCGGAACTCCCAGACCCAACCGACCCGCGGTCTTCACCGGATGCGTACAACTCATGAAACAAAACTCATGAAACAAAATCGTGGGGTCATGCTCGAGCGTATCCATCCGGCGAGTACCGCGGGGTAGCTGGCCCGCGACGTTCAAACGGGATGGAGCAAGCCGTCGGACCTGAGCGTGTCCATCGCTTCGACGAGGGTAAGGCCGCGATGCAGGCAGAACCATTCTCCGGTGTGGCGGTGCCACTGGAGGTCGAAGCGATCACGGCTGATCCAGTCGAGTCGGGCGAAGGGTGCGTCAAACTCCTGGCCCAGATTCTCCGGAAAACCGGAGCGATAGCGTTGAATGAAGCGATACTTGGTGCCGTGCCACTTGCCGAGGATATCGACGGGATAGTTGAACTGCGTCGGCCGGATGGTGGGCAGGAAGCGGGGCTTCAGGAACTCGTCGATCAGGTGCTGGCAGGCGGCCGTCACCGCCGATTTTTCTGCCGCTGAAAAGCCGCTCGATCTCATCTGTCCTCTTGGCTCACGCCGCTTCGGCACGGTGTGGCATGGGCTTTCGCCAGTTCCAGGGCAGAAGCTCATCCAGCCTGTGGACGGCGTGGTCGTTGATGCGCGCCAGCACGTCGGCGAGCCAGGCCTGCGGGTCGATGTCGTTGAGCTTGGCGGTCGTGATCAGGGTTGCCATGACCGCGGCACGCTCGGCCCCACGATCGGAGCCGGCAAACAGCCAGGACTTGCGCCCCAGGGCAAAGCCGCGCAGGGCTCGTTCAGCGGCGTTGTTGGTCAGGCAGATCCGGCCGTCATTGATGAAGTGCGCAAACCGGTCCCATCGCTTGAGCATATAGTCGATCGGCTCGGCGACGGAGGCCGAGCGCGACAGGCGGCCACGCTGCTCGCGCAGCCAGGATTCCAGAGCCGCAAGCAGCGGCGCGCTCTGGTCCTTGCGGATGTGCAGCCGCTCGGCAGCGGCGACGCCGTTGATGCCACGCTCGATCTCGAACAGGGCGTCGATGCGTTTGACCGCCTCCAGCGCGATCGGCGAGATCGCTCCCGCATTCTTGCCTCGCCTTGCATTGGCGGCGATGTCCGCCAGTTCGAAGAACTGCCGCCTGGCATGGGCCCAACACAGCGCCGACGTGATCGGTCCCTCCACGCGCGCGGAGTCGTACAACGCGTTGTAGCCGCCATAGGCATCCGCCTGCAGGATGCCGCTGAAGGCCTTCAGATGCTGCACGGGGTGTTCGCCCCGCCGATCGCGTGAGGCATAATACAGCGCCGCCGGCGGCGCGCGGCCACCAAAGGGGCGGTCGTCGCGGACATAGGTCCAGATGTGTCCCTTGATCGTCTTGCCCTTCGCCAGGATCGGCACATGGGTGTCGTCGCCGTGCAGGCGCTCGGCACCGAGCACATGCGCCTCGATCCGGGCGTGCAGCGGCTGCAGCACGGTCGTGCAGGCGCCGACCAGGTCGGCCAGCGTCGACAGGCTCAGATCGATGCCTTCTCGGGCATAGCGCTCGCTCTGTCGGTTCAACGGCTGATGCTGGCCGAACTTCTCGAACAGGATCATCGCCAGCAGGCTCGGGCCGGCGAAGCCGCGCGGCGTCACATGGAACGGCGCCGGAGGCTGGGTGATCGTCTCGCAGGCTCGGCAGGAGAACTTCTCGCGCACGGTCTGGATCACCTTCCACTGCCGCGGAACCACTTCCAGCGTCTCGGTGATGTCCTCGCCAAGCTTCGACAGCCGGTCCGAGCCGCAGCAGGGGCAACCGGCCGGCGCCGGGATCACCACGCGCTCGCGCGGCAGGTGCTCGGGGAACGGCTTGCGCGACGGACGCTTGCGCTGGAACGACGGGATGGTCTGCGATCTCGCCGCCGCCTGTTCGGCCGCCAGTTCATCCTCGGTGGCGGTTGCTTCCAGTTCCTCGAGCTGCAGCTCCATCTGCTCCAGCAGGCGTGCCGTGCGTTCGGAACGGGTGCCATAAAGCAGGCGCCGCAGCTTCTCGATCTCGAGCTTGTAGTGGCTGATCAGCGCTTCCGTGCTCGACAGGTCCGCTCTCGCATTGGCCGCGTCGGCCACCGCATTCACCGCCGCAGCCTGCGCATTCATCGCCGCGGCCTGTGCCCTTGCCGCCAGCGCTTCCGCCTCAACCCGCGCGGCGCGCTCGGCGAGGATCATCGCATGCGCAGCAGCAAGATCGGTGGGGAGCGATTCAGATGTGTCGGTCACGCTCCGATGGAATCATATCCATCGACAGCCGCAAGCAGAATCCTCACCCCATCGAGGTCGGACGCCAGCTCTCCTGCGGATGGCGCCAGTCGATCCCGGACAAGAGATAGCCGAGTTGCGCCGGTGAGATCGTCACGACGCCGTCGGCCACGCTCGGCCACAGGAACCGGCCGCGTTCCAGTCGCTTGGTGAACAGACAGGCGCCCTGGCCGTCATGCCAGATCACCTTCAAAAGATCGCCGCGCCGACCCCGGAAGCAGAACAGATGGCCGCCCAGCGGATCGCGCTTCAACACTTCCTGCACGACAAGCGCCAGGCTGGCGAAGCCCTTGCGCATGTCGGTATGGCCGGTGGCAAGCCATACCCGCACCCCGCTCGGCAACGGGATCATCGGGCCCGTCCACCCGACAGCGCGGCCAGCGCCGCCGTCAGCGTCGCCGGATCGACCGCGCCGGTGATCCGAAGCTGTACTCCGCTGGCAAATGCGATCTCGATCGTCCCGCCAGTTCCGGCACAAGCCGCCCATGCCGACGGCCCCGGCGCAACCGAGACTGCCGCAAATTGCACCTCGCTCTCCTGCTGCGGCGCGGCCCCCAATGAACCCGTTCGGGCCTGCCGCCGCCAAACCGTCAGCAAATTGGGATGCACATCATGCCGGCGGGCCACATCGACGACGCTCGCCGAAGCTGCCTAGCTTTCCTCGACAATCCGAAGCTTCTCGACCGTCGACCATCTCCGCCGCCGTTCCGGACCCGACAAAATCGAAACCTTGCTCACGTTCGCTCATTTGCTTGCAAATCAATCAGCAAACTATCGCAGGCAAAGTTGCTGCCCGGAAGGCGGCCCACACCGGCCCACACCGGAGGGTTACTGCGCCCGCTCACGCCAGAGGCTGAATTGTTCGCCGAATCATGCCGGCAAAATCGGCGGCAAAGGCCTCTACACGATCATCGTGGCCAGGGACGAGACTTCGAACCGACGGCCCGCCAGCGTCCTGCGCGAGCCGCATCAGGTGGCCCGCCAAAGCTTCCGGGTCGTCCGTTCCGAAAAAACTGGCCGAAGCCGCCTGTTCGCGGTGGACGTCCAGGTCGGACAATATCATCGGCACACCAAACGACTTCGCTTCTTCAACAGTCGTGCTCCATCCTTCCGATCTGGATGGATTGATCAGTCCGGTGCACGCACGAAGCAGGGCGTACACATGTGATTGCGGAATCATGCCCAAGTGGAGAAAGTGGCGATCGAGCCCACGACTTCGTACCTGATCCATGACCTGGTCGAAATAGCCCTGCTCGCGTTGGTCCTCGGTGCTGCCGGATGCACAAACCACGACGTTGAACCCGCGTTGCGCCAGGCTGGCCAGCGCGTCGACCACCACCTGGTGATTCTTGTGCCTGTAGAATTGATTCGGCAGGTAGAAGTATTGTCTTCGCAACCGGTATTGAGCAATTACCTCGTCCGGATCTGCCGTCAGGAGTGTGGGAGAAGGCTGGGTTGCAAAGCGAACGACACAGACCTCGTTGATCGCCCGGCGATAGTAGCTCCTGAAGTCACGATGTGCGCTCTCGCTGCTCAGCATGACGGTTCGTCCGGACGCGATTTGGATTCGAAACCCGACCTCCCGACGCCAGCGCGCTGCGATCGGGAAAAGCTGGGGCAGCGCGCGATGCTGAAAATCGGGAAACCAGGCAGCGGCCGGATAAGGCAGACGCCAACCGAAAAAGCGAGCGGATTCAAAAACGGCATCGATGCGATGCGACCGGAATTCCGCTACCGCAGCCCAATCCACCCCCAGCGTAAGCCCTGCAGCCAACCCCGAGCTTCCGACAAAGGCGGGCGACCGCACAACTTCCACGTTCGGTATCGCGGCAAGCGGAGCAAGACCGGCATCATCGTCACCGATCCCCGCGAACACAACGGGAGTAAACTCGCCGGGTCGGAACTTGTCGAGTGCCGCGAAGAGGTTGCTTTGATAGTTGTAGCCCCCGGCCCAGAGCTGGCGGGGAATATACGTAAAAGCGAGGCGCCGCGCCGCACCTGAACTCACCGGATTTGATCCTTGAACCACGAAACATAGTCGGAAAATCCCTGTTCAACCGGAATCTTCCAGTCAAAGGGCAGAGTGTGCAGCACCGTGCCGTCAGCCAACAAACTTGGCGGATCGCCAGCCCGGACAACGCCCGAATACTGGACGGAGACGGTTGCGCCCCAGTTCGCTGCCAGCATCGCGGCAACAGTCGCCACTGTCGTTCCAAGGCCGGATCCAGCGTTGATCAATCGAAAAGTCTCCGACTGGGGCTGATCACCGATGTCGGCAAACAATCGGACAACGTCGCGGACATCGGTCCAGTCCCGCACCTCCGCCCCCGTGCCTCCCAGCTTCAGGGTGCGCTCTCCCGCTTGCAGGAGGCAGCAGATATCCCACAGCAACTGCTTGCGCAGGTTCGGCCCGTAGACCGAGAACAGCCGCACCACCGTGCTGCATACGTTGAAAGTGACGGCGTAGCTTCGGCACAGTTGCTCCATGATCAGCTTGTGCTGCCCGTAGGGCGACATCGGAAGCGCCGCTGCCTCTACCGGAATGCGCCCCCCGTAACCAGCACCATAGACCGCGGCGCTCGACGCGGCGATCAGTCGGCAATTCCTGGCGGAACGGCGGAGCCATTCCAACAGTCTGGCCGTACTCGCGACGGTACGCGAAAAGTCCTCGAACGGTTGAGCAATCGATAACCCGACTGCAGACCCGCCGGCCAAGTGGAAGATCATCGACGGCAGTCCGGCGCGCTCGGCAAGCGCATCGAGATTGGCCGCGTCAATCTCGCCGTTCAGCCAGTGCCCGAGACCGAGACGTCGCCTGTCGGTGTCTCCAATCGCGCCGTGGCCTATTCCATGGACTTGACGTCCCCGATCAGCCAGCACGCTGACGAGGTGCCGGCCGATGAAGCCATTGGCGCCGGTAACCCAAATATTCATGCTGGCGCCTTGTGACACACAAACGAGTAGAGCCGACCGGGCCGGTGGTCAAATGACTCAGCCATAGAAAGCAGCGACGCGAAGACCCCTCGGGGAGTGAGCGCGGCGCGCCAGAGCCGCTTCACCGGAATCTTTTGCGTCAATCTGTCTACGACGGCCATTCGCAGCGTCTCGATCGTGTGGGGAAACAGGTTGATCGGGCTTTTCAGCGGCGCAAGAACATCAATCGCGGCAAACTTAGCGCCCCTGAGCGCGCCGACATACCGATCGAGAAGATAAGCGTGCTCGCCACCATAGAGGTGATGGAGCGGATGCTGAGCTAGGAACGCCTCGAGATGGGCCTCGCGGCTGATGACGTGCTCACGCGCGGCGACAAGTATTCCGCCGGGTCGAAGCACTCGGAACATTTCCCGACAGGCGCCGTCGAGATCGCGCATGTGGTGCAACACCGCACGTGCGAACAGCACATCAAACGTGTTGTCGGCGAAGGGGAGCCGCTCGGAAAACTCCTCAACGACTTCAATAGGCAACCTGGCCTCGGCGGCGAGTCGTCTGATTGCCGCAGCTCCGACGACGGCACTCGGATCGGGTTCGAGCGCGGTGACCACAAATCCGCTCCGCGCCAGCGCGTAGCTGGCAATACCGCGTCCGGCTCCGACGTCAAGCGCCTTGCCGGTGCGATCCTGAAGAATGTTCGCAACAGCCTGCCATTCGTCGCTGCCAAAGTAGCGCTCTGCGGCAGAGATGAGAGGGTCGTCATAGAAAGCATCGAGGACGAGCCGGCGCTTATCCGGCTGGTTACGCAGCCAGACCACCGCGTCTTCCCAAGTTGTGAATGCGCGCTCACCTTTCATCGGGCGGGATCTCCTTTACGAGCACCGCCGGATTTCCCGCCACGATGGAGAAGGCAGGGACATTCTTGGTGACGACCGAACCGGCGGCGACGACTCCGCCCTTGCCCACCGTCACCCCGCGTAAAACAATTGCACCTGCACCGATCCAGGCATCGTCGCCAATCCGGACCGGGCTCTCATCGAGAGAAATTTCGCGCGGATGACCGCGCGTGAATATCTGCTTGATCTGTTCGTGACGGGCCGCCGCCCGAAGCGGGTGGGTCAAGTTGTCAAAAATATTGACGGAGTGCGCGATCAGGACGCGATCTCCGACGACGATTGAGGCGGCTGACCAGATCCGACTGCCCTCCCCGACGTAGCACCACTCCCCGATCTGGATTTCTCCGCCGTGGGCGAACGTCAAAAGCTCCCCAAGGACCCGGCTGTGTCGCCCGACGACAATTTTGTCGGCGTCGCCCCGAATGTTTCTGATCCTCGCGCTGGAGCCCAGTGCGGCGTCGCGCTGCAACCGGCAGGTGGCGCGTCCGGTCAATCTCTGGAAAAGGTAATCGACATTCATGCCGTCAACTGCAGACACGCTACGGCGCGTGACGACGCCGCCAAGTCCTCGCTCCATCCCTGGCCAGTATGAACGTCATGCACGGTTGCGCTCACCAATGCATCGACCGACTGCCTGGACCAGCCGTCGCGCGTGTATCCGAAATAGTCGATCCGATGGGATCTGGGCCCAAAAGACTTGACGATCCTCTCGACCATTGCAAGATCAAAAACTTGGTACCAGCCGAGATTGTCGCGCTTGCCAAACGGCACCGAGATGAAGCAATTGCCACCAGGCTTGAGGATACGCTTGAACTCCTTCACGGCCGGAACAAATCCGTCCTGATCGGACTCCGAGTCGCGCAGATTTTCCGTATAGAGCATCGTGTTGTCTAGACCAATATGCTCGATCGTCGAGATGCTGGCGACCGTATCGAACACGTGGTCGGCAAACATCGTCTTCCTTAGATCGCCGAACACATAGGAATAACCCTCATGCCAGTAGCAGCGCTTTTCCGGCGCCAGCGTCATGATGGTAAGATCGGCGCCGCGCAAGGGAGGCCGCTGGAGAAGAAAGTCGTGATTAAACGTCGAGCCCGCATCGAGTATCTTTCCCACACTGCCAAGCCGCGCGAATAGCCAGGGATACTCCACCACCCTTTCGTCCATGGCGACCGCGTAGCCGCGCGGCAATTCCTTTCCGTCGCGAAGCAGGCCGCTATCGATTGCCGACATGATGATCCCGCGCTTGACCGTCTGGTAGCCCGGATTGAATGGCCGCGGTCTCATCTTGAATACGGGCACGGCGGCCGCATCGAGCAGCCATTTCACCCCATGAACCAGATTGTCCGTACGCATCATCGACGCCCGATCACTCGCTCAGCCTGTCGGCCATTTGGACGCTGTAGCACGGCTAAATCCGCGCGACGAGGTCGGCAAAGAGCTTCCACTGAGAAGCCTTGCTATAAGCTTTTAAAACGCGATCCCTTCCCTGCCGGGCCAGTTTCGCGGATTCCGGCCAGCGCCGCAGGCAATCCGAAATGATTTCAGTCGCCTGTTCCGGCGTATCATAAGTTTCCATGGTAACTCCCGGCTGCATTCCATCCGGATAGCCCCCCGCGTCGGACACGAGCAACGCGCCACACCCCATTGCCTCGAAGCAGCGCATATTCCCCCGATCCTTGCCGGCCATATCAATGGCGCCGTTCAGCACGATCTTTGAAGAACCGATGAGCTCGTAAAGCTGCCTTCCGAATACCGGAGACCGGGCGATCCCCGCAATCACCTCGGGACGGCGGTATTTTCGTAGTGGCAGAAAGCCGCCAATTGCACTTTCCGCGAGCAATGTCAGCTCCGAAGTGTCGAGACAATACACTATATGCCGGCTACCGGACAAGCTTGCCACCTGCTCCAGTACCCTCGCACGCGCTGTATGATGTCGCGAATATCCTCCGACAAAAAGCACGTCGATCGGCCGCTCACCGTGACCATATTTGTCCATGACCGGATCGAGCGCGGGAAAGAACAGCTCCGCGCGGCAACCCATGCGCCGCCAGGACTCCAAGATCGATGGAAAGTTGCCGAGCACCGCGCCATAGGCGGTCAGGTCGGCGTTTCCCGATGGCGCAGCGCGCCAGCAAACCGTCTGCCGCACGCAGCCGGGAAGTTTGCCCACGAACGCACTCGGGTAGCGCACAGGATCGAGGTTGTAGAAAACTTCCGTCCGGTGGTGCTCGATCTGGGCCAGCAAGATCGCTTCAAGCCGTGGCTTGCCCGCCATCCCGTGCTCACGCGCCCAACAGCGCTGCAGGATTTCGTCATCGCCATTGGTGAAGAACGAATCGGGAGCTTCATCGAGTATCGGCTTCAGAAAATGCAGCGCACCAAAGCGATCATCGAGAAACATGCGACGCCGCGCTTCGAAGCCCGTTGCTTCGGCCGCCAGCTGGTTCAGACACTTCAGATAAGACGGGTAGAGCCCACTGTTTTGAAATAACCGCATCGTTCACGCAGACCTGGCCAGCATCCACTTCATATTCAGATACGGCCAGATCCGGCCGACGGTCACCCAATCCCACTGCTTCGAGGAGGCCAGGCGGACGACGACCTTGTGCAGATGCGGCTCGTCCACCAGTTCGGCGAACGCCGGCACCTTTTGATCCAACAGAGCGGCGGTCCAGCCGGCAAGAGGCCCGTTCAGCCACTCCGGCATTGGCGAGTTGAAGCCGACCTTCCTGCGCCCCATGCGAATGGATTCCGGCATCAAATTGGCCATCGCCTGCCGCGCGATGACCTTGGTATAGCCATTCGATGACTTGCTGCTTTCCGGCAAAGCCATCGTGTAGGTCACCAGACGCCAATCCATGAACGGCATCCTGACCTCGATGCCATGAGCCATCGACAGGCGATCGAAGTTTCGCAAGATAGTGGGCAACACGGTGCTATGGAACATGCGATAGAGACGCCGGTTCAATGCACCCCACTCGGGAGGCAACACGTCGTTGTCGCCAACCAGCGGCAAAGGAGCCGGGACATCAAGCAGACCGCCGCGCAGGAAATAGTGCCCTTGCCGCATGATCATAAGCGCCCGAAGCAGATCGATGCCTCGCCGCGCCAACGCCGAACTCGAACCAAGTGCCGCAGCTGCGTTCCGCAGCAAGAACGCGCCCGATTGTCCCCCCTGGCGATAAGCCCCCATCAGTTCGTCCGCGCCATGACCGTCCAAAGACACCGTTACCCCGCTCCTCCGGAGTTCCCGATAAATCAGCCAGGCCGCGCTTGGAAGTCCTATATAGACGTCATCATTGTCATCCAGAATCCGGTCCAGGTCGGTCAGCGCATCGGCTTGGCCGATCTCGAGGTAAGTCGGGTCAACTTCGGCCCACGCAGCCGCCTCCTCCGCCATTGGACGCTCGTCGTTCGAGGCGCCCGGGAACGTTGCGACGAAGGCATGGCGCCACGAGGTACTGTCGCGAGGGCCCATGCCAGCCCGTTCATGCGCAGCCATGGTACAAATCACGGCTGACGAATCGAACCCGCCAGACAGGCAAGTTCCGATTGGAACGTCGCTGCGCATTCGGAGCGCCACCGCATCCTGGAAGATCTCGCGAAAGCGTGAGACACGTCCCGTTTCGGTCGCGGGTATCGCCGGCAAATGGTCTATCGTTCGCCACCAACGGCGGATTTCGAGTTTTCCATGGCGCAGCCACACGCAGTGCCCGCCCTGTAGGCGGCGTACCTCCTGGCAGAGCGTCCGCTCGCTTCCCTCGACCCCAAAGGCATCGAGCAGCAGCAGCCGAGCCACATCGACGTCCAGCGACGGATCGATCAGGCCACTTCGCATCAACGCACGCTGCTCAGACGCGAACAGAAAGCGCTCCGATGTGAGCGCATACAACAGCGGCTTGATGCCGAAACGGTCGCGCGCCAGAAACAATTCTTCGGTCTGGGTATCGAAGATCGCCAGGGCCCACATTCCATTGAAGCGCGCCAACATGTCTTCCCGCCAAGTCCGCCATGCGGCCAGAATGACCTCGGTATCGGATTGACTGCGGAACACCTCACCCCGCGCCTCAAGTTCTCGCCGCAACTCGAGAAAATTGTAGATTTCGCCGTTGAACACGATGACATGACGGCCGTCGACGGAAACCATCGGCTGATAGCCCCCGTCACTGGGGTCGATTATCGCCAGCCGACGATGGCCGAAAGCCACATCGCGACGCGCGCTGAACCAGTGGCCCTCGCCAAACGGACCGCGATGGGCGATCAGGCTCGTCAGTCGCAAGAGCTCCGCCGGCTCTACCGCGTTGCCACGGAGGTTAACAATCCCTGCAATTCCACACATGTGTCACATCGCCTTGAGGGGAAGGAAGCGACCAGCTATGACGCGGAGATCACGCCAGCAGGCTGCGCCATGCGGACCAATCCGCGAAACGGCGATCGCGACAAGGAAGATGATGCCAGCCGCCAGCATATAGAGGCCCACCACATACCACCAACGAGGGGCGTAGTCGAGTTGCGCCCCCTGTAAGCCATATCGCAACGCCAACGCGGTTGTGACTCCGACTGCAAGTGGAATCAACACGAAGTGAGCGACACGCGACCACATCCCAACAAGGCTAAAGCGCCGCCGCAGCAGGATCATAGTGGTTACCATTTGCGCGATCATGCCGACGCACGCGCTCCAGCCCGCAGCCTGCCACCCGAAATAGGGCAACGCCATCGCGCTAGTCGCGAGCGTAAACACGCCTGTGATCAGCGAGATCAAGGCGTTCGAGCTCGACCGCCCCTGCGCCAGAAGATAGAATGCGAAGACGTTCGTGCTCGATCCGAGGATGCCGGAGATCGCCAATATCGTTAGCACGACCTCAGCTTTGGCGGCCACCTCTGCGCCGGTCCAGAGCTGAAGCAACGGGCCGGCGACGGGGATCAAACCGCCAAGCGCGCTTGCAGCGAGTACGTTGAGCACCCAAGAGGAACGGAACAAGAGATCAGCCTTGCGATCATCGGCCTCCTTCTGCAGCGTACTGAAAAACGGAAACAGGATCTCGCCGACCTTGAGAACACCAATATAGATGGCCTCTTCAAGTCGCTGCGCGATCGAATAGAATCCGACAAACTGAGGCTGGAGAAGAATTCCGAGCAGGTAACGATCCGCCTGTCCGGCAAACAAGGCGCCAGCCTGCGCGGCGAATTGCCAACCGCCGAGATTGAACAGTGCGACGAACGCTCCACGGTGAATCACCGGGCGCGACAGCCAGCCGACCAGAACATGCCTCGACCAACCAAAAGCCAGAAGCAGGCTCGTCGCAAACCCCAGCGCTTGGCATCCGAGGAACGTCGAGGCCTGAGGCCAGCGCGGAATGAACAACAGCATGGACGTTGTGGCAGTCACGGTACTAGCGATACTGATCAGGGCGATCCGTCGGTAGTCCTGGTGCGCAGTGAACAATGAAAGGAAAACGGAGGAGAGGCATTGGGACAGCCAACCGGCACTGGCCAGGAAAAATCCAAGTTCGAGATCATCCGCAGGCGGGCCCCTCATTTGAAATGCAAGGCGCGCAAGCGGCGGACCGGCTGCACCGACAAGAATCGCAATTAAACCGCCGGCCATCAGTGCCAGCATCGCTGCGGTGCCGAACAGGTGCCGCACTTCGTCGCGCTCGGACGGATCCAATCGTTGGGCGATTTCCCGCGTCGTCGACAACGCCAGCGCGTTGCTGAACGCGAGCGCGGGCGCAACACAAGCAGTAATCAGACCCGCTGCGCCGAACGCAGCGACACCGAGATGGAAGAGCACGAACGGCAGGACCACGAGATTGAGTGCCACGGCCACACCGAAGGCGACCGCGTTCCAGGCAGAATTACCCAGCAAGTCGGCGGGAGTTCTTCTCAGCGCCATTTCAGCTTCTGGCCACTATGGATTGCCCGGACTTCCGTGTCAGATCAACAGACCGCAAGAATTTCAGACGGCACGACATGTATCGGTCAATCAAGGGCTAGCTCAGCCG
>Ga0302322_100004134_pt1 | contig 12558 bp, 9 predicted proteins | sample Fen_T0_2_FD_203757 | JGI IMG/M metagenome (GOLD analysis project Ga0302322, IMG submission 203757) | Peat permafrost microbial communities from Stordalen Mire near Abisko, Sweden - Fen_T0_2 | ecosystem: Environmental > Terrestrial > Soil > Wetlands > Permafrost | place: Sweden: Abisko...
TCTTAGTTTTATCGGTTGTGAGCGCCAGTTTTATCCTACCGATGGTGATCCGGTTAAATAAAAAAGTCACGAACCGCAGGATTGCGGTTCTGGCGATTTTGATGGCTTTATTATGGCTCTCAGGACAGGGTTATATTCAGGTTGGAGTGATTATTGGGTGGTTTCCTGCTTTTCTTTATTTACTTTATCAGTCCAACCAGAAGAAACAGGAAAAATGGGTAGCTTTTGGGAAATCGTTTTTACTCTCCATAGCCATCAGCGGATTATTGCTCATTCCGTCTGTCCATTTTTTCGCCCAAATGGAAAAGTACACGATGGATGACCTAAAGAGCCTCCAGCCATTTGCCTATATTCCATTAAACCTTGTCATCAATGATCAAGATCTGTTCAGGCAATCTTTCCTGGGAATGGACTCCTTCCCATATGAACATCTCAATTATATTGGGTGGTTACCGGTGATCTTTGCAGTCGCTGCGGGTTATTTTGTGCTGAAACAAAGCCAAAAGCGAGTGTATGGAGCTCTCTATTTATCCATCCTTTTAATCTGGATATTCACCAGCAGGGAGGTAATGCTTTTCTTGATGCAATATATCCCCCCCATCAATAATTTAAGAGCGTTTTGTGTTGCGACGAGTTTGATGGTGCCGCCGATCCTGGGGCTGGCTGGCTGGGGGATGCAGCAGATATCTGAATTGGAATGGCCGCGCGTCATGCGGCTCAGCCATTCGGAATCGCAGCAATATTCATCCTTTTCTCTAAAATGGCTGATTCTGATACCAATCCTATTTTTCGCCTTCAAAGATAACATTACCTTTGCAAAGTCGTACCTCAACCTGCGCGATATTCAGGTGCCGCAAACAGACCTGGCTTTTGTTCAATTAAATGACACACAATGGGTTACCCCGCCAAATGATGACTGGTTCCCGGCCTTAATGGTGGGATCGCCAAAAGTAATTATGACAAATCGTCCGTGGAATTGGAAAAACCGGCAGCGATTGTCAGGATATATTGGCCTGGTATCCAACCCTAACCATAATCCGCTCGACGGCACCCTGATCTCACGGGAAAAAGATTTTGATGTGATGAAACGCCCTGAAGAATTGTATGCCAGCGTTACAGTTAATAATGGGACAACCCCGGATCCGGTAAAATGCGACGCGAATTCTTCAGGCGGAATTATTGATGTGACCTGCGATACACCGGCCGCAGGAATATTAACCGTCCACGATTATCAATGGAGCGGTTGGTATGCATGGATGGATGGAAACCCAATCCCATTCACAAGCAGCGATTGGTTATCCGTAAACGCGCCGGCAGGGAGGCATATCTATTCGTTCCGCTATCGTCCGTGGGATATTTACCTGGGGGCTGCACTATCCATCCTCGGGCTGGGACTGGCGGGCTGGATGATCTTTCGGAAAGGCGAGAAATCTAGAGATTAGGTTTTTGGGCTGTCCAAAAAGCTTCGCTTTTTGGACAGCCCCTGGCACAGGAAGGGCTTGGGGGAGAGGTCAGAAACGGGTCGAAGGCATCAAGTTGGCAGCTTGGGTTGCTTAAGAGAATTAGCGTCAAGGCTTAAGTTAATAGGATAAATTTTACTTGTTTTATCAATATTAAATGGTACAATTTCTCCTGGGTATAGATGCTAATGGAGCATCTACGAAGCTGCGCAAGTTGTTGCGGACTACCGCATTAACCAGGAGAGGATTTATGAATAAAAGAACGGTCGCCAGTTTGCTCCTTGTCTTTTTTCTCATGGCCGCCTGCAGTGGGCCTACCCAGCAGGTTTCTCCAACCAGCCTGCCTTCTTCTCTAAATGCGACCAGCGTACCGCCTGCCTCAGCTGCAACCAGCGTTCCGCCTGCCTCTCCAACAGCGACCAGCGTACCATCTGTCCCGGCCGCAACCACCAAACCCCCTGCCCCAACCGTCCTACCCAGCCCGGGTCCCTCAGGGATCATCGAGCCGGCGAATGCCGGGAAAGTGATCCAGCATGCCAGCATGGGTGATGCATTGTTTTACTACCTGGTCTTCAGCCCGGATGGGAAATGGCTGGTGGTATCCACCTCGGCCGGCATTAATTTTTACGATGCCGGTACACTTGCCCCAATTCAGCCAGCCGCAACCCAAACCTGGGTCGGAAGCCCGGTCTTCTCTCCGGATGGGAAGAAAGTAGCCATCGCTGCGGGAGACAAGGCGGTCAGCTTGTTGGATGTGGCCACGGGGCAAGTTGAACAAACCCTGAGCGATCCAGCAGTCAAGATTAACAGTGTGGCCTTCTCGCCGGATGGGAACACTCTGGCAACCGTCATGGCCGACAAGACGATCAAACTGTGGGACGTCGCCACCGGAAAGGTGTTATTCACTTTGAGCGGCCACACCGAACTCGTGATCCTGGCGGCCTTTTCTCCAGATGGTAAGATCCTGGCTTCAACATCCTATGATAAGAATATCAAGCTGTGGAATGTGGCAAGCGGAAAAGTTTTATACACCCTCAGCGGGCATACGGACTCCATATTTGGCGCAGCCTTTTCCCCGGACGGAAAGACCCTCGTATCCGGATCATATGACAAGACTATCAAAGTGTGGGATGTTGCCAGTGGAAAAATTTTAAAAAACCTGGTGCAGACCGATAGAGTAACCAGCGTGGCCTTCTCGCCGGACGGGAAGATGCTGGCCTCTGGTTCGTTGGATAAAATGATCAGGCTGTGGGACATCGCCACCTGGCAGGTCTCACACACCTTGAGCGGGCAAAACCATGCCGTGACCATTGCATCCTTTTCTCCGGATGGAAAGACGCTCGCCTCCGGGTCGAGCGACGGAACCGTTAAACTCTGGGATGCGGCCACCGGGCAGGAGCTGCATAGTTTGGTGCGAGATGCGCACAATATATCCAGCATGGCCTTTTCCTCCGATGGACGGATAGTGGCGGCCGGGTCCTTTGACGGGATCATCAAGATGTGGGACGCCCTCACCCACAAGGAATTACGCACGATCATCGCATCCGCGTCCGGGTTACAGAATGTGGGTGGCGTGGCCTTTTCACCGGACGCCAAAACCCTGGCAAGCGGATTGAGCGATGGGACGATTAAGTTGTGGGATGCAGCCACCGGGCAGCTGCTCAACACTTTGAGCGGGCAATCCGGCGGCGTGTACAGCCTGGCTTATTCACCGGACGGGAAGACATTGGCCTCGGCGGTGTTGGACAAGACGATCGTGCTGTGGGATGTCTCGTCCGGCAAGGTTCTGAACGTCCTGAGCGGCCACACCCAGCTCGCCTGGAGCGTGGCCTTCTCGCCTGACGGGAAACTGGTAGCTTCCGCGTCTGCCGATAAGACGGTGAAACTGTGGGATGTGGCCAGCGGGAAAGCACTGTTCACAATGAGCGGGCACACCGGTACGGTGTTCAGCGTGGTCTTCTCGCCAGATGGGAAGACCCTGGCTTCTGGATCGATGGATAAAACGGTCAGGCTGTGGGATGTGGCCACCGGCAAGGCGCTTCCGTTCCCCCAGGGGAACCTGGATTCAGGCGCCAGTTTGGCTTTTTCACCGGATGGGAAGACGCTGGCTTCCGGAGCCTTCGATGGCCCGATTCAGTTGTGGGAGATTTCTACGGGAAAGGCATTGGCAGCGCTGAGCGGGCATACAGCCTGGGTAAAAGGTGTGGCATTCTCGACGGATGGGACTATCCTGGCCTCCGCCTCACTGGATGGAACTGTCCGGCTGTGGGGTGTTACGCCCTGAGGCTATCGTTTCGCGACTTCACTTACTGTTGCGGATAAGAAGCTCGCGCACCCAGCCCAACACGTCCCCCGGGGTGCCAATCCGCAGTCCGCTCCGCCGGGATACTTCGGGATCCGCCAGGAAATGGCGGGTGTTGAGCGTCGCCAGGAAATCGACGTTGGCCTGGCTGGCTGCAACTAAAATTGGAACGTCCGTAGCATGGCTGATCCAATCCAGGCGTTTTTGTACGTCTTCTTTCGATGGATCGCGGTGGATGCGGATGTCTGCTGCCAGGATGACCTGACGCGCAAACGGCAAGGCGTTGGGCGCCTTTCGCGCAATGTTACGCTCCACCTCGACGACAACCTGCTCACAAACATTGAGCTGGATCCGGCCATCTTCCCCCAGCAGGAGTAAAACCCGCCCAGCCCCCTGCTCGGAAATAATGCCAGCGATCAGGGCGCTACTGTCGAGGAAGACTTCAACCTTCCGCATAATGCTCCCGATAGTAGCTTTCGCGCTCCTGATCCAGCGTGCTTAACAAGTCATCCAGGGAAACGTTATCGTCTCTCAAGATTTCTGAAATGCGGCTGCCGAGGCGGTTAATCTGTGAAACGCGCGGGGTAAGCAGAAAAGAACCCTCTCCCAGGTCGATCAGGGTAAAGACATCGCCTTCGTCCAGATCGTATTTCGTCCGCAGCTCCACCGGCAAAGTCAGGCTGCCTTTCTTGCGGATTTGAATGGTAGTGGTCACTTAAAATTCTCCTTTTCCGATAATCGGATAATCCGATATTCATTATAGCAGAAAACAAGAGAAACGTGCCCGGTGGGAATCACTGCTCTGATCGATCCAGTTCAAGGGCCAGCCCGTGAGCTATGGCCAAACAGGCGCCCACGGCGCCGGGCTCGATCGCGTCCGCGGTATCTTGCCTGGTGTGGTATACCAGGCCGTCGCGCCCCAGGCGGGTGAACATGGCGATCAATTCACGGGTTATAGGATAGGGCTGTTGACCTGTGGGGCGCTGCGCCCTGGTCTACCGGCTGCCCGCCTGGCTAAAACACGCCTGTAGAGATAAGCGCTCAAGCCCCCCACGCAGATTCCTCCAACTATCGCAATCACAATCCACTCCATGAACTGGTCCAAAATGACACGCTGAAATATGGGCTGCGCGTCAGCCCAGTAGGTGGCGGATATGCGATTCGAGAACAGCACGAAATCCAGATTGGGCAGGCCTATGAACAGGAGGGCAGCCGTGTAATAGCCATAATAGCTCAGCATGGCCGCGCTCCAAACCAGGGCTGCGGACAGGGCAGCCCGCCGCAGGGATTGTGATCGCTTTACTTCATAGATAGCGATGGGGATGACCGGCACCAGCCAGATGCCGTAGTTCAGCCCGACTAACAGGAGCACTGCCAGGATGCGCAGGATGTCGGGCGCCTGCAATAAATAATCGTTCAAGGCCCGGTTTTGTCCCAGGGCAGCCAGAAGGTCCAGAAAAAACCAATCGGCAATCCCAAAGGCCAGCCCGATCAGCCCATAAATCAGCCAGCGGTTACGCATTTTCTATTCTCCTCAACCCAGGGGATGAGCGGTCAGCGGTGAGTTCACAGTTGATTCTAAGCCAGATTTGCATCTCTGCCCCCATTTTACGCCGATATTCCGCCGTTATTCCGCCGATAAATCGCCGATATTCCACCGATAATCGGTAACTGCGCGTCTTGCGCGCTGCCAATCGTCACAGGTGCGAACAACGGGATACCCGGATGCCCAAGCTTAACCGGGCTCGAGGATTACCAGGGGAATATTCCGGCCGGTTTTGGCCTGATAGTGGTCGTACTGCGGGAAGATCTTGCTCATCACTGGCCACAGGCGCTGCTTTTCTTCGGGCGTGGCGGGGCGGGCGCGGGCGGCGAACTTATCAGCGGCCACCTGCACCTCGATCTCGGGATGCTCGAGCAGGTTCAGGTACCATTGGGGATGGTCCGGGGCGCCGCCGTTGGATGCCACAATCAAATAGTTCGCCCCATCCCGGCCGTAGATCAGGGCGGTGCGGCGCAGCTTGCCAGACTTGCGGCCGCGGGTGGTCAGGAGCAGGGTGGTTATGCCGTGCCACAGGTGGCCCTGCTGGCCATCGGTCTCCACGTACTCGCGGATATGGCTTTTGGCGTACCCCTGCGGGTTGTCGAAGATTGGCTCTTTTGATTCCATTTTTCCTCATTTTACCTGTTTGTATACACCCAACTTTTTCAACAATCCCCTGTAGATCGGCGTGGGCTGGCAGCTCACCTTACCCCCTGCAGCAGAGACCGGCATGCAACCAAAGAACAGGTGTTTCGCTCAGCGACCAGTCATGTGCTTCAGGTTTTCGGGATAACGATCCCCTTGTACAGTGATCTTTGAAATGGCACTGTTGATCTTCCGCAGATCGTCGGGTTTGAGTTCGACGGCAAGTGCGCCGATGTTCTCATCCAGGCGCTCGAGCTTCCGGCTGCCCGGGATGGGAACAATCCACGGCTTCTGAGCCAGCAGCCAGGCGAGCGCGATCTGAGCCGGTGTGGCTCCCTTCTCTTCTCCGATCCTCGCCAGCAGATCAATCACCACCCGGTTTGCTTTCAGCGCCTCAGGTGTATAGCGAGGCAGGCGGCTGCGGATATCAACACTGGCGAAAGTCGTGGTTTCGTCGATTTTTCCCGTGAGATAGCCCCTGCCCAGTGGGCTGAATGGCACAAAGCCAATCCCGAGTTCCTCACACGCAGGCAGCACTTCCGTTTCCACCTCTCTCCACCACAGCGAGTATTCACTCTGGACTGCCGTAACTGGCTGAACCGCGTGGGCGCGCCGAATCGTCTGTGCTCCGGCTTCAGAAAGGCCGAAGTGCTTCACCTTGCCCGCCTGAATCAGGTCTTTGACTGCTCCTGCCACGTCTTCGATGGGCACGTCCGGGTCAACCCGGTGTTGGTAGAACAGATCGATGGCATCAACCTTAAGTCGCTTGAGCGAGGCCTCGGCGACCTGTTTGATGTGCTCTGGATGGCTGTTCAACAGGGGTAACCCCGGTCCACCGTTGGGGTCCGGCCCGAAACCGAATTTGGTGGCGATTACCACCTGCCCACGGAAAGGGGAAAGCCCTTCACCCAGGAGTTCTTCGTTGGCGAATGGACCATAGACTTCAGCCGTATCGAAGAAGGTGATGCCGCGGTCAACCGCAGCGTGAAGAAAAGAGATCATCTCCTGCCTGTCGGGAACCGGGTTTTCATCATGGCTCATTCTCATGCAGCCGAGCCCCAGAGCCGAAACTTCCAGGTTGCTGTTTCCAAGTTTGCGCTTATGCATTTTCTGACTCCTTTCTTTGAGAAAAGGTTGGAGCGATTTTACTGCAATTTTGCTGCATAACCTGTCTATTGCAGTGGAAATTCGGATTTCCGATAAAGTAATTGTCAACAGGTATTATCGGAACCTGGCGGTTAAAGGTTCAATTCCAAACGAGGAGCAGTTTCGAAAACATAGTATAACAGTTTGCGTTACTGGCGGCGGGGTGGGCGTGGATTCTGCAAGGGCAATCGCATTCTACTTGTGGTTGTAGCTGGCAGCGAAAGGCCCCACCCCCGGCACTCCCTTTGGGAGGGGAGTCCTCCAGGGCGCGCTGGGTTGGGCCGGCTACTGAATTCATATATGAACTGCCTACCCCAAAAGCCGCTTACGAACGGCAGCCAAATCATCTTGACTTGCCCCACCCATAAGAAGATAGCTGTCAATATTAAGCCCTGCAAGTGCACCGAGTATGGCATCTCGAACTGAGGAATGCTCGCGCGCCAGCAGCTCATCTCGCTCAGGATCGGGGCGGCTTAGCTCATAATCCGCAAGAATATCATCTAGCGCAACCCCGGCGAGTGCGAGCAGTAACAGAGCAATAATGCCCGTACGATCATTCCCGCGGACACAATGGAAAAGAACGCCACCAGGGCGAGCCCACGCTACAGCAGAAATAGCGGCAGCGTGCCGCTCCGGCCAGCGTCGAAGCGCATCCTTGTAATAGAGCGGTGTACCCCCAAGGTTGGAGGCAGCCCACTGTTGCAAAATTCTGGATCTGTAATGTCTTCTATTGCTACTTGAACCGTTACGAGATCGGGATAGCGTGGCGTAATGTTGAGCTCGTCTTCCGCCATGCCATACGTGCGCACCGAAATTATTGTACGGATGCCATATGCATATAGCGCCGACCATCCCGCCTCGGTGAGCTTGGCAGGAGTATCCGAACGGACAATTGCTCTCCAAAGAGTCATACGGCCATCACAAGTACTTAGACCGCCGAGATCGCGGACATTATCGCAGCCGTCCCAGGTGAGATTCTGATTTCCACTCATAATTCCGGATAATGTCTACATTTCCTTATTTCGCCACTTTTGAATTCTTGGCTGCGCCCGGCAGGGTCAAGGTGATACTGGCATCGTAGGTGATGGTCTGGATGGTCTTCATCCCCTCCGGGTCGATGATAATTTGCTTGACCAGCAGCCCGGAGGCCTGATCGACCGAAACGGTGTACTGGGAGGAAGACTTGGTTCCCTTGAGCGAAGTGGTGTAGCTGTAGACGAAGGCCGGTTTGCCATTGACATCCTCCACCCCCACCACCTTGCCGCCCGATTTGACAATTTGGTCCGAAATGGCCTGGGCGAAGCCCGCCAGGGTGCTCTTGAATGTTTTGCCCGCGCCTGGAACCTGGGACCATTCGCCATTCTGTTTGTTGTAAATAGTCCCATCGTAGACATACTGTTCCGCCATCACGGAACCGCCAAGCGAAACCACCTGGTGATAATTCGGCGGCACCGAATCGGCTTCGATATTCATGCTGGCGGTATCTCCCTTGTAGCTCGTCTGAGAGACATGCCGTGAACCGGCCTTTTCTAGTTTAGTCCAGGCCGCAGAGATCGCCTTATAAACCTCGTCGGCGGATAACGAAGGTACTGGCTGAGTGGCAATTGGGGCAGTGGTTGCCGTAGCTGCCGGTTGGGTAGGCACAGCCGTGGGCGGGATGCTGGCAGGGGTTGCTGCCACTGTCTGGAGAGGTTGAGCCGTAGGTGCGCTACTTTGTGTAGCCTGGGATATTGGCGCGCAACTGGCGCTTAGAAGTGCCAGAAGGATGAGCACAATAAAAGCAGTGGTTCTTGACATATTATAAGTTTTTTACCTTTCCCTCAGTCTACATATTGCATCTTAATTATTTGTTAATTGTAGATATATTAAATCTTAATTATCACAATAAACCCTCACAGGGCGCGTTCGAAAGAACGCAAGAACAGCTCAAGGCAGGAAGGATTTGGAGTTAGTCGTAGGGTTCGCTTTTGAACACACCCATTAATGGTCTATCATAGCGATAATCTTTGGACCTGGCGGTTAACGGTCAATCTCCTATCGGAGTATATTTTTCATGGGATTATGACCAGAAGTTTAAAGTCTACCTCAAAAGCGTTTCAATATATACTTAACGTGAGTTTGGGATAAAGGGTTTAACGGGTGTTTTTTTGGTTATTTTGCCCCACTGCGTGGGGCAAAATAACCAAAAAAACACCCTTATTCCGAACTGAGGTTACTTACATAGAAAATAGGTTGCTTGCGGGTCCATCTTTGAATTACAGGATTCGGAAGGATAATGAACGAAGATATCGGATTTGATGAGTTGGCGCCCTGGTTGGTAATCTTCATCACATTGGGTGGTGGTTTACTGCGAGTTTTACTACTCGCCAATCAAGGGATGTGGTTGGATGAAACGGTCAGCGTGTGGATTGCCAACCACGGTGTTGCCGATATGCTGCAATGGATTGCCAAGATTGATCAACACCCACCCCTTTATTATCTACTGCTCCATTACTGGATTGCGCTCAATGGAGATACGCCCTATTATGTCCGCCTGCTTTCTGTACTATTCGGCGCAGGCACAATTCCGATTATTTACCTGATTGGCAAACGCATATCTGGTGCAGTGATGGGATTGGCGGCAGCAGTGTTCCTGGCTCTTTCGCTTTTCAACATCTACTACGCCCAGGAAACCCGCATGTACACTCTCCTGACGTTCAATGCAGCCGCAGCAATTTATGCATTGGTCAGACTGCTTACGGATTCACGCTCCGTCAGCCCCATCGGCAGCCAATTTCGGGAATATCTGCATGCCTGGCGTACATTGGGGCCAGTAGAACCAGATCCGAAAAGTAATTTCAGTTATAAGCATGAGACCCGCAATCAAACCGGATGGAGAGCCTGGATATTCCGCCATCGCTGGTCACCCATCCAGACCATTGAGACTGATCTGGCCTGGGTTGCATTGATCGTGTTCTCGACTGCGACCCTGCTCAGTCACAATACGGCTGTCTTTTTCATTTTAGCCACCAATATCTTCGTTCTTGGTCTCTTGGTTTTTCAAAAGATAAAGAAATCAGGGCCTCTACCCGCCTTCCAGGCTCCCTCTATTGGGAACTGGATGAAGGCTCAGATTGGTATATTTTTATTATGGAGTCCATGGCTATTGGTCTTTATCAAGCAAGCCAGCAGTGTCGATCAGGAGTTTTGGATTCCCAAACCAGGTTGGGACGCCGTTACCCAGACGCTGCAAACCTTATTAAATCCATCTGGCCCAGGTCAAGTCAGCCAGGTCATGACGTGGATCCTGGGCGCGGTGCTTTGTTTGGGGCTGGTGTATTTTCGAAAAAAACTTTCGATATTCTTATTTTTGGCTGCCCTGTTCGCCATTCCCTTCTTAGGTGAGCTGATCGTCAGCATCCGCCGGCCTATTTTTTTAGATAAAACTTTGATCTGGATAACGATTCCACTGTTCCTTGTACTGGCGGCTGGCATCGCTCAATTAAGATTTCGTTTTCTTATGATCGTGACGCTGGGGATTTTAGGTACAAACTATCTATTTTCGACAGCCGATTATTTTCGGTTCGCGCAAAAAGAGGATTGGAGAGACCCTGCCGGTTATATCGCAAGTGATGTTGAAAAGGGTGATTTGATCCTTTTCAACTCTGCCATGGTACAAATCCCGTTTGACTATTATTTTAAAGCATATGAAGAACGGAATTTTCTCCAGGTAGAGAAACGTGGGGTTCCCGATATGTTCGAAAGCGGTATCCCGGAACCCAGGATGACGAACAGCGAACTTCCCAGGTTGACTTCATTGGTGAGCGGGCGGAAGAGGGTCTGGCTGGTTTACAGCCATGACTCGTATACGGACCCTATGGGGTTAATCCCGCAAACGCTGGCCTCGGAAATGACATTAATCCAGAAGCGCGATTTTTATGGGGGGCAGGTTCAATTATATGGCCCACATTTCGCACCTTAAAATTGGGGAAAGAAGAATTTTTACTCTCGGAAGTTCGGGTGTCTTCCAACCGAACTGCCATAAACGGAGAACGATCTCCCAGGTAAATTTTTATACTGCCACTCACCTTGTCTTTTCCAGGTAGTCTCATCCAACCACTACCAAAAGATGGGACAGTTTCATCTTGACCTTCCCATGTGAACTCGAAACATTCTAGAATGCCGGTTTTATTACATTACCATCCAGGATACCGGAAACCAGACCAAACTGGAATGGAGGCTCGCGCTTGGAGCAGTCGAGGTGGCAGGGGATATTGCCGCAGCTTACTACGGCGTCGCCGGGTACATTGCCATGGAATTAACATCGAGATTTATATGACCGGTGTTGACCACGCTCCAGTTCCCGCCGCCGTTCGTGCTTTTAAATACTCCCCAGCCATCTGTCCACGCATAGAGGGTGGTCGGAGTCGCCGGGTCAATAGCAAGTGCGGAAACATTGAGATTAGTCAGGCTGGTGTTGACCGCGCTCCAGTTCCCGCCGCCGTTCGTACTTTTGAATACGCCGCCGCCATTTGCATATGTCGCCGCATCGTTATAATAGTATTTTGTCCCCGCATAGAGGGTGGTCGGCATCGCCGGGTCAATTGCCAGGGCAGTAACATAGGTATTGATCAGGCCGGTGTTGACCACGCTCCAGTTCCTGCCACCGTTCGTGCTTTTAACCACACCGCTGCCATTTGTCCCCGCATAGAGGGTGGCCGGTGTCGCCGGGTCAATTGCCAGGGCGAAAACATACGTATCGGTCAGACCGGTGTTGACCGCGTTCCAATCCCCGCCGCCGTTCGTGCTTTTAAACACTTCGCCGGCCCCTGCATAGAGGGTGGTCGGCGTCGCCGGGTCAATTGCCAGGGCAGTAACAAAATCGATGCCGGTGTTGACCGCCCAGTTCTCGCCGCCGTTCGTGCTTTTTAACACCCCGCTGCGCTCTGTTCCCGCATAGAGGGTGGTCGGCGTCGCCGGGTCAATTGCCAGGGCGAGAACACGGTCGATCAGGCCGCCGGTGTCGACCGCACTCCAGTTCCCACCGCTGTTCGTGCTTTTGAACACGCCGCTGCCGTCTGTTCCAGCATAGAGGGTGGTCGGCGTCGCCGGGTCAATCGCCAGGGCATAAACATACGGATTGGTCAGGCCGGTGTCGACCGCGCTCCAATTCCCGCCGCCGTTCGTACTTGTAAACACGCCAGCGCCCCATGTCCCAACATAGAGGGTGGTCGGCGTCACCGGGTCAATTGCCAGGGCGAGAACATAGGTATTGGTCAGACCGGTGTTGACTGCACTCCAGTTCTCGCCGCCGTTCGTGCTTTTGAACACGCCGCCGCCTTCTGTCCCCGCATAGAATGTAGTCGGCGTCGCCGGGTCAATCGCCAGGGCGAGAACCGAGGTATTGGTCAGGCCGGTGTAGACCGCGCTCCAGTTCCCGCCGCCGTTCGTGCTTTTGAATACGCCGCAGCCCGCAGCACGGA
>Ga0302322_100004135_pt1 | contig 12557 bp, 14 predicted proteins | sample Fen_T0_2_FD_203757 | JGI IMG/M metagenome (GOLD analysis project Ga0302322, IMG submission 203757) | Peat permafrost microbial communities from Stordalen Mire near Abisko, Sweden - Fen_T0_2 | ecosystem: Environmental > Terrestrial > Soil > Wetlands > Permafrost | place: Sweden: Abisko...
CCAGCCGCTGACGCCGGTGCTCCTCCTCGGCGGCGCGCTCATCCTCTCCGCCAACGTGCTGATCCAGCTGCGGCCGGAACCGCCGCCGCAGGCATTGTAACCTATTGGGTTACACTTCCGGGTCAGGCGATGGCGGGGCCCGGCTGGCGGATGGAGGCGATGGCGCGCAGCGTGACGGCGCCCAGCACGATCACGCCGCCGACGAGCGCGAGCGGACCCGGGCGCTCGCCGACGAACAGCAGCACCCAGACCGGGTTCAGGATCGGCTCGATCACGGGAATAAGCACGGCCTCGAGCGCGGTGACATGCCGGATGGCCTGCGCGTAGAAGCGGTAGGAGAACCCGAGCTGCACCACGCCGAGCACGACCAGCAGCAGCCAGCCGCGGCCGGGCAGGGCGGGCGCGGTGACCATGAACGGCAGGCCGATCAGGAACGCGAGCAGGTTGCCGAGGATGATCGACTCGACCGCCGAAGAATCCTTCTGCTTCCGCATCAGGACCGCCATGACGGCGAAGCTCACGCCGCTCAGGACGCCGATGAGGTTGCCGAGCACACTGACCAGCCGGAGTTCGTTGGCGAAGAACAGCGCCATGCCGCCGAGGGCCGCGGCGGTGGCGAGCCAGTCGGCACGGGTCGGTTTTTCGCGGAGCAGCCACGCCCCGAGCAGCGCAACCCAGATTGGCGCGGTGTACTGGAGGAGGATGGCGTTCGCCGCGGTGGTGAGCTTGTTGGCGATGACGAACGTGACGGTGCAGGACGCGTAGGCCACGGCGGCGCCGAGCTGGACGGGCGACCAGGTGAACCTCAGCCCGCGGCACGTCGCCAGCAGGAAAAGCGCGGCGATGAACCCGCGGCCGCCGGCGATGGCGAGCGGCGGCCACGTGATGCCCTTGATCAGCACGCCGGCGAGGCTCCACAGCAGTGCGGCGAGCAGCAGCTGGCCGACGGCGCGGGTGTGGGCGGGGTTTTTCACCACCGAAGCGGATGCCCGCAACCCGCCCCGGGCGCACGCAGAAAATGGGTGGCCGCCAAGGAAGCCTCGCGCTCCCGATCATCGATCGGGCCGACAGGGTTTTTCATATAGGCCATTCAGTTGCCTGCCATCTGCAGGCGGCGCCTGCCGGCCGCTTGATCCCGCCTGGCCGGCGGATAACCTGCGAGGCACCCCGCATTACGCGGGAGGCAATAGATCGTTTACTCCAATGAAGACCAAACTGATTACCTCACTCACGATCATCCTCGCGCTCGGCGCGACCTCGGCGCTGGCGGCCACCGCCGGCGAAAACTGGACGAACCAATGCGCCAAGTGCCACGGTCCGGATGGCAAGGCCCAGACCAAGATGGGCCTGAAAATGAAGCTGAAGGATTACTCGAATCCGGCCTCGCTCGCCAAATTCTCTGACGCCGACCTCACCAAGGCCACCGCCGAGGGCGTGAAGGAAAACGGCAAGGAGAAGATGAAGGGCTACAGCGACAAGCTCTCGGCCGACGAGATCGCCGCCCTCGTGAAGCACATCCGCGGGTTCGCCGCCCCGGCGAAGTAAACCGCCGCTTTGTTGGTGTGGCCCCGCCACCCGTCCGCCGCCTGGCGATGCGGGCGGGCGGGGTTTTGTTTATTGCCGCGAAGGACGCGAGGAGCGCACGCGCTGGCGAAACAGACTACCGGGTTGGGCAGGGAACGGCCCGAACGACTCGGACGGTCGAGGCGGGGTTCTTGAGTAACTTGGCGGCGGGGCGAATCGGCCGGCGGACGAGTTCGCCGCCGCAATTGGGACAGACGAAGCGAAGTTTATTCGAGGCACAATCGAGGCAGAACGTGCACTCGAAGGTGCAGATGTAGGCTTCCTTCGAATCGGGAGAAATATCCCGGTCGCAGCACTCGCAGTTCGGTCTGATTTCCAGGGCCATGGGGATCAGGCTTTAAACAGACGCATGTAAGAAAAACAAATGACGACCACCGCTTCGACGGCTTTCAGGAAAAGGTCAGCATCCCGGAGCAACACGGGATGACTAAGCGCCGCGCAGGTGATCCAGATCAGGGCGACTAACTCAGCGGCCAAGGCGATTTTCCATCCGAGTTGGGTACCAAAAATGATCAGCAAAGCTGAAGCTAGCATCGCGGCGGCCAAGATCGTAGACAGCAGCACCTGCCACCCAAACGGGACGTGGCCACTGACCGCGAGATGCAGTCCCGGCCCCGATTGAACCAAAAGCACGGCGCAGGCGGCCCCGGCTGCTGCTGTGTTGTCTAATGTGAGCCGCTTCATGCGGGCAATCACGGCTGCTTCAGCGCGTCGAGAACGGTGCCGGGGGTGAGCAGTTCGGGGAGGAGGATGGGCTCCTTCTTGCCGGGCATCCAGATGAGGTTGAAGGGCACGGCGCTGCGCTGGTACTTCGCGAGTTCGGCGGTGATCTGCGGGTCCTGGTTCGTCCAGTCGCCGCGGAGCGTGACGATTTTCTTGGCGGCGAAATATTTCAGGACCCCGGTGTTGTGGAACACGAGTTTCTTGTTGGCCTGGCAGGTGGCGCACCAGCGCGCGGTGAAGTCCACGTAGACGATCCGGCCCTCGGCGCGCAGCTTCGCGACGGACTCGGGGCTCCATTTGTCCCAGACGACCTCGGGCGCACCCGCGGCTTGGGCGGCAGCGCTCTTGGCGGCGGCGTTCTGCGGCCAGCCGAGCCACAGGCCCGCGGCGGCGAGCACCAGCAGGCCGGCGACGCCGAAGCGCGCGCGGCCCGTGGAGGCGCCCGGGGCGTGCCAGCGGCCGTAGACCCACACGCCCATCGCGACGAGCACGAGCCCGAACAGCACGTTTTGAAAACCCTCGTCGCCCGTCTGGCCGGCGAGCACCCACACGAGATAGCCGACCGTGGCGTAGAGCGGGAACGCCATGAACTGCTTGAATGTTTCCATCCACGCGCCGGGTCGTGGCAGCACCTTCACCGCGGCGGGAAAAATCGAGAGCAGCAGGTAGGGCAGCGCGAGGCCGATCGCGATCGCGGTGAAGATCGCGAACGACTCCGCGGTGGACAGCGCCAGCGCGGCGCCGAGGGCAGGGGCGAGAAAGGGCGCCGAGCACGGCGTGGCCACGATGGTGGCGAGCACGCCGGTGAAAAACGATCCGGCCAGGCCGGACTTGGACTGCAGTTCCCCGCCGACGGACGTGGCGCTCAGGCCGAACTCAAACACGCCGCTCATGTTCATCGCGAAAACCAGCAAACCAGCGGCGACCGTGAAGACGAACGCGGGCGACTGCAGCTGGAAGCCCCAGCCCAGTTGGCTGCCGCCGGCGCGCAGCACGGCGAGGACGCCGGCGAGCGTCCAGAACGACAGCAGCACGCCGAGCGCAAACACGAGCCCGTGCGCGATGACCCTGCCGCGCTCGTGGCCGGCTTGGTTGACGAAGCCGAGAATTTTCAGCCCGAGCACTGGAAACACGCAGGGCATGAGGTTCAGGATCAACCCGCCAATCAGCGCGAGGAGGAGGGTGCCGGCCAGGCCGCCGGTGGCGGCTGGGCGGGCGAGAGGCGACCCGCCTTCGCTAGGCTTCGGCGTGGCTTGTGGGCGAGAGGCGAGAGGGGCCGCGGCGGCCGCAGCACCGAAGGGAACATCTACGCGGAGGCCGCGGAGCGAGCCGTCGGCGAGCCAGCCGGTTTCGGAGGTGAGCACGCCAAGGAGCTTGGCCGGGTCCTTCGGGCCGTCCGGCGAGATGGGCAGCGTGAGCACGAAACCGTCTCGGCCGTCATTCGTGACGACTTGCGGCAACTCGTAGGCCACGAGGTTGTCATCCGAAAAGAAATGCAGGCCCGAGGGCGAACGGCGGGGCCCTTCGACAGGCTCAGGGCGACCGGCGCTGGTTGCGCCAGTCGGCGTGACGACAAGCGTGACATTCTTCGCGTCGCGCATGGCAGAGACATTCCAGCCGGCATCGGCGCGCGGCAGGCCGGAGACCGTGGCGCGGAGCTTCGCGCCCCAGGTGGTGTCGGGCTTCGGCGCGCCAGCGGAAACCGGCAGCGAGAGTTTTACGGTGGCCTTGCCGGGCTGGCAGACCTCTTCGCACATCAGCCATTCCGAGGCGGCCGAGAGGTCGACCGTGGTGCCAGGTTTGAGATCGGCGGGCGCGGTCAGCGTGATCGGCAGAAACAGTTCCCCCTCGTAGCCGTTGCCGATGACGGTACCGGTATGGTCCTTCAGCACCGTGGGGGCGGGCCACTGGATCTCGCCGGCAGTGAAGCCGGGCGGGAGTGTCCAGGCCAGCGTCGTGGCGAGCCCGGTGCCGGGATTCAGCCAGTACGTGTGCCAGTGCGGTTCGTGCACGAACCGGAGGGCGACCGTGAAAGGCTTGCCGGGCTGGATGGACGCATCGGCGGCGACCAGCGAAGCCTGCACATGCGCGCGGGCGGCGGGGAAGAGCGTGGAGAAAGTGAGCGCGCAGAGGCCGAAAAAGCGGGGCAGCTTCATGGGAAGAAGCGTGGTTAGTGTCGGGTTGGAACGCAAAGTTTCCCTCGCCGGCGTCAAAATTTACCGAAAAAATAACGCACCGTGGCAGTTCAGTGCCGCCGGCGGGTGATGTGGGCGATCAGCAGCGTATAGAACACCAGCACGAGGTCGAAGAGCGGCAGCTGCAACGAGAGGGGCAGCGCATAAATCAGGCAGGTGAGCGGGGCCCAGAGCCCGAAGTTGGCCAGCGCGCCGGGCAGGACGTGCCGCTGGTACCAATGGCCGGCGCGAAAATCGACGAGCAGCGGCGCCCAGCGAAACCCGGCGGCCTGCCACCCGTACGCAATCACCGTCACGACCACCGCCCAGAACGGGCAGTAGAGGAACTGGTCGACGAGAACCTTCAGCGCGACGGTGCGCACGTGGGCGTCGTCGCCGAAGCAAAAGGCAAGAAACCGGTACCAGTAGTCCACCTCGATGCCCTTGTAGGCCCAGAACAGGGTGAAGAACACGCCGCTCATCCAGGTGTAGCCGGCCCGCGTGTCGGGATGGGCCCGCATGTAGATGAACGGCAACACGCCGCCGCACAGCGACGTGGTCACGATCGAAAACCACAGGCCGGTCCGATGGCGCAGCGTCATGACCTGCTCAAACAACGCCCGCGACGGCGGATGCCAGTAGTAGGCCAGGACCAGCGCCAGCGCGATGGCCTGCAGGGTCAGGCCGGGGATCAGGTTGGCGCGCGCTGCCCGCAGGCCGGCGTGCCAGGGGGCCTCGAGCGGGGCGGATGCAGGGGGAGTCGCGGACATGAACCCGGCAGCGTGGGGGTTGGTGGCGTCACGCGCCAGCGTGTTTTGCCGGGAATACTGCGCATCCCGCCGTGGCGCGGGTCTCCTGACCCGTGGTTGGATTTCGGACCTGGGTCAGGAGACCCATGCCACGTATTCCGTCTGCAATCTCATTGCCGGGGCCGGGCCGGCGTGTTCACTTCGCGGCCGCATGAATACCCGCCTGACGCCCCAGCAGATCGAGAACTATCGCCGCGACGGTTTTGTCGTGCAGGAGAATTTTCTTACGGCCGCCGAGCTCGCCGAACTGCGCACGGCGGTGGACGCGGCGGTCGCGGCCCTCGGCAAGGCGCGCGTTGCGGGGGGCGAGGTGGCCGGCGAGGACGGCGACACGTATTACGACCGCGTTTTCACCCAGAAGCTCAACCTCTTCAAGATCAACCCCGTCATCAAGCGCATCATGCTCGGGCCGGAGATCGGGCGCATGACTTGCGAGCTGTCGGGCGTGCCGGCGATGCGGCTCTGGCATGACCAGGCGCTGATCAAGGAGCCGTTTGCCAACCCCACCGGCTGGCATCTGGACGATCCCTACTGGTCGTTCTCGTCGCGCGACGCCATCAGCATCTGGATCGCGCTCGACGACGCCACGCTGGAGAACGGCTGCCTCTACTACGTGCCCGGCTCGCAACGCCTCGCGGATTTCCGCAACGCCGGCATCGGCGAGAACATTGCCGACCTCTTCAAGATCTACCCGGAGTTCAAGGCCATCGGCACGGTGTCCGCGCCGGTCAAGGCGGGCGGCTGCGTCTTCCACAACGGGCTGACCGCGCACGGCGCCGGCGCCAACATGACCAACGGCCGCCGCCGCGCGATGACCGCGGGCTACATGCCGGACGGCAGCACGTTCAACGGCCAGCAGAACATCATGCCCGACCGGCTCTTCAAGGCGGCCAAGGTCGGCGACGTGATGAACAACGACGCCGAGAATCCCCGGGTCTGGCCGCAGTGAACCGGCGAGCGGGTTCGAAGTTTGTAACGTAATGCGTTACTAATCGTGCTGGGACCGATCCGGCGGTTTGTAACGTATTACGTTACTAACAGGGGGAGCCGCTGTGACCTGGCTCAGGTCTCGCCGAGGTTGCGGCGCAGCATCGCCTGCAACGCCGGCAGGTCGTGGATAGAAATCGTCTTCCCCGAGACCGTGATCAATTCGCGATCGCGCAGCCGGCCCAACGTACGAGAGAGCGTCTCGCTGCTCGTGCCCAGCTCGGCGGCCAGCACGCGTTTGGTCCCGGGCAGCTGGATGGTCCCGGCCCGCGCGGTGCGGCCGTGCTTCACCAGCCAGTTGAGCAGGCGCGTCTCAACGTCCTTGAGCGTGAGGTCGTCCAGCATGCCGACGAGCACGCGCAGGTGCGCGCTCATGGAGCCCAGCATGCGCAACGCCAGGTCGGGGCGCCGGCCGATCAGGGCGAGGATCGGCTCCTTCGGGATAAGAAGCACCGTGCTCGGCTCGACGGCGCGCGCGTTGGCCGGATAGCCGGTGGGCGAGGCGAGCGAGGCCTCGGCGAAGGACTCGCCGGACCGGAAGACGTGGATGACCTGCTCCTTGCCGCCCGCGCTGACGCGGTGGACGTTGACGGCCCCGCTCTGCACGAGATAGCAGCCGCGCGAGGGTTCGCCCTCGTGGAACAGGTAGTCGTCCTTTGCGAGTTTCTGCACCACCGCAAAGCCCGCAATGACCCCGAGATCCTCCGATGACAGCCCGGAAAACAGCTGGCAGCAGCGCAGCGTGCCGATGAGGCCGGTGAGCTTGAAGTCAGCGGGGCGGGGCGACGTCGGCATCCTCCGCCAATTTGCACGCCCCAAGCCGGGAGTCGCGCCAAATTATTTCGGTGTCGGCGGCTCGGTCACCTGGGTCAGCAGCATGGAAAACGGCTCCGCCGTAGTCAGGGCATGCGGTGCGCCCGGGGGCAGGTGCAGCAGGTCGCCGGGCTTGAGCGTGTGCACGGTCGGGCCGACGGTGAATTCGCAGGTGCCGCTCAGGACCTGCACGAGCGCGCGGGCCGTGCTGGTGTGCTCGGAGAGTTCCTGGCCGGCGGCGAAGTGAAACAAGGTGAGGCGCAGCTCTGGCGTGGTGAGCACGGCCCGGCTGACGATGCCGTGGGCGACGTTTTCCACCGGCGCCAGCAGCGAGCAAACGCCGGATTGGGTGGGGGAGAGCAGGGTGTTTTTTTTCATGATCAAGGGAGAGGAATTCATTCCCGCCAGAAATTGACCGCCCAGGCGCCGTCGTGCCGATGCTCCATGGTGGACCGGAAGCCCTCGCTCTTGAGGAGTTCGATGAGCGGCGCGGGCATGAACGGGGCGATCACGGTGACGCCGTGGCCCGGCTTGAGGGCATCCACGCGCGCACGGATGAGGGCGAACGGCTCCTCCCCTTGGGCGAGATTAGGCCGGACATCGAAGGTTTTGAAGGTGGGTGAATTCATGGCGGGACGGATGGTCAGTAGACGAATTCCACCTGGGCCCAGACTTTTTTCACGTTGGGATAGAGGAGACTCTCGCGGTGGAAGTCGGCGTATTTCACCAGCGCGGTGACGCGCTGGCTGAACTTGCGCGACAGCGAGAGATCAAACTCGCGCCCGTAATCGAGGCTGCCGGCGTCGGAGTCGAACTGGTGATAAAAGGCGACGAGCGAGCACTCGCCGGGGAGACTGCCGGTGACCTTGACGTAGGTGTCGCGGAGCCCGGCGGCGGGCGTGACGAGAAAAAGGTCCGCCCAGCCGTTGAAGGCGTGGAGCGTGGCGAGCGGGGTCTTGAAGCCGACGTTGTGGTCCGAACCCAGCACCTCGTAACCGAGCGTGAGGCTGACCGGCTTCCACGCGAGGCCGGCCTCCATCACGGTGTAGTGCGTGTCGTAGCTGAGCGTGCTGGCGCCGAAGTCGGACTGGGTGGCGGCCTCGGCGCGATACGTGAAGTTGACGTCGGCGGTGAGCTTGGTGGTGCCGGCAAAGCTGGCGCCATAGGTGGCGCAGGAGTTGGCCGTTGAATTCGAAAAATCCAGCAGGTACGCGTAGCCGGTGAGCGTGCCGGCGGGGAGACCGGCGTAGCTGGCGTTGAACAGGTTCGAGGACGACGCCCATTTGCCCTGCGGATGACCGGAACCGAAGACGCGGTTGATCTGCTGGAGGTAGGCGTAGGTGAGCGTGGTTTTTTCGAGCGTCTTGTCCTGCAGGACGAAGGCGTCGAACGTCTGCATGTTCTGTCGCCAGGCGACGTCGCCGATGAAACGGGCGTTGTCGAGGACGAGGCGCTGGCGGCCGAGAGTGCCCGTGGTCTGGCCGGTCGTGAACGCGAGCCAGGCCTGGTTGATCTCGGTTGTTTCGGGATCGGCGATGACGGCTTTGCCGGCCCCGCCGGGATTGAGCCCGGACTGGCTGTAGCTGTCGCCATCCGCGGCGCGGACGTCCTCCGCCTCGAGCATGGCTTTCCAGCCCAGCCAGGGCGCGGTGGTAAAACCGAGCCGCGTCCGGAGCGTGAGCGCGTCGGCGTCCTGCAGGCCGGTCTGCGCCACGTCCTCGTAGCGCAGGCGCAGATTGGCGGAGAATTTGCCGTTGGCGAAGGCATCGCCGAGATTCGCGGCATCGGCCGCAAACCCGGTACCAGCTAGCGCGGCAGAAAGGAGTGCAATTCGAAGTTTCATACGCCGGGTTTTTCAGCGTGGCGCTATTTGACCGTGGCTGCAAGGGCGGCCGCGGCCTCGTCGAGCCCGCCCTTGAGCCCGATGCGCTGGTGGACGATTTCACCCTGCGGGTTGAGGATGGTGAGGATGTTGGAATGGGAGAACGCACCGTCGGCCTCCTGCTTGAATTTCACTCCGAGGAGGGCGGCGAGTTCGCGGACGGAGTCATCGCTGCCGCGGAGCAGGATCCACTGGCCGTCGAGCGAGCGCTGCGCGCGGTACTGGGCGAGAACGGCGGGGGTGTCGCGGGCGACATCGAACGTCACGAGGACAAACGCGGCGCGGTCGCGGATCCCGGCGGGGAGCTTGGCGCGGATGGCCTGCATGTCGGTGACGAGGAGCGGGCAGGCGTAGCCGCAGGAGGCGAAGAACATGTCGACCACCACCGGGCGGCCGCGGAGGTCGCCGAGCGTGCAGGCACGGCCGGCGTCGTCGGTGAACCGCGCGTCGAGCTGGTAGATGGACTCCTTCGAAAATGCGGCGGCGGCCTTCGCCGCGGGCGCGGTCACCTCCTGGCAGTGGGGGCACGCGGGCGCCGCGGCGGGCGAGGCCGGCGTTTTCCCGCCGAGGGCAAGGCGGGCGGTGAGCAGGAGGAGCAGGGAGAGTTTCGTGATCATGGCAAAAGTTCAGGGCGCGGTGTTTTTCGCGCAGCGGAAGCCGAGCGCGGTGGTGGTGTTGTTGGCCTTGAGCGAAGAGCGGAGGGCCACGCGCATGAAGGCGGCGTAGTCGGCGGTGTCCTTGGCGCCGACCGACCCGGCGCCGCAGAAGAGGTCGCGCTCGAGCCCGGAGTCGGCGCGCGACTCGCCGGTGACCATCGCGTTGTTGAAATCGTCGACCCATTCCCAGACGAGGCCGTGCAGGTCGCGGACGCCGTAGAAATTCGGCCGGCCGCGGGCGACGGCGGGCTGGACGTCGGGCACGGGGCGCGCGAGCCAGGCATAGAGGTCGCGGTTGAGCTGCGCGTCGTTTTTGCCGTCGGGGCGGGTGTAGCCGGCGCCGGCGGCGAACTCCCACTCCGCGGTGGTCGGCAGGCGCCGGCCCACCCAGCGGGCATAGGCACGCGTGGCAAACCACGAGACGCGGACGACCGGCGAGTTGGCCGGAGCGCGGGCGCCGGGTTCCAGGTCGCCGGTCCAGTAATCCAAGTACGACGAGTCGGCGAAGAGCCGGCTCACCTGCGAGCGGCGCCACGGCGGGTTGGCGGTGACGAAGGCGAGAAATTCGGCGTTGGTCACCGGCCGCTCGTCGAGGAGGAACGCGGCGACCGTAATCTGGGCGGAATCCTTGGTGGTGCGAAACAGCGGGGTGTAAACGCCTCCGGGGATCCGGATCAACCGCGCCGCCGGCGCCGCCTCCGGCACGGCCAGCGCCCCTCCGGCCAGCGCCACGGCCAGCGCCAACCCGGGCACCAGCCGTTGGACCGATCGGAGGAGCGTGGCCATGGGAAAGACGGGCTAGTGGTTCTCGTTGCGGATGGCCTTGACCTGCGCGGCGCTGAGCGCATCGCCCGTGTTGCCCCAGCTGTTGAGGACAAAGGTGAGGACATCGGCGATCTGCGCGTCGGTCAGGACGGCCTCCTGCGGCGGCATCACGCTGTTGATGGTCTGGCCATTGACGGTGACGGGACCGGTAAGACCCTTGAGCACGATGCGGACGGCGCGCTCGTGGTCGGCCAGCAGGAAGTCCGAGCCAGCCAGCGGCGGGAAGGCGCCGGGCAGGCCCTTGCCGTCGGGCTGATGGCAGGCGAAGCAGAGGCCCATGAAGACCTGCTTGCCCTTCTCGACCTGCATTTCCTTGGTCAGGCCGGCAATGGTGGGGTTGGACTTGATCTCGGTGGCGATCTGGGACTTCAGCTCGGCCTCGCGCTTGGCGGATTCGGAGCCGGCCTCGGCCTGCGCGCCGAGGTAGACGGCGTCGATCTCCTTGCCGGAATAGATGACGCGGTTCTCCGGCCCGGTGACCTTGAGCATGCCGAGCGCGCCCTTGTTGAAGGCCCGCGTGAGCGAGTGATCGACGAGGATGAACGTGCCGGGCACCTCGACCTTGAACTCGACCGCGACCGCGCCGCCGGAGGGCACGAGCGTGGTCTGCACGTTACGGTTGGGCAGACTGAGTCCGGCCTCGGGATAGACCTTGTCGAAGATTTCGCCGATGATGTGGAAGGACGAGGTGACGTTCGGGCCGCCGACGCCGAAGTAGATGCGGACGCTCTCGCCGACCTTGGCGGTGAGGGCCTTGTCGCCGACGAGGGAGCCGACGGCGCCGTTGAAGACGATGTAGGGCGGGCGTTCGTCGATGGCCTTGGCCATGTCAAACGACTGCAGGCCCTCCTCGCCGTATTTGCCGGTGGTATAGAACTCGCCCTGCATGACGTAGTATTCCTTGTCGACCGGCGGCAGGCCGTCCTTCGGTTCGACGAGAATGAGTCCATACATGCCGCTGCCGATGTGCATGGGCACGGGCGCCGTGGCGCAGTGGTAGACGTAGAGTCCGGGGTTCAGCGCCTGGAAGGTGAACTGCGAGCTGTGCCCGGGCGCGGTGAAGGTCGAGGCGGCGCCGCCGCCGGGACCGGTGACGGCATGCAGGTCGATGTTGTGGGGCAGCTTGGACGACGGGTGGTTGTTGAGGTGGAACTCGACGACATCGCCCTCGCGGATGCGGATGAACAAACCCGGCACGCTGCCGCCGTAGGTCCAGAAGGTGTACTCGACGCCATCAGCGAGCCGTTTGACGACCTCGCGCACCTCGAGGTTGACGACAACGCGCGCGGCATATCGGCGCTTGATCGGCGGCGGCACATGCGGTGCGGCGGTCAGGATGGCCTGCTCAACCGGCAGGGCGAGCACGTCGGGGGTGAGGGGCACGAGGCCCTTGGCGTCGGTCGGGCCTTCGGCACGACCGGCCGGGGCCAGCATGATCAGACCGAGCAACAGCGCGGCGGTGGGTAGAAACGGAGTTTTCATGGGTGTGCGGCGGGTGTTGCCCACACCCTATGCCGAAGGCGGTCGCCCCGCCTTGACCCAAGTCAAGCAATGCCCCGGAGCGATTCAGCGCAGATGATACGCGGCGGCGAGGACGGTGAGATGGATCACGCCAAGGATGGCCTCCATGACGCCCAATTGCCGGGCCGGCCAGTGGGGCCGAAGCGGGGATACCAGCCAGCCGGTCCGCAGCAGGAGGACGGTGCTCACCGCGACGGCGACGGAAGGGACCAATCCCTGGCGCGCCAGGAGCGCGACCGTCGCGAACGCTACGCCGGCTGCCACGAGCGAGGGAAAAGCGCTCGGGTCCTCGCCCTTGCCCAGACGCAGATAGGTGCGGACGGTGAGCACGGTTGGCGCACTGCGCGCGAGGGCCAGGGCCGCGAGGGCGAGTGCGACCGGAGCCGGCCAACCCGCGAGCATGGCACCCGAGGCGGGCACGAGGGCGAAGGCCATGCTGCCCGCGAGTTCAGCCTCGGCTTCGCGCGCGGCGTTGCGCAGGTCGAACCAGAGGAAGAGCGCGCCGAAGGGCGCGGCCAGCAGCAAGGGCCAGAGGGCGTGCGGGGGCCCGAGGATGGCAGCGCCGCCCTGTGCGGCGGCGGCG
>Ga0302322_100004136_pt1 | contig 12557 bp, 9 predicted proteins | sample Fen_T0_2_FD_203757 | JGI IMG/M metagenome (GOLD analysis project Ga0302322, IMG submission 203757) | Peat permafrost microbial communities from Stordalen Mire near Abisko, Sweden - Fen_T0_2 | ecosystem: Environmental > Terrestrial > Soil > Wetlands > Permafrost | place: Sweden: Abisko...
CGGTCGAAAGCATCGCCGGAACCACAAGCGCGTCCGCCGCGCGCCCACAGAATATTCGAGCCGTTCGCGCGCGTCTCAGCGTGCGGTCTCGAGAAGTTGATCGACAGGAAAATGTCGTTCCTGGTAGCAACGTCGCCGCGGGACTCTATCGCATTCAGGTTACCGATGCCGCGACCAAGACATCGGGGTTTGCTAGAGTGCGCACACTTCAATCCGACATCGTGATCCCGTCACAATTGGAGGTCCGATGGTAGCCGTAAGCCAATCAGCGAATCCAGTCGCGTATCGACACCGCGCATCCGAGCGAGGTACGGCCATCTTTGTCGTGGTGCTGGTCATTACGATGCTGACTGGAATCGGCCTATTTGCCGCCAGAATGACCAGCTCCGTCGATACCGCAACGGGTTTTGCCCGACAGGCTGCACAAGCTCAAGGACTTACCCTGTACGCAGGCCAACTAGCGGCAGATATTCTGGTGGACCAGGCAGCCGTGATAAAAGATGCGATGGAAGTCGCGGCATCCGCTGGAATGGGTGCCGTGTGTCCGACCAATCGCGGTGTGACGAACACCTACTGCGCCTACCGGTCAAACGTCGAATTGATCGCGCTTGGGACTGCGGCCAATCAACCGCTACTTGTGCCACAGCAACAGTACAGCCACGGAAGCCTGGGCCCAATGCATAGCCTGCCGACCGTTGCAGGTGTCGAAGGGTCAATGCAGCTCGAGTTCCTGGACATCGCGCGCGCCATTCCAAAGCCAGGTGCCTCGATGGGCAGCACCAGTAGAACCGTGGAAGTACCGTATGAATTCGGTGTCGTAGCCTGGTCCCAGATTCGACCCGCCATTGCCGCAACTAGCACGAATTGGTGTCTGTCAGATGCGGCCTCCACCAGTGCCAACATCCAAGCGGCACGTCTTTACATCTCAGTTCCACGACTTTGAGCCATACCGGACGGAGCTCCCCATGACGCAAACTATTCGTTTCGTTTCTCTCACCGGTCTCATTGGGCTGGTATTCGGAACTTCCTCGTTGGCGTTCGCACAAGTGGACGTCAACCCGCCTAGACCCAATGTACTGCTCTTGGTCGATAGCTCCGGTTCGATGGAATACACCACCTCGGCACGGCAATTCCCGACGTGCGACCCAACGACCACAAACACCAATTCGGCCGTTCTCACAAAGAGCCGTTGGGTGAACCTGATTGAAGCGCTTACCGGAACCATCCCGGACTATCGCTGCGAAACCGTTCCGCGCAACACGAACAAGTTTCTTTCGGAGTATCAACTATCCGTCACGGTTCCTCCAGGTACACCAAACCCGCCCGACTACCTGTACCCAATCCCGTACCATCGCCCGATGAGTGGCAATTGTTCCCCGACGGTTGGCGCGGACAATAACTCCATTCGATTCTGCACGTACGACGGCGTTAGGCCCTGCCAAAACTGCACGTTCCCGGATGCATCCGGTGGACTACTCGACGCATTTTCACAGGAAATTCGCTTTGGTTTGATGACATTTGACACGTTGCCCAGTGCAAGTACAGGAGAAGACGGCACTTGGACCTATTCGTGGGGCAGTGCGGTGATGGGTGCACCGAAAGACTGCGTTAAGACCGAGGCTCAAGATGTCGGAGCACGCAATGCGCTTGCGCCGCTTTGGGAAGGCCGTCTCATTACGTTCGGTTCGCCGACTAGTTCGAACGAACTTGACATGATTCGTACCAAGAACACCCAGATCCAGCAGGCCCTCCTTGCGACGCGGCCGTTTGGCGCCACCCCAATCGCCGGTATGCTCAAGGATGCGCGCGACTTCTTCTGGAATGACTCAAACCCGGATGGTTCCGGCGACACGGCGCCGAAGGACGACCCGTATATTGGCGGTGGGTGTCGAAGTAACTTCATCATCTTGCTCACAGACGGGGAGCCCAATATGGATTTGCGCCCGTACTGTGAGAATACAAGCGTCAATCCGGCATGCGGACCGCTACCCGGGTCCTGTTGTCCATTCGACAAACCTGAAGACATCGTGCACTCGCTTTCCCTAGGAAGCGGTGGTGCTCAAGTACAAACGTACGTTGTGGGTTTTGCCGTGTCCCAGACGCTAAACCAAGGGACGCCCGTGCAATGCACGCAGCTAGCCGACACGGACCTTACATCACCAACTGGCCTATGCGCCACGACTACGAACTCGCAGCTGCAGGTGTGCTGCAAACTCAACCAGATTGCCTACAACGGTGGCACGCAACGCGCTTACTTCGCCGATACGGCAGAGCAGCTCCGAACAGCGCTTGCAACGATCCTGGACAATACCGCAAAAAGCACCACAAGCCGCACATTTCCCGTCTTTGCGTCGGCGACGGGCAGCAATTCCGCTTCGTCGTCATTCCGTTTCTATACCTCCTTCAAACCGAAGATTTCCGGAGCCGGACTTTGGCAAGGTGTGATTGAACGCCAACGTTTCGTTTGCAATCCCGGGGACCAAAGCCCCACGCTAGTTGCAATTGATCCGGAAAAGGGCGACGACTTCGTCAAGAACGTCAATTCGACGACGTCACCCGCGCGACGTTTTCTATCGGTATTGGGCGACACAACGAGCAGCGCTGTCTATTCGACGCGCACCATTCGCACCTATTCAGCGCTTGCCCAAGGCGACGGCGTGGGTAACTACAAGGGAACACAGATAGACGGCGACGCGAGCGGCTTCTCTTCAGCTGTCACGGCGCTTTCCATGAACATCGCGACGTCCCCGTGTATTGCGGAAGCCGGTATGACCGCCGACAAGTGCCGTGATCGCTATACGAAGTGGCTCGTTGGACTACCGAATGGCTCCACCGAAAACTACAACCGTTGCGCGACTGTCGGCGCCCCATCATGCAGCCTCGTTGCAGACATCTACCACTCCGTTCCAGCTTTGGTGAATCGTCCGAACGACAGCCTGCGAGACGAATCGTACCAACGCTTTTCGCTGACCGAGCAACGCAAACGCCCCTTGGTGCTGTACACCTCCACCAATGACGGCTTGTTGCACGCATTCAAGGTCGCCTCGAACGATCCGGCAGATACGGCGGCAGACGCCAAGGTCGAAACCCGTTCCAACAATGAGCTTTGGGCCTTCGCACCGCCAGCTGTGCTACCGCACATCGTTGACGAATACCCCAACGTCCATCAGCCGCTCCTTGACGGTGCCCCCGTCACCCGCGACGTAGCTGGTGTGAGGCAGACCACAACGGGTAACATCCTGTTCGAACGGGACTTGAAGACGATTGCCTCAACGGACTCGATTTGGCGCACTGTTCTGGTGCAGAGCTTCGGTGGTTCGTACCCTGGGTACTTTGCGTTAGATATCACCGATCCGGTCGCCGGTCCGCAATTTTTGTGGCAGCTTACTACGGACGCAAGCGGCAGTCCGCTGTTCGGAGATAGTGGTTCGACCCCCACGATTGCGACCCTCTACTTCGATCCGTCTGGCGGGGCTAATCCACGCGAAATATCCGTTGCGATTCTCCCAGGCGGCAACGGTGGCGCACCACCGATTGCGACTGGAACCGGGTGCGATCGCGCTGACCTGAGTCCATCCGGTTTTGATACAACGACAAAACCTCGATTGAAGGTGCCTTGCTACACGGATGATGCCGGAACGACCAATCGTGCAGCTGCCCGCCGCGGTCGTTCGCTGACGATCGTTCGGCTCGATACAGGCGAAATTCTGCGCACGTTCCGTCGCTCGGCAGTCGACGCGCCAGCGTCAATCTCCGGACGACTGACGGTGGCGCCACTTGACTCACCGATAACGGGGCAACCGGTGGCGTATCCGGGCTGGACCGGCGCCATCGCCGATCGAGTCTACGTTGGCGATCGCGACGGTTCCATGTGGCGAGTCGATTTGACTTCGCCACGTCCCACGGACTGGAACATGAAAGTTTTCTTCGACGCCTATCGCGGCAAAACGGCATTCGCGGGCCAGCCAATTGCTACTTCTCCTATTCTGTCCACCAATGATTTGGGTCAGGTGGTGGTTGCCTTTTCCACTGGCAACCAGGACGACTTGGTAACGACAGCTGCAACCGAAACGTATCTGTATTCACTGACAGAGGTGGCAACCAGCGCCGTGTCGAATGCGGTGAGCGCATCGATCAACTGGTACTACCGATTCACTGGCGGCGAACGCATTACAGGCCCGATGACACTGTTCTCGAACGCGTTGTTCTATTCGACCTACGCGCCTCCTACCGGAAGCAACAACGCGTGCAGTTCAGGGAGTAGCCGCGTCGGAGGCATGCACTACCTGAACCCGGACAAAACTGCTGGGCAGTCCGTGGACGGCGACGACTTGTCACGCGGAGGGATTGCCTCCCTGCCTCGCAATGGCGACGGAACGTCGCTTGATCGCGTGCAGTTCTACAGCCAGACCGATCAGCTCTTTCAAACTGGTTCGGTCATATTTGGTGTCGGCATTGCCCAAGTACCAAGCTGCTACCAAACGGGTGCCGCATCCACCGATCCATTCTTTGGATCGGCGTATAAGCCAACTACAACGACCTCCACCACGAGTTTCCAGTTGGTCATGCAAACGGGTTCCCAAGGCACGACGGCGTCCGGTGGGCAAACCAAGACAATTGCAGTAAACCTTCCGCCCCCGGATTCGAGCCCACGAATCGACTCGTGGGCATTGGTCATGGAGTAGCGGTTCATGGCGGCGCTTCCGGACAATCGGCGTTTATTCGTCGCACTGTTGCTTGCGGCAAATCTGATACCCGTGGCTTGCACTCGGTCTCATAGCGAACGAATATTGGAGGCGGCTGTGAGCAACTCCGCGCTCGGAACAACCACGGCACCGCCGCTCGATCACTTGGCGCCCGGTGAATTGAAAGCAAGCTCGACGATGGCATTTGGCTTTCCGATTCCATCTTCCATGTCCATCGAACGCGCGTTTCCGAACGCCATTCACCTGACCGGCGTCGCCGACGTACAGGGCCTTGTGAGCTACGTAAGACGCCATTCTGATGCTCGCAGTGTGGAGCTGCGGGGCAACAACATCGTGCTCGATTTCGTTCGGATCCCCGCCGCTGGCAACGACCGCACGTTTCGCTTCGAAATTTCCGCGCAATCCCGCAATGCCCGGTTGCTCATCAAGGAAACCACGCTCGCTGCCGCTCCGCCGGAACCCGGAATTACCGATGCTGAACGCTGGCGTCGAGCGGGGATGAAGCCTAACGGCGAGCCATTGGATGTCGCGCAACTCCAGTAGCTTGCGGCGACACGGCCTAATAGGTGCGAATCACCTGTGCCGCTCCGCTCTAGCGCAACGCCTCGTCGTTCAACCGCATGGCCTCAAGGAGCAATAGGCTTGTGGGCATCTTGGTCTTTGCAGAATCCGATCGTTCCGCAGATTCGAATGCGTACTTACCACTGTTCCATTTTACGACCTCACGAAACACGCCAAGTGCCGGGCTCTCTTTGCCACCAAGACGAGTTCCGATCACAGCACCGCCGGAAAGCTCGATGTCGGCCATTGCATTCGACGGGCCGCGAACGCGTACGGTCCCCGTTCGTCGCTCCATCTCCAGCATGGAGAGTAGGGTCGGAACGGAAATCTGAGAAACATCCCCCTGCAGGGCAGCCTTGAATGCAGGGGCCCCTGGTTCTTGGTACATGCTATCCCGCTTGCCGCGCAGTCGTTTCGCCATGCCCATCAGAGCGTCCACCTGGGCGATGACTTCCTCGTGGCGAAACGGCGCCGATAGAAATACATCTGCTCCCAGGTTCAATGCCTCGAGACGGGCATTACTGTCCTCACGCTGGGAAACCAAAATGATTGGCGTCGTCGCCAGGCGACCTGGTTCAGCGCGAACCCGTTTGGTCACCCAGAATCCGTCAATGTCTGGAAGCACCACGTCGACCAGCAGTAAATCGGGTTGCATCTCGACCGCGCGCTCGAACCCCTCACGCGCGGTCGCGGCAACCTCCGTCTGAAAGGCGGCATCCGACAAGAAGCGCCGAACGAGGGTTGTGACCCACTCATCGGCCTCGACGATGAGAACGCGTCCCTGAGGCACTGCCCTAACCTAGCACGCAATTCATTCACCTTTCGCCACAATTGCGTGCAGTTACTTATCCTGGTGTCCTGGCCGGACTTGCGAATCTGTCACAGAAGGTGATACGGAGTCGCGTGACCTGCGATCCAGTCCTGCGTACGCCGCTTTACGACACCCAACGCGAACTTGGAGCACGGTTCGTTCCCTTTGCGGGATGGGAGATGCCCGTTCAGTTCAAGGGGATCGTGCTTGAGCACCACGCCGTCCGCCAAGCTGCGGGTCTTTTTGATGTCACCCACATGGGGCGACTTCGGGTATCCGGTGCGGGAGCGCTCCACGCAGTCGATCGGTTGGTCACCAACTCGCTTGAAAAGACGCCGAATGGCCGCGCTGTTTACGGCTGCTGCTGCAATGCCTCTGGAACGATTCTCGACGACTTGATCTGCTATCGCGAATCGGAGCAAAGCATCTTCGTCATCTGCAATGCGTCAAACAGAGCGAAAATTTTCGCCCATTTTGCGAAAGAATTGGACCGTGACGTCAAGCTTGAAGACGTTAGCTCCGTCACCGCACTATTGGCACTTCAGGGACCGGCAGCGTTTGCGATCCTAAATTCGCTGTCAAATGGCTGGATAACTGCCCTGCCCCGGATGGGCTTTGCTCGTGGCGTGATCGCTGGGCAAGAAGCCACTGCGGCGCTCACCGGGTACACCGGCGAGCTGGGCGCGGAAATCGTGTGCCAGCGGGACGGCCTGGTTGAGCTATATCGTGCGATTTTGGACGCGGGCAAGTCGTTGGGACTTGAGCCTTGTGGACTCGGCTGCCGCGACACACTCCGCCTGGAATCGAGACTTTCCCTCTACGGCAACGAGATCGACGAGACGACCAATCCTATAGAAGCCGGCCTCGGTTGGACCGTGAAGATGGACAAGCGTGATTTCATCGGCAAGGCACCCTTGGAAGGGGTCCGCCGAGCGGGACCCAACAGGACCATCGTTGGGATCGAGATGCTAGGGCGAGGCATAGCGCGCCACGGTTACCCGATAACCGACACATCAGGCCGACCCGTCGGCGCCATTACATCTGGCGGCCCCTCACCAACATTGGGCAAGAACATCGCCCTCGGGTACGTGCCGTTGGAGTTGGCTACCGTGGGTTCAAGAGTCCAGGTCGATTGCCGGGGCAAGCCCGTCGATGCAAAAGTGGTCCCAACGCCGTTTTACAAACGGCCGCCGGTGGGGTAATTGGGGCGCGCTAACAACTGCGGGTGCCAACAGCACAGCACCTCACGGTCACGAGGACACGGAAGTGCGATGTGTCGCCTTTGCGACACCGTCTGACCAACTGAAGGAGCAATTCATGAGCGCGGCAAAAGAGGTTCGAACCGATCGGCTTTACACCCAAGAGCATGAGTGGGCCAAAGCCTCCACAGGCGAAGTCCTCGTCGGCATCAGTGCGTTCGCGGTCGATCAACTTGGGGATATCACGCTGGTCGATTTGACAGTCGCACCGGGTGACATCCTTGCACCGCACCAAGTCTTCGGCACCATTGAAAGTGTCAAGACCCTCAGCGATCTGTTCAGTCCAATTGCCGGGCGCGTAACTCGCGTCAACCAAGAGCTGTCGAACAACCCCGAATGGCTCAACGAAGATCCTTGGGACAAGTCTTGGATGATTGCAATTGAGCCTTCTGAGTCTCTCGCCGCAACCACAGGGCTCCTCGATTGCTCCGCGTACGAGCACCATTTAGAGCAATCCGACCACTGAATACTTGTCACAAGAATTCCAATGACAAAGCCGCCAGATCAATATCGCGATTTTGCATCCCGTCATTTAGGCTCAAGTGATGGTGAAATCACGGAGATGCTCGCCACGATTGGGCTAAAGACGCTCGATGAACTGTCAAGCGCGGCAGTTCCTGAGAATATTCGGTTCAATTCGACATTGAATCTGCCTGCGCCCCTTTCTGAGGTTGACGCACTTGCGGAACTGCGTGAGCGGCTGTCTCGAAATCAACCAAAGCGTACGTTCATTGGCTTGGGGTACGCGCCAGCGCTAACCCCGCTCGTGATACAACGCAACGTCCTCGAAAACCCGGGTTGGTACACGCAGTACACTCCATACCAGGCTGAGATTGCTCAGGGCAGGCTCGAGGCGTTGCTCAACTTTCAAACCATGGTGGCGAGCCTGACCGGCCTGCCCATTGCCAATGCGTCGCTGTTGGACGAAGCAACCGCCGCCGCGGAGGCCATGGCCATGTGTCATGTCACCGGCCGCCCTGCGTCCAATCGCTTCGTCGTTTCACCCAACTGTCACCCGCAGACAATCGCGGTCGTTCGTACTCGTGCGCGCGCACTCGGCCTTGAGATCATCCTAGCGGATCCCGCAACGTTCGATTTTGCTAAGGTTCAACCATTTGGCGTGTTGGACCAGTACCCAGCGTCGGACGGCTCTCTCCATTCCCCGCAACAGTACATTGAACGAGCAAAAGCAGCGAAGACCGCTGTCATTCTTGCCACCTGTCCGCTTGCGCTGTGTCTCTTAGCTTCCCCTGGTGAGCTCGGAGCGGACGTGGCAATTGGCTCCACGCAAAGGCTGGGATTGCCGCTCGGTTTGGGCGGTCCTCACGCCGCTTTCATGGCCGTGCGCGAGGAATACAAACGCACGATCCCGGGACGCATCGTGGGTATTTCAAAGGATTCCTCCGGACGTCCCGCTTATCGCCTCGCGCTGCAAACTCGTGAACAACACATCCGTCGCGAGCGCGCCACAAGCAACATCTGCACCGCCCAGGTCTTACCTGCCGTCATAGCCAGCTTCTACGCCGTCTACCACGGCCCCGACGGTCTGTTGCAAATCGCGTCGCGGATTTTGGGCCTTACGGCATTGCTCCGTCAAGGGCTGTGCAGTTTGGGCCTTTCACCCGCGAACACGAGCGCTTTCGATACGCTCTCAATCCCGTTGTCAGCCTCGGAGCGAGCGCGCGTCCTTCGAGCTGCGCTGTCCGCTGGAATCGAACTGAACACGTTTCGCAGCGACTGCGTCTCAATCACCCTCGGTGAACCCCACAACGAGGCCGACATAGCGCAGCTCTTGGAGCTATTTGCGATTGATGGCAATCCCGTTGCTAACGTCAAAGTACCGGAGGATTCGCTTATCCCGGACCCACTTCGCCGAGGCACGCCGTACCTCGAGCATGAAGTCTTCCAGCGGTACCACACGGAACATGAGCTCCTCCGTTACATGCGACGACTGGAGAGTCGTGATCTCTCGCTTACCACGTCCATGATCCCGCTTGGTTCATGCACCATGAAGCTCAACGCGACAGCCGAGATGGTGCCCGTCACCTGGCGCGAAGTCGGCGAGCTTCACCCCTTCTCGGCGACGGACAATATTCAAGGCAGCATCGCAATTGCCAAGGATCTGGAGCAATGGCTCTGCGAAATCACCGGCATGAATGCGGTCTCGCTTCAGCCAAACAGTGGCGCGCAGGGCGAGTATTCCGGACTCCTTGCAATACGTAGCTACTACGCAAGTCTCGGCCAGTCGCAACGAAACATCTGCCTCATTCCCGTCTCTGCACACGGCACCAATCCGGCAAGCGCCGTACTCGCCGGGCTGAAAGTTGTCGTGGTTGCCTGCGATGCACAAGGCAATGTTGATCTCGCGGATCTTCGAATCAAGGCGACGCAGTATCGCGACACGCTCGCTGCCCTGATGGTGACCTACCCGTCCACACATGGGGTCTTTGAGCCGACGATACGCGAACTGTGCGAGATCGTTCACGCGGCTGGCGGCCAAGTCTATCTCGACGGCGCTAACATGAACGCGCAAGTCGGCCTTTGTCGCCCAGGCGACTTTGGTGCCGACGTCTGCCACATCAATCTCCACAAGACGTTTTGCATTCCGCACGGCGGCGGTGGCCCGGGAATGGGACCCATCGCGGTTCGCTCGCACCTTGCTCCCCATTTGCCCGGACATCCGCTAAGCGCAACGGAATCGTGCGCCGAAGGTCACTCGGCAATCGGCTACACCGTTTCTGCTGCTCCCTACGGAAGTGCAAGTGTCCTGCCCATTTCATGGATGTACATTCGCATGATGGGGCCAATCGGATTACGAAAGGCGACCCAGCTCGCGTTACTCAACGCAAACTACATGGCCCACCGTTTGGCGAAAGGCTATCCAATCTTGTATCGTGGCCCAGGCGGCTATTGCGCGCACGAATTCATCGTCGATGCGCGTGGCTTCAAGAAGACCGCTCAAATCGAGGTCGACGACATCGCCAAGCGCCTGATGGACTACGGCTATCATGCCCCAACGATGAGCTTTCCAGTTCCGGGCACCCTCATGATCGAGCCCACCGAAAGCGAATCGCTCGCCGAGCTGAACCGGTTCTGTGACGCCATGCTTCAAATTCGACAGGAAATCTCGGATATTGAAGAAGGGCGTGCCGATCCATTGAACAACGTTCTGAAATTTGCGCCGCACACAGCGCGAGTCGTAACCTCCGACGCTTGGCACCACCCCTACGCACGCGAGTTGGCAGCATTTCCGGACGAACACACCCGAGCCCACAAGTTCTGGCCCTACGTAGGTCGAATCGATAACGCCGCAGGAGACAGAGCACTAGTCTGCACGTGCGCCCCGACGCAGAACTACGCTTAAGGGCTTGAAGCCATCGCATCAGCAGCTCTTCGTCGAAGTGAAGAGCTGCTCCTGCGTCATCCGCACTGGCACCAACCAAGCCCCTACCAAGCCCCTACGGGTATTGAGATGCCTCTACCGTCGGAACTTCATCGTTCAGCAAACCAAGCGGGGCTGCTAGTGAGCTTTCGCCGCTGCGCCAACTCAGTGTTGCTCTTCTTCGGGCGTGCGATACGCAGGAAACGTGTTCTTCCAGTAGCTTTTGCCGCTGCGCCGAAATACCGTTAGTCGGGCGAGATCAATGGCTAGAAAAGCGCCATACGTTCGGACATCCGCAGGCCCCATCGCAACCTGCACGCCGCCCTCCAGGCCCCAGGGCCCGCCAAGTATCACAGCCGTCGTGGCCCCGTAGGCCTTGTTTCCCCAGAGCCGCGCAAGTGGGCCCGCATCGAAGCAAACACCCCATTGCCCGTTGACGTACCCATGGCTCGCGAGACGTAGAGAAAGCGACAGATCGGTTCCTGATCCAAACAATGTGTCCGTACGTAGAAGGCCGCCAACGATCCACTTGTTCGAGGGATCCGTACCCATGCCCGTGCCTAGACGAAGTGAGGGCGTGAAAGTATGGTCAAAACCAAGCTGCCGAATCTGATTTGCTCCAACGCCCAGCGTCAGCCATGACGACACGTCTGCGCTCGCATTTCCGGCAATCGTCGATGCGAGAGCACCGAGAAGCAGAGCTTGAACAACGACTTGACCTGATGCAATTCGGCGAATCACGGTGTGGCCATCTAGCACGCGAACAACGGCGCGCGAACGGCGGTGCCCGCGAAGCACATTTTTCCTGCAAATTCGGCTTCCCAACGTTGACTAAGCACAGGATTTGGAGCGTCGGGCCTTTGGCCGCCCGTGCAGGGGAATTGTAGCGATTCCGTACCGCAGACATTCGTCCTTGGGGGCGCAAACGAATTTAGTCCGTACTAGCTTGGCTATTTTCAAGCGCAGATTCAAATACGCAATCCGTCAATTGCCCTAACGCGCTGACGCCGAAGCCATGAGAAGTTCCGAAACTCGTCGGAAAGCGTCGACCCCGAAGCCTCGATAGACCAATCTCCCGTCACGATCGAGAAGTACTAGGCCAGGGACCGCACGCATGTCACCGAACGGTCCACCGCCGTCAAGTGAAGACTGGTCAGCGAGCGCCACGGGAAACCGCTCGGGCAGCGAGTCACGATAGACCGCCACCAGCATCGCGTTTTGTGCTGGCTCCAGCGCGACGAGGAGCGCGTTGAAGCGCGGAGTGCGCCGCCGCTGCAATTCTGAGAGGCGTCGTGTCATTGCCAGTGAAACGTCGTCATACGTCGTCACAAACATGAGCACCGTCTCACGCCCGAGCATCTGCGCGCTGCCGATCGGCTCCCCCTCCGGCGTCGCGTAGATATACGTGGTGCTTGTATCCTTCCCAATCAATGGCACCGGCTCCGCGACTTGCGAATTGCTTCCAGCACAGCTAACGACAGCACCAGCTAGCGCAACGACTGACACCGCAGCACGGTTCTTGCACCAGCCTCGAAAGTGCAACCTACACCTCGTCGCGACGAAATAGCTGAGCCCCGTCGAGCCCCAATGCGTCGAATAGATCCGCAAAGCAACTGAGCCCTTCAGGCAGTGGCTGTTTAGTGCGAGCGTGCGCGACGACGGCATGTGCGAGTTCATCGACCAGGTGCTTGAGCGGCATGGCTTCCAGAGCCACACCTTCAATTTGGTGTCCAGGAACAGGCGCAGCAACACGGCTGACAATTGGATCGTGCCGCACCCACTCAAAGCCGTGACCTCGACGATAGGCACATGCCAGTACTTGTACGAAATCGAGGTAG
>Ga0302322_100004139_pt1 | contig 12553 bp, 10 predicted proteins | sample Fen_T0_2_FD_203757 | JGI IMG/M metagenome (GOLD analysis project Ga0302322, IMG submission 203757) | Peat permafrost microbial communities from Stordalen Mire near Abisko, Sweden - Fen_T0_2 | ecosystem: Environmental > Terrestrial > Soil > Wetlands > Permafrost | place: Sweden: Abisko...
CAGGAGAGGAGCTTATTAAAGGATTGACACTTATAGCGAAGGATAAACCAGGATCTCTATTGATTATTTATAAAATGGTACCCTCTCATTAATTTTAACATCCAGAAAGCACAAAGTAGTCGCAAAGAATGTGAAGTTAAACTCAAGTTATTAAGTTCTTTGCGGGCTTTGCGAAAAAGCCAGCGTAATATAAACTAATATAATTCCGGAACATGAAAAAAATTCTATTGATTGGAGCGAGCGGATTTGTTGGCACAGCGATACTTAACGAAGCTTTGGATCGTGGTCAACAAGTAACGGCGGTTGTCCGCCACCCTGAAAAGATAAAAACAGTACATAAAAACCTGGAAGTAAAACAAGGTGATGTTTCTTCAGCAAAAACCGTAGCAGATTTATGCAACGGAATGGATGCCGTGATAAGTGCTTATAATCCGGGCTGGACTAATCCGGATATTGCGGCGGAAACTACCAGGGTATACGGGGCCATACTCGAAGGGGTCAGAAAGGCAGGTGGAAAACGGTTACTGGTAGTTGGCGGGGCAGGGTCTCTTTTTGTTTCTCCCGGGAAAAGGTTGATGGATGCCGGATTAATTCCTGAATCATACCTTCCTGCCATTAGAGCTCTGGCAAATGTTTATCTGATAGACCTGGCGGCTGAAAAAAGCATCGACTGGGTATTTTTCTCCCCTGCCGGCGATATACACCCGGGAAAACGGACCGCACATTTTCGCCTGGGGAAAGATGATCTTATCGTTGATGAAAAAGGAGAGAGTAAGATATCTGTACAGGATTATGCAGTGGCGATGATCGATGAGCTTGAAAAACCGGCTCATCACAGGGAAAGATTTACAATTGGGTATTAAGGAGCCCGGATTCTCCCGGGAATACCATCTTGATTTAACAGAAGTATTATTTAATGAGTGAAGTACATGAAAAGAATTCTTATTTTCCTTCTTACGATCTGGGCTTTCAGCTCAAACAGGGCCGCAATAGTCGATACAATCAAGGTCCACAGTGTGTCAATGCAGAAAGATATTAAAGCAGTAATAGTAATACCCGATAATTATTCATCTGCAAAAGAACTGCCGGTAGTTTATTTACTTCACGGTTATAGCGGGAATCATCTCGACTGGATCAGTAAAGCCAAAGGTTTTGAAAAAGCTGCCGATCAATATAACCTGATTATTGTTTGTCCTGATGGCGGTTATAGCAGCTGGTATTGGAATAGTCCTGTTGACCCTAAATCACAATACGAAACATTTGTGTCAGACGAACTGGTAAAAGCAATTGATGCAAAATATAAGACGATCAAAGACCGTTCAGGACGGGCAATAACCGGTCTGAGCATGGGTGGTCACGGTGCGTTGTATCTGGCTATCAGGCATCAGGATATATTTGGCGCTACCGGAAGTATGAGCGGAGGTGTTGATATCCGGCCATTTCCAAATAATTGGGATATGGCTAAACAGCTTGGGACATATGCAGAACAACAGGAACGGTGGGAAAAGAACACCGTAATAAACATGCTTAATTTACTGACGCCAAATTCATTGGCTATTATTATTGATTGCGGGACGGATGATTTCTTCTTTAAAGTAAATGAAAATCTGCACCAGCAGTTATTGTACCGTAATATTCCGCATGATTTTATTACACGTCCCGGAGGTCATACCTGGCCTTACTGGACCAATGCAGTGAAGTATCAGTTTCTGTTTATGAAGAACTATTTTGACAGTGCAAAAAATTAAACAGGATTTGCAGGAGCCATTCGTTAAATCATAGGATGGCTCCATAAAATCATCCCACTTCATTTAAGTAACTCGCCAATCTCAGTTTGGATAGAGTATTCAAAGCTTGTCTTTTCCTGAAAGATTTTAAGAGGTTCGATAATTTCTGTATACCTTTCAGAAATTGAATTTTAAATAAGCGAATCAAATGAAAAGAATTTTCATAGCCTTCATCCTGATTACATTATTGAATTTTTCCTTCACACCTGATAAAGAGAAGACATTCTGTAATCCAATGAACCTTAATTACCGTTTCCAGCCATCAAGCCTCGATTCTTACAGAGAAGCAGCAGATCCTGTAATTACAATATATAAGGGAAAATACTTTCTTTTTGCATCGCACAGCGGAGGTTATTGGAATTCCGATGATATGAAGGATTGGAAATTCTTACCGGTTAAAAGTCTTCCAATCGAAGATTATGCTCCGGATGTAATAACCATTAATGATACAACTTTTTACATGGCGTCAGCTACGGTTAAAAAGAATATTTACTATACCTCCAATCCTTTTGAAGACAACTGGAAACCAATGGAAAATACATTGCCATTTCCGGTATGGGATCCGAATTTTTTCAGAGATGATAACGGGAGAATATACTTGTATTGGGGTTGTTCAGATGCAGTGCCAATCAAAGTAGTGGAACTGAGCAGGAAAATGCAGCCAATTACTGAGCCAAAAGTAGTGATTACACATAATCCCGCGGAACACGGGTGGGAAAATCCTGGTGAGTTGAACGAGATAGTAAAGAATGGATACAATGAAGGTTCTTGGATGACAAAGTTTAATAACAAATACTACCTTCAGTATGCGTCACCCGGCACGGAATTCAAAACTTATGCTGACGGTGTTTATATTTCAGACTCACCAACAGGTCCTTTTGAATATGAAACCTACAGTCCATTTTCTTATAAGCCAGGAGGCTTCATAGCCGGTGCCGGACATAGTGGAACCTTTCTTGACAAGTACGGTAATTACTGGCATGTTTCCAGTATGAGTATCAGTATACGTCATATTTTTGAACGGCGCCTCGGGCTGTTTCCGGCCTGTTTCGATAAAGATGGAGTATTAAGGACATTCTCAGCCTTTGGAGATTACCCGACTTTAATGCCCTCAAGGAAGATTGACTTTGACAAAGAAAGTCTGTTCAGGGGCTGGATGCTGCTGTCATATAACAAGAAAGCCACTGCATCTTCTTCGAACGAAAAATACCCGGTTAAAAATGCATTCGATGAAAATATAAGAACCTGGTGGTCGGCAAATACAGGAAATGCCGGTGAATGGCTCAGCGTAGAATTGGATAATAATGTAACAATAAATGCAATTCAGGTGAATTTCGCTGATAATGCGGCTAACTTAAAACCTGACAGCAAAAATCTGCAGTATTGTTACCGGATTTTTGCCTCAGACGATCAGAAAGTATGGAAGTTAATAATAGATAAAAGCAATAACATCAAAGATGCATGTCACGATTATATTGAACTTGATAAGCCTGTGAAGGCCAAATTTATTAAGATTGAAAATGTAAAGGTTCCAGATGGAAAGTTTTCTGTTTATGATTTGAGAATTTTTGGAAAGAGAAATGGTAAAACACCCGTTGAAGTGACCGGATTTTCAGTTGACCGCAAAGTATCTGATACAAGAAGGGCAAGCCTGAAATGGGTAAAAGACAACTCAGCTACAGGCTATGTTGTAAACTTTGGTACAGAAATAAATAAACTATATTCTTCGGTAATGGTATATAACAGTGATTCCATTAATCTGACCGGTTTGAATAAAGATGTAACCTATTATTTCAGTATCGATGCTTTTAATGAATCAGGTATCACCAGGGGAACAAAGAAAATAAGAGAATAATTTATTGTAGTCCAGTGTCCGGGAATTAAAGAATTTATTTAGGCATCCCCGGGTCGGGCTTATTCCACCATCCTGGAATATAGGGATACTTTTCCTCCAGACCTTCAATAAGTTCCACTCCCAGCCCTGGTTTGTCAGGGATGTCGAGGTATCCGTTTTTTACAATAAGTTTTTCCTTGAACAATCCCTCCTTCAACGGATTAGCAGTCATATTCGTCTCAAGCAAAAACCTGTTCGGAATAGAAGCAAGTAAATGGGCATTTGCTATAGTAACGAGGCCATCCTGCCAGTTATGGCCGGTAAAAAGTCTTCCTCTACTGGCAGCCATTCGGGCTATATACCAATTTTCTGTCATCCCTGCGTCATCACAACCCGACTGGATTATATCATATGCGCCACTATCCATCCATTCTGCCAGTTGGTACCTGTTATTGCGCGTCTCACCACCTGATATTTTCACTGTCGGAAGCGCCTGTTTAATCTTAAGGTAATCGGCTATAACTCTTTTTGTTGGTTCCTCGAACCACAGGAATTTGAGTTCTTCGAGCACAGGACATATTTCCAGACATTGTTCCACAGACCACCTGGTATTTGCTTCCTGGATCAGATCAAAATCTGGTCCGACTGCTTCCCTTAGCTTATACAAATGCGGGATGTAATCCTTCATTGTAATGCCAAGTTTCGAAAACCCGCCTCCCATTCTAAACTTAAAAGCAGTGTACCCATCTTCTTTATGTTTAAGTGCCTGTCTTATATGGCTTTCAGGTCCGATATCGTTAAACCCGGAATCTTTTCTCCATGTGAATTCACCTCCGCTTGCATACACCCTAAGATGCGTTTGCGGTTCAGTATCCGGACTCAGGATTTTATAAAGAGGCAATCCCTTCACTTTGCCGATAATATCCCAGAGTGCAATATCAACGCCGGCCCATGCTCCCCTGGCTTCTCCACCGGCTATCCCCCCCGTTAAAATTTCCACATCAAAAGGATTTTTACCTATAAGAAGTGGTTTAATAACTTTTTCGGTGTAGATCTTCATTTCCTCAGGCCCGTTATATCGGCTTGCTCCGCCAATCCCAGTAATACCGGCATCTGTAAATACTTCAATAATTACAGATGAAGTTTGCCAGATGATGCCGTTATCGTCTCCATCTGTCCAAAGCTCCTGAGGTTTCAAAAGGTAGGAGAGTAGCATTACCTTTATATCGGTTATTTTAATATTCTCCCTTTTAATGTCATTAAGAGGACGTATTATGTTATCTGCTGCACCTGAATTTTTCACCACTCCGGGTAAACAGCCTGTTATGCTGGCCAGAGTTGATGATCCGGCAATAACAGCAGCAGATTTCAGGAATTTTCTTCTGGTTGTGTTGGCCATTATGTATCTTGGTTTTAAGTTATCGGAGAGGTGTATTTTTCTAAAAGTTAATTTACGACGATTGTTTGTAATGTAACCATTAAGTTTAATTTTTGTCGCAAAATCATCTGGTTTCAAAATGTCTCAATAATATCACCTGTGTATGATAAAGTTTACCGATATTTAAATTCAAGAATCTTAGTTATTGATTTATTCCCAATAAGTAATCTGTCATAGTTTTATATGAGTAATTAAAATCAAAAAACAAATGAAAAAGAAGGTTATTGTACTCTCAGTTTTAATGTCAATAGGATTATCAAATTTTGGCGCGTTAGGACAGCCCTCTTCTGAAAGTGTATTTCAGGTAAAAGGTTTTAGCTGTACATCGCCAAGGCATAGGGAGGTGGACCGTTTTGTGAAGTTCATAGATGAAGAACTGGCTCCCCGTGGCATCAATACATTAATATTATTTGTCTGCGATAAGGATTACAACTATCAATTTGAGAGCTATCCGCAACTTGGTGATTCTGCAGCACTCTCTAAAGCAGATGTAAAGAAGATGGTGGCGTGCTGTAAGAAACACAACATAAGGATTATTCCTCAGATTAACCTTTTGGGCCATCAGTCGTGGAAAGAGCACCCGAATAAGCTATTGGAAAAGTTTCCCGAGTTCGATGAAACGCCTTATATTAAAATGCCCGAAAAATATATCTGGCCGAATAGTGATAACTTGTATTGTAAAAGTTATTGCCCTCTCCATCCCGATTTGCATAAGGTAATATTTGCGCTTATTGATGAGATATGCGATGTATTCGAATCAGACGCGTTTCATGCCGGAATGGATGAAATATTTTATCTGGGCGATGAAAAATGTCCGCGTTGTTCGGGTGTTGACAAGGCTGAACTATATGCCGGAGAGGTAACCAAAATCAGAAACCATCTCGCAGAGAAGAACAGGGAATTATGGATTTGGGGTGACCGTTTGATTGATGGAAAATCAACCGGTATTGGGTTGTGGGAAGCAAGTTATAACTATACCTGGCGTGCTATAGATATTATACCCAAAGACGTTGTGATCTGTGACTGGCATTATGAGAGATCCGATCAGACTCCTGTCTATTTTGCTATGAAAGGTTTCCGCGTTATAACCTGTACCGGTCGAAAACCAGAAACAAGTGTTATGCAGGCTGAAGATATGGCAAGATTCAGGAAGAATGCAACAAAGGAAATGAAGCCAAGGTATTACGGCATGATGCAGACTATCTGGTCCGGGACTGATCAGTTTATAGACGCATTCTATGAGAAACAGCAAGCAACTGCAAGCGGAAGGACAAATCCGGCTGATGCCTTCAAGGCATTGTTCAGGAGAGTGGATGAACTTGAAAAGGAAAATTAACATCATTCCTATATAAAAGAAGCAACCTCGTTTTGAGATTGCTTCTTTAAAAGTTTTTCCATACACCCGCTTATTTTTTGACAGATGGTTTTAATTCTGTCAAAACCAACTTAACGGTATTAGACCCGACATTTTTTGCCTGGTGAGTTACTGCCGGCATAAACAAAGCTTCACCTGCTTTAAAAGTCAACATGGTTGCCGGTTTACCTTTTTCAGTACTCTCAAGTTTTCCATCTGTAAGAGCATACAAAATATAATCAGGGTGGGAATGCCATGGTGTTACCTGGCCTGGTGCTGATTCAATCTGTACTACTCTTACCTGGTCATTTTCAAGTAGTACTTTGGTAGTGCCTTGTGCTGCTGCCTTCACAAAATCTTGTGCATAAATGCCTGAAGTTAGTGTCATTAATATTCCAATGAACAAGGAGGCGGAAAAAATTTTATTAGTCTTCACAATGTTAAATTTTTAATTTTCTTACTCTTATGGCTTTTCAGTTTCGCCCCGTTTTTTTGTGGTTTCTGGTCTCCACATTCTTTAAGTTAAAAATTTATTTTGATGTAAATCAATTGTAAAACAGATATTTGTATATATTGTTCAACATATTATCAAAAGCAACTTATCAATATTTTTCATGGGTCTGAATATATCCTTTAGGTTCTTACTCAAAAACAAGCTGCTGAGCCTGCTGAGCGTATTAGTGCTTACGGTTGGAATGTCTTCATTTATTCTGATTTACTTCTATATACAATACGAGAGAACTTACGATACATCATGGCTTGAACCTGAAAGAATTTTCAGGGTCATACTTGAGAAATCGATGCCAAATGGAAACATAACAACTACCGCAACAAATTATAACGGCTTATGCAGGGTGATTGCTGATGAAATACCGGGTGTGGCTTATGCAACTGGCTTCCAGAGAGATATTGTAACAGCTTACACTGCTGAGAATTATCTTAAAGATGCAAACTTTTTTTGGTGTGACACCTTATTTTTCAAAGTGTTTGACCAACCGTTTGTTGCTGGGGATATGGATAATCCATTTCCCACAATTCAATCCGCTGTGATTTCAAAGAGAGCAGCGTTACAGTTGTTTGGGAAACAAGATCCTCTTAACCAGCATTTTAAGGTAAATGAAGGATGGGAATTTATTGTATCAGGTGTTTTTAATAATATACCCGAAAACAGCCATTTAAAAATTGATATCCTTATTACGCGTAAAACTCTTCATTATTTTATTAACAACTTTGACAACAGCACTTCCAAATTGAGAAGGGGGTCTAAATCCGGATCGCTGGAGCCAGCTCCTTCTATGCGATGGCTTTGGGAGAATCCCAATGTATATACCTATATTCGATTAAAAAAAAACGTTGATAAAGTGTTGGTTGCGCAAGGCTTTCCTCCGATCTATAAAAAATATACCGGACCTTTAATTGCCACGGGTCAAAAGTCGAGATTCATGTTACAACCAGTTCAATCAATTCATCTTAATTCACACTTTGCGGATGAGATCTCTCCAAACTCCGACAAGAGGAGCATTATAATTCTTTATGTTATAGCAATACTTTCACTGGCTATGAGTTGGGTTATCTTCATAAATTTCCAGATCACCCAGAGTATGGAGAGGGCAAAAGAATTCGGGCTTAAAAAAATAGTTGGTGCTGGTGCATCAGACCTCTTGGGACAAATAGTGCTGCAATCAGTAATCATCAACGCTGCTGCCATATTGCTGTCTTTCGTCATTTTCTTTTTGCTTGGAAGGAATTTTTACAATTACCTGCAAATTCACAACCAAATAACCATGAAAGGATGGAATCTGCTGCTGTTCATTGCCGTTTTTATTTCGGGTTCAATTTTAAGCTGTATCTATCCTGCATATATCCTGATTTCGAAAAGCGCTCAAAAACTCCTTTCTGAAAATTTTATTCATGTCAATGATGGATTCAAACTTCGGCGCTCGCTCATTGTGTTTCAGTATTCCGCTTCCATTGGACTGATGATAACCACTTTTGTCATAATAAAACAGGTATGGTTTATGAAAAACATGGATGTCGGACTCAACCTCGCGCAGACAACTTTTTCATATACTCCGATGAGTATGATCAAAAAGGAAGGCGCAACTCAAAAGCTTATCACGTTTCTGGAAGAAACCTGCAAAATCCCGGGAGTTGTTTCAGCTACGGTCAGCTCATGGGTACCGGGTCAGGAGATCACCTTCCACAGTAATACTATTTACCCTTCAGATGCACCCGACAAGAGTGGTGTAAATTTCGGAATCCTGACCATTGATCATCATTTTCAGGATGTTTTTGAGCCAAAGATTCTTGCAGGGCAAATGTTCACAAATGAGGACAAGCCCGGTGCGCCTAAGGTAATCATCAACCGGGAAGCATGCAAAAAGCTGGGATTCGATTCCCCTGAGGAAGCAATAGGGAAGTTCGTTCAGCTTAAGGTTAATGATTATTTAAGCATACCTGAGGCTCCATATCTGGTTAATGGGGTAATTGAGGATTTTCACCAGGAGGCAGCCAGGAAAAAGATCGAATCGTGTCTGCTGATCAGGAATTACCAGTGGAAATATGAAGTTGGCTTCATATCGTTTAGGTTCAGAGATTCAGGAAGAGAACAGGAGATCATTAGACAGATCAGGGAGAAATGGGAAAACTTTTATCCTGGCGATCCTTTCTCACTCCAGTATACAAACGAAACTTATCAGTTTCGGATTACGAATGATAAAAAACTAGCTATTTTATCAATGATAGGTACTTGTTTATCAATCGTGTTGGCAGCATTCGGATTGTACGGTCTGGCTACCAATTCTGCCAGGAAGAGAGTAAAAGAAATAGGCATACGGAAAATAAACGGAGCTAAAGTATACGATATAATGTCACTGCTTAACAAGGATTTTGTAAAATGGATAGCGATATCATTTCTGATTGCCTCACCCATAGCCTGGTATGTAATGAAAAGATGGCTCGGTAATTTCGCCTATAAAACTGAATTAAGCTGGTGGCTCTTTTTAATTGCCGGATTGCTTGCAATGTTGGTTGCCATGGTCACCGTAAGCTGGCAGAGCTGGAAGGCAGCTTTAATGAATCCGGTTGAAGCTTTGAGATATGAATAGCATTTTTGAAGAGAATGCGTTATATTAGACATCAAAAACCAGATCATGATAAACCGGAGACAATTTGTGACAAGAATGTCACTTGCAACAGCAGCCACGGTTGTGCTGCCAAAATCCCTATTTTCAACTTTGTATCAGAATGTCGAAGAATATGTGACTGTTGAAATAAGTCACGGAAAAATCCGTGGTATCAGAAACAAAGGTGTAAACATATTCAAGGGTATTCCATATGCGGGAAAAATTTCCGGCGACAGACGATTTCGCCGTCCGGCTCCGCTCGAATCATGGAAAGGAATAAGAGATGCTTTCATGCTTGGCACTCCTGCAATGCAGAGTCCAAATACTGTTTATGGAATTAATGAACCGCAACCCGGGGAGGACTGTCTTTTCCTGAATGTCTGGACACCAGCAAATGATAATAAAAAGCGTCCGGTGATGTTTTATAATCATGGAGGAGGATTCAGCACAGGCTCCGGAGGAAGTACTGGTCAGGATGGTGCCAACCTGGCAAGATTTTTTGATGTTGTGGTTGTCGAGACAAATCACAGGCTGAACATTTTTGGATATCTCTATCTTGGCAGTGTGGCAGGAGAGGATTACAAAACCTCTGGCAATAATGGAATGCTGGATATAGTTGACGGGCTGAAATGGGTAAATCAGAACATTGCAGAGTTTGGAGGCGATCCGGATAATGTAATGATTTTTGGTGAGTCGGGCGGAGGAGCGAAGACTTCCTGTCTGTATGCAATGCCGTCGGCTGCAAAATATTTTAACAAAGCTTCTATCGAAAGCGGCCCGGGAGTCATGATGACTCCGGTTGAAACAGCCATTGAGACGACGAGCCTGCTTTTAAAGGAATTAAATATATCACCAAAAGACTGGCATAAACTTTTGGAGTTGCCAGCTGATAAGCTATTTGCCATACAACCTCAACTTATGGTATTAGCTGCAGCTTCAGCGAAGAACAGTTCATTCAGGACCAGGGGAATAGGGGCATCAGGACCAGGAGGCTTCTCTCCTGTGGTGGATGGGATTGTTCTGCAAGGACATCCTTTCAGTCCATCGGCTCCAGCTATATCCATAAACAAACCCCTGATAATAGGATGGAATGAGGATGAATATACATTCTTTGCCACCTCTTCCGGTGATGTGTCCGGATGCAAGCTGCAAAATTTCGATGCTTTGTACTCAAAATTAGAGCCTCAATTCGGAGAAAATACAAAGAAAATAATGGACACATATCGTAGCTCAAGGCCTGATGCATCTCCATCATCGATTTTCGTTGAAATAATGTCAGTGACTATAATGGGGTTGGGTTCAATAGAAATTGCAGAGAAAAAGACAAGACAAAACAGCGCTCCGGTCTATTTATATAATTTTGGTTACAAGTCGGGTCTGAAGGTGCCTGATACTGATTTTCCGATGGGAACAGCTCATGCCATGGATATTGGATTTAAGTTCAATAACGTGAGGTCTGAGATGCCAGGCCAGTATCTGGCAGGTGACAAAACTGAACGCTTTAAAGCTTCATTGAATTTTGCCGGTTTGTGGACCTCTTTTGCACGGACAGGGAAACCAGGGGTCAAGGATCAGCCTGATTGGCCGGCTTATGATCTTGTAAAAAGAGCGACCTATAAAATAGATACGGAATGTGAAGTGATATATGATCGTAATAAATCTGAACGCGAATTATGGACTTCTCTGGGTTATATAGGTAATAAGGATTAACCTAAGAGGAAAACCATTTGATTTGCTGACAGGGTTGAAACATTATTCTACCGGAATTGTTTCAAGGGAATGGCAAGAATATTCATTACCGGTTCATCCGATGGGCTGGGTAGTATGGCTGCAAAGCTCCTGACAGATCAGGGTCATAATGTTGTCCTTCATGCTCGCAATGCCGATCGGGCAAGGCAGGCGCTGGTTAAGGTACCGGGTGCTGAGAAAGTTCTGATCGGGGATCTTTCGAGCATTGAAGAAACCAAAAAGTTGGCCGGAGATGTTAATGCTATGGGGCGCTTTGAAGCAATTATTCATAATGCGGGTGTTTATCAGGTACCAAACGAGCTGATTTTTGTGGTAAACACACTTGCGCCATATATTCTGACATGTTTGATACAAAGACCAGATCGACTGATTTACCTCAGCTCAGGCATGCATTTGCAGGGTGATCCGGGCTTGAGAGAATTTTCACAAGACATGGGAAGATATAATTACTCTGATTCAAAACTGCATGATGTAATCTTGTCTGCGGCTGTTGCCCGCAAATGGCCGAACGTTTATTCCAATGCTGTCAATCCAGGCTGGGTACCGACAAAGATGGGAGGACGGAGTGCACCTGATGACCTTGAGAAAGGTGCAGAAACCCAGGCGTGGCTAGCCGTTAGCGACGATAAAGAAGCTAAAGTGAGCGGACGATATTTTCACCATATGCGGGAAAAATATTTTAGGCCAGAGGCCGAAAACACTGCTTTACAGGAGAAATTTATTACTTTGTGTGAACAGATCAGTGGTGTCGCTTTTCCGACTGATTAAATCAATTTTCAGGAATACTAAAAAGAGCATCATCCCGAGCAATATTTTAGGTTGCAACATTACATCTCCCATGAATACGGTATAAAAATACCATGTTCAGGTGATTTCCATCGTACTTTCCGTAGTGTACTTTTGTCCCGAAGGCATATATTACCTGCCCCGGAAAAATATTCATATAAATTAAAAAATAAAATTGTGAGTTTGAAAACATATGCAGTATGCCCCGTTTCAGATAAAAAAGTGGATGAGCATGTAGCGCGTGTCAATGGAATTTTTACAGTATTGTTGCTGATTATTTTAGTTTTGACTCAAAGCATAATCCCTGTAGTTTTTCTTGCCATTGACTTTTTCTTTAGATCATCTGATTATTCAAAATACAGCCTGATTGTTAATTCATCAAAAGAAATTGTCAGCTATTTTGAATTGAAACAAAATTTCATAAATGCCGGACCAAAAATTTTTGCAGCTCGTATAGGTTTAATCTTCAACTGCCTCATC
>Ga0302322_100004142_pt1 | contig 12552 bp, 1 predicted proteins | sample Fen_T0_2_FD_203757 | JGI IMG/M metagenome (GOLD analysis project Ga0302322, IMG submission 203757) | Peat permafrost microbial communities from Stordalen Mire near Abisko, Sweden - Fen_T0_2 | ecosystem: Environmental > Terrestrial > Soil > Wetlands > Permafrost | place: Sweden: Abisko...
CCGTAGAAGACAGACTGTTGAAGGAACGATTTGGAATAGCTAATGCGTATGATTTTATGTATTTATCAACAAGCGCTATGGGTAGGGAATTAAAAGAGAAAGGATGGAATTTTCCAATTCTTCCGCAGGTTCAAATTGAAATATATATCCAAAAACTGGCATCAACTTTAGTCAAAAAACCTCAAAAGTCATTGCGTCTCTTAAAGCAGCATTTGGCCCGTCACATTCGTAGCATTGTTAGTGATTTGATAGTTGTTAATCCTGTTTCATCGACAAATGATATACAGCCTGCTTCAACTAATAAAAAGGAAAGTATTCCTTCTTTTAAAAATATCAAACTGAAAACACATGAACAGAACGTTCTTGTTATTCGCATAAGCCCTGTTAAGAAGGATTATCAAATAAATGATTGTCTGACTGATTTAACAGATATTTTTGGATGGATAAAACAAACTACCCGTTACAAATCTATTGTATTATATAGTGATCATTCTGAATTACTTCCAACATATGAGAAGCAGATTTCAGCAAAAATAATTTCTGAGTTTTCAAATTTAATTTTGAAATCAGAAATTCCTGTTGTAGCTGTTTTAGATTCGAATTCAAAAGGTTCAGGGTGGCTGTTGAGCCAGTTTTGTGATTGCTGTATATATAGCAGAACTGCATCTTATTCTACTAATGATACTATGCAAATTCCGGAGCTTACTAATGTGGCTGCTATGATTTTCGCATATCGGTTTGGATATTCTATCGGCAAGGAATTTTTATTATCTGGTAGAGATTACTCAGGTCTTGAATTGCAGCAGCGGATCAAAACTTTAAAAGTTGCTGAGGAAAAACAGGCACTGACTGCAGCGTTAAAAATAGCAGAGCTCTGGGCTAAGTTGCCAGCATCGGTTTTGACTTCCTGGAAACAATACACTGCTATAATTATTCAGGGAATAATGAATAATCGGTCAGCATTAATGGAAGCGGAGGAATTTAAGCCTGTAACTGATGCATCAGTACCGGTTTTACTTAACTCGAAAGTTATTAGCGCAATTGCTGATCAGGAAGGAATTATGGTTGTCAAAATGGAAGACCGGGAAGCAAAAAATATGTTTTCTGATGCCCTGACTCAGGGAATAATTGAAGTTTTTGAACATATTAAACAAACACCGGCATATAAAGTAGTTATACTTACAGGTTTTGAAAACTACTTTGCATCAGGCGGAACAAAAGAAGATTTGTTATCCATTCAGGAGGGAAAATCCAAGTTTACCGACACTAAATTTTACCATGTGGCAATGGAGTGCAGAATTCCGGTTATTGCTGCAATGCAGGGACATGCAATCGGCGCCGGATGGTCCTACGGTATGTTTGCGGACTTTATTCTTTTTAGCGAAGAAAGCAAATATCTGAGTCCTTATATGAACTTTGGTTTTACACCAGGTGCTGGCGCTACATTCATATTGCCGGAAAAGCTAGGCTACGATCTGGCAAGAGAAACATTACTTATAGCAGAGGAAATCAGTGGTAGTGAATTGAAAGACCGGGGGATGCAGATACCGGTTATGTCCAGGCAACAAATCTTTCCATCTGCTATGGCTTTGGCAAAGCAGATTGCAAAAAATACCCGTGAGGAGATCATCACTATTAAAAATCTGATGACACAACATCTGCATAATCCGCTGGAAAGGACCTATCAGCTCGAACTGGCCATGCATGAAGAAACTTTTGTCGGACAGTCAGAAACATTGGTGCAGATTCAGAAATACTTTGGACAGGTTAATGGTGATAGGGTACAAAACGGCGATTCATTTTCAGATCCAGATATCAGTGATAAACAGTCAAGTTCTGTCCCGATCGATACAGTGCCTATCGGCAATATCGTTAATGATGGAGCCCAAACTGGCCTCATAGCCAATCTTAAGAAATATTTATCTCAGGAACTGCACATGCAGGAACATGAGATTGATGAGGATATGCAATTTATTGATCTTGGTTTGGATTCGATTACCGGAGTGACCTGGGTACGTAAAATCAACGAAAAATATCATCTTTCGATTGAAGCAACCAAAATTTACAGTTACCCGACACTGACCCAGTTTAGTAGATTTATCAAAGAACAAATATCAAATCAGGACACACTGTCAAATATACCTGGAGCTGATGAACTGGCTGTAACTGTCAATTAAGCCGCATCTTCCAATTTACTTAAAATTAAATCAGATAAACTTATTCTTCGAATGAAAACAGATACATTGCTTTCAGTAACGGCTAATATGAAGAAATTTCTTGCTCAGGAATTACATATGCAGGAAGATGAAATTTCTGAAGATATGCAATTTATTGATCTTGGTTTGGATTCGATTACGGGTGTAACCTGGGTGCGTAAAATCAACGAAAAATATAAACTTACGATTGAAGCAACCAAAGTTTACAGCTATCCAACACTAAACGACTTCAGCAATTATGTAAAAACTGAGGCAGAAAAACATGGAACCATCATTGATGAGCCTATAAGTACCATAAAACCAGTAAGTGCCACAAAACCAGTAAGCCCGATAAAAGAGAATGCTCCGGTTGAGTTTCCGGTTTATATTCCTAAAACGATAGTAAACAAGGCTGGTTTAGCGTCCTCTGCAAAAAAACTAATTTCGTGGCGTAAACAACCAAATCCGGGAAATATCCCCGCTTCGTCCATTACATCGCAGTTACAGCCAATAGCGATCATTGGGATGGCTGGTCAGTTTCCGCAAGCGAGGAACTTGGAAGAATATTGGAACAATATTTCTCAGGGCAAGAATTGTATCAGTAAAGTCCCAAAAACAAGGTGGGACCTTGATACTTACTATAGCGAAGGAAACCCGAAACCGGGAATGACAAACTGTGAGTGGCTTGGGTCTCTTGAAGAATATGACCTGTTTGATCCTTTGTTCTTTAATATCTCACCTACAGAAGCAGAGAGTATGGACCCGCAACAGCGCGTGTTTTTACAAACCTGTTGGCACACCATTGAGAATGCAGGATACGATGCCAAAACATTATCCGGGAGCAAGTGCGGTGTATTTGTTGGTTCCGCCATTGGGGATTACCAATTTTTATCAAGAGAGCTGCAAATAACAGCAAAAGGTTTTACCGGAAGCGCTAATTCAATTTTGGCAGCGCGTATTTCCTACTTCCTAAATTTACAAGGTCCATGTATTACTATTGATACAGCCTGTTCCTCTTCCCTGGTTGCGATGGCTACTGCCTGTGATAGTTTGATTTCAGGGAACAGTGACCTGGCGTTGGCGGGTGGCGTTTGTATTATGGCCTCTCCCGACCTGCATATTAAATCATCGCAAACCGGCATGCTCTCACAAGATGGCAAGTGTTTTACATTCGACAACAGGGCTAATGGTTTCGTACCTGGAGAAGGTGTTGGTGTGGTGATGCTAAAAAGATTAGCCGACGCCCAAAAAGACCAGGATACGATTCTTGGTGTTATTCAGGGCTGGGGTATCAATCAGGATGGAAAAACCAACGGTATCACGGCCCCAAACCCGGAATCGCAAAAGCGGCTGATGCAGGATGTGTACGATAAATTTCATATCGACCCGGCCAACATCCACCTCATTGAAGCCCACGGTACTGGCACCAAATTGGGAGACCCCATTGAAGTTGCAGCGCTCATCGATACATTCAGTAAGTATACCAAAAAGAAAGACTACTGCGCCATAGGTTCAGTGAAAAGTAATATTGGACACTCTTTAGCTGCCGCTGGTGCCGCAAGTGTGATAAAGGTTGTTCTTGCATTAAAAAACAGACAGTTGCCACCAACTATTAATTTTGAGCAGTTGAATGAGCACATTAATTTAAAGGATACTCCGTTTTATGTGAATGACCGGTTGCAAAAGTGGAATGAGTCCGGTTCCGAAATATATCATGCAGCGGTTAGCTCTTTTGGTTTTAGTGGCACCAATGCCCATTTGGTTATTGCTGAATATATGCCACAGGCAAAACCTAAAAAACCGGTCACTCAAAATTCAAAGGTTATCATCCCATTATCAGCCAGAAATACGGAACGGCTTAATCAGAAAGTCCTCGATTTACTGAATTTTATTCGCAAAAACCAATCAGTCAACCTTGATGAGATGGCTTTTACTTTGCAGGTTGGAAGGGAAGCAATGGATGATCGCTTAGGCTTTTTGGTGAACAGCGTCGGTCAATTGGCAGATAAACTCCAGGCCTATGTTGATGGTGAAAAGAGTATGGAAGGTGTATTTCAGGGACAGGTAAACCGCAGTAAGGAAGGCATGCAATTTATTAATCAAGATAATGAAGTCCAGGAAACGCTTATTGATAAATGGTTAACCAGTAACCAGCCATCCAAATTGTTGGCCGGATGGGTTAAAGGTTTGAGCTTTGATTGGAACAGGCTCTACGGCAAGGCCAAGCCCAAACGGATAGATCTGCCCCTTTACCCTTTTGCAAAGGATCGATACTGGATTGAATATGAAGATAATAGAATAAAGACGTCAAATTCTGAAATCTCTGCAATAATTCATCCTCTGCTGCACACGAATACTTCAAATTTTAGTCAGCAATGCTACAGTTCAAATTTTAGTGGCGAAGAGTTTTTCTTAAAAGACCACCGGGTACAAATAAGTGACGATGGAAATTTGCTACAAAAAGTGTTGCCTGGAGTTGCTTATCTCGAAATGGCAAGGGTAGCGGTAGAAAATGCAATGTCCATTATTCCGGGATCGGACATGCTTGAACTGCAAAACATCATCTGGGTGCGCCCGGTAGTTGTTAAAGAGAAAAAGGGGATAAGCATAGCCCTGTTGGCTAATGATAACAAACAAATTGATTTTGAGATTTACAGTTTGGATGATGGACAGGAGGTCGTTCACTGTCAGGGACAAGCGATGTATAAAAGTAAACCTGCTCCGGCATCAATTAATATTGAAAATCTTAAAAAAGAAATGCAGAATGGTCACTTGGATGCAGAGCGCACATATACAGCTCTTAAGGAAATGGGACTTCACTACGGCCCTGCGCATCAAGGAATCAAAGTTATTTATCAGGGTGGAAAACAAGTGCTTGCATTAGTACAAATACCAGAAGTTGTTGAAAAGAATAATGGAGATGACGGATTTGTATTACATCCCAGTTTAATGGATAGTGCATTGCAGGCTGCAATAGGATTCACTGAAGATTTGAATCAACTTTCAAGCCAACCGTCATTACCTTTTGCTTTAGAAACTTTAAGGATTTTATCTCCTTGCGAAAAAACAATGTATTCCTGGGTAAGATATTCAACAGGTATTAGTCCGGATGGTAAACTTTCTAAACTGGATATTGATCTGCTTGATCAAAATGGTAATATCTGTGTTCAAATGCGGGGACTTACTTCACGGATTTTAGAAAGCGAAATCAAACAGCATCATCAAAAAACAACTAATTTAATGCATAATAAAACCAACGGTAATGAAACCAGCTCATCTTTCAGTGAATCTTTTTATGAAACTCTTATTAAGAATGTTTTGAACAATGAAGTTTCTATCGATGAAGCTGTAGAATTAGAATAGGAAGTCTAATGCGAATTGATTCATAATAAAAGATACCGAAAGCAATTTTGAAAATGAAACAAAATCTAAAAAGAATATACCAGGACCTGGCAAGTGGAAAGCTTTCACAAAAGGATGCTTTGGAAAATATCCGGGCATTAAAATTACCGGAACAAGGTGGAAAAGTTGGTACGCTGCTTATTGCCCCGGTATGGAAACCTGAAGCAATTGCGCAATCCACTCCAAATCAATTAGAGTACACACAACGGCATATTGTTTTGTGCGAATTGCCAAATGCCAATGTCAAGCAGGTTGAAACGTCAATTTCAAATAGTCGATGTTTGTCTTTACAAACATCGTTGGAAAAAAATATTGCAGAACGTTTCAATGAGGTTGCCCAGGCATGTTTTGAGTTGATCAAAACAACACTTAATGGCAAACCATCTGGTAAAGTACTTGTTCAGATAGTTATCGCCAACAATCAGGAAGAAACGCTTTTTGCAGGCTTATCCGGCTTGTTGAAAACTGCAACCCTGGAAAATCCACAAATAGCTGGCCAAATTATCCTCGTTATGCCAGATATTTCAGGTGAGGAGTTGGCGGTTCGACTTCAAGCGGATAAAACAAGGCCTCAGGACAACATCATAAAATATGGGAATGTCGCCCGAAAAGTTTTACGTTTGCAAGAAGTACAGGCAAGTTTGGGATCACCTAAAATTGTTTTCAAAGACCAGGGAGTTTACCTTATTACCGGCGGCCTTGGTGGATTAGGCGTTTTATTTGCCAAAGAAATCATTAAACAGACCAGTAAAGCAAAGATCATTTTAGCCGGTCGTTCAGAACTTACATCCAACAAGAAAAAAATGTTGGAGGCATTATCATCCGGGAATAACTCTGTTCTTTATCATAAACTCGACATCGGAAATTTAGATCAGGTCAATCACCTGGTCGCCACAATTACAAAAGAGTATAAGCAGCTTAATGGCATTTTACATTGCGCAGGTGTAACTTCAGATAGCTTTATTCTGAAGAAAACCACAGCAGAATTTAGTAAGGTGCTAATGCCAAAAGTTAATGGCGCTTTCAACCTGGACCAAGCCAGCTATGATATTGACCTCGATTTTATGGTATTGTTTTCCTCTGTGGCGTCATGGTTAGGGAATACCGGACAGGCTGATTATGCAACAGCAAATTGTTTCATGGATCAATTTGCTGTTTACCGGAATTCCCTTGTTGAAATGAAAAAGAGAAAAGGAAAAACGCTGTCTATCAACTGGCCCCTATGGCAGGAAGGCGGGATAAAAATGGACAGGACAACAGAGGAAATGCTGGCTGGAACCACTGGTTTGAATACATTGCAAACATCTACAGGCATTCTTAATTTTTATCGCAGCCTGGAATTACAGCATGGGCAGATTATGATTATGGACGGTAATTATGCAAAGATGCGCCGGGGCTTATTTGAAAATCAAACACATCAAAAGGAGGTATTGCCTGTAATAAAAACTATTGCTGCCGGGATTGATTTAACAAGCCTTTTTGAAAAAGCTCAGGATTTCATCTGTAAGCAATTAGCGGGGCAATTAAAAATTGCGTCGCATCAGCTTGACCCTCAGGCGCAATTAGAAAAATATGGCATAGACTCCATTTTGTCAATGAACCTGACAAATCAGTTGGAAAAAACATTCGGCTCTTTACCTAAAACACTGTTTTTTGAATATCAGACAATTCATGATCTCACTGGGTACTTTATAAAATCGTACCCAGATACATTGACTGCGCTTTTTACTAAAAAAGACGATACCCATAGCCCGTTACAACAAGTTGATACTGTATCGAAGTCAATACCTCAAATACAATCCAGGCAAATTTCAGGTGGCCGCTTTATTCGTCAACAGCACGAAACTGTTTCAACAAAAGCAAATACTACCAATACTATCAATGATCCGATTGTTATTATTGGTTTGAGCGGTCGTTATCCTGAAGCGAGAAATATTCAGGAGTATTGGCAAAACCTGCGTGATGGCAAGGACTGTATTATTGAAGTTCCCAAAGAGCGGTGGGACTGGCGTGAATACTACACCGAAGATCGCACTAAAAGCGGGCATTATAGTAAATGGGGTGGTTTTATATCAGGAGTCGATGAGTTTGATCCGAGATTTTTTAATATTTCTCCGCGCGAAGCAGAATTTATTGATCCACAGGAACGTTTGTTTCTTCAACATGCCTGGATGGCTGTTGAAGACGCCGGTTATACTCGTGCTGGTTTACAGCTTCCACAAGAAAACGATCTGCCAGGACAAGTTGGTGTTTATGTAGGTGTAATGTATGGCGAATATCAGTTGTTTGGTGTACAAGCCAATGCACAAGGTAAGCGCATGGGTCTTGTTAATAGTTATTCAAGTATTGCAAACCGTGTTTCTTATGTAATGAACCTGCATGGCCCGAGTATGACGCTGGACACTATGTGTTCCTCGTCATTGACTGCCATTCATTTAGCCTGTCAGGATTTAAAATTAGGTCGAACAAATTTAGCGATTGCCGGTGGTGTAAATGTCAGCATTCACCCAAATAAATATCTATTTCTCAGTGAAGGTCAATTTATTTCCACTGATGGCCATTGTCAGAGCTTTGGTGAGGGTGGTGACGGATATATTCCGGGAGAAGGCGTGGGCGCCGTAATGCTGAAAAGGTTATCTGACGCTATACATGATGGCAATCATATTTATGGCATAATTAAAGGTAGTTCTCTTAATCATGGTGGTAAAACTAACGGTTATAGTGTCCCCAATCCTCAGGCCCAAGCCGGAGTAATTAGCAGGGCGCTTGCAGAATCAGGTATTAATCCACGGCATATTAGCTATATTGAAGCGCACGGAACTGGTACTAAACTGGGAGATCCGATCGAAATTGCTGCTTTAAGTAAATCATTTGGTCAATTTACACAAGATACACAATTCTGCCTGATAGGATCAGCTAAATCCAATATTGGTCATTGTGAATCCGCTGCAGGTATTGCTGGACTTACTAAAATTTTATTGCAGCTTAAACATCAGAAAATCGTACCGTCTTTACATTCGGACGTATTGAACCCCTATATCGATTTTCCAAAAACTCCATTTATTGTTAATCAGAAGCTGAGAACATGGGAGCAGCCTGTGGTTGATGGTCAACAGTTACCCCGCATTGCTGGTATATCTTCATTCGGTGCGGGAGGTTCGAATGCCCACTTACTTATACAGGAATATGTACCACAGGAAACCGAAACCAGGCCGGTTGCTGTAACAAATTTAGATTCAAATGTAATTATATCTCTATCAGCCAGAACAGCAGATCAGCTTAAGGAAAAAGTTCGTGATCTGTTGGATTTTATTCATTTTACGGAGCAAGACAAGCAATCTGAAGCACAATCAACGCCAATTGATTTAGTTACAATGGCCTATACCCTTCAGGTTGGAAGGGAAGCGATGGATGAACGTCTTGGTTTTATAGTGAGTTCGGTAAGTCAATTGACCGATAAGTTACAAGTTTATCTTAATGATAAACAAGATATTGAAGATGTTTATCAGGGACAGGCTAAACGCAACAAAGAAACTCTGTCTTTTTTTAATAACGATTCCGATTTGCAACATACTATTGAAAAATGGATTGCAGACAAAAGGCTTTCAAAACTGATTGAATTATGGGTAAAAGGTTTGGAGCTCGATTGGAATAAACTCTACGGTGATGTAAAACCGCAACGTATCAGTTTACCTGCGTATCCATTTGCCAGAGAACGCTATTGGATTGATATTACAGCAGGTGAAACGGTTACTGCAACAGGAATGACACACGCAGTGCTTCATCCGCTGCTTCATACAAACACTTCCGATCTTACTCAGCAAAGCTACAGTTCAATATTTAACGGTAAAGAACCTTACTTTGAAAATAGTCAGATTAACGGCCAAAAAATTCTGAAAACGGAAGTTTATATGGAGATGGCCCATGCTGCAGTAGAAAACGCATTGCCGATTGAGCAGGGATCAATGATTGTTGAATTGAACAATGTTGTTTTGGGGCAGCCCTTTGTTTTTGCCGAAAACAAAAAAATTTCAATTGCTTTGTTTGCAAGGGATAGTGAACATATAGATTATGAAATTTATAGCCACAATGATGACGAAGAAGTTATACATTGTCAGGGACAAGCTATCATAAGTCGTCAGGCAGCATCAGCTAAACCTGATTTACGGCAAAATGGGCAAGCAGGCCAACCGGCAGCGCCAAAACAGGTACCTATTGCATTTAAATCTCCCGTAAAAATTTCGATTGGCAGTCCTGAATTACAAACCTTCGCGCAAACAGATACAAAAAGGACAAGAAACATATCGTTAATTGCACCTGATGAACTCGTTTCAGAAAAAAAAGATAATCATTCATTAAGTAAGCCATCCATTACATTTTCAAATAGCACATTTGAATCGTCAGTGTCAGAAAGTAAATCAGATACATCACCATCAGTCAGTTTATACGATGATGGAAATGGCATATTTTCGATTCATATAAATGCCGCAAAGGGTAATAATACGCTTTCTGAAGATATGATTGAGCAACTGTTACAGGCAATTGACACTGTGCAAAGAAATGATGAAGTGAAGGTGCTAATTCTTAATGGCTCAAAGCATACTTTTTTATCTGGTGAAAGAAGTCTGTATAATGCAACAGTTGAAAAGAAATTGTTTCAGGTAATTGCTTCCTTTCCATATCCTGTAATTGCAGCCATGCTTGGCGATGCTACCGGCGAAGGATTTCTGATTGGCGCTCTGTGCGATTTGATGATTTGCAGCGAGGAAGGGAAATATTATTATACCAACCAGCAGGACTTTTACCCCTCTGATAAAGAAGATATTTTATTTAGAGAAAGATTGGGGGATGTTCTTGCAACGGATTTTCTGTATAATTCAGCAGTTTCAACAGGCAAACACCTTAAGGAAAAAGGGTGGACTTGTCCGATTATTCCGCAGGATCAGGTTGAGACGTATTCCAGAACATTAGCAACAGAGTTGGCTAAGAAGTCTCAAGAGTCGCTACGTCTGTTAAAACAGCATTTGGCCCGTAAAATTATTATCCTGACCAATGCACTGACAATGGTGGATCCTTTAACGAAAGAGAGTCAACCAAATGCAGTTAAAGCAGGCAGTTATGGCATACGGGGAAAAGTCAAAAACCAATCAGCCTGGTTAGAATTAGAAGATGAAAAAATTAAACAGGTTGACAGTAAGCCGGTTCCCGTTGCGCTTGTTTCAAAAGTTATTTCAGCAACGAGTCACCCTGACGGAATTCTGGTGGTAAAAATGGAAGACCGAGAAGCGAAAAATATGTTTTCGGATGCTCTTGTAGCAGGCATTATTGAGGTCTTTAATCATATAAAGGAAATGCCTGTTTATAAAGTAGTGATTATAACAGGGTTTGACAACTACTTTGCTTCCGGCGGCACAAAAGAAACGTTACTGGACATTCAAAAGGGTAAAATCAAATTTACAGATACAAAAATATTCCATCTGGCCATGGAATGCAGCGTGCCGGTTATAGCAGCAATGCAGGGACATGGTATTGGCGCTGGATGGTCGATGGGAATGTTTGCTGATTTTATTTTGTTTAGCGAGGAAAGTAAATATATAAGCCCCTACATGAACTACGGTTTTACACCGGGTGCCGGGGCTACATTGATATTTCCTGAAAAAGTCGGATACGACCTGGCAAGAGAAATATTGCTGACTGCGCAGGAATATTCCGGAAGTGAATTGAAATCCAGAGGCATAGCTATGCAGGTGTTGCCAAGGGAGAAAGTTTTAGCAGCCGCCATGGACTTAGCCCGACAAATTGCAAAGGGTTCCAGAAACAGCATAATGGCTCTTAAGCAAAAATTTACTCAACATATTCTTAAGCGGGTTGAAGAAAATTACCAGCTTGAGCTTGATATGCACGAAAAGACTTTTGTGGGTCAATCGCAAACGTTACAAATGATTCAGGATAATTTTGGTGGTGGCCAGCCTCAATCTGCAACTGTGATATCATCCGGTTCTGATAACCTTTCAGGAGTTAAAGCCAGCATTAATAAGTTATTAGCCCAGGAGTTACATTTACATGAAGATGAAATTGATGAAAATACTCAGTTTGTTGATCTTGGTTTGGACTCAATAACAGGAGTTACATGGGTGCGCAAGATCAATGACATGTATAAAACGTCAATTGAGGCAACCAAAATCTATAGTTATCCTACACTTGCCCAGTTCAGTCGTTTTGTAAAAGAAGAGGCTGCTAAAAATAGCTCTGTGTCTGATAATACAATTTCAATAGTTCTTGCACATCCTTCAACAACGGCTCAGCCATCTGGTTCCGACAATCTTCCTGTTGTCAAAGCCATCATTAATAATCTATTAGCTCAGGAGCTGCATTTACAGGAAGATGAAATTGACGAGAATACTCAGTTTGTTGATCTTGGTTTGGACTCAATAATAGGAGTTACCTGGGTGCGCAAGATCAATGACAAATATAAAACGTCAATAGAGGCAACTAAAATCTATAGTTATCCGACACTTGCCCAGTTCAGCCGTTTTGTAAAAGAAGAAGCAGAAAAACTGGGTGCATTAGATAAAAAATCTGATGAAGCTGAGATAATCAGGATTGTTCCACAGATCAATATTCCGGTTGTTTCACAGCATAAAACTGATTTCGGGTTTGCATCTAAGAATCTTACTTCATTACGGAAAAAACAGTCATCACGAATGGCTTACGGTTCAACTTCAATCAACCAGCCGCAGCCTATTGCTGTAATTGGTATGGCCGGCCAGTTTCCTGAGGCAAAAAATATTGAAGAATTCTGGAACAATATAGCTCAGGGTAAAACATGTATTGGTCATGTACCGGAAACGCGGTGGGATCTGAATACCTACTTTAGTGACGGAAGCCCAATGCCAGGGAAAACCAACTGTAAATGGTTGGGATCCCTTGAAGAATACGACCTCTTCGACCCATT
>Ga0302322_100004143_pt1 | contig 12550 bp, 11 predicted proteins | sample Fen_T0_2_FD_203757 | JGI IMG/M metagenome (GOLD analysis project Ga0302322, IMG submission 203757) | Peat permafrost microbial communities from Stordalen Mire near Abisko, Sweden - Fen_T0_2 | ecosystem: Environmental > Terrestrial > Soil > Wetlands > Permafrost | place: Sweden: Abisko...
GTAGGGGTCGAGAGAACCGTGGGGGGAGACGATGTAGGGGGTGTTGGTGGCACGGGCGGCCTGGTAGGCGGCGTAGCTGGGGTACAGGAACAGCGAGTGGATGTGGATCAGGTCGGCCTCCCTGGCAGCGCCGGTGAGCGCCTCCCTCAGGCCCGCGGCGTAGGCGAGCCGCGGCAGCCTCGTGACCGGGAACAGACAGAGATCGATCTCCGACGCGGCGGCCGGCAGCTGCAACGGGATCCCCGCCGAGCGCCCGCCCAGCTGGGCCGGGCCCGCCTGATCGGTCGCAAACACCTGCGCCCCCACCCCAACACCCACCAACGCCCTACAAAGCTCTGCGACGGCGTACGCAGGTCCCCCTGTCCGGGTGGCCAGGCTCGGAACAACATGAACGACCCTCACGGCTGCCGCAACGCCTCCTGACTGGGCGAGTCGCCTCGCTTGGGCCGCAACGCGGCGACGCCCGTGCAGATCTTAAGCTGGTTCGCCCGAAAGCGATAGGTCGCAACAAGTGGAGTGTTGTCCTGAACGCTACACAGGATTTGATGCGGTCCGATTACGCGGACAATGCCGACCAGGGGCCTGTGATCTCTGCACGCCGGTGGATGCGCGCCGTTTAGGGGATTCCGCGACGCCTCGTCACGAGATGCGCCTGTACCAGGCATCGAAATCGGAAAACTGTCGAAACCGACGCTCATAGCCGTTCGTGGTCATCAGCTGGTCAATCGCGGGCTCATCTGCGCGATGATTGTGCTCCACCGAGATCAGCCGGACATTTCTGCTGCGGAAATCGAATGTCCTGAGGATTGCCAACTCGCTTCCCTCTGTGTCGACGCTGAGGTAGTCGATATCGCGAGGTGCGAGGTGCTCCTCGAGGAGGTCGTGAAGCGAGATCGTAGGCACAAGATCCGACCGTACGGGCGTCATTCTGGCAGCGGTGTGACGGTCGTCAACGTGCGCCTCGCGGATAGTCGACAACTGAGCGTCGCGAGTAACGAGGAGCTCGACTGTTTCCCCCGAACGGGGCCAGACACATCGGGTGTCGATGCGTGCGTTTCGCTCACGACGCAACGTAGGCTCACAATCCAGGTTCGGCTCAGCCAAGATACCGCGCCATCCCAATTGACGTTCGAGGCAAAGTGTGTTGCTGTGAAGAAGACCGTCGTCGGCTCCAAACTCCACAAAGTAGCCGCCAGCCTTCCCGTTCGACTCGTACGAAACCCAGAGATCTTGAAGTAGTTGGGATGCACTCTCGTGACGGTGGAGCAGGCAATAGGCGAGGAAGAAAAAGTCGTCCTGTCCCAATGCAGGGGTCGCACCCGAACCGCCAGGGGCCTCGCTGATTGCCCGAAAGACGAGTCGCGAAACACCCGGTCGGCGAGTCCACCAGCGTAGTGCTCGGAGACCGGATTGCTGGGCTGCCTGGCGAGCCCTATCCACGGCGTACCGCAGTCCGACGCAAAGGGATCCCTAAGCCGAGTGCCTCACCGTTGTGGCCAAGTACATGACGTGCGCGAAGGAAGGAGGGTAGCGCCAGTGCCAACGGCAAGGATATGGCCGAGGCGAGAACAGGACCGGGGGCCCCGAGTGCCGGGGTCAGAAGGACTCCTAGCGTTAGGTTGAGAATCGTCATCACAGCGACCGCACACGCATTGAACCTGAGCCCCGGGGCGTCGGTCTGCACCATTGCACTTGGCTGATGTGCCGCCTGTGCGATCAGCAAGATACCAAATGGCAATGCCAGCCAGAATGAAACACTGATCGCTCCACCCGAGACCAGACGCGACAGCCATGGTGTGAAGAGAAGATACCCGACGGCCAGTAACGTACCGAACGCAGCGAATCCAACCGTGAGGCGTACAAAATCCGGCACGTCCGGTAACTCATTGGAAGCTCGGGCGTGCGAGAAGTGACCCCACATTGCTGCGGAACCGGCGGCCACAATACTAAATAAGGCCATATAAAATTGGGATGCAATATTGTAGCTCGCGAGCTGGGATGCGGTGGATAGATGATTAAGTAGCAAACGATCGGTTTGATACGCCAGCGGAAGCAAAATCCACATGACTAGAGTGGGCCGAGCCTCGTGCCCGATTCGCGCGCCATTGTAGTTTGGATTGATAGTCGCAGAAAGAAGATCGCGAGCCTGTATGTTGATGGCGTTGCCCGCGACTACACAAGTCACCGCAGCGACGATTAGTTGGGCCCCGAATGGTGCGATCACGAAGAAGATCGCGGAGGCGTGAAGGATCGCGGCGGCGCCAACAAGCGCGAGCATCGTGACGCTGGTTGCGGCGGCTGCGAGCGTTGCCGTTACCGTACGCCCAGTCGCCATAAGGATCGTCGCACCCTGGCCGAGGGGCTGGAGCAGGCAGACGCTCGCGATCACGGTCACTGCGCCAACCGTGAGCAAGGAGGCATTTCCTGCCCCCAGAAGGCGTGGCCACAAGCCGAGGAACGCAACCCCCAGAGCGATTGCAGTAGTGAGGGCGCCGGCGACAATCGTTGCTCGCGTGGCTGAAACTAGCACCGGGAACAACCGACGATCGTGGATGACGCGTGACTCGCCGGCGGCGTTGGAGACCGCCGCTGAGGTGCCGAGGTTAAGGAAGGCGAATAGGGATCCAAGGCCAATGAGGAGGCCGACGGTGGCGAACGAGGTTGTCCCAACGGTTCGAATCGTCAGGTACGTCGAAACCGCGAGTGAAACCGCCTGGACCGGTAACACGGCAACGCGCGCGCCCATGGTTCGGGCAAGGAGAACCTGAATCGGACGGTCTATTGGGGGCGTAGAGATCACGGCGCTATCCCCAGCAACCAGACGTGTACGAATAGCGGAGAAACCCTGAGGGATTAAGGATCTTACGAATCCTGGGAGGAGCGTACTGCTCCAGTCGATCGAACGTCCCGATCGCCAAGTCAGCGAGGTTCAATCGGCTCTGAATCGACGCCTGCTCTCTGCGGTATGCGTTCATGTCGCTTGAGAGTTGACCGTCATGGTGCGAAAATCCACCCAGATACGATTCGACAACGGCGGGTTCGGCGACCTGACCCAGGCACTTCCATAGATAAGAGTCGCCAGCGAGGCGGAAAGACCGAAGATAAGAGAGATCCACTCGATCCATCAGTGAGCGACGCCAAAAGGTCGACTCCTGTTGGAGAAACCAGGGCAGTAGCCTCGAGCCATAAGCGCCCTTTCGCACGAAACGGCGGCGATATCGGATAGGCACTCGGGCTCGCGTCAACTGCCCTCGAGCATTGTATGAGACCGCAAGACCCGTGAGCCATTGAAGGTCATGTTTCTCGAGAACATCGATAACAACGTCCAAAGCCCACGGCGAATAGAAGTCCCCCGCATTAAGATAACTGATGACATCGCCGTCCGCGGCCGCCAAACCATCCGCTAGGGCGGCGTACATACCGTTGTCTGGCTGTGAGACGACAATCGGGACCCCGTGTCCGACGGCTTGAATAGCATCTAGAGTGCCGTCAGTAGAGGCGCCGTCCATCACCAGATATTGCAAACGAACTCGACCAGACTGAACCGCGGTTTGATTCACGACGGAGGCTACGGTTCTCGCGATCAGATGGTGTGCGTTTAGGCAAGGCGTAATGACTGTGACAAGGTTCACCCTTCTGTCGTCCACGGTGCGCTGATCTGTCCTGAATTCGGCAGACGAGGCCTTGTCGTGAGGTCCCGTACTCATAGATCAGCGTGCCTCGGAGGGCGCTAGAGGACCCTCGAGCGCGGAAGCGCGTTCGGAGCCTGCGATATTCATGTAGTTGGCTATCATCGTTGCCGAAGTGGTCGTCCAGTCGAAAGCTCCAGCGAATGTTCGACCCGACTGTGACAGGTGCTGGCTGAGGCCCGGTTCCGTAAGGATTCGAGCTAGTCCATCTGCCGTGTCGTGTTTCGTTGGGGGCGCGATCAAAGCCGCGTTGGCTGCGCGGAGTTGCGGCGCAAGATTGACGTGAGGTGAGATTAGCGTTGGTACTCCGGCTGCAACAGCCTCGAGCACAGCGATGCCGAAGTTTTCGCTCTTGGATGGGAGCGCAAAGACGTTTCCAGCAGCCAATGCCTCGAGTTTCTCTTGGCCGTCAAGCGGGCCGGTGAGGTGAAGGTAGCTCGCGATCCCGCACTCGCTGGCGATGGCTGTGAGTTTGTGCGTGAGGTTTTCGTCGTCTGGTCCGACGAGGGCAAGATGAGCTTTGATTCCCGTCTCGCGGTGGATCTCGGCGGTGGCAAGCACGAGGGTCTCGAGATTCTTCTTCTCCGTGAGGCGCCCGATATTGACGATCAGCGGATCGGTGGGGCCTACGCCGATGCGGTGGCGAAACGGCAGACCTTGTGGGAGGTCGGCATAGTCAGCGAGAGTGATGCCGTTCGGAACGATGGCGATCGGCCTTCGGCGGGCGTATTCCGGCCAGAGATCAGCTTCTTCCGGCGTAGTTGCATGAAGGGCGGCGGCGCCTCGGAAAAGGCGCGCCTGCCACGCGGCGTGAGCGGCGGCTTTGCGAACTCGGCCCGTGCGGCGGATGTATGGGTCGAGAGAGCCGTGTGGAGAGACGATGTAGGGCGTCTTGGTGCGCCGCGCAACTTGATAGGCGGCATAGGTCGGATAAAGAAAGAGTCCATGAATGTGAATCAGATCAGCCGACTCCGCGCCGCGCTCAAGCGCTGAGAGGAGTTCTGGAGCGTAGGCCAGTCGAGCCGGTCGTCGGATGGGGAACAGGAGGATTTCACATTCTGCGGAGATCGCAGGCATCTCGAGCGGCATGGCCGTCGACCTCCTACCGAGTTGCGCGGGGCCGGATTGGTTCGTCGAGTAGACCGGCGCCTCAACACCGTGCCGTTGGAGTGCGTTCGCCAGATGTAGGGTGCCGTATGTTGGGCCGCCCATCCGCGCGGCGACGCCTGCTATCACCTGAATGACCCTCATTCTCGCTAGCCTCGCGTCGGGTCGAGTGCGGAAGGGAGTTCTCGCGGTTCGTCCAAGGGGGGCCACCAGGGCCATTCGCTTTCGTCCACGCGTCCTGCGCTCGACATCGCTCGGCGTATTGAATAGCGGGGGTTTCGGATGTGCTTCTCTATTCGGTAGTAGCGCCTGGCAGCGACCCGATCGAGCACTCGGGGCGGGCGCCCCATCGTTTCTACGAACAGGCGCGCGCTAGTCGCTTTGGCGGCGGCTGAGCTTCGCGCTTGACTTGAGATTGCACCGGTGTGTATCCGGATGACACCGAAGGAATCGCGTACCCGAACCAGATGAACGCCTGCTAAAGACGCTCGTGCCAGCAACTCACCGTCCCACGACCACGAGTTACGTTCGTCGAACCCATCGAGGGATTCGATCGTTTCGCGGTCGTAGAATGTTGATTGATGCAAGACGACCGCACCGCCCAGCACGTACCGACGCGCCGAGAACGGCGTTGAAGCAAAGGGTCTGACTGGTCGGTCTTGCTCGTCGATGGCAATTCCGTCGCCGTAGAGGATGTGCCCACCATCGAACCGCTCCAGGTGAGCACGGGCTCGCAGCAATGCCCCCTCAAGCAATCCATCGCCGGCGTTCACGCAGAGCACGACATCTCCGGTGACACGGCGGAGTCCAATGTTGAGGGCGTTGGCGGGGCCGGTGTCCTCTCCCACCACGAGCACATCGATCCAGCGTTCGTAGTCGGCAAGAATCGATGTAGATTCGTCCGTAGAACCACCGTCGACGACGATGAGTTGGTGAGGCAGAGCCGATTGATGAATCAGTGAATCGAGTGTCTGTCGGAGGAAGCGTCCCTGGTTGAAGGAAATCGTGATGACCGAGATCCGCTTCACGATTCTCGCGTCTCATTCTGCGCGAACAGCAGCGTCGCGATGAGTAGTGCTGTCGTGACGCGGCGCTCGGCTCCGAAGGGGGAGAAGAAGATGTCCCACGCCAGGGCGTACGTCCCGAACGCGACTAACGGTGTCAGCGAGGAGAAAGGGCGACGAAGGACGGTGATCAGGGCGCGTACAGCTACGACGAGAACGGCCAACCAGAACGCTGCGCCTAGAAGCCCAGCTTCGACCCAGGCGCCGAACAGGTGCGAATGGATCGGGATTCTGTCGCTCACAGGACCTGGAAGCAGCACGTAACCGCGACGCGTGAGCGCGAGTTTGGCACGTGCGTTGAATCCCTTCCGGTCGAGCGGCCACGATCCATAGCCGATCACCGGAGAGGCGCGAATCGCATAGAGGGTCGCCAAGAGCTCCGGCCGAGCTCCCAGCAGAATGCCCGCACTACCCCCGGACTGGTTCTCGTACTTGGTTTCGGCAGCCGCTCCAAGGCGTCCGCTCGCAGCCGCCCACGTATAGGCATAGCCGACGCAGACCAGAGCGATGACGCCTGCGATGCCGAGGCGAACGAGTGCGCCTCGACGCGGGAGCCGGTACCGGTCATGGGGCGCTGTCGCGAGCAACGTCGCCGCCGCGGCGGCCGAGAAGAGACCCAGCGAGCGTGAGCCCATGTACACGTCGAACACGGAAAGCGCAGCGAGAGACAGGACGAACCATCTCCGCCGCGCCTCCAGCAGCCCGAGGAGGGCTAGGGCGCAGATCGTGGCCGGGCCGCCGATGCCAAATTTCCAGATATCGGTTTGCTCCTGCGCGGTGGTAAGTGCTAGAGCCGAGATCATCTGACCACATGAGAACGCGAAGACGGTGACCAGTACGCGTTGGCGCGTCGTCAGTAGTACCGTGAACGCGCAAAGCGCAGCCAGAAAGAAGCCGGTGCGTGCCCACCCGCGAAGAAAGTCCTCGGGGGCCGACGACCTGAACACGTCGGTCGCGATTTGCACCGCGAGAAGCGTGACGCCGAGCAACAGTATGACGCTCGTATCACGTTGTCGGAACGCCGGTGCTCTGTAACGCAGCGTCATGAAGGACGCGAGCAGAAGCAACGGCTCCGCGGCGTAGACGGCGGAGCCTCGGCTTAGAGGGAAGCTGCCGACGACCCCGAGAAGAGCCAAACCGACGACTCCGAAATCAACTGCCTCTGACGTCCTCGTCCGGACGCCCGTCGACAATTGTGTCGTCGAGGTCATCGTTCTCGACTGGAGCCGGCGAGTACGGGGACGGTGCGGAGGATCAGCTTGAGATCCCCCGACATCGACCAGCTCGTGACGTACTGGTAGTCGAGCCCGAGCATCTCACCGAAGGGGATGTCGTCGCGTCCGAGCGTCTGCCACAGCCCGGTGATGCCGGGGCGGAGGTCGAGGCGGCGCAGACCCCATCCGTCTACGTGCTGTGCTTCCTCGAGGATCAGCGGCCGCGGGCCGACGAGGCTCATCTGGCCCGTGAGCACGTTCATCAGCTGCGGCAACTCGTCGAATGAGTACCTCCGCAGGAAGGCGCCGACGCGCGTGACGCGGGGGTCGTCGTCGATCTTGAACATGCGTGCGTCGCCGTCGCGGTGTTTGTTGAGGTGGGCGACCTCGTGCTTTTTCTTCTCCGCGTCGGCCTGCATCGTGCGGAACTTGAAGATTCTAAAGGGCTTGTCGCGCCGGCCCACGCGGGTCTGCCTGAAGAACACGGGGCCGGGGGAGTCGAGCTTGATCGCGATGGCGACGACGATGAGGAGCGGCGTGAGGAGGATGAGGCCGATCGCCGACAGCGCAATGTCTGCGGCGCGCTTGAGGAAGAAGCTCGACTGCGGAAGCCGCGCCGGTGGCAGCCCGAGCAGCGGCAGCCCCTCCGCCGAGTGGACGCGCACGCTCGGCCCGACGACCTCGAACAGGCGCGGCACGATGTCGACCTGCACGTCGAGCTGGTTGAGAGTGCGGATCAGCTCCAGTGTCTTCGAGTGGGGATGTTGGGAGAACGCGACGATCACGCGCTCGACGTCGAGCTCCTCCACGATTTGCGGCAGGGCGGCCACCTCACCGACGACGGCCAGGCCGTCGAGACCTTCACCGCGCGTGCGGGGATGCTCGTCCACGAACCCGAGCACGTTGACGCCGTACTCGGGGTGTTGCAGGAGCTTACGGGCGACCGTCTGGCCTACGCGCCCGGCGCCCACGATCAGCGTGTTCTGGATATATGCGTCGCTGCGGTGGCAGAGTGCCCGTGCGATCGAGCGACTCAGTGAGACGATGACGATGGCGGCGGCCCAGAAAAACACGAGTCGTTGCACCGTCGGGTGGGCGAGACCCGTCAGGGTGGCGATCGCGTAGAACGCCCAGGCGCCGACGGTGATGAGGTTGAAGACACCGAACAGGTCGTCGACCGAGGAGTTGTTCGCGACCTCCTCGTCCCGATCGTAGAGGCCGTAGAGCCGGGCCAGGACGATCCAGAGGGGCAGCGTCGCGAAGAATGCGGCCGTCTCGAACCAGGGGTTCACGAGGTCGTTGGTCGTCGTGTCGCCGAACAACAGTTGCGACAGGACGAATGCGAGCGCGAGCCCGAGCACGTCGGCGAGCGCGAGTGCCCGGCGAACCATCCAGCCACGTCGCCTCACGGTGCCGTTACGACGTTTCTCGATCAGCGCTCTTGTCGGCGCGTCGACGAGGTCGCGGTAGTCGACCAGGGGTGGGGTGACGGCCTCTCCGAGCCTGTCGCTGCGGGCCGCCTCGTCGATGGTTCGCTCCACATCGATCACGCCAGCGTCTCTCGTTCTGTTGCTTCGCTGGTCGCCGGCGGCTCGATCGCGGTCGGTGTACCGGTCGGAGGTGGCTTTCGGTCCCGCTCGTCGTATTCGTCGCCGTAGCGGTAGCCGCCGTACGGGTAGCCGTGGCCGTATCCGGCGCCGACACCGTCACCGCTGCCCGTGACGACGAAGCCGAGCTTCGCCACGGGCGCCTTCTCGAGCTGGCTGCGAAGCTCGGCGAGCATCGGCCGCCGCAGGACGTTCACGCGTGTGACGACGAGCATCCCGTCGGCGAGAGTCGAGAGCGTCATCGCGTCGCCGACCCGGAGGATCGGGGGCGTGTCGAGAATCACGAGGTCGTAGCGGGAGCGGAGGCGGGTGACGATCTCTCCCAGCTTCGCGGTGCCGACGAACTCTCCGGGGTCGGGGGGTAGCGACCCTGACAGAAGGACGTCGAGTGAGCCCGCTTCCGTGTGCCCGTTCGCCGGCGCCTGGCTCCCGTTACCGCTCTGCGGCGGCGGCGCCGGGCCGCCGACGGCCAGATCGACGCGGTGCAGCGCCTCGTCGAGGGTAATCGCGCCGAGGGCCACGTTGGTAACCCCGAGCGCGTGCGTCAGGGAGAAGAAGCGGTCGACGTACGGTCGGCGCAGGTCGAGGTCGACGAGGCAGACGCGCCGGCCGGCGCGTGCTTCGGCGAGCGCGAGGTTCGCGGCGGTCGTCGATTTTCCCTCCTGCTCCACCGCGCTCGTGACGAGGATCACGGCTACCTTCTTGTCCCCGAGCGAGGCAAACTCGAGATTCGTGCGGAGCATCCGGAATGCCTCGGCGCCCGTCCCGGTGGGTTGCGCCAGCATCACGAGTCCGTCGTCCTTTGTGATGCTCTTGGGTGGCGGTGGCACCCGCGCGAGCAGCGCCAGCCCAAGCGCCTTTCCGATCTCGCCGGACGATCGGACGCGCGTGTCCAGCGCATCGACGCCGAACGCGAGCCCAACGCCGAGCACGAGCCCGAGCGCAAGGGCCAGGATCGCGTTGCGGGCCGGTTTCGGCGCCACCTTTGTCGCCTCATCGGCCTTACGGGTGACGCTCGCCTGTGAGGTCTGGAGCGTCAGCAGTGTCTGGAGTTGCTGGTCTTTCTCCTCCAGGGACGTGTAGAGGGCCGACCTGTCCCGTCCCTCCGCCTTCAACTGCTCGAGGGTGGTCGTGACGTCGCGTCGCGCCTTGGCGAGCGAGCGCGTGTCGAGCTTCCCGCGGTAGGTCACGTACGCTTTGGCGAAGGACGTCGCGAGCAATTCGGCTCGACGCGAGTCGTGATCCACGACCCGGAACTCGAGGATGTCGGTGCTGCCCTTGGCAGCAACGGTTGAGCTCGCCAGCAACTCCTCGGGTGTCAGGGTGGGAGTCTTCGCGATCGCGATCGCAGCCTTCGCGACGTCGGGCGTGTGCGCGAGCTCTGCCTGCGTCCCTGTCAGCCGGTCATCGGGCACGAGCGTGAGGTCGCTCGTGCCCGTGAGGACATTGCCGAGATTCTGGCGGGAGAGGAGCACGTCGGCCGAGGCCGCGTACTGGTCAGCTTGTCTGAGCGAGAACAACAACGCCGCTGCGGGCACGAGAAGCGCACAGGCCAGCACTATCCATTTGCGTCGTCGGAGGACACGAAGATAGGTCGATAACGAAGCCGATTCCGATCTGGAGTCGGGTTCCAAGGCTGCCCTCCTTTCCCGTGGCGGCGTGCGAGCGGGAGTTCTCATCCAGAGTAAGCACAAAAAGTCAGGCCGACAACACTCCTCGGAGGTACCCCATTTCCCCAAGGAGCAAGCCTCTCCTGCCACGGGTTGGCAGAGCAAACCTCTGCCACGGGTTGGCAGAGCAAACCTGAAGTACTTGATGCAGTGTATCGCGAATGATCGACCTGCACTCGCATCTGCTCCCCGGCCTGGACGACGGAGCGCGCGATCTCGGCGAGTCAGTGGCGATCGCACGCGCGATGGTCGACGACGGCGTGAGAACCGTCGCCGCTACACCGCATGTGCGGCACGACTATCCAACGTCGGCGGACGCGATGGAGGCTGCGCTCGTGCTCGTCAGAGATGCAGTCGTCTCGGCCGGCTTGCCGCTCGAGGTGCTCGGCGGAGGGGAGATCGCGCTCGACGCCCTGTCCGCACTGGCGCCTGGCGCACGTGCGCGGTTCGGCCTGGGAGGTAACGCGCGACTTCTCCTGCTCGAGGTCCCCTACGAGGGGTGGCCGATTGGGCTGTCCCAGACCGTGTTCGAGCTCTCGGTCGAAGGCGTGGTGGCGGTGATAGCGCACCCCGAGCGCAACCCGGAGGTGCAGCAGCGACCGGACTTGCTCGCGGACGTCGTGCGCGTGGGGGGCGTCGTCCAGCTCACGGCCGCGTCGATCGACGGCCGACTCGGGCGCGCCGCGGCGAGGTGTGCCCGGCGGCTGCTCGAGCTCGAGCTCGCGCACCTGGTGGCAAGCGACGCGCACGCCCCCGACGTGCGCGGCGCGGGGCTGTCGGCCGCTGTCGCGGCCGTCGGTGGGGGCGAGCTCGGTGCGTGGCTCACGTCGGATGTCCCAGCTGCGCTGCTCGCCGGGACGGAGTTGCCTCCGCGCCCCGCGGGCCGGCGCCGCCGCGGATTGAGGCGTCGACCGAGAATGCCGAAGCGAGCGCGCGGCTAACTGCGTCTTCGGCCACGCCCTGGGCGTGCTCGCCGCCTGCTGCGCCTGAGGGCTGAACCGGTCGCGACCGGCGCACGCCGACCTCCGATGGTCGGCCGTCAGGGTACCGAGCGGCCAGGAGGAATTTCCCCCGTTCGGGGTAGGTGCATCCCCCATATAGGCGCCGATGGAATCGGCAGTGAGCAGCAGCCCGGTGCGGCGGGTGCCCACGGACGGAAGGCAGCAGCTTGCCCTGATGGTGTTAAGCGAAACGGGAGGACGGATGTGTTCGTGCGTAGCGGAACGACCGGAATCAGCCGGTCGATTGCGGTGCACGGGCCGACCGATCGCACTCTCGGGAATGCCGACAGGCCGGCTGGGCGGCCGTGCCGTTCTACCGCCCCGGTCTCACCGCCGGCTCGTCGGCCGGCCTTCTGGCACGGCAACACACATAGGGGAGGCGAGGTGAGAAAGCTCAGGAACGGACTGCCTGACGGCGATGGTCGTGCCGCCGGTTCTCTGTCGGATTCGACAGCCGCTGAGCATCTCGCCCACTCCTCGTTGAATGCAGTGCGCCGCCGGTTCTCGCTGCGTGTCATGACGCCGCGGGTCGATGCCCGGCCGGCGGTTCTCGGCGTTCGCCTCCCTGGGGCGGACGCAGTCAGACCATCGATGCGGGTGGGGATCGCCTGCTGGTGGTTGTACTCGACTCCTTGAAAGCGAGGTAGCACGAAAATGACGTTCCTCAAGCAGAAGAAGGCCGTAGTCGCGTTGGCGGCGGTTGCCGTCGTCGCGCTGGCGGCGATCGGTGCGTACGCGTACTTCACGAGCACGGGCGCGGGCGCGGGCTCGGCCACGGTTGGCAGTTCGTCGACGGTCGCGCTGAGCAGCCCCTCGGTAGGCCCGCTGTATCCGGGTGCGACCGCGACGCCGGTCACGGTCACGATCAACAATCCGGGCACGGGCAGTGAGTTCGTGGGCACGGTGAGCGGCACGGTCACGACAAACGGTGGCTGTCTCGGCTCGTGGTTCACGGTGGCTCCGATCTCCTACAACACGGAAGTCGCCGGCGGTGCCAGCCCGACCGCAGCGACCACGGTGGCGTTGAACAACCTGGCCCTGAATCAGGACGCGTGTCAGGGCAAGACGATGGCGATCGCCTGGGCGAGCAACTAGCGACCAGGCGCTTCCCTCGGTGGAGGGGCGGCTTCGGCCGCCCCTCCACCACCTCTTCAACCTCAACCGGAAGCCACCGGCATCGAGCACCCACGGCAACGGA
>Ga0302322_100004144_pt1 | contig 12548 bp, 8 predicted proteins | sample Fen_T0_2_FD_203757 | JGI IMG/M metagenome (GOLD analysis project Ga0302322, IMG submission 203757) | Peat permafrost microbial communities from Stordalen Mire near Abisko, Sweden - Fen_T0_2 | ecosystem: Environmental > Terrestrial > Soil > Wetlands > Permafrost | place: Sweden: Abisko...
CGATCATCCACGCGAACACAGAATTTGAGCGGCTGACCGGTTTTTCGCGCGGGTCCGCGAGCGGACATTCGCTCTCGCAACTGCTGCGCCCGCCTGGCGGGCAATTCGAGTGGGAGCGCGTCGACGCCATTCTTGCGGGTGAAAAACCTTGGCGCAAGGCACTCCCTGCCGTGCGAAGAGGCGGCACGGTTTTCTGGGCGGACCTGCACGTGTATCCGCTAAGGCACGACGGCAAGATCACTCATTGGGTAGGCGTGATCACCGACGTGACCGACCACCTCGAACTGCACGAAGCCCTCCGCCAGAGCGAAGCCCAGCACCGCCTGCTCGCCGAAAACATCCAGGACCTGATCACGGTTCACCGCGACGATGGACGTTGTCTTTTTGCTTCTCCGTCCAGCCGCACGATGCTGGGTTATGAACCTGAGGAGTTGGTGGGGAAACCCCTGCGGTTGATCCTGCACCACACAGACCGTGCGTCCGCCCGCCGGATTTTCGAAAACCATTTTTCAGGACAAAGCGAAAGCATCTTCGTGCATCGCGTGCGGCGAAAAGATGGCTCGTTTTTGTGGGCTGAGACGACCAGCAAAACGCGCAGGGAAGCCGGCAATCAACGCCCAACCGAGATCGTTTCAATCACACGCAACATCTCAAAACGCCACGGAGCCGAAGACAACTTGCGCGCCATGCATAGCCTGCTCGATGCGGTCTATGAAGCGGTGCCGATTGGCTTGTGCCTGTTGGACGGATCTGGACAAATCGTCCAATGCAACAAGGCCTTTGCACGGACCTTTGACCTCAAACCGGCGGCGATAGCCGGCCGTGCCGCCGACACGTTATTGCCGGGCATCGCACTCAAACGAGCCGCCATCAACCAAAACACACCCATCGAGTGCGAGTGCACCGACGCACAGGGCGCGCCCTTCCCCGCAGAGATTACGGTTGTGGCACTTGAGCAGGAGGATGCTGGAGCGCAACGGTTGGTAATGTTGTCCAGCTTGCGTGAGCGCAAAAAAATCGAGTCACGCCTGCGCGAAGCCAACCAGCTCGAAAGCCTCGGCACGCTCGCAGGTGGGATCGCCCACGACTTCAACAACATGCTCGCGATCGTGCTCGCCTACGCGAGTCTGCTCCACGACGCAGCGGGCGATCCAGAACGCGTCACTCATTACGCGGACACCATCATCGATGCGGGACGCCGTGGCGCCGATGTCGTGCGCCAGCTCCAGCTTTTCGCCAGCACGCACGATGCGGACACCTCCTCGCTTGATATGCACGCCCTGCTCGCGCGGACCTTGGCCGAGGCTACCGCCGACTGGCCCGCCAACATCGAGGTTTCCCGCAGCTTCAATGCCACGGACGCCAAAGTCACTGCCGACCCAGTTCAAATCGTCCAAGCATTGAACAAGCTCCTCGACAATGCGCGCGAGGCGATGCCAGGAGGCGGAACCATCACGGTGCGTACGTCAGACCTCCGCCAGGCGCTTTTCTCTCCCGGCGCAACCGCCGAGACAAAGAATTTTCTGCGAATTTCCGTTGAGGATACCGGGGCGGGCATGGATGCGATCTCGCGGGCCCGTATGTTTGAACCCTTTTTCACCCGAGGTAAAATGGCCGAATCTGCCGGCATTGGACTAGCCGTCGTTTATGGTATCATGCGCGCTCACCGCGGTTCGATCGAGGTCGATAGCGCACCCGGACAAGGCACGCGGATTCATTTGCTTTTCCCGCGCGCCGAGACCGAAGCCGCCGTCACGCCACAACCCCCAACCGACCGCGCCGTCCCGGCGTCGGCACGCCGGTCCATCCTTCTCGTCGAGGACGAGCCGGACATCGGCGCCATCTGGCAAGAACTGCTGCCAACCGGCGGCTGGCGCGTGCTCTGGGCGCGCGACGGCAGTGAAGCATTGCGCCTGTTCCGCATTCATCGCGAGGAGATCGCTCTGGTTTTCACCGACATCGGATTGCCTCTGATCGATGGTTGGCAAGTCGCCGATGCCGTCCGCAAAGAAGTGCCATCGATGCCGCTGTTAATCGCCAGTGGCGCATTCCGCCATGGCGATCGGCAACGCGGTTACGCCGAACCCGTCGCCTACCTCTCCAAGCCCTATATTCTGACCAGCGTGATGAAGCAGGTCCAGAACTTGGTCTCGGCGTCTAACGCGACCGCATAATCGTTCGCTAAGAATCATCTCGAATGGTATTCCGGCGACCGTTTTGCAGTAAAACCACGCGTGTCGTTATAACGTCTTCGTAAAACTTATCGCCTTTTGCCTTCCGCTCCGCGCGAAAGCGGCTACGGTACACCTTCTAATCCGCATGCCGGAGCATGCCGACCAAGAGACATCTTCGGAGTTTTCACCCGCTTATTTCCTCGCGCATAAACGCCCATGTCACTCGAAAGAATCCTGGTTCTCGACGATGAACCTTTGATCCAAAAAGTGCTCGATGAGCTCTTTCGGCGAAAAAAGTTTACCGTCTCGATCGCCAGCTCGATCGCGCAAGCAGAAGCGCTGATCGCCCGTGAAAGCTTCGACCTGATCATGCTCGACGTGCGCCTACCTGATGGCGACGGCCAGCAATTCCTCGAACGGGTAAGTGCCATGCCCGACCGCCCACTTGTCGTGATGATGACCGGCCACGGCACGATCGAGAGCGCGGTTGCCTGCATGCGCGGCGGCGCCTTCGATTATCTGATCAAACCGTTTTCGCCCGGCCAGATCGAGATCGTGCTCAAGAAAGCCGACTCGTACCGCCAGCTCGTGAAGGTTAACCGCTACTTCAGCGAACAAGAAGGCGGCGGCGACGACCTACTCGGTCGCAGCTCCTCGATTGCCCGCCTCAAGCAATTGGTTGAACGTGTCGCTCCGACCGACGCCACCGTGCTCATCACCGGCGAAAACGGCACTGGCAAAGAAATGGTCGCGCGCGAACTCTACCGCCATTCACCGCGCCGCAACGAACCTTATATCAAGGTCAATTGCGCCGCGCTTTCTGAGAGCCTGATCGAGAGCGAACTTTTCGGTCACGAGAAAGGTTCGTTCACTGGCGCGACCGACCGACGTGAAGGTCGCTTCGAACTGGCCAACCGCGGCACACTCCTCCTCGACGAAGTGAGCGAGATCCCGGCCAACCTCCAGGCCAAACTCCTGCGCGTACTGCAGGAACGTGAGTTCGAACGCGTTGGCGGTACAAAAACCATCAAGGTCAATGTCCGCATTCTCGCGACCTCCAACCGCGACCTCATGCCCTTTGTGGAAAAAGGCATGTTCCGCTCCGACCTTTACTACCGGCTCAATGTATTCCCCGTTCATGTCGCGCCCCTGCGCGAACGCACCGAGGACATCTTGCTACTGGCAGAATCGTTTCTACGGCGTTTCGCGCGCAAACACGGCCTCAAGATTCCAGGCTTCAGCGATAGTGCAGCCGCCGCACTCCTTGCCTATCCATGGCCCGGCAACGTCCGCGAACTACAAAACACGATCGAACGCGCCGTCATCCTCTCCGAGAACGGCCGCCCAGCCACCGTCGCGGCGCTAGGTTTGCCGGTTTTTGCAGGTTCACCTTCCGCCAGTTCTTTCAGCACTCCGGTTTTGCCGTCAACCCTGCCCACCGCCCGTCCCTACCTAGCGCCCGCGGGACCACCCCAAGCGGAACTTGTACCCGATTCTTCAATACACATGCCGGCCTGTGAACCAGCGCCAGCGAGCGTCGCGACCGCTGAGGAGCCTGCCGCAGCCGCAACCAATCCGTCGGCCACCATCGTGCCGCTCGATGAACTCGAAAAGCAGGCGATCCTCTCCGCGCTGCGCAACACGGGCGGCAACCGGACAAAAACCGCTGACCTGCTAAAGATCAGCATTCGCACCCTGCGCAACAAACTCCAGGAATACCGCGCTTCCGGCGATTTTACCGATGGCGACGAGTTCGCCGAATGAGCCAACACGATCGGTGAGCCCGGAAACGGGCGTGCGAGCTTAAGCCGCAAGAAAAATGTGAATGGAGATCACCCAGGCGTACTGGGGTATTTCCGCATGCCAATGGGGTCCGATTTCGTTTTACTGAACGGCCGATAGCCCGATCTAAACGGTAATGCCAATAAACTGCATTAGCCGCCAACTCCCCTATCTTTTCATCCCGCTGGTGTTAGCTACTCTTGTGCTCAGCGGTTGTAGCACGCCGCCGTCGGCGGAAGCGCCCAGGTCCAATCTCACCCGGGAAAATGCCATTATGATGGCTCAGCGTACAGCGGAAGCTACTGGCGGCCAGGTGTTCACAATAGCTCCGACCGGCAGCATGAAGCCTACTCTGGACGAGAATAGTGTGGTCGCTGTCGAGACGGTGGCATTCGGACAGTTGCGGCAAGGGGACATCATTATTTACCGGAGCTCCACTGGCGTCCCCGTCGTACATCGGCTTTACGAGCGGGTCGATGGCTGCTGGTTTGTGCTCGGTGACAACAACGCCTCGGTGGACCGCGAAGCCGTTACGCCTTCGAATTTACTAGGCCGGGTTTGCGCGATTTTCTACACGTCTTCCGGCCAGCAGGGCAACGCCCCGGCCGCCTTGGCCCAGAGGTAACTGCTAGCTCTCTGCACAAGCAAACGAAGAAAAGACTAAATCCCGCGTATTTCGGCCGATAATAATGTCGGAGAAAGAACCTCTTACCCTCCAGACACTCATGCCAACCATCGATCAAATCAGTGAATCACTGTTTCGGGAGACTATCAGCCGGGCGGTCCAAGACGTTTTTAAAACGATGCTGGGCAAGACCACGGTGCTAGTAAACACCGAGGGATCCCTCGTCGCAGACGCCCCCGCGTGGGAACAACCCGTGCAAATCACCGGCCAACAGGTGGTCGGCACCGTCGGATTTATCGGAGATATCAGCGGACTGATCTATCTTTACCTCGATGCAGCTTTTGCCAACGAGATCGCCAGCCACATGCTCGGCATGAGCGATGCGGAGCTCGAAGAAGCGGGCGACGAGGTTGTTAACGATGCGGTCGGTGAACTCACCAATATGACCGTAGGTACGTTCAAGAACCAACTCGCCGACAAGGGTTTCCCCTGCAAGTTAACCATTCCCTCCATCCTACGCGGGAGCAATTTCTCCATCGAGCCCATCAGCTCAGCCACCCGTCGCATTTACCGTTTTCAAATCGGCGCCCACCAGCTCGTGGCCGATCTGTTGATGAAAACCGGAGACGCCTGATCTTCCACACCCCTCTAAGCTGCCATCGCCATGCGCTATAAAATTCTCACTGTCGACGACTCCAAAACCGTCCGGATCATTGTTAAGAAGGCTTTCAAAACCTTCGACTGCGACATCATCGAAGCCGCCAACGGCGTCGAGGGGCTCGCCTCCGCTTCCAAAGAGACTCCCGACCTCATCCTCCTCGACATCACTATGCCGGTGATGGACGGCGTCGAGATGCTCACGAAGCTCAAGTCCGATCCTGCGCTTAAGGCCATCCCGGTGATCATGCTCACCGCTGAAGGCGGCCGCGACAACGTCCTTAAGATCGCGAAGATCGGCGTGCGCGACTATATCGTTAAGCCCTTCAAGGAAGAGATGCTCATCGAGAAATGCGGTCGCATCCTTGACCTGAAGCCGCTCAACGAAGGCCCGCAGAAGGCGAAATCCATTTTCGATCCCGCCACACTCCTCGTTGTCGAGGACAAGCCCGCCATCATCCAGCAGATTCAGGAAGGCCTGAAACACACACCTTGGAAGATCCACGGCGTTAACACGACTGGTGAGGGCATCGATTTCTGCAGCAAGAACACGCCAGACCTCATCATCATCAGCCTTTCGCTGCCCGAGGATGCTGCGTTCACCCTTTTCCGCCTGATCCGTCAGAATGTGAAGACGAAGTACACGCCGATCTTCGCGTTGGTCGTCAAAACCGAAATGGGCGCCCAGCAGCAGGCACAGCAAGTTGGATTCTCCTACATCGTGACGAAGCCGATCGAGGTGCCTGAACTTGAGTCGAAGATCGCCAAGGCGATGAACCTCGACACGTCTCAACGCTATTTCACCCTCGATTCCGATATCTTCATCATGCGTCTGCCCGAGAACACCTCTCAGACCGTCGTTGGTGAAGTGCTGAACTACCTCAAACCGAAGATTTCTGAAGCAGTTGACGCGGGTATCGTCAAAGCTGTTATCGATCTGCACGAGTTGAAGGGCCTGAACATGGCCGTTATCAAACTCCTCATCCAGGCGATGCAAACCTGCAAAGATCTCGCCCTCCAGTACACGCTTGTCGGCAACAGTCAGATCGCTTCTGAGTGCAAAGGCTTCGAAGACACTCGTAACTGGCAATTCCACGAATCCCTCGCCGACGCCAAAGCGAGTTTGAGCCGCTCACCCGCTGCTCCTGCTCAGCCGGCCGTGGCTTGAAAACTCTTTCAGCCGCAGTCGCAAGACTCGCGGCTCCCTGCGAGACCGCGCCTCTTCGTGAGGCGCGGTTTTTTTGTAACTATCACCTAGAGAGTACCAAGCATGCGCCTTAATGCACTGGATTGTAATTCGCTTTTTTACTCCAGAAACCACAGCCGCAGTCGATAAATAAGCGGGGCCTTATCAGACAATCCGACACCGTTCGGCTTGAAGGGACTGCTATGAATTCTTCCCACGCTACCTTTTTCAACGATGTTCTGCGGCTGGTCTGCAGCTCCGTGTTAATACTGGTGCTGACAACGTTGCCCCTTAACGTATCGGCACTCAACTCACCTCAACGCCCTGCTGTACTCTCGCCTGCTAAGAGCACCGCAGCATTCAACCCCGGATCCGGTCACTACCGCGGACCGCATACCTACTTAGCCATGGTCGGGCCTGCGCCTCTGCGCTTCGCTGAAGGGCAGCCGTTACTCCCACCTGAGCCAGTTTTACCCGCTTCTCCCAAATCCAAAGAACCGGCCATCGCGGCAACAACCACATCGACTCCGTCCACACAAACTCTCGCCGCTACAACCGATCTGGTAGCCAAACCCACGGCGACCACACCCGAAGAAACTGAGCTCACCGGAATCCCACCACCGAGCACACTCAAGCCTGTCTCTATCTTGCCTGACGATACCAAGCGCGAAATCCGCGCAGAAGACGTACTACCATTCTTCCAATTTCCTGGTGCACCAGATAGCGGCGCCATAGCCGTCCCCTTCTCCACCTCACAACCGCGCGGTGCAACCGCGCCACCGAGTTCAGCCACTTACAAACAGCAATGAGGAAACGCCTATTTACGTTCTTTGCGTTCGCAGCCACAGCTTCGGCCATCTTGGCCGAGGCTCCCGCACAAAAAGAACCCGAGGTTTCTCCGCACGCTACCGCATCAGTCGAGCCGGAGCATAAGCCCTCCGCTCAGGCCGAACAGGAAGCACCAGCGGTAGACGCACACGCCGCGCAAGCCACGACACCGGAAGTCCACGGCAGCAATAAGACGCCCGAGTCAGCCGAGCAATTTAGCATCCATCCTCCCTCAGAGCAAAAATCCGCCACGCCTGACGAAATCGCGAGCTTGCTCCGCATCGGCCAGTCGAAGATCGAGCAAGGCGATTACGTTTCCTCCGAAATCGCCTTTCGCCAAGTGCTCGCCGAAAAAGCGACCCCCGAGCAAGACCACGTCGCGTTGATGGGCCTTGCCCGCACCTATCGGAAAAAAACCGAATTCACCAAAGCCGCTGCGGTCTACGAAACACTCATCAAGCAGTCCCCCGACGATCCTCTACTACCGGTCGTCTATCTGGAACTAGGCCGCACGCTTCGCGCGCTCGGCGCCTACAAACCGGCGATCACACGTTTCTACAGCGTCATCAATACGACCCTTAAACTCCCGGAAAATAATCCTGACAACTACCGACAGCTCGCCCGCACCGCCCAATTCGAGATCGCTGAAACTTATTTCCAATCCGGCGACTATGAGCAGGCCAACAAATTTTTCTCCCGCTTAAAACTCCTCGACCTCGCGCCAGAAGATCGCGCTCGAGCCCACTTTAAATCCGTCTACGCCCTCGTGCTCAGCGGCGATCATGAGAAAGCCGTCACCGGATTCCGCGCCTATCTCGATCAAAACCCAAATGACGAAAACGTGCCCGAGGCGCGTTACCTACTCGCAACTTCACTGCGCCAACTCGGACGTTTCAACGAATCACTCGCTGTCGCGCTTGAACTCCTGAAAGCTGAGAAAAAATACGTCCAGAGCGACCCCAAGCGCTGGACCTACTGGCAGCGCAAAACCGGCAACCAGCTCGCCAACCAGTTCTACGAACAGGGCGATTTCGGTAGCGCGCTCGTCATCTATCAAAATCTCGCAAACATTTCTCCCGAACCCGCCTGGCGCCTCCCCGTCGTATACCAAATCGGACTTTGCAGCGAACGCCTGCGCATGTTCGATCGCGCACGCGAGTGCTACCAGACCATCGTTGACAACGCGAAGCCTTCGGCGGGAGATGGAAACGTCCGCCAAGATCTGGTCGACCTCTTCGAAATGGCCGACTGGCGCCTCAAGCATCTGGTTTGGGAACAGGCCACCGACCACCAACTCGCCAATATCTTTATCACCTCGCCCATTGAGACCGACCGCGCCGCTCTGCCGACCGCCAACGCCCATGACCCCAACGGAAGCCCTGCAAAACCACCTGTCCTTGTGCGATGAAGTCCATCAACTCGCGCTCGAAGAGAACCGCTTCCTAAAACAACACCAAAGACCGCCCGACGCCGCTCTGCTCGAACGCAAACGCAGCTTGCTCGCGCGGCTCGACGAAAGCCTCACGGCGTTAAGAGCGAACGCCGCTCCAGCGCCTGGTCGGCCAGACCCCGCGCGCAAGGAAACGATTGAGAAAGCTCGCGCGAAAATCCTCCAGATCCTCCATCTCGACCGCGAAAACGAACAACTGCTGTTGCGCTATAGTCTGAGCGCCCGGGCGCCCACACCAGCCGCGCCCGCCAGCCCACCCGTTTCCCAAGTCCAGCGCATCTACGACCGTCACGCATAACTCTTGCCCTTTCGGCGCAGCGCGCAAAAGTTTCTTCCTGACCAATGCCCCCGCGTATTCTCGTCAGTGAAGACACGGAAACCGATTTCAAACAGCTCGAGCAGGAATTGCTCCGCGCACAGTTTGCGTGCGAACTCCGTCGAGTCGGCACCCGCGATGCCTTCATCAACGCGCTCCAGGAATTCAAGCCGGACCTGATCATTTCGGACTATTACCTGATCGGTTTTAACGCACTCGACGCGCTCGAGATCCTCAAGCTTGAGGCGCCGGAAATCCCGCTCATCGTCCTCACCAACGCGCTGAACGAAGAGACCGCCGTGGAGTGCATGAAGCGCGGCGCCACCGACTACGTATTGAAAAACCGGTTGCCGCGGCTCGTCGCGCTCCTCCACACCACGCTCGAACGCCAGCGACTGCAGCGCGAAAACGCGCTTATTCACCGTGAGCACGAACAACTTTTCCGTCTCACGCCCGACCTCTTCTGCCTCGCAACCCTCGAAGGCGTACTGCAAGTCGTGAACCCAGCGTGGACACTTCGCCTCGGGTTCGCGGAAAAAGAGCTCATCAGCCGTCCGCTCTTCAACCTCGTCCACCCCGACGACCGCCACGCTCTCGACTCCTGGTGGAGTAATCTTGTTTCACGCGGCCAAACGGCCACGCCCTTTGCCACCCAACCGCCGGCTAGCGATTTCGAGTGCCGCCTCGTGCACAAAGAAAAAGGCTTCCGCCACATCCTATGGAGCGCGCGCCCATTTTCAGCAGAGAATAAAATCTATGCTTACGGCCACGACATCACCGAGCGCAAACAGGCCGAAGCCGCCCTCCGCGAAAGCGAAATTCGCTTCCGCCGCATGGCCGACTCGGCGCCCGTCTTCATCTGGCTCTCCGACATCTCCAGGGCCTTCGCCTATTTCAATCAGCCCTGGCTCGATTTCACCGGCCGGCGCCTCGCTGACGAAATCGGTTTAGGCTGGACCAACTGCCTCCACCCCGAGGATCGCGAACGCTGCTTGCAGGGCTACGAAGAAAGTTTTGCCGCCCGCAGTCCTTTCCGCATCGAGTATCGACTTCGCCGATACGACGGACACTACCGCTGGATCGTCAGCCACGGCATCCCGCGCTACGACGAACACGGTGCCTTCGCCGGCTTTATCGGTTCATGCTTCGACGTCACCGACCAGCACGAAGTCGAAGCCCACCTCGCCTATCGGGCGATCAAGCAAGCCGCCCTCGCCAGCTTCGGTCGTTTCGCCCTCGCGCAACACAGCTTCGCCGAACTAACCCACGAAGCCACCCGCCTAGTCTCCGACACGCTCCGGCTGGAATATTCTCAAGTGCTAGCAGTAGCGCCTGACAGTCTAGAACTCTCGCTTGCCTCTTTCACCGGTCCAGCGGTAGAGGGAAATGTGCTGGGAGTGGCGACCATCGTAGCAATCTCGCGGGACCAGTCCATCCATCTGGCGGAGGACCCGCTAAATTTTCCCGGAGCGAGCGCCCTCGCCCAGCAAGGCATCCTCTCTGGCGTTGCCGTACCGATCGGCAGCGGCAAACGCACCTACGGATTCCTAACCGCCCTCGCGAAAGAAGACCGGCTTTTCGGCCGGGAAGCCGTCGATTTCATGCACGGTCTCGCCAATATCCTGAGCACCGTGCACCAGCGTAACCGCGCCGAGGCGGCCCTTGAGGAGAGCGAACAAAAACTTCTCCAGTCGCAAAAAATGGAGGCGGTCGGCCTGCTCGCCGGCGGCGTAGCCCACGATTTCAATAATCTGCTTACGGCGATCCGCTGTTACGCCGATATCCTTCACGAGGACCTCGGCGAAATCTCCCCCGCGTTACAGCCGAAGATCGCCGAAATCCTCAAAGCCACCTCACGCGCCAGCGCTCTTGTGCGCCAGCTCCTCGCATTCAGCCGCAAGCAAGTTCTCCAGTTGGAATTCCTTGATCTTAACCTCGTCGTCGCCGACTTGAAGGACCTGATCCGCTCACTGCTCAGCGAAAATATCGAACTCGATATCAAGTCATCTCAGCAGCCCATGACGGTCGAAGCCGACCGCAGCCAGATCGAGCAAGTGATCATGAATCTCGCGATCAACGCCCGCGATGCCATGCCACAAGGCGGACGCCTCTCCGTGCATCTCGATAGCCGCCTGTACGAAAAAGACCAGATCCCGGATCTCGCGCCAGGCCGCTACATCTCGCTATCGGTCGCCGACACCGGCACCGGCATGAGCGAAGAAGTGCAGGCTAGAATCTTCCAACCATTCTTCACCACTAAACCAAAAGGTCGCGGCACTGGCCTCGGGCTCGCCACGTGCGTGGTGGTCATCAAACACTATATGGGCGCGATCCAATTCAATAGTCAGGTCGGCCATGGTACCACCTTTTGCGTTTTACTGCCGCAGGTCGAGCCGCCCTCCCTCAATTTCAATTTCAATTTCGATGACGAACCAGGCGCTGGCACTGAAACCATTTTACTGGTTGAGGATGACGAGGCCATTCGCACCGTGACCTCCGCAATCCTGCGCGCTCTCGGTTACCAGATCTACCCAATGGCCAGCAGTACTGAGGCGTTTGAGATGTTCTCCGGGCCGAACGCCCCGCCCTTCGATCTCCTACTGAGCGACATCGTCATGCCCGGGATGGGCGGCCGCGAACTCGCCGACCGAATGCGCGCCATCAAACCTGCCCTCAAAGTTCTTTTTATGTCGGGTTACGTCGATGACCCGGTCATCTTGAAGGCCGTACAAGACGCCGCCGTTCCCTTCCTCGAAAAACCTTTCACCCGTGAAGCGCTCGCCAAAAAAACGCGTGACGCCCTCGACGCTCCTCCGCCAAAGCCCGCGAAAAAATAGTCTACGCCATTCACGGTAGGGATAGGAAGGTGCCTCCCATTGGACTCCCGCCAAAACGAAATCGTAAACGAACTTTTTGCCATGCACCAAAAAGCCCGTCTTCGTCTTAGCCACTTTTCTCCTATGAAGACAAGCACGCTGCGAAACCTGAAAACCGCTGGAATCATCACCACGCTACTTCTGGTAATCTCCGTTCACGCCGGCGAAACTTTCCGCAATCGCGACAATCCCGACCCCAAAGATGACGGCGAAGGCGTCTATCCCGTGCCTTACCAGCTGCCGACCGCTGCAGAAATCACGGCCCAGCTCCAGCGTGTCCACGGCTATCTCAGTGCTGCTACTCCAACCCGCGTGGTTGACAGCAAGACTGGTCAGCTAGTCACCGATTTTACCAACCCTATCGCCACCGCCACACTCGATCGTACGGACGCAGACTTCTACCTGTTGGCTTATGAAATGGGCGTAGTCTACTCCGGCATGCTCAAAGCCGCGGCCGTCACCGGCGACGTTCGCTTCAACGAATTTACCCGCCAACGCTTTCAGTTCGTCGCCGATAAACTCCCGTACTTCCGAGTCCAAGAGGAAAAATTCCACCTCGGCCGCCGCAATCCGTTCCGCGGCATCCTCGAACCACTCGCTCTCGATGACTGTGGTGCGATGTGCGCTTCACTTATCCGTGCGCGCTTGGCTAAG